>CXWL01000784.1_pt1 | contig 316296 bp, 291 predicted proteins | sample 590931 | NCBI WGS metagenome assembly CXWL01 (sample SAMEA3498368, study PRJEB10139) | groundwater metagenome | biome: water well; material: biofilm material | place: Germany | collected 2015-04-27 | reverse complement strand
GGGCAGCTACGGTAACCGCAATTTCCTGGCACACCTCGCGGCGATCGCGTTGCCGATCATCGCGTTGCTCGGTGTGACCGCCCGCCGCTGGATCGGAGCGCTGGTCGCCGCGATGGCGGGCGGCGCGCTGGTCGGCGCGATCGTGCTGACGCGCTCGCGCGCCGCATGGCTCGCGGCGGCGGCGGCGATCGGCGTGGTGATGCTCTCGCTGCTCCTCGCCCGTCGCAGGGGGGCGCTACCGGTGGCGATGTCGCGCGTGGTGCTGCTGGCATTCGGGTTGGTGGTGGGGCCGCTGCTCGCGCTGACACTGCCGAACGACCTCAACTGGCGCTCCGACTCGCCCTACGCCGAGACACTGAGCGGCATCGCGAACACGCAGGAGGGATCGGGGCGCGGGCGCGTCATTCAATACAAGAACACCCTCCGGCTCGCGGCCGACCACCCGATTCTCGGCGTCGGCCCCGGCAACTGGCCGATCCGCTACGACGAAGTCGCGCCGCCGAACGATCCCACCTGGGTCTGGGGCGATGCGATCCCGATCAACCCATGGCCGAGCAGCGACTGGATGGCACTGATCTCGGAACGCGGCCTGATTGCGCTCGCGGGGTCGTTGCTGTTGGGGCTGGCGATGGCGTGGCGAGCCTTCGGGCGGTTGCAGCGAGCCGGCGACGAGGCATTGCGAGGTGCGGCGGCGCTCGGCGTGCTGGCCGCGACGGCAGTGGTTGGCGCGTTCGACGCGGTGCTGCTGCTGCCGGTGCCGCTGCTCTTCGTGGCTCTCGCGATCGGCGCGCTCGCGACGACCGTCGAGGTGCCGACGGAGGCGACGACGCCCTCGCGCTGGCGCGCCGTGTTGCCACTCGCGTTGATGCTGGTGGCTGTCCGCAGCGTGGAGCAGACGGCGGCGTACGTCGTGGCGGGCTCGGGTCGGGATACCGGCCGGATGGTGTGGGCCGCGCGGCTTGATCCCACCTCGTACCCGTTGCGCGTTGCGCTCGCGACACGCCTGCCCTGTGTCAGGGCGCGCAGCCATGCGCGTGCGGCGGTCGCCCTCGCCCCGACGTGGCCCGCCAGCCGAAACGCCGCCGCCCGATGTGGCGTGCGCTAGCGCGCGGTCTGCCCCCACTCCGACCAGCTCCCGTCATAGATCGCGACAGGCGGCCCCACCGGACCGATCCCCGCCGCACGCACCACCTCCACCGCCAAGGCCAGGGTGCAGGCCGTCACACCGCTGCCACACGACGCCACGATCGGTCGGCTGATGTCGAGGCCGCTCTCCGCAATCATCGCGGCCAGCTCCGGCGGCGTGCGGAAGCGACCGGCGTCAGGATCGGTCAACGTGTTGAACGGAATGTTGGCGCTGCCGGCGATGTGCCCGCGCGCCAGCCCCGGCCTCGGCTCGTCCACTTCGCCGCGAAACCGCTCGCCACTCCGACAATCGACCAACTGCGCCGACTCACTGCCCGACACGATCCGCTCGATGCCCGCGAGGTCGCGAATCAGCGCCGGGTTGGCCGTCGGGATGTGGTACCCGGTCGGGTAACGGCGCACGACGCCGATCTGCACCGGGCGGGTCTCCCGTGCCCACGCCCCGAAGCCGCCATCGAGCACAGCGATCCGCTCGTGGCCGAAGTAGCGGAAGAGCCACCAGGCGCGCGCCGCTGAGAGATTCACGCCGCTGCCGTCGTAACAGACGATCCGATCATCACGACGGATGCCGAGGCGCTCGCAGAGCCCGGCGAAGCGCTCGGCACTCGGCACCATGTGCGGCAATGCGCTCTCCGCATCGCTCGCGGCGTCGAGGTCGAAGCGCACCGCCCCCTTGATGTGCGCCCGCCGGTATTCCTCGTCCGGGTCGCGTCCGAGGGCCGGCAGATACCACGACGTGTCGAGGACGACGAGATCCGGCTCGTCGAGGTGAATCGAGAGCCACATCGCGGTGACCAACGGACCCGGCAGCGACGCCTTGGTAGATTCCACACCCACTCCTTTGCCGATAGGCCTGCCATGTACGCCCTGGTGATCCTGCACTACACCGCCCCGCTCGACGAGATCATCGCGTCGACCGACGACCATCGAAGTTACCTCCGGACGCTCCGCGAGCGAGGGTGGCTGCTCGCTTCGGGGCCGTTCGAGCCCCGGACTGGCGGCGCCCTGCTCTTCCGTCTCCCCGACGATGGCCCCTCGCTCGAGTCGATCCGCGATGCCGATCCGTTCCATCAGCGTGGTCTCGCCGACTACGAGCTGCGCCAGTGGAAGCCGGTGATCGGAACGGAAGGGCTCGACCGATTGTAGTACGAGCATGACCCAGTGCCTGCGCCCACTCGCCCTGCTGGCTGCCCTCCTCGCGTCGCCCGCGCTCCTCGCGGCGCAGCCGGGGGTCCTCACCGGCCGTGTCGTCGATCGACTGACCCGCGAAGGGATCAGCGATGCGCAACTCGAAGTGGCGGGGACGCCGTTACGGGCCAGGAGCGGAGTCGCAGGCCGCTTCACGCTCCAGGGCGTCACCCCCGGGACCGTGACGCTCCGGGTGATCGCGGTCGGCTACACGCCGATGCTGCTCCGCGACATCGCCGTCGGCAGCGGACGACCCGTCACGCTGCTGGTCGAGCTCGAGCCGCGACCGATCGACCTCGGCACGCTCACCACCGCCGTCGCCGCGCGCGACAATCTCGGGCAGGGTGGCAGTGCCTCGACGCTCGGGCGCGACGAGACCCGCCGTGCCCCCGGCGTGCAGGAGGACATCGTCCGGGCGGTGGCCCTCCTCCCTGGCGTCGGGGTCACTTCGCCAGGCCGCAACGACCTGGTGGTGCGCGGCGGCTCCGCGGCTGAAAACCTTTTCCTGCTCGACGGCCTGGAAGTTCCGAACATCAACCACTTCGGGTCGCAGGGCGCCACCGGCGGCCCGGTCTCGCTGTTGCCGATCGACCTGGTCCGCGGCGCAGCGTTCACCAGCGCCCCGCCCTCGGCGGCGTACGGCGATCGCACCGCCTCGGCCACGGCGATCACCCTGCGCGAAGGCAATGAAGAGCGCTGGGCCGGGCAGGTGAACTTCTCGGCCACCGGCATCGGCGCGATCGCCGAGGGACCGATCGGCAACGGCTCGGTGCTGTTCGGTGTACGGCGATCGTATCTGGACCTGCTGTTCCGCGCGCTCGACTTCTCGTTCCTGCCGACCTATTACGACGCCACGCTCAAGGCGACGCAGCGCCTCGGCACCCGCGAGCAGCTCACCCTGCTCGCGCTCGGCTCGCGCGACGACATCGCGTTCCTCACCGACAGCGCCGATCGCGACTCGACAACGCGCGCATCCTCGGCAGCGCCCAACGCGGCGCGGTCGTCGGCCTCACCTGGCAGCGGACGCTGCCGAAGGGCGCGCTCACCGTGACGCTCGGGCATACGCGCACGAGCTTCGACAGCCGGCAGGTGGACACCACGGGGACGACAATCTTCGCCGCGCAGTCGGTCGAGGCGGAGCACTCGCTGCGCTCCGACCTGCTCCTCGCACCACGCGCCAACCTGGAGCTGCGCTTCGGCCTGGTCGGGAAACTCGCGCCGGCCCTCCGCTACGACGTGACCTTGCCGGGCGCCTTGCGCCGCGACGGCGAGGGTGTGCCCCGACCACTTCGGGTCGACTCGAGCTTCAGCGCCCGACGCATCGCGGCCTACGCCGAAGTGACGTGGCGCCCCGCCGAGGCGTGGCGATTCACCAGCGGGCTCCGCGCCGACCGCTACGCCTGGCTCGGCCACGCGGTGCACCTCGCACCCCGCTTCAGCCTCGCGCGCGATGTCAGCAGTGGCACGACCGTGACCGCGAGTGTGGGCCGCACGGTGCAGCCGCCGCCCTTCATCTGGCAGGTCGGCGATCCGACCAACGGTGCACTGCGCCCGTGGCACGCCGACCAGGCGACGCTCGGGGCGCGGAGCAGGATCGGCAGCACCACGCTGCAGATCGAGGGGTACCTCAAGCGCTACCGCGACTATCCCGTGCGCGCCTTTCGGCGGCAGGCGGTCCTCACGCCGTCGGGGTTCGAGGATGCGCTGGATGACATCCCCTTCGGGCTCGAGCCGCTCCGGAGCAGCGGCCACGGCCGCGCGTGGGGGCTCGAGGTGCTCGCCCAACGTCGGCTCGCCAGGCTTCCCCTCTACGGCCTCGCGTCGCTCACCTTGGCGCGGGCGCGCTTCACGCCGCTCGATGGCGTCGAGCGGCCTGGTAGCTTCGATGTCCCGGTCATTGTCACCGCGCTGGCTGGGTGGCGGCCGACCGATCGACTCGAAGTGAGCGGCAAGCTCCGGGTCAGCAGCGGCGCCCGGACAACGCCCTTCGTGACCATCGGTCCTCTGGCCGGGACCCCCGACTTCACCGCGTACCTCGACGGCCCCCGCCTCCCGACATTCTACGCACTCGATCTTCGGGTGGACCGCCGCTGGAGCTTCCGGGCCACTCAATTGACGCTCTATCTCGACATCCAGAACGTCACCGACCGCGAGAATCCGGCACGGTACCAGTGGAATCTCCGGGAGCGGGTCGTCGAGACGGACAGCTCGGTGGGCCGCCTCCCGAGCATCGGCCTCACCTTCGATTTCTGATCCACCGGGCGGATGTGGCGTCGATGCCGCATCGCAGACCGCCCACCCGCCCGGCCCCGCCTCACGCCCCGCGTCGCCGCCCCGAGCCACGCGTCTCGCCGGGTCATCGCCCGCAAGTCGTTGCAGGGTCGTGACCTCCGCGTTGAGCATCCGCGGCCGAGTCTGCCGATACTCCGGTCTGAAGCGTCTGGCACGAAGTATGAGAGAGATACTGCTGCGCTTGGTGATTCCGCCCCGGAGTCCCCGTTCCAGGCTCAACCCGTGTCACCCCGACGCGTGGCGGAACGACGCGCAGCCACAGGAGGTGCCGAATGTTCGGCGACAGCATGTGGGATGAAGAGGAGCGGCTTCGCCGCGCCGAGGAAGGCCGCGAGGAGACGGATGCCGCGGAATCCGAGGCCGGAACGGAGATCGACGACGTGACGGCGATGGGCGTGCTCGACGAGCGCCTGCGCCGACGGATGGCGATCGCCGAGCTGCTGCGCGAGGTCGGCGGCTGCTGACCTCGGTTCCGGTCAGGGCCGCTGGCGCGAGGCGCCGGCGAGCTCTTCCCCGGGATTGACGTACCGATCAAGGGCCTGCCGGAACTGCCGCTCGTAGAGCGCGTGGTACCTGCCCCCCAGCTTGACCAAGGCATGGTGCGAGCCGCGCTCCACGATTTCCCCACCCTCCAGGACCAGGATCTGGTCGGCCGACGTGATGGTCGACAGCCGGTGCGCGATCACAAAGGTGGTCCGCCCTGAGCGCAGGCGCGTCAACCCTTCCTGGATCAGCCCCTCACTCTCCGAGTCGAGCGACGAGGTTGCCTCGTCGAGGATCAGGATCGCCGGGTCGGCGAGGATCGCGCGCGCGATCGCCACCCGCTGCCGCTGGCCACCGCTCAACTTGACGCCGCGCTCGCCGACGATCGTCCCGTAGCCGAGCTCGAAGCGGAGCGCGAACTCGTCGCAGTGGGCGATGCGCGCCGCTTCGCGCACTGCCTCCTCGGTGGCATCCGGCTTGGCAAAGCGGATGTTGTCGAGAATGGTGCCGTCGAACAGGAAATTGTCCTGCAGCACGATGCCGAGCGTGCGGCGATACTCGCGCAGGCGGAAGGTCGCGAGGTCACGGCCATCGATCAGGATGCGGCCGCTGTCAGGACGATTGAAGGCCATCACCAACGACACGAGCGTGCTCTTCCCGGAGCCGCTGGTGCCCACCAGCGCCGTCGTGGTGCCGGCCGGCGCATCGAAGGAGATGTTGCGCAGGACCGGGACGCCTTCGTCGTACGAGAAGGTGACGTCCTCGAACGCCACGTGGCCCGTCACGCTGCCGAGCGGCGCCAGGTCGGCGTCGCCCTCATCCTCGGTGGCGACGGCGCGCAGCTCGCGGATCCGGTCGAGGCCCGCAAACGCCTCGGTGACCTGGGTGCCGATCGACGCGATCTGGATCAGCGGCGCGGCGAGCAGGCCGGTGAGGAAGACGTACTGGAAGAGATCGCCCTTCGACATCCTGCCGGCGATGATGTCCGTCCCGCCCACCACGATCAGCAGCGTGCCGATGATGCCGACGATCACGGTGGAGAGCGCGGTGGTCGCGGAGACGCCGGTCATGGTGGCGGCGACGTTGCGGAAGAGCTTGTTGGCGCCCTTCGCGAAGGCGTGCTGCTCCCGGCGCTCGGCCGTGTACGCCTTGACCACGCGGATGCCCGAGATGCTCTCGACCAACCGTCCGGTGACCTCGGCGTTGAGCTTGCCGCGCTCGCGGAAGATCGGCCGGAGCCGGGTGAAGGCGTACGCCATCCCGCCGCCGAACGCGACCAGCAGTACCGCCGTCACCGAGGTGAGCCGCCAGTTGAGGATCATCAGCCAGGTGAAGGCCACCACGGCCGTGACGGCGCCGCCCACCAGCTGCACCAGGCCGGTGCCGACCAGGTTGCGGATCCCTTCGGCGTCGCTCATCACGCGCGACACGAGCTGCCCTGTCTGGGTCGCGTCGAAGGTGCGGATCGGGAGGCGCACGAGGTGCGACTGCACCGCCCGGCGCATCTCGGTGATCGCGCGCTGCGCGGCGACGCCGAGGATCTGCGAGACACCAAAGGAAGAGGCCGCCTGCACGACGGTGGCGAGGCCGACAGCCGCCGCCAGCGGCCAGAGCAGCGAACGATTGCCACTCGGGAGGACGATGTCGATCAGTTCCTTCGACGACCAGGGGAGGACAAAGCCGGCCGCGCGATTCACCAGCATCAGCACGAAGCCGATCGCCAGCCGTCGCCGGTGGAACCAGAGCAGCTCCCGCGCTTCCCGCCAGACCACTTCGCCGGAGACCTTCTTCTTCTTGGGCTTCTCGCCGACAGTCGCCGCCGTGCCGCGGCCCTTCCCGCCGCGTTCGCCCGTCCCCAGCCCGCTCGTGCCGCCCCGGAATGCCAGAAAGCCCCCTCGGTTGCCACCCTGTGTCGGCCGGAGGTGCCCGGCCGACCAGAATGGTAACCGGAAAGCGAGGGGTCAGGTTCCCCGGGTGAGGGTGGCGAGCGCCGATTCGATTTCCTTCGCGGCTGCCGCCCGGGGATAGTTGTCGCCCCGCTGGTTGGTCGCGCGCATCCGTTCGATCCCGAGGACCCGGCCATCGGCCGCCACCCTGACGATCGCCTCGGCCACGCCGAACTTCCCGGCGTCGCCCTGTTCGACCGTGAAGACCAACACCCACGGCTGTCCGGCACGCCACTGCTGGGTGGCCGTCCAGGTCACCTCCTTCCCCGGCACCGCGACCAGCGCGACCGGTTGTGACACCCGACGGCCGTTGACCATTCCCTCGGCGCGCGCCTTGGCGGTCAACGCATAGTCGTCGTGGTGGTGTTCGCTGTGGATCAGGAAGACCGCCCCAGGCGTCGGGGCCGTCTTGCTGTCGACCGCCGTCACGGTGATCGAGGGCGGACCGAACGCGAGCGCGGCACTGGCAAGGAGGAGAAAGCGAGCTGTGGTGAGCATGGTGACGACTCCGGATCAGGGGACCTTGGTGACCTTCCCCCCTTCGATGCCGCTCCGCGCCAGGACGTTGATCCCCCCCTTGAACGAGCGTCCGACGATCTCGCCGAAGCGCGCGTCACCGAGGCCGAGCCCATTGCGCAGGATGCCGCCGCGGGTGGCCAGATCGAGCCGCGGCAGCGCGAGCCGGTCGAGCGCGAGGGTGATCGGCCCATCGTGGCTCTGCACATCGAGCCGGGCGTGGGGGCTCAACGCGCCACGCACGATGATGCTGCCACCAATCGTCTCGAGCCGACCATCTCCCACCCTCGGCCCTTCCACCGTGATGCTGCCGCCGACGGTGGTGAGCGTCATGCTCCCCTCCACGTCGGCGAGGGTCACCACGCCGCCGCCGTTGCGCACTCGCACCGCGCCCTGCGTGGCGCTGATCCGCACCGTGGCCTCGATCGTCTCGACGGTCACGCTGCCGCTGGCCTGGCGCACCGTGACCTCGCCGGTCACGGTCAGCACTTCGAGGGACCCGGTGGTGCCGACGGCCGTCACGCGCCCCTCGGTCATCTTGATCGCGACGCGGGCGCGACGCGGCACGCGCACGCGGAGCGTGCCGCTCGGCAGCGTCGGGTCGTCGCGCTTCACGGCCTCCACGCCGAGCTTCCCCCCGCGGCCGTCAGTCCCGACGCCGCCGAAGAAGCTGCCGCCGCGTGCCGCAGTTCCCGCCACGTCGATCGAGTCGCGGTCCCAGGCCTCCAGCTCCACCTGCCCCGACGGGAGCCAGATTCGGAGCGCGACATCGGGTGCGGCCTTCCAGCCGCGGGCGATCGGCGTCTGGGCCGCGCAGGGCACGGCGATCGCCACCAGCGCCGCCGCGCGCAGCATCCACAGGGCGCGACTCACGACGCCGCCTCGCGAATCATCCGCTGCAGTCGCTCGCGGCGGTCCTGAATCGCGGCCAGCGCCGCACCGAGGTCGGTATCCCCGGGCGTCGCGGAGAGTGCGCTGCGCAATTCGCGCTCGGCGCGATCGAGCGCCTCGAAGGCCGGCTGCGCGCGTTCGGCGGCGAGGAGGATGCTCGCCCCGCCCGGCACATCGGAGGCGTGCTTCTTTTGCGGTGTCAGGCTCGTGCCGACCACGGCAATCAGCGTGGCCGCGATCGCGAGGCTGCCGATTCGCTTCCAGCGCCGCGTGCGCCGTGCCTGCGCGACCGCGGCGAGGGTCCGTCCACGCAGCGCAGCCGGTGGAGTCAACTCCACGGGCAACTGCTCGGTCAATGGCGGCTCAAAGCGTTCGTCGATCATTGCAGCATTCCTCGCAGCAGTCGCCGCGCGCGAAAGAGGTGCGCCTTGGACGTGCCTTCGGCAATCCCCAGCATCTCGCCGATCTCCCCGTGTTGGTACCCCTCGACGTCATGCAGCACGAAGACGGCACGCGCACCAGCCGGGAGCCGAGCCACTGCCGTCTCGAGGTCGAGCTGCAGCGCGAGATCATGGCGGGGCGCCTCGGCGTCGGGGCCCGTCTCGCCCNNGCCCGTCTCGCCCATTCCCGACAGGTCGGCAGCGATCGCCACCCGAAGTCGGCGCCGGTGTCCGGCCCGGCCACGCTCCAGCACGGTGTTGACCGCCAGACGATGGAGCCAGGTGGTGAAGGCACTCTCCCCGCGGAATGAACCGAGCCGTTCCCAGAGTCTGACAAAGACGTCCTGGACCAACTCCTCGGCCGACGCCGAGTCGGCGCTGAGCCGGAGGCAGAGCGCGAAGACGCGCCCGGCGTGGGCGTCGTAGAGGGCCGCGAAGGCGGCGTCATCGCCGTGCTGGGCGGCGTGGACCAGCGGCTCGATCACGGACTCGTGGCACGGGGGAGGGTGGCCATCACCGAATAGGATGCCGGCGAGGTGTCTGGAGTTTACTCGCCCGTTGCAGTTGTGGAACACCTCGAATGGGCGGTGATGCCATATTGCAGTCAGCCCGGGGCGCGCACCGCCCGTCGCCCCGGTTCTCGATCGGCGGTCCCAGAGTGAGGTGCCCCATGGGTGTGTTCGACGAACTGGACGAAAAGGCCAAGGAACTCGCCGCCAAGGCGAAGGCCGCGCTGGACAACCGTGACGAGTTCCTGGCCAAGGCCCGCGAGCGGATGGACAGCGCGATCGCGGATGCCAAGGAGGAGCTGGAAGAGTTCAAGGGTGAGGCTCGCGGGGAAATCCAGGAGCTTCGGGCGAAGATGGCCGATTTCCTCGAGCGTGATGGCGCCCCGGCCGCCCCGGCAGCCGAGCCCCCGGTCGCGCCGGACGCTCCCCCCGCCCCGGACGCGCCGCCAGCACCGGACGCACCTCCCGCCGCCTAGCTCGATCCCGCCCCGGGACGCGCCACACTGCACGTTCCGGGGCAGTTTCCTCCCGCCGCCCCCCCGCCCCACAACCTTCCTCTCGGCGCCAGCGTACCAAGGCCGTGGTGCGACAGGGCGCTTCCGCCCTGGCCGTGCCGACGGACCCGATAACGGAACGCGACATGTCGCTTCGCTCCCTTGCACGAATCGCGAGCTCGCTCGCCAGCCTGCTGTTGCTGGTCGGCTTGAGTGCCCGCCCCCTCGCCGCCCAGAGCACCGTCGACTGGATCACCGGCGCCATCACCGACGGCACCGGCAAGCCGGTCGTCGGCGCCACCATCGAGGCCTACAGCATCGAGCTCGACGTCACCAAGAAGGCGACGGCGAACGACAAGGGGCGTTTCTCGATTCCGTTCAATGATGGTGGCGGGCGGTACCGCGTGACCGTCCGGGCGATCGGCAAGACGCCGTTCATCACCAACGTGTCGCGCCAGGAAGACGACGACCGCATCGTGCTGAACGTCAAGCTCGGTGACCGGCCGCAGGTGCTCACCGACATTCGCACCACGACGGTGCGCGCCCAGGGCGACCAGAACGAGCGGCCGACGCCGGGCAGCACCGAGCGCAACGTCGACGCCGGCCAGATGGCCCGCCTCCCGATTGATGCCTCCGACCTCGCCGCGCTGGCCCAGCTGGTGCCGGGCGTGATCGTGACGGCCGGGAGCGACTCGACCGCCACCACCTTCCAGGTTGCCGGCCAGAGCGGCGCCGCGAACAACATCGTGGTCGACGGCACGTCGAACGGCGGCACGCTGCCGGCCGACGGCATCCGCGGCACCCGCGTGATCACCAACACCTTTGACGTGTCACGCGGCCAGTTCTCCGGCGGCCAGGTGTCGGCGACGACCCGGGGCGGCAGCAATCGGCAGCAGGGCTCGCTCAGCGGCAACTTCCGCGATCGCAACCTCGCCTTCGGCAGCGCGACGGACAACGTCTTCACCGCAGGCCAGACCTCGCAGCAGATCGGCGCCGGCTTCGGCGGCCCGCTGCGCAAGGACAAGGTCTTCCTCTTCGGCTCGTTCAATGTCAATCGCGCCGTGAACCCGATGGCGTCGCTCGACCGCGCCGACGCGACCACCCTGCTCCGCCTTGGTGCCTCGCCAGACTCAGTGGCGCGCTTCATCTCGCTCGTCGGCGCCACGGGCCTGACGAACCGCGTGGGCACCGTCGATCCGAACCGGACCCAGGACCGCTTCACCGGCTCGCTGCGCTTCGACTGGAACGTCGCCGATCGGCAAATCCTGACGGTCCGTGGCGACCTGAACACGACGACGTCGGATCCGACTCGCGTCGGCCAGACCCAGCTGCCGCAGGTCGGTGGCAACCAGAGCAACAATGGCGGTGGCGTGCAGGTCTCGCTCGTCTCGCGTCCGACGGTGGACCTCTCCAACGAATTCCGCGCCTATGCCTCGATCAGCAATGCCGAGTCGACGCCGTTCCTGTATGTCCCGGTCGGCCGGGTACAGAATCAGTCGACGCTGGATGACGGCAACATCGCGACGACCTCCTTCGGCTTCGGCGGCAATTCCGGCCTGCCGACGACGAACAAGACCAAGTCGCTGGAGCTGACCAACACGATTTCGCACTTCGCCGGCGGTGGTGCGCATCGCTTCCAGCTCGGCGCGCTCCTGAACATGCAGAGCTTCACCGCGAACAACACCAACAACCAGTTTGGCACCTACAGCTACAACTCGCTGGCTGACTTCGCCGCGAACGTGCCGGCAACCTTCAGCCGGACGTTGCAGCCGGTCGTGCGCGACGGGTCGTCGCTGAACTCGGCGATCTTCCTGAGCGACGTGTGGCGCAAGGGGCCGAACCTGCAGTTCACCATCGGCGGCCGCCTCGAGTACTCGAAGTTCGGCGGGGCACCCGCGCGCAACACCGACGCGGAGGCGAAATTCGGCGTCCGCACCGACCTGCTCCCGACCGAGACCTACTTCACGCCGCGCTTCGGCTTCTCGTGGACGATCCCGGCGGCTGAGCAGCAGGGCTTCGGCCAGCGCGGCTTCGCGCCGCCGGCGGTCGTGCTGCGTGGCGGCATCGGCGTGTTCCGCGGCACCATGTCGAGCACCCTGCCCAGCACGGCGCAGGCCCAGGCGGGCTTCAGCACCACCGAGGCGCAGCTGGTCTGCGTCGGCGCCGCCGTGCCGATCCCGGACTGGAACAATTTCGCGACCAACCCGTCGTCGATCCCGACGCAGTGCCTGAACAACCAGAATACCCCGGTCATCGCGGGCCGCCCGTCGGTCACCACGTACGACGAGGGCTACGGCGCCGCGAAGACCATCCGTGCCAACCTCGGCGCCACGCGCCGGATCACGCCGACCTTCACCGTGACGGTCGACGCCTCGTACGTGAAGGGCATCGGTCAGTCGGCTTCGCGCGACCTCAACCTGAACCTGGGCACGCCGTTCCTGCTGGCGAATGAAGGCGACCGCCCGGTCTACATCGATCCGTCGCTGATCGTGCCGACCACGGGCGCGATCCCGTTCACGTCGACCCGCAAGGACGCCGGGTATGGCTCGGTGAACCAGGTCTTCAGCGGCCTCGAGAACGAGACCAAGCAGATCACCGCCTCGATGAATTGGTACAACACCCGCGGCTCGACCGTCTCGGCCAACTACACCATGCAGTTCGCTCGCGACCAGGGCGGTGGTGGCGGCGGGTTCGGCGGCGGCGGCGGCAACCTGACCCCGGGCGATCCGAACGCCTTCCTGTGGGCACGGTCGTCGAACGAACGGCGCCACAACATCCAGCTGAACTTCACCAAGGTCTTCTCGCCGACGTTCGAGCTGACCGCGATCGGCAGCATGGCGTCGGGCTCGCGCTACTCGCCGGTGGTCGGCAGCGACATCAACGGCGACGGCTCGCGCAACGACCTGGCGTACGTCTTCGATCCGGCCAATGCGAATGATCCGGTGCTGGCCGCCGCGATGGATGACCTGCTCAAGAACGGGTCCAAGGGCGCCAAGGCCTGCCTCGCGTCGCAGGTCGGCAAGGTGGCCGAGCGGAACAGTTGCATCGGGCCGTGGCAGCCGTCGCTCAACCTGCAGGTGAACCTGAAGCCGGGGATGTTCCAGAACCGGCTGACGATCTCGTTCGCGACGATCAACCTGCTGGGCGGGCTGGACGAACTGTTCAACGGCGCGGACGGCCTCAAGGGCTGGGGCGGCTTCTCGCGCCCGGACGGCACGCTGCTCGCCGTCACCGGCTTCGACGCCTCAACCAACCGCTACAAGTACACCGTCAACAGTCGCTTCGGTGCGACGGGTGGCGGCGCCACGGCGGTGCGGTCGCCGTTCCAGGTCGGCGTCAACATGCGCTACATCATCGGCTTCGATCAGCGCCGTGAAATGCAGCGGATGGCGTTCGGCCAGGGCAACGCGGCCGCGGGTGCGGCGAGCGGCACGACGTTCGTGCAGCAGATGCTGGCAAACCTCCCGTTCAACGCCGCCCAGGTGGCGATCGAGCGGAAGGACTCGCTGGCCCTCGCGCCGAAGCAGATCGCGACGCTTCAGGCTTTCATCGACTCGACGAACAACGCATTGCAGCCGCTGGTCGCCGTACTGGAAGAGGCCGCCAAGACTGCCAATGGCAACACGCAGGCGCTCTTCCCGCAATTGACACCGATCTTCGAGGCCTTCCAGGCCTCCCAGATCAAGGCGATCGAGCTCACCAAGAAGACGCTGACCGATGTGCAGTGGTCCTTGATGCCTGACAGCGCCAAGCAGCCGGCCGGAATCAACCGGCTGATGCAGCCGGGCGGTGCGGCACCGGCCGGTGGCGCCGCGCCGAGTCGAGTGGGTGGCGGCCGGCCGGGCGGCGGCGAGTAACGCTGACGATACCGCGCGCTGAAAGGGGGCCCCAATCGGGGCCCCCTTTTAGTTTGCTGCCATGATCCTGCGTCCGTTTCTCCGTGCCCTCGCGCTCCGCTGCCCGCAGTGTGGCGGTGGCGGCATCCTTCGGCACTGGTTCGCCCTGGTCCCCGCGTGCCCCACCTGCGGGCTCGCCTTCGACCGCGGCGAATCGGGGTATCAGGTGGGATCGTACCTCGTGGCGATGATCGCCATCGAACTCCTCTTCGTCGGCCTTCTGGCCGCCGTGCTGATCGCGACGTGGCCCGACCCACCCTGGCGCCTGCTCCAATGGGGCGGGCCCGCCCTGATGGCGCTGGGGCCGCTGGCCCTCTTCCCGTTCACCAAGACGCTCTACCTCGCCGTCGACCTCACCTTCCGGCGAGAGCTATAGGGGCGACCCAGGGGTCGCCCTTACTTGACGCGCTCGATGTAGGCACGCTCACGCGGGTTGACGCGCACCCGCTCGCCCTGCTCGACGAACTCCGGCACGTTGATGGTCACGCCGTTGCTGAGGACCGCCGGCTTGTTGCTGGAGGACTTCGTCGCGGTCTTCATCGCCGGTGCGGTCTCGATGATCTCGAGTTCCATCGACGACGGCAGCTTGAACGAGATCGGCTTCCCCTCCAGCCACACCGCCTCGAAGCGCATCTCGGCCTGCATCCACGCCGCATCGTCACCGACGATTTCGGGATCGAGGGTGAACTGCTCGTAGGTGTCAGCGTCCATCACGTGCACGCCATTGCCGTCGGCGTAGAGCACCTGCATTTCCTTGGTGTCGAGGCGCGCCTCCTCGACGGTCTCGGTGGCGCTATACCGGTGGTCCAGCGACATCCCGTTGTTGAGGTTGCGCAGGCGCACCTGCACGAAGGCGCGGAGGTTGCCCGGCGTCCGGTGGGTGAAGTCCATCACGAGGTGCGGCTTCCCCTCGTAATAGATCACCGTGCCCTTGCGGATGTCGTTCGCTTTCATGGCCACTCTCGGTAGTGATCGCCCTGCCGGCAGGACTCGTCCCCGCCGACCCGGGCGAGAAGATAACCGCCCGAAACGCCCCGGGGGGAGCCATGACGGCCTCCCCCCGACCTTTCGGGATGTCCTGCCCGGCAGTCAGACCGATCGGGGGGGCTGCACGGCCGCGAGGAGTTCGCCGGCGGTAAACGGCTTCCGGAGGACGGCCTGGATGCCGTCCGAGCCCTCGGCGTCGCCGGTCATCAGCACGACGTGGAGGCCCGGATGCTCGCGACGCACCACTTCGGCCAGCCGACGCCCATCGAGTCGGGGCATGTGGATGTCGGTGAGCAGGGTGCCGACGCACTGACCGGCGACGTCGCGCAGCAGTTCCAGTGCCGATTCGCCATGCTCGGCCTCGAGCACGCCGTAGCCAGCCCTTCGCAGCACGCGGGCCGTGACGTTGCGCACCCATTCATCGTCGTCAACGACCAGCACCGCGGTCTTGGCATCGTCATCGCGCGCCTGGCCGGCCACCGCCGCCTGGGCGGGGAAACAGACGGAGACCGTGGTCCCCGCACCTGGCTCGCTGGCGACGATCACCTGGCCACCTCGTTGCGCCATCATGCCGTACATCGCCGAGAGCGACAGCCCGCTGCCGAAACCGAGTTCCTTGGTGGTGAAGAACGGCTCGAAGAGTTGCGTGAGCGTGGCATCGTCCATTCCGATCCCCGTGTCGCTCACCTCGACGACCAACCACTCGCCCGCCGGGAGCATACCGTGCCGGTGGGGCTTCGGCGTGTCGAGGGTCCACCGATGGGTCGCGATCGTCATGGCGCCGCCCAGCGGCATGGCATCCCGCGCGTTGACGACCAGCGTGAGCAGCACCTGTTCCACTTGCCCATGCTCCGCAACCACCCGCTCGCGACGCGCACCGATCTGCTCGCTGATGGTGATGTGCGGGCCGGCGAGGCGCGGGAAGAGCGGCCGCAGGCGGGCGACCACGTCGTCGAGTTCCACCTCGGCCGCCGGGCGTGGCACCGCGCGACCCACGGCTTCGAGCTGACGCACGAGGACCGCGCCGCGTTGCAGCGACTCGCGCACCTCTTCGAGGCGGGACTGCATCGCCGACTCGAGCAACGGATTCCCGGCGAGGGCCGAAACGGTGTTGCCCGCATCGCGCAGCAGCGGACTCAGCTCGCACGAGAGGCCGGAGGCGAGGCGGGTGATCGCCTCCATCTTCTCCAGGTGGCGTCGTCGCGCGCAGCCCTCGGCCTGCAACTCGGTGGTCAACACGGCATCGGTTTGCGTCACAGGTCCATCCGGGCTCGTGTTGATCGGTCGCGGACTCCGTGTCGCGACGCACACCCCTGACATTCGCAAGCGACGGGCCGCGAGAATGCATTCCCGGACCGTCCCGTAAGTGGTTGCCTGCCAGCGTTTTATGGTTTGGTCACGCGAGGGGGAGGCCGGGCGGCCCCATTCTGCGGGATCGGTGCGACGCTCCCGCGCCACACATCGCTCCTTGGGCGCGGTTGCCCTCGATCCACTCCGATCCCACTCTTCGGGATGCTCACCGCGACCCCGCGCCGACGTCGTGTCCTGATCCTCTCCGGGATTGCCCTCGCCCTCGTCGCGCTGGGCTACCTGGGCTGGAGCCAACGCTGGGCGATCAGCGGACGCGCGGTGGCCATCGTCGATCCGCAGGTGCGGCGATGGGCCGCGCGCGAAGTCGCGCGCCTGTCCGACAACGTGTACGAGCTGCGGGCCTCGACGATCGTGGTCGACAAGGCTCGGCATCGGGTGGCGATCGACACGATCACGCTGGTGACCAATCTCGCGGCCAACGCGCGCCGTGCCACGCCGCTCCCCACCGTGACGCTCCGCTTTCTGGGCTGCGACCTCGAGGGGATCGATCTCGAGCAACTCGCGGCGCGCCGGGGCCTCCACATGCGGAGCGCCGGTTGCGACAGCGTGCGCCTCGAGGGGGAAGTGCCGGCCCCGAAGCCTGGCAGTGCCGCCGCTCCGATGCGCCCCGGGGTCTTCCTCTCCCTGCGCGACAACCTCGACCTGCCTCGCGAAGTTCCGTTCATCAGCGTCGACACGATCGCGTTCCCGCAGGTGTCGATCGCGCTCGGATTGTCCGGCCGCAATCGACGCCGGACGGTGCTCTCGCTCGATCGGTTCGCCGTGCGCCTCGACTCGCTCCACTACGACCCGAAGCAGCCGGTCGAGGAGCGCGGCCCGCTGCTCTCACGCGACGTATCGCTCCGACTCGTAGGCTTCGAGGGCAATCGCGAAGCGGCGACCCGGCTCTCGCTCGACTCGATGTCGGCCTCGCTCGGCCGCGGCACCTTTCAACTCGACGGACTGGTGTACGAGCCGATCATCGGCTCGCTCGGCGACTCGCTCGGCTTCCAGGCGCTCGAGGTCGGCCACCTGCAACTCCGCGGCGTCGACTGGCGCAGTTTCCTGACGGCGGGTGACGTCGGGGTGAGCCGCCTCACCACGGAGCGCGTCCTGCTGCGCTTTCCGCCACCGGGCGCGCCCACCAAGCCGGGGACTGCAACGTCCACGGCGCTCGCGCGGCCGACACCCACCTCGGCCCGTCCGGCACAACGGACCGTCGGGTCGCTGCTCAAGGCGCTGGGGCGCGACATGCGGCTGGATACGCTCGACGTGTTGGGCTTCACCCTGATCGAGGGCGCGTCGAGTCGCGGGGACAGCACGGCGACCATCCTGGAGCGCCTGATGGTGACTGGCGCCCACTTCGACGATTCCACCAGCTGGACCACCGCCTTCCCCGTCGGCCGCATCACCGTCGAAGCGGATCATCTGACCCGGCGGCAAGGTGAGAATCAACTGAAGGTCGGCGCCCTCAGGCTCAGCGTGGTGGCCGGCACCGCGACGGTCGATTCGCTCCGCGCGGGGCCGGACGGCAACGACGCCGCCTTCCGCGGACGGCATCAGTTCCGGACCGACCGGATGGTGCTCTCCGCGGCGCGGGTGGCGATCGCGGGGATGGACTTCCCCGGCTATCTGCAGGATGGTGCCTTCCGCATCCGGCGTGGCGATGCGACCGGCGTCGAACTCGACATCCTGACGGACAAGCGGATGCCCTCCGAGCGCAAGCGCACCAGCCATCGCTATCCGCAGCAGGCGCTCCGGGACCTCGGCCTCGCGTTCGGAGCCGATACGCTGACGCTCGCTGGCGAGGCCCGCTATCGCGAACACGCGGTCAACGCGCCCGCACCCGGCGTCGTCACCTTCCGGTCGCTGCGGGCCACGCTGCACAATTTCTCCAACGATCCCGCACGGATGCAGGACAGCACCCCCTTCCATCTCGTGGCGGATGCGCGCCTCATGGGTGCCGGCGCCTTCCACTTCGAACTCGAGATGCCGCTCCTCGCCGACCAGTTCACGATGCACTACCGTGGCCGCCTCGGGGCGATGGACGCGATGGTGCTGAACGCGTTCGCGTCGGACGGCGCCGGGGTGAAGTTCACCCGCGGCCGGATCGAGGGGATCGCCTTCGAGGCCACGGTGACCGGGGGACGGGCCCGGGGCCGGATCACTCCCCGGTGGACCAATCTGGGGATCGAGCTCCCCGGCCTCGACCGAAAGAACACCGGCATCCTCGGTGGCCTCAAGCGCGCCGTGGGAAAATTCGTCGCCAATGCCTTCATGGTTCGCGACGACAATGTGGCCGGAAAGAAGGAGCCGCCCCGGGACGGCACCATCGACCACCGCTGGACTCCGCGGGAGACCCTGCCGCAGTTCCTCTGGAACTCCATCCGCGATCCGCTCGTCCCACTCCTGAAGAAGTAGTTCCCGTGGCTTTGCCGGGCCCGGCCCCCCATCTTTCGGTGGAGGGCGCCGTGGCAATGGCCGCCTACCAACCCGATCACCGGACGTCGATGTCGTTGCCCCGCCGCCCGACCGAGTTGGTGCGCACCCTCGCCCCGCTCGACATCCTGACGATTCTCTACACGGCGAGTTCCTTTCTCGTCGTCTCGGTGCAGTCCATCGGCGCCGACACGATGCGGGTCTCCTCGGGCGAACTCGCCTGGTTGCTCTCTGCGCACGCCCTCCTGGTGGTCCTGGTCTTCCTCGCCGCGCAGGCGCGCAGCGAGGCCTGCGCCAAGCACTGCTTCCTGGCCGAGTGGTACCCACTGGTCGTGCTGGTGGCGGTGTACGCCTCGGTGGACTTGGTCAACGGGCCGCGGCAGGCGGCAGGGCTGTCGCACGACGCCATCATCCAGCGACTCGAGTTCGCCACGTTCGGTCGCCAGCTCGCGCACGACTGGAGCCGCAGTCAGACGCAGGCCGCATTCTCGTGGCCCCTATCGCTCTCGTACCTCGGCTTCTTCCCGCTGGTGATCGCGGCCCCAGCGGTCCTCTGGTGGCGCGGGCACATCGTCCGCGCGCGGCAGACGATTTTCGGGATCTCGCTCGCCTTCTTCACCTGCTACCTCGTCTTCCTGCTGTTCCCGGTTGCGGGACCGACCTATCTCTGGGGTTGGCCGACCGACGGGGCACATACTGCCTTGCCGTCGCGCCTGGTCCGTGACCTCATCGATGGGGGCGATTCGTGGGGCTCGGCGTTTCCGTCGAGTCACGTCGCCGCCTCCATGGCCGCCGTGCTGCTCGCCTTCCGCAACTGGCGCCCGCTCGGCATGGCGTTGCTGCCGTTCGCCCTCGGCATCCTCGTCGGCGTGGTCTACTTCCAGGTCCACTACGCCGTCGACGCGGTGGCCGGCCTGATCATCGCCGTCTTCGCGACGACCATGGCCGCCCGCCTCATCCCGGCGACGCCAGCGCGCGCATGAGCCGGACGCTGCGGTTCGTCGCCTTCCTGGTGGGAGCGGCGATCCTCGCGCTGCTGATCCGCAAGGTCGGAATCGACGTGCTCACCGATGGCGCGCGGACCGTCGGCTGGCTCGCGCTCCCGATCGTCTCACTGCACGCCATCGTCTACGGTCTCAATGCCGTGGCGTGGTACATCACCCTCGCGCACGAAGCCGGTGCACCACCCTTCCGCACCATCCTGCGTGTGTCCATCGTCGGTTTCGCGATCAACTTCCTCACGCCGGTCGTCAACGCCGGTGGCGAGCCGTACCGGATGGCGGCGCTCACGCCGTGGCTCGGTGCGCGCCGCGCGGCCGGGAGCGTGCTGCAGTACGCGATGCTCCATGCGCTTTCCTCGCTGCTGATGTGGCTCACCGCGATCGTCGCCGCGCTCACGCTGCCCGGCGTGCAGGGTCGGATCTGGTGGGCGCTGCTCGCGATGGGTGGCGTGATCGTCGCCGCCCTCGGCGTGGTGCGCTCAGGCCATCGCCACGGCTTTGTCGCGCGGCTGGCGGGGTGGATCGCCCGGCGGCGGCTGGGGAAGCTCTCGGCATGGCTCACCAAGCAGGAGGAGGCGCTCGCGGCGGTCGACGCGCAGATCACCACGCTGCACGCGGAGCGACCCGGTCGCCTCGCCGCGGCGATCGCCGTGGACTATTTCTCGCGCTGGGTGGCGGTCACGGAGCTGTTGCTGGTGGCGTACGCGGTCGGCACACCGCTGGGCATTACCCCCGCCGTGATGATCTCGGGCCTCTCGGCGCTCGCCATGAATCTCCTCTTCATGTTGCCGTGGGAAATGGGGTCGCGCGAGGGGTCGCTCTACTTCTTCTTCGGGCTGGCCGGGGTTCCTGCATCACTCGGGTTGATCGCGGCGGTGATGACCCGGTTGCGCGAGATCGTCTGGTGTGCGTTGGGCCTGGCGCTGGCCGGCCCTGGTGGCCGCGCCGCTGCGGCCGAGGCGCGTGCCGGACACACGACGCCCCCGGCCGCGTAGGCGACCGGGGGCGCCGCACACCGCGGCTGCGAATTACTTCGCCGGCGCGATCGTCACGTAGCGCCAGAGGCGCGCGACTTCCTTCGCATCAACGTACTTGCCGATCTCCTTCTGGAACTGCGCCTCGTTCTTCCAGGGGCGGTATTCCTTGAACTCCCGCACCATCCGCCGACCGGCACCAGGAATCGAGAGGATGTCCTCGTCGGTTGCCGCATTCAGCTCGACCGGCACGAAGACGTACTGCTCGAAACGCGCGACCTCGGCTGCGTCGACGTACTTGCCGATCTCCTTGCGCCACACCGCCAGCGACGCGTACGGCCGATACTCGTTGAACTCCTTCAGCATCTTCGGTCCCATGCCGGGAATCAGGTTGAACTCGGCATCGGTCGCGGTGTTGAGGTTCACCTCAAGAAACAACTTCGGGTAGAGCGCCTTCCGCTGGGCCGCCGTGAAACTCCTGCCCAGCGCGGCGTCGAGCGCGGTCATCGTCAGGTACGGACGGCCGGCGACGACCGCCTCGATGATCGCGGGCGTCATCCCGGGCAGCGTGGCGAGCTGCTCGGCGGTCGCGAGATTCGGATTGAGGGCGCCGAGATTCTTGCCGACCTGCGCCGAGAGCGGCGTGGTGGCGAGGGCGAGCGTCGCGAGCAGGAAGAATCGGCGAAGCGTGCACGACATGGTCAGGACTCCGGGGGTAGGGTAGAACCGCCCGCAATACCGGCGAGCGCGGGATGACGATGGGACCAGAGCAGGCCGAGGAGCCCGAGTTGAAGCATGGCACCGGGCGCGAGCAGCGGCAACGAGCCGGTGACCGCTTCGCGGAAGAGCTCCAGCCCGTGCATGGTGGGCGTGGTCTCGAGCTCCCACTCGACGTTGGCCCGGTAGTGGAGGAAGATCCCCACCGCCGAACTGACGCAGGCCAATCCGGAGACGATGCGCACCGCGAGGACCGCACCGCGACCGCGCGCCGCACCGTACCAGATGAAGGCGAGGAGGTACGCCCCGCCGAGGCCCAAGGGGATGAACTGCAGCGTGTCGTCGTCGTGGCCGAGCAGCAGCAGCTCGGTGAGGATGCCGACTACGCCGACGACGAGCACCCAGCAGAGCCGCGTGCGCCAGCGTTCGATGCCCGCCGCCGTCATCGCGGCGCGATGCTCCGGATGTGGGCGAGGTTGCGCTTGGCGCTGGCGAGCGGATCCGGGCCGCCCTCTTGCTCGACGATGACCGGCTTCTGGTCGAGCTGCGGGATCGCGGCGAGAAACGCCTTCAGGTCGACGGTGCCGAGCCCAAGCTCGGTGTCGCTCGAGCGATCAGCCACCACGTCCTTGATATGGAAGCTCCAGTAGCGGGCCGTGTGCTGCTTCAAGTAGCGCATCGGATCGCCGCCACCCATCGTCATGTTGCCGGTGTCGAGCTGCAGCCGGACCACCGACGGATCGGTGCGCTCAAGGAAGACGTCATACGGGATGACGCCGTCGATCGGCTTCTGGTGATCGGGTTCGTTGTGGAAGGCGAGCCAGATGCCCGCCCGGCGCGCGGCGGCCCCGGCTTCGTTGAAGTGGTCGGCCCACTGGCGCCACGAGTCGAGCGGCTTGGTCTTGTCGATCGGGAGCGACGGAACGATCAGGTACTGATGGCCGAGGAAGTGGGCGTCGTCGAGACTCTTGTCCCAGTCCTTGAGCAGGATCTCGGGAGCGACGTGCGCCGAGGGGGCCTTGAGTCCTGCCGCGGCGAGCGAGGCTTTCACCTGTTCGCGGGTGCGGTCGAAGTTCTTGAACGACCAGAGCAGCTCGACGTCGTCGTAGCCCATCGCGCCGACGGCCTTGAGGGTGCCCTCGGGGTCCTTCCGCATCGCGGCACGGACGCTGTAGAGCTCGAGGCCGACCCGTCGGAGCGGGAGGGTGGCGGAGGCGGGGCGGGCCAGGGCGGTGCCGGCAATGGCAGCGGAGGCCGTGGCGAGGAAGTCGCGTCGTTGCATGGATCGAAGGTAGGGCGCCGGGGGCGGGGCGGGAAGAGCGCCCCGGCACACTGGCTCGCCGCGAGGCCTCTTACTCGTTGCCAACAGTCGCCCACTCGGTGTCCCCGCACCGGGGTATTACCGTCCCCAGCAGTGAATCACCTGCCCCGCGCGCCGGACATCGGCTCGGCCACCGCGAGCATTCCTCACGGAGAGGTTCTGATGAAGCCCACACTGTCTCATCACCAGTTTCGGTCAGCAACGCAGAGAACCTTGCGCATGACCACGTGCCTCGCCGCGGTGCTGGTAGCCGCGCTCGGCTGCGGCGACGGCACGCCGACCATGCCCGACCCACCCACCGGCGCGCAATTCACCCTGTCGCAGGCGCAGGTGTCGGCCATGAACACGCGCGCGGGGCACCTTGCCGACGCCAATCCGGGCAATGGCAGCCTGCAATCCCTGGCGGACTCGACGCTGCTGGCGCTGCAGGCCGGCGTGGTGATGAAGCGGGTGGACGTGCAAACGGATCTCACCACAGCTCCGTTGTACTTCGTTGGTCTTCACCGCGTCATCCACCAGCAGGGTGGCGGTTCCTTCTCGACCTGGACGCTCGTGGGCTTTGAGGATCCTGCCGCCTTCGCCAATGTCATCCAGGTGACCGGGTTCGCGCAGAGCGCCACCGCGACGGCACCTGCCTCAGTCAGCGGCACCATCGGCGACGGCATGGGGATCGTGAACGGCCAGCTCCTGCAGGTCGGCGCGGCCAACAGTCTCACGACCTGGAATGTCTCCACCGGCACCGCGAGCTTCTCATCCGACGCGCCGTCCGGCCCGTGCCCGCATGGCAATCCCGAGCCGAAGACGGTATGCACCCTTGAGACCATGCATGTCACGTTCACCATCACCGCCGCACAAGCGGGGGCGGCGAGTCCGACGCGTCACGCGACGGTGACCACCGAGGTTGCGGTGCCGACGATTCGGCTGACCTATACGCCGTAGGTCGCCCGCTCGGCACCGCTTGCGATCTTCCGGCGGGATGCGGTGTGCCGCCGGCCTTAGCTGTTCAGCGCGGATAGACGGCCGTCACCTTGCCGGTTGCGTCGAGGAACTCGAGACGCGGCAGATCGTCGATGCCGACGAGAAGCCGTGCCCTGACCCTGCCGGCCGTATCCCGCAGTTCGACCATCGCCTCGCGATCGCGGCTTCCGAGGAACGCCCTGGGCCGCCCCCCCTCTCCGGCCCGCATCAACGCCCGGTGCGCCGCCTGCATCGAGTCGAGTCGGGCGCCCGTCGCACCTCGCATCGCAGCCAGCCGATCGAGCATGCGCGCGACCGGCACGTCGACCGGCTGATCGTTGATCTGCAGTCCCGCGCGCCGGCTGGTGCCATTGTCAACATTCTGCAGGGCAACGGTTTGGTTCTGCTTCCATTGGTCCATCGACAAATGCACGACCTGCGAATGGCCAGGTTGCTTGTCGATCCCCGCCCAGAGGATCGACCCGACCTCGTCGCCCACGTCATTGAAGAAGAGCATACCCGACATCAGCTCGCGACCATCGATGATCGCCGCATCGTAGTCCTTCCCGTTGGCCCGGGGTCCCGGCACGAGTCCGCTGCGGGCCAGTACGAGAACCGGCTTGCCGTCCTTCCCGATGACGTTGAGCCGTTCGACGTCGATCTGGTCGAAGCGCGGGTGCGAGGCGTTCCGGAATCCGCTCAGCACCAGGACCGCGGTGGTCCCCAGCAACACGATATTGCTGCCAACAAGCAATCGGATGGCACGAGGCGACATGGCGGGGCTCCGGGTGGATAGGTCACGGGAGAACGACTCGCCGGACATTCGTTGGAAACACCGCCAACGTTTCATTGTGCGTTAAGCACTGGTCAGGAACGGACAGAGCACCCACTAGAGTTCCCAGACAGAGAAAACCCCGCCAACTCGCAAAGAGCAGGCGGGGCAATCACTTAAGATCCATGGGCTTGGGAGGAGTTGAACCTCCGACCTCACGCTTATCAGGCGTGCGCTCTAACCACCTGAGCTACAAGCCCCAGTAGAGCCGCCAAGATTAGCCGTCTCGGGGGCGTGGGTCAACCGCGCCCGCTCCCCGCGTGAGGGCGCCCTACCCCGCCTGGATGATGTCCCGGACCAGCTCCGTGGTCCGCCGGAAGTCGATCTTCCCGCTCCCCATCGTCGGTAGCTCCTCGATCACCACGAAGTCCTTCGGCAGGGCGATGTTGGGCAGCTCAGTCGCCAACTGCTTGAGGAGCACCCCCTGGTCGACTGGCTGGGAGACCGCCGCCACGATCCGCGCCCCCCGGACCCCATCGGGCACCTCCACGACGCAACAGGCCACCCCCTCGGGGAGGAAGCGCTCGAGGACGTTCTCCACCCGAATCAGCGACACCATCTCCCCACCGATCTTCACGAAGCGCTTCAACCGTCCGACGTGCCAGAGGTAACCGTCCGCGTCCTGGTAGCCCATGTCGCCGGTGTCGTACCAGCCGTTCCGCATGCTGAACGTCGTCGCCTCGAAATCGTCGAAGTACCCCTGCATCACACTCTCGCCCTGCACCAGGATCTTGCCGATCTCGCCCACCTCGCAGGGGTTGCCGGTCTCGTAGTGCTCCAGCCGCACCCGCACATTCGGCAACGGCCGCCCCACGCTCCCGGGCCGGTTGGCGCCGTGGAAGTTGAAGGAGATCACCGGACTCGTCTCGGTGCAGCCGTAGCCTTCGAGCAGTTCCAGATCGTGCTTCTGCTTGAACTCCTGCCGCAGCGAATCCGGCGTCTTGTCGGCGCCGGTCAGCATGATCCGGCACGAGGCGAAATCGCCCGGCTCCGACTTCCGGAGGTAGCCCCACATGAAGATCGGCGTGCCCACCACGAAGGTGACCTGCTCCGACCGGATGATCTCGCAGATCGTCTTGAACTCAAGCGGGTTGGCGTAGGTCACCACCGTCATGCCGTGGAAGAACGGCAGCCAGAGGTTGGTGGTGAGCCCGAAGACGTGGAAGAGCGGCAGGTTGGCGAGGAAGATGTCCTCGGCATTGATGGCGAGCAGCGAGGAAATCGCGGTCAGGTTGGCGTTGATGTTTCGGTGGCTGAGCGGCACCGCCTTGGGATCGCGCTCACTGCCACTGGTAAAGAGCATCACCGCCATCTCGTCGAGATCGCCGCCACGCACCGTCTTGAGGAGCAGTGCCAGCGGCAACTTGGCGCGCAGAGCGGCCAGCACCTTGTCCAGCCCCGAGATCCCCGCCATGAGGTCCTCGATGAAGAGCATCCCCGGCAGCGTGGGGCAGTTGATCTTCTCGAGCAGCGCCCGCGACGTGATCACGGTCTTGAAGGCGCACTTCTTCTGGGCATAGATGCAGTTGGCCGCCGCGCCGGTGGAATAGTTGATCATCACCGGCGTCCGACCGGCCAACAGACTCCCCAGGATCGACAGCACGCACCCCGCCGAGGTCGGCAGCATGATGCCGAGGAATCCTTCGTCGCCCTCCTTGAATTTCTCTGCCAGAATGAGCGAGGCGATCAGCGCCCGCTCGTAGCTGAGCCGGGTGCCGGTGGCCCGGTCGATGATGGCCGTCTTGCCGGCGTACGCCTTGGCGGTGCGCAGGAAGCGGTGATGAAGGAGCATGGCCCGTCCGGAAGCGTCGCTGGATGTCAGGGGAACCGCTCCCGAGTCTAACAGAAGCGGGCCGAGCCGCCAGAGGCGGCCCGGTAATACTGGTGCCCAGCCCGACCGATAACTGGCGAGTCACCCATCATCGGGAGTGCGACGGGCGTGTTTGCAATTCTGGGCATCATCGTGGTTCTCGGATCGGTCCTCGGCGGCTTCGCGATGGCCCATGGCCCGTTCGCGGTGCTCCTTGCCTGGTCGGAATGGGTCGTGATCGTCGGCACCGCGGTCGGCACCGTCCTGATCTCGACCCCGAAATCGGTGCTCGGCCACCTGACCAAGAAGATCCCCAAAGTCTTCACCGGCGCGGCCCCCTCGAAGGAGGGGTACCTCGACGTCATCCGCCTTCTCTTCGAGCTCTTCCAGCTGGCCCGCCGCGATGGCCTCATCGCCATCGAATCGCATATCGAGCGGCCGGAGGAGAGCAGCGTCTTCAAGAAGTACCCTTCGATTTCCAGTGACCATCACGCCGTCGAGTTCCTCTGCGATGCACTGCGCACTGTGCTCGCCGGGTCGGTGCCCGCATACGACCTCGAGGCGATGCTCGAGGCCGAGATCGAGGTGCACCACGACGAGGACGCCAAGACGGTTGCGGCGCTGACCCGCGTCGCGGACGCGTTGCCCGGCATCGGCATCGTCGCCGCCGTCCTCGGCATCGTGGTGACGATGCAGGCCATTGCCGGGCCGATCGAGGAGATCGGCCACCACGTCGCCTCCGCGCTCGTCGGCACCTTCCTCGGCATCCTGCTCTCGTACGGCTTCGTCGCGCCGATTGCCACCGCCGTCGATACCCAGAACGGTGAATCGCACCGGATCTTCCTGGTGCTGAAGGCGGGCATCGTGGCCTTCGCGAAGAACCTGCCGCCGATCATCGCCGCCGAATTTGCGCGCAAGGCGATCACCGCCGACACGCGGCCGAGCTTCGCCGAGATGGAAGCGGCCTGCAAGGCGACGCGCCAGGAGAAGGCCGCGTGAAGTCTGACCGCGAAACGGTCATCCGGATCGTCCGCAAGGTCAACAAACACGGCGGCCACCATGGCGGTGCCTGGAAGGTCGCCTTTGCCGACTTCATGACGGCGATGATGGCGCTCTTCCTCGTCCTCTGGCTGATCACCCAGAGCTCGGAAGTGCGCAGCGCGATCGCCGGTTATTTCCAGGACCCGCTCGGGCGCGGCGACCAGTTCGGCACCACCATCATTCCGGGCGCGGGCCAGCCGCTGATTCCGTCGAACAACCCGATCCAGGTCCAGTCGAGCATGGGGAAGCGGCAGGAGCTGCTGGCCCTCAGCAAGCAGTTGCAGGCGAGCATCGGCGACTCGTTGATGACTGGCGCGATGAAGCAGAACCTCGTCATCGAGATGACCGACGACGGGATGCGGATCTCGCTGCTCGAGGACTCGACCGGCGTCTTCTTCGCGACCGGATCGCCGACGCCGCGCGGCCTGGCGGAACCGGTCTTCACGGCGCTGGGTGGGCTGCTGGGCCGGTCGAAATTCCCGATCGTGATCGAGGGGCACACCGATGCCCGCCCGTACGGCGACGGTAGCGGCTATAGTAATTGGGAACTGAGCGCCGACCGCGCCAACGCGGTGCGCCGCCTGCTGGTCGGTGGCGGGTTGACCGACACCCAGATCCTGGCCGTCCGCGGTCTGGCCGACCGCTCCCTGCGGATTGCCGCTGATCCGCTCGCGCCGCAGAATCGCCGGGTCACCATCGAGGTCAAGCTGAACGTTCCCGCCGCCGATTCGCTGCCACCGAAGCAGGATCCGACCCGCTTCCCGCCGTCGCCGCCCAGGCCGCCGCGATGAGCCGACCGGCTGCGCGCACGGTGCTGTTGATCGAGGCACGCCCCGCGGGGACCGATACCCTCGCGGCCGACCTGACCCGCCTCGGCGCCGTCAAGGTCGTCCGGGTGCGCTCACTCGACGCCGCGCTCGACACGCTCGCCACGATGCCGGTGGACGCCGTCGTCGGCGTCCATCAGCCTCCCGAGCTCGAGGGGCTCGTCCTGCTCCGGGCGCTGCATGGCGAGGATCAGCGACAGGACCCGGCGATCGTGCTCCTCGCCGAGCAGGATGCCGCCACCATCCGGATCGCGGCGTGGCGAGAGGGCGTCGACGCGATCCTGACCTGGCCCGCCGATCCGGTGGACGTCGCCGGCGCGTTGATGGTACTGATGGAGCGCCGCGCCGCCGAGCGCAGCCGCAGCAGCCGCATTTCGGGACCGGACGACAGCATCCGGCGGCTCGTCGGGTTGCTGACCGCGACGCTCGATGTGGCGGTCCCCGGCGCGCGCGCGCGGGGCGAGGCGCTCGCCACCGCCGCCGTCGCAGTCGCCAATGCCTTTGACGTGCCGACCGATCTGCTCCCGCCGATGGAGTATGCCGCGCGGCTCCATGAAATCGGACGCATCAGCACCAATGCCACCCCGACTCCGGCCTCCGGCTACGGCCTTTCTTCGGAGGTGACCCTCGCGGGTTCGGCCCTTTTGGGCGAGATTCCAGCATTGGCCGACGCGGCGATGTTGCTGGAGGGGATGGGGGCCAATTGGGACGGCTCCGGCTCGCCGACCGACCTGCAGCAGGGCCAGATTCCGATGCGGTCGCGGATCCTGCGTGGCGTGCACGACCTCCTCGCCGCGGCGGACCGGATCCCGGAGGCGGGCACTGGGCGCCTCGCCGTGGCGCTCGCCTCGCTCGGCCAGCACGCCGGCACCTGGTACGACCCCGCTGTGTTGGCGGCGATGGAAGTGCTCGTCTCCACCGAGATGGACCCGAATTGGCTCCGCCATCAGGAGCTGGTTCCGCCGGCCCGGCTGCGCGAAGGAATGATCCTCGCCGCGGACCTGCACACCGCCTCTGGGGTCAAGTTGTTGTCGGCCGGCTCGGTGCTCAACCAGGCCACCCTCGACCTGATCCGCAGGCGCCACCTGTCCGACCCGATCTTGCACGGCATCCCGATCCGACCCACCACCGGCTGACCTCGGGGTGGGCGCGACCCACACCCCGAGGACTGGTCCCTGGCGCCATTCTCCAGCAGCACCTCCGCTCCCGACCTCGAACTCCTGCGCAGCGTCCATCGCGAGCGCCTGGGTGAAGCCATCGCGCGCAGCGTGGCGCATGTGCTCCGCGACGTGGCGCAGGTCGTCGACGTGATCGAGCTGACGGCGTCGCGTGGCCCCGAGGGGATGCGCGCGCACGACCTGGCCTGTGCCAAGTTGCGCGACGCGCTGCTCGCGGAGGTGTCGCTGCTGGAGGCGTTCGCCCTCACCGAGCGGCAACGGATCACGCCACTGTCGCTCGCCGATGTGGCCGATGTCGCCGTCCGGTTGGCCCGGCGGGCAGTCGGGCCCACGCCGATCACGCTCACCACGCTCGTCCCCCGCACGCTGCCCCCCGCCATCGGCATCGCGGGTGACGTCGCCGAGGCGTTCTACGCGGTGCTGGCGAATGCGATCGAGGCCGTGCGCACGCAGGGTGGTGGGGACATCACCGTGCGCGGCGCCATGGAGGGCGACGTGGTGGTGGTCCGCATCGCGGACACCGGGCCGGGCGTCCCGGAGGTGCTGCGCGAGGGCGACCGGATCTTCGAGTTGTTCGTGAGTGGGGCAAACGCCGCGAATGCGCACGGGATCGGGCTCCCGGTGGCGCGCGACCTGATTCGACGGCATGGGGGGGACCTGCAGCTCGAGGCCGAAGAGGGCCGCGGCGCGGTCTTCGCGTTCCGGCTACCGCTCTGGCGGCGTTCCCCCGCTGCCGGTATCGCCACTCGGCGCCCGTAAGGGCAGCTGGGCCGCCCACGCGGCGGTGTGCTCGCCGGTGCTGGCGGCGCGCAGGTTTTCCGACGCCACCTGTTTCACCAACTCCTCACGCAAGATCCCCGTGGCCGACGGCGCCTCGATTCCGAGGCGGGCGCCGCGCTTGTCGCACGACAGCACCACGACCCGAATCCCACCATCGAGGACAATCGCCTCGCCCGGACGCCGGTTGAGGACCAGCATCGCTCAGACCATCCGCAACAAGTCGTCCATCATCTCATTGGCCGTGGTGACGAGGCGCGTCGCGGCGGCGTAGGCCTGTTGCTGGATGATCAGCTTCACCATCTCTTCGTCGGTCGAGACGCCCGTCTCCGAGGCCCGACGCGACGACGCCGAATTCGACAACGTCGTGGCCACTTCGGCTTCACGCTCGGCGTCCTTCACCAGGGTGCCGACGGTGGTGACAATCGCGGTGTAGAACTCGCCCGGCGTGCTGCTGTTGAGCGACGCAATCCCCGCATTGCGGAGCCCAGCGAGAGCCAGCGCCACGCGATTGTCACCGGTTGCGGAGGTCGTGCCGGCGACCACATTGCTGGCCGAGGCGGCGACCTGCGTCGAGAGGCGCATCGTCCCGGCGGTGACCCCGGCCGGATCGAAGAAGTCCACGCCTGTCGCGCCGGCGAGCGTGGTGCCGCCCGCGTGCAGCGTGTTGACCGCGCCGACCACGCCCGCGACCAGGCGATCCAGTTCGGCGCGGATGCTCGGCACCGCCTGCTGCCCGAGGGCGGTGAGGCCCGCGAGGGTGCCGCCGATCGGATCGATCAGGCGGGCGCTGCCGATCACCGCGACGCCCACTCCGCCACCGATCAGCGGACGCACTTCGAGTTGCTGCGCGAACTTGCCATCCACCAGCAAGGTGTCGCCGGTGATCACGCCGACCGAGCCATCGGGGTGATCGATCACCCGCACCTGAATCAGGGTGGCGAGCTCATCCAGCAGCATCCCCCGACGGTCCTCCAGGTCCGGGGCCGTCTTGTTCGGCCCGCCCTGCACCACGATGTCGCGATTCAGCTCGCCGATCTGCGAGGCCAGCGAGTTGATCTGGCTGACCGCGTCCTCGGTCCGGGCCGTCGTGTCGGTCGCGAGATCCGTGAGCCGGCCGGAGACGAGGCCGACCTGCTGAATCAGCGAACTGCCGGCCTGCCGAACGACACTCCGTGCCGCGAGCGACGCGGGATCGTTCGCCAGGTCGCTGAAGGCGTTGAAGAAGGCGTCGAGGGTCGCGCCGATGCCGGTATCCGAGGGCTCGCCGAAGACCGCCTCGACCTGGCCGAGCATGTCACGCAACGTGTCCGAGCGGCCCAGGTTGCCCTGTTCACGCCGCACGGTGGCATCGAGGAAGGTATTGCGGTTGGCGAAGACGCCGACATCCGTGACGCCTCGGCCGACGGTGCCCTTCGGCGTGCGAAACGGCGACTCCGCGACGAGCTCGAGCCGCTGCCGGGTGTACCCCGGCGTGGTCGCGTTGGCGATGTTGTGCCCGGTGACGTCGATCGCACGCTGCTGCGTGACGAGGGCGGACCGGGCGATCGAGAGGAGAGAGGCCAGCGACATGGCTCAGGCCTGCGCGTCGAGAACGACGCCGCTGGGGGTGGGCGAGTCGACCAGCCCTTCCTGGGGCAGGTAGTGGGACGCCGGTCCACTCACCGACGAGAAGAGCGTCTGGAGGTAGGCGTCGCCGGTGCGCATGGCCTGACGGAGGATCGCCTGGTTCAGCGAGAGCTCGCTCACGGTCGCCTCGGCGGCTCGGCGCACCGCACGGCGCGCCTCGCGCAGCCCCGGGACCTCGCCGATGAACCGGTCGATCCCCTCGAGCCCGACCGATTCACCACCGCTGACCAGCTGCACCAGCTGTTCACGACGGCGGCGCGCCTCGTCGAGGGTCAGCACGGCGCGCGAGACGGCGTGCGTCGCCGCGTCGATCGCGACGGTGTCATCGACGGCAATGCCGGCCCGCTGGCGTTCCAGCGCGGCGCGCAGCTCGTCGAGCAGCCGCTCCTCCGCCTGGATCGCGGCGATGATCTGCGTGGCGCGCAGCGGCGCCGCCTCACCCACCTCGGACATCCCCGCTCCCTGCGGCCGGAGCCGCGGTCTCGGCCGCGCCCTCCGTCGGGAGGTTGCGACCCAACTGCTTCGTCATCGCGGCGGCCAACCCACTGTCGCTGCGTTCGGCGGCGAAGCGCGCCACCTGTTCGTCGAGCATGCTGGTGAACATCTGTTCGCCGGTCGACTGTTCGAGCAAGCCACCCTCACTCGGCACCGTCTGGCGCATCGCCTGAAACAGCTGGGCATAGAAGACAGACTCCAGCTCCTGTGCCTGCCGCTGCAACCGCTCGCGCGCCGTAGCCGGCGTCGGGCCCTGCCCCATCCCCTGCACCGCGCCGATGGTGCTCATCGGACCACCACCATCGCAGTGATCGCTCCCGCCGCCCTGAGGCCGTCGAAGACCGCGGCGACTTCGGCCGGCGCGGCGCCGATCGACTGCAGCCCGACGGCGATGTCACGCACCGTGGCCTGCGGACCCACGGCCACCAGCCCCTGCACCGGGGTGGTCGGCGGTGCGTCGCCCACCCGCACCGTGATCCCCTTCAACGACACCACGGCGGGGCCGACCCGGACGTCACCACCGGCCACCACGACCCCGCTGCGGGCATCGATGATGATCCGAGACACCATCGGCACCGTCACGGGGACGGTGTCGACCGATGCAAGGAATGCCGGAAGGTTATCGGTCGCCCCGGCCGGAGCCCTGAGCCGGATCGACCCCGGATCTTCGACGCGTGCGGTACTGTCGCCGAAGACGGCGTTGACGGCCGCCGCGACCTTGGCGGCCAGCGGGTAGTCCGGAGTCCGGAGCAGGAGCCGGGGTTCGGTCACCGCGGCCACGGTCGGGAGGGCCAGCTCGAGCAGCCCGCCGTCGACGATTCGCCCGCTCGAGGCGCCGCGATTGCCCCATCGGCCGCGGTCGTCGGCCTGCACCGGCATGGCGCCCTGGGCGGTCGCGATCGGCGCTTGATCCGGATCGGAGACCAGCGGCGTCATCCAGAGGACGCCACCGCGGAGCGAGGTGGCATCGCCCATCGAGGCCACCTGAACCTCGAAGCGGCCGCCGGGCCGAAGAAATGGCGAGATCTCCGCGGTCACCAGCACCGCCGCGACGTTGCGCAGGCGCAGCCGCTCCGGCGGCACCTCGATGTTGAAGCGGCGGAGCAAGTTGACCACCGAGCGCACCGTCTGGACCGAGCCGGACGACGTCCCGAAGGAACGGTCGCCGCTGCCGTCGAGACCGACCACGAGGCCATAGCCGACGATACGGACTGGCACCTCACCGGTCCGCGTGGTGAGATCGCCGACGCGCACCTGGGCGGCGAGCGCGAGCGGGCACAACAGCAGCACGGCTGCGAGGCGAATAGTCACGGCCACAGCAGCCCGAGGATCTTGCCGAAGAGCCCCGTCTTCGGGTCGATGTTCTTCCCCTTGTAGCTGATCGAGGCGTCGGCAATGCGCGAGGAGAGCACGGCGTTGCCGGCGGTGACGTCTTCGGGGCGGACCAATCCGCCGAGGCGGACCTCCTGCTTCCGGCCGTCGACGGTCACCAACTTGCCCCCTTCCACGCGCAGGACTCCGCTTGGCTCAATCCCGGTGACCCGCACCGTGAGCATCGCGGCGAGATCGCCGGTGCGATCGCGCTGCCCGGTCTGGTCCGACTGCGACTTGTAGCCGATCCCGACCGACTGGAGGTCGACGGGGGCGGCATTGGCATCGATGGTGCCCTTCTGACTGCGGTCGGTCTTGGCTCGGGTGACGACCCGCTCACTCGCCGACGTCTGCTCGTCGACGACGACGGTCAGCAGGTCACCGACGCGAAGCGGGCGTCGATCGGAGGTCCACCCCAGGCGCCGCCCCCCGGGCGGTGGCGCGGACGGCCGCGCGCTGTCGGCATTCGTCGGGGTCACGGGGGCCTGGGCGGCCAGCGGACCCGCGGTCACCAACAGTGCGGCCAGCAAAGCGTCGCGCGTGGTCATCGATCTCCTCCCTCAATCCGGGCGATCCCGGGCGCGGTCATCCGCGCCATCACGCGTCCGGTACTCGTGCGAGCCTGCACCTTCTCACCGACGCGCGCTGCGGTCAGCGCCACTGCCTCCATCTCGATCTCGACGCCATTGCGTGCCCAGACGATGCGGAGTGGTCCGCCGCCGATGACCCCGGCGGGCGGCGCGACAGCGACTCCGCGGAGCGGCTCCCCCGCGCGCAACGCCCGGCGCACTTCCCAGTCGACGTCGACCGGCGACGCGGTCGGCTCTGGCGTGCCCCACTGCACCGGGGAGTCCCAGCGGATGTCCGCCGACGTCAGCAGGGTGCCCACCGCCAACGCGCGCGCCGCGACCGGTGCCGGTGCGGCAGCCCCCGCGCGCACGCGCAGCGCCCGCGGCGCCATCCCCGCCGGTTCCAGCGTCACCACCAGCCAGCCCTCGCGCCCGATCGGCCCCAGCCGAAGTGGCGCGGCGGTGTCCTGCGCGCGCCATGTCGGGACCGCACCCCAGGCGAGTTGCACCGCCGATGGTGCGAGCTGCCACTGCTCCGCCACCGCGGCCTGCACGCGCGCGGCCAGCGCCGCGGGAATCGCGGGCGCTGGCGATGCGGCGGCAAGCTGCGCGAGCAGCGCGAGGCTAGCGAATGAGGTCATCGATCGAGCGCATCATGTCTTCGGCCGCGCGGATGGCGCGGGCGTTGATTTCGTAGGCGCGTTGGGCGGCAATCATGTCGGTCATTTCCTGCACCACTTCGACATTGCTCGACTCGAGCGACCCCTGGAGGATCCGACCGAAGCCATTCTCGTCGGCCATCCCGGTCATCGGCGCTCCGGACGCGGAGGATTCGGTGTAGAGGTTGCCGCCGGCGCTCAACAGCCCCGTCGTGTTGGCGAATCGTGCCAACTCGATGCGGCCGAGCTCCACCGTCTGCGCATCCTTGCCGACCGACACCGAGACCATGCCGTTGCCACTGATCGTCACCACCGTCGCATCCGGCGGGATCACGATCCCCGGCACCAGTGCGTAGCCACCCTGCGTCAACAGCTGGCCACTCTCGGAGAGCGTGAATGAGCCGTCGCGGGTGTAGGCGATGCCACCGTCCGCGGTCTCGACCTGGAAGAAGCCCTCGCCCTCGATCGTGAGGTCGAGCGGTCGGCCCGTCATCTCGGGACCGCCCTGGCCGTCGATGCGCGTCACCGCCGCGAGGCGCACGCCATGGCCGATCTGCATCGCGCCGATCACCGCCTCGCCGTTGGGCGACCGCGGCCCCTGCACCGTCTCGTAGAGCACGTCCTCGAAGGCGGCGCGGCTGCGCTTGAACCCGGTCGTGTTGACGTTGGCCAGGTTGTTGGCGATCACGTCCACCATCTTCTGCTGGGCGATCATGCCGCTCGCCGAGGTGCGCATGCCGGGATTCATGAGAAGTCTCCGAGTGCCGTGAGTCGCCGCATCAGACGCGGCCGATGTCGCCTGTGACCGTGCCGAGCACGCCATCCATGGTGCGCAACGCCTCGGTGTTGGCGGCATAGGCGCGCTGGATCATGATCAGGTCCACCGTGCCGAGGAGTGGTGAAACGTTCGCCTCTTCGAGGGCGCGTTGACGCAACTGCAAGCCCGTCGCACCGATCGTCGTCGCGGCAGTGCGGAAGCGTCCCTCTCCTTCCTTCTCCAACGAGGCCGGGTTGGCGACCGTCTCGAAGCGAAGCCGGCCCGCGCGGGCGCCATCCACCAACACCGTGCCGTCGGCTTCGAGCACCAGTTCCTTGCCGGCGACGTGCAGTGGCCCGTCCTCGCCAAGCAGGAGATCACCATGCCGGTTCACGAGGAAGCCGTCCCGTGAGATCTCGAGCGCGCCGCCCCGGACGAACCGCTCGCCCTGCGGCGTGCGCACGACGAGAAAGCCCTCGCCCTCCAGCGCGACATCGAGCGAGCGCTCGGTGTCCCGCACGGTCCCCTGGCGCAGGTCGAGGGTATGCACCGCCGTGGGCGAGCTGTCGCCGAGCAGCGACTGCGCGGTGATGCGATCACCCTTGTAGGCGTCGCTCGAGACGTTGGCCAGATTGTTGGCGGTCACTTCCTGCAGCCGGGTGTAGTAGCCGAGGGTGCGCGCCGACGTGACGATCGCGGGCAGGGTCATGGAGCCTCCAAGTGTGGCAGGCCCTGAAAGAGCAAGCGATGTGCCGCGCGGAGGCGATCCGCAACCCGTTGTACCACAACACCTTGGGCGCACCCCATCCGCGGCGCGGCTGCGTGCGGCAGATCCGTCCGGCAACTCATGCCGATCCGCGGCGCGCTCATGGGGTGAATCCATCGGCGGCAAGCAGCTCGCGCAGCCGCTTGAGCGCGGCCGTCCGCACCTGCGAGATCCGCGACTCAGTGACGTGGAGGACCTCGGCGATCTGCCGCAGGGTCAGTTCCTCGAAGTAGCAGAGCGCGAGCACGGTGCGCTGCTGCTCCGGAAGGCCTGCGATGGCCTCGCGCAGCACCCGCTTCGATTCTTCCTCCTCGAGCGGCGCATCGGGCGCGATGCCGTCGGCATCCGGGATCATCTCCGCCAGCGTCACGTTGCCGCGTTCGCTGGATGGCACCGGCGCGTCGAGCGGCATCATCGTCTTGGTCTCACCGTCGGCGTGCCAGCGCCAGTAGGTCTGCACATCGATCTGCAGCGCCGCGGCGACTTCGTCGGGCGTCGCCGCACGGCCAAGCGTCTTGGCCAGCACCTCGGCGGTCGTGTGCAGGTCGCGCACGCGCGTCCGTACCGAGCGCGGGCGCCAGTCGGCGGCCCGCAATTCGTCGAGCACCGCACCGCGAATCCTCGTCGTGGCATAGGTGCTGAAGGCGGCGCCCTTCGTGGCATCGAAGCCCTCGAAGGCCTGCACCAACCCCAGCGTCCCCGCCCCGATCAGGTCGTCGAAGGCGACCGAGTCGCCGACGCGGGCCGCAATCTGGCGCACGACATGATGCACCAACCCCAGATGCTGCGAGAGCAACTGGGCACGGGCCGAGCTGTCATGCTCGTGGCGCCAACGCTGCCAGAGATACTCGCTCGGGGTGGTCACTGCATTCAGGGTGCGGCCGTCGCGGCACGCGACATCAGTCGCTCGGCCAGGCCGGCGAACGCCCGCTGGGCGGCGGTTCCCCGGCTCGGGTGGAGCAGGCGCGCCGGATCGGCGGCGAGGGCGCGCATCTCGCGGTCCTCGGGGACGCCGCCGAGGTAATCGATCGGGCGACCGAGGAAGCGGGCCGCTGCGGCGCGGAGCTTGTCGAATGCCAGCTCGCCCTCGCGCGGCTCGTGGAGACGATTGACGACGACGTCCACCGGCAACCGCGGCAGCTGGCCATGCACGACCTTGATCAACGCATAGGCGTCGGTGAGCGCGGTCGCCTCCGGCATCGTCATTACCACCAGCCGCGTGGCGTGCAACGCGGCGCAGCGCAACGCGCTGTCGAGTCCGGCGGCCGCATCGACGATCACCGCGTCATAGTCGGCGTAGATCCCGCTGACCCGACGCTGCAGTCGGGCACGGTCCGTCGGTCCCAGCCGCTGTACGGCGTCGGTGCCCGAATCGGCCGGCATCAGGAAGAGCCGCTCGGCGACCGGGAGGACAATGTCGGCCGGCGCGAGCGATTCGTGCAGCAGTGCTTCAGGCGTGAAGGCGGGCCGCACGCCGAGCAGCACGTGCAGATTGCCGAGATTCTGATCGCCGTCCACCAGCAGGACGCGGTGCCCTGCCTCCGCCAGTGATGCCGCGAAGGAGACCGCCGCGATGGACTTCCCCACGCCGCCCTTGCCGCTCCCCACCACCACGGCCGGCGTGTCGCCGCCACCCTCCGGCAGCGGGAAGCGGATGGGATCGCGGCGCGCCTCGCGGAGCGCGGCGGCCTGGTCGGTCATGCGACCTCCCGCGTCAGCAGCCGGCGTTCGGCGTGTCGTGCCAGGGCGGGGACGAGCCACGCGTCGGCCGCGTGCAGGTCGCGGGGCACTTCCTGGCCGTCGGTACACCAGCGCATCGGACGCCGGTCCGCGGCGGCAATGTCGAAGAGCCGCGAGTCGGCGGGGCACTCATCCAGCTTGGTGGCCAGCAGATGGGTCAGGCCGAAGCTGGTGTACTGCGCCACGATCCGGCGCACGAGCTGGGGCATCAGCCCGGCCGGGATGACGGCGTGCACCTCGTCGGGCGCCAGATGGAGCAACCACCGCCGCAGCGTCGCGAGCTCCTCGCCCTGCTTCGGCGATCGGCCCGGTGTGTCGATCAAGATCACGTCGCAATCAGCCAGGCGCGCCATCGCGGGGGCGAGTTCCGCCTCGGTCGCTGCAGTGGCAATCGGCAGGCCGGCCAGCTCGGCATACGTGGCAAGCTGTTCGACCGCGCCGATGCGATAACTGTCGAGGCCCAGCAGCCCGACCCGCCGGTGGCCGAAGGCATGCGGCGACGTCGCCAGCTTGGCGATCGTGGTGGTCTTCCCCGCCCCGGTGGGTCCGACGAGGGCGATGACCCGCGGTCGTGACGTGGTGCGCCGAGACGGCGCGGCTCGCTCGGGTCGGGCCGGGACGTCGCTCACCTGGTCGGTCAGCAGACGGCGGAAGTCGCTCGGCGCGGCGGCGCGCACCGCCGGCGGTGGCTCGTCCGTCGCCACCACGGTGAACCGTCCGCCTTCGCGATGCACGGCGACAATCGTCGCCTCGGCGCCGAGTGCCTCGCGGGCCTGTTGCAGCAGCGTCGGGACATGGGTCCCGGTGAACGTCTCAAGTGGCACGAGTCAGCTCCCACATCGCGAGGCTCTGGACCGGCATCTGCGGCGGCAATTCACCGAGCGAGACCACCGGGAGGTCGGGCAGGATCGGTTCAACGAGACGGCGGATGCCGACGCGGAGCGCCGGCGGGGTGATCAGCGGTCGCGAGCGTCCATCGCGGCGCGCCGTCGTGGCGAGCTCATTCAGCGCGCGCAACAGGCCCGTGAGCTGGTCCGGCTCGAGCGACTGGCCATCCCGACTCGCGCGCGGCGCGAACAGCGACATCAAGGCCGACTCGAGCCGCGGACCAATGGTGATGCCCCGCACGGTCCCGTCCGGATCGGCGAAGAGCTGAGCGACGACATTCGCCAATGCCCGCCGCACGTGCTCGGTGAGCACTTCCGGCTCCTTGCTCTGATCGGCCGCGTCGGAGAGCGTCTCGAGAATGGTGACGAGGTCGCGGACGGGAAGGCCCTCGCGCAGCAGCCGCTGCAACACCCGATGCAGCGCGCCGAGCGGCAACTTGGCGGGGATGAGGTCGTCGACCAGCGCGGGATGCGTCTCGCGGAGGCCGTCGACCAGCTCGCGCACGTCCTGGCGCGAGAGGATGTCGCCGGCGTGCCGTCGGATCGTCTCCATCAGGTGTGTCGCCAGCACCGTCGGCGCCTCGACCACGCTGTACCCGCTCGCCTCGGCCTCGATCCGCCGATCGGGCGCAATCCAGAGCGCGGGGATGCCGAAGGTCGGATCGGTGGTCCGGATGCCATCGAGTGGCAGCCCGCGCCCGCCGGCATCGAGGGCCAGCAGGTATCGCGGCATGATCTCGCCACCGGCCACCCGCACGCCGCGCAGCCGGATCGCGTATTCCGTCGGCGACAGCTGGATGTTGTCACGAATTCGGGCGGGCGGGACGATGATGCCGAGTTCAGTGGCGAGTTGGCGGCGGAGCAATCCGATGCGCGGCAACAGGTCGCCCTGCTGCGCCTCGTCCACGAGTGGAATGAGGGCGTAGCCGAGCTCGACTTCGATCGGTTCGACCTGCAGCAGTTCGCGCATCTGCGCCGTGCCCGGCACCGCGGCACTGACCGTCGACGACGGCGTCGTACTGACCGGCGTCAACACCTTCGCCGGTCGACGGCCGGCCCACGCCATCGCGCCTGCCGCGCCCGCGAGGGCGAGGAATGGCAACGCCGGCAGTCCCGGCAACACCGCCAGCAGCACGAGCACGCCGGCCGACATCCCCAGCGCGCGCGGGTTGCGCGTCAGCTGGCCGCCGAGCGCCTGACCGACTCCCGGCGAGGAGGCGCCGTAGGTGGTGATGATGCCGGCCGAGGTGCTGACGATCAGCGCCGGAATCTGAGAGACGAGGCCGTCGCCGATCGAGAGCCCGCTGTACCGGGTGATCGCGTCGCCGGCGCTGAGTCCCTGCTGCATCATCCCGATCGCGAAGCCGCCGACCAGGTTGATCGCCGTGATGATCAGCCCCGCGACGGCATCGCCGCGGACGAACTTCGCGGCGCCGTCCATCGCACCGTAGAAATCGGCGTAGCGTGCCACGTCAGTGCGGCGGCGGCGCGCCTCGGCCTCGTCGATCAGGCCGGCGCCGAGGTCGGCATCGATCGCCATCTGCTTGCCGGGCATCGCGTCGAGCGTGAAGCGCGCCGCGACCTCGGCGATGCGGCCGGCGCCCTTGGTGATCACCATGAAGTTGATGACCACGAGAATCAGGAAGATCACCAGCCCGACGACGACATTCCCACCGATCAGGAAGTTGCCGAAGGCGTTGATTACCTCGCCGGCGTAACCGTCCGCCAGGATGAGCCGGGTGGTGCTGACGTTCAAGCCAAGCCGGAAGAGCGTCAGCAGCAGCAGAAGCGACGGGAAGCCGCTGAAGTCGATCGGATCGCGGGTGCCCAGCGTCACGAGAAGCACCAGCACCGACAGGGCAATGCTCAACGCGAGCAGTCCATCCAGCAGCACCGGCGGGAGTGGCACGATGAGCAGTGCCACGATGAGCATCACGCCGACCGCCAACCATCCTTCGGTCCCCAGGGCGCGCTGGAAGGCGTTCGGCGCGGTCGACCCACCGGCCCCGCCCCGCGCCGCGGACAGCACCCCGATGCCGCGGCCGGAGGTCTCCGCCGCGGTGGTGCTGATGGGGGCGAGTCCGCCGACCGCGCTCACCGGGCCCGCGCCTCAGCGAGGTGCTGCGGCAACCGGCCGCGCACGCGGTAGACGAACGCCAACACTTCCGCGACGGCCGCGTAGAGCGCCGGCGGAATTGGCTGGCCGACGCGCGCGCCAGCCAGGAGCGCGCGCGCGACCAGCACGTTGCGCACGATCGGCACGCCCGCCTCCCGAGCGATCGCACGGATCCGCTCGGCGAGCTTGCGCTGCCCCATCGCGACCACGACCGGTGCGATCGACTTCCGTCCGTCGTAGCGAATGGCGACCGCGATCTCGGTCGGGTTGACGATGACGACATCGGCCGACTTGACCTGCTGGAGCATCCGGCGACGGGCGAAGCTCTGCGCCAACGAGCGACGGCGGCTCCGCAACATCGGGTCGCCCTCGCTCTCGCGCAGTTCGTCGAAGATCTCGCGGCGGGTCATGCGCAATCCCTTTTGGTGGCGCCACACCTCGAAGAGGTAGTCCACCACCGCGATCGCCGCGAAGGCGCCCACGGCAGAGAGCACCAGGCGGATCGTCACCGAGCGCGTCGTCGCGAGCACGGCCGGGGCGGGCGCGCCGATGAGTGCCGTCAACTCGGGCCACGCCCGCGACAGTGCGATCCAGGTGACCCAGCCGATCACGCCAAGCTTGACGAGCGACTTGCCAAGGGTGAAGAGCGACTGCACCGAGAGGAGGCGGCCGAGGCCGGCGATCGGGGAGATGCGCGAGAGCTGCGGGGCGATCGGCGTGAGCGACAGGACGCCGCGCGCCTGGATCACGTTGATCACCAGCACCGGCACCACGACCGCCGCCAAAAACGGCAGCATCGCCGTGAGCGTGGTCTCGGCGAGCCCGCGCAGCAGCGCCGCCGCCCCCGCTTCTGTCAACTCGGGACCCGACAACGCCGTCGCCGTGCGGCGCAGAACACTGAATGAGCCCTCGCTGAGCGCACTGCCGCCGAACGCTGCGAGCGCCGTGGCGCCGGCGAGCAGCAGGATCGCCGCGGAAAGTTCCTGGCTGCGCGGGACGCGCCCCTCGTCCATCGCCTGGTCGAGCCGGCGTTGGGTAGGGAGTTCACTCTTTTCCTGTGCCTGTTCCTCGGCCATCGCTACGGCCCTGCCGGTGCGAAGGACTGCACCACGGCGTCGGTGCTGCGGCCAAGATCGTTGGCCCAGCCGGTCACGAAGCCGGAGGCCATCGGCAGCGTGGCACCGAGCGCGATCAACCCGACCGCGACCGTCACCGGCACCGCGACCATCATGGTGTTGAGCTGTGGCACGGCGCGGTTCATGACGGCGAGCGCGAGGTTGGTCACCAGCAGCGCGACCATCATCGGGGCGGCCACCTGCACCGCCGTGGAGAAGACACCCCCAGCCAGCGTAACCATGTAGCGGCCACCGTCGGCGAGGTTGATCGCCGTGCCGGGCGGGATGACCAGCAACGAGCGGGCGAGACCGGTGAGCAGCGTGAGGTGCCCGCCGACGGCCACGTACACGGCCAGCACGAACTGTCCCTCCAGCTGACCGACACCCGGCGAGCCGATGTTGTTCATGCCGCCGATCGCCGCCCCGAGCGAGAGCCCCATCTGCAACGACACGACCTCGGCCGCGACGGCCACGCCGTAAAGGAAGCAGGCGGCCGCCAGTCCGATCGCCAGGCCGAGGAGGAGTTCGGCGGCGAGCGGTACCACCATCGACGGGCCGTCGATCGGCCACTCGACCGGCTTGGTCAACGGCAACAGCGCGAGCGTGAGCACCACCGCGATCGCCCCGCGCAGGCGGGCCGGCACGACGGTCATCGCCCAGAGCGGCGCAACCGTCATCAAGCCGGCTACCCGTGCACTCACGAAGGCGAAGTTGGGCCAGTTGATCGGCTGCAGTGCATCGATCAGCGTCAGCGAGTTCATCGCGCCGCCTGCGGCAGCGACTGCAGCATCCCGACGGTGAACTCGACCATCGCCCGGAGCATCCAGGGCAGCGCGGCGACGAACACCACGGCGACCACCACCAGCTTCGGGATGAAGGTGAGGCTCTGCTCCTGCACCTGCGTGACGGCCTGCATCAGCGAGATCACGACGCCGACCACTAGCGCGGCCAACAGCAGCGGCCCACCCACGGTGAGCACCACCGTGAGGGAGCGTTGCAGCAGGTCGGCGGCGATCAACGGCGTCATGTCAGCCTGGCCGGAAGGAGGCGACGAGGTTCTGCATCACCAGCGTCCAGCCATCGGCGAGCACGAAGAGCAGCAGCTTGAACGGCAACGACACCAGCACGGGTGGGAGCATGAACATGCCCATGCTCATCAGCACCGACGCGACGATCAGGTCGATGACGAGGAACGGCAGGAAGATGATGAAGCCCATCTGGAACGCCGTCCGCAACTCGCTGGTCACGAACGCCGACATCACGGTGGCCGTCGGGAGATCCTCGACCTTGACGGAGTCCGGCACCGCGCTGAGTTCGGCGAAGACGCCGAGATCCTTGTCGCGGGTGTTGGCCAGCATGAAGCGGCGCATCGGGACGATCGCCGCTTCGTAGGCCTGCACCTGGCCGATCTCGCCGCGGAGGTAGGGCTGCAGCGCGTCGCGGTTTGCTTCCGTCAGCGTCGGCTGCATCACGACGCCGGTGAGGATGATCGCGATCGCGACCAACAGCTGCGTCGGCGGCGCGCCCTGGGTGCCGAGCGCCGAGCGCAGGAAGGAGAGGACGATCAGGATCCGCGTGAAGCCGGTCATCAGCATGAAGACCGCGGGCAGCAGCGTGAGCGCCCCCATCAGCACGACGACGCCGACCGCGCCGGTCAGCCGCAACTGCTCCCCACCATCGCCCACGCGCACGTCCATCGTCGGCGGCGTCGGCGCCTTCACCGTCGGCCCCTGCGGCGATGCGGTGGTTGAGCGTGAGGCGGCCGCTGGCTGCGGCACCGTGACCGTTTGTGCCGACGCCACGGCAGGGAGGAGCAGCAGGGCTGCCATCAATCCGAAGCGCCCGAGCGCGGAGCGCCATGGCGATCCCTCGATCCGAGCGCTTGAGGCACGTTCGCGCCGGGCAAGCAATGCCTCGGACTCGACCTGGTCCAGCTCGCCCAGCAGCGTGTGGCCGTCCCCGACGCCGACGATCAGCACACGGTCTGCCGCGCGCAGCAGCACCACGCCCTGGCGCGGACCGGTCGCGACTCGATCGAGCACCTGCAACGCGCCGCTCTGCTCACCACGGGGAGCGACGCCCTGCAGCCGACCAAGGAGCTTCAGTGCCAGCAGCATCACGCCGGCGGTGATCACGAGCGCGGCGAGGGCGCCGATCACGCGTCAGCGTCCCCCGGTGCGCGGCGCTGAGTCGCGCGGCAACGACAGTACCCGCGTGATCCGCACCCCGAAGTGCTCACCCACCACCACGACCTCGCCCTCGGCGAGGCGTCGATCGCTGACGAAGATGTCGACCGGCTCGCCGACCATGCGGTCGAGCTGGATCACGGAGCCGGGACCGAGGTCGAGGACCTCCTGGATCGCCATGCTGGTGCGGCCGAACTCGATCGCCACCGGGAGCATCATGTCGAGCAGGGACTCGAGCTTGGCACCGCCAGCAGCGGGAGTGCCGAGCCCGAGTTCGTCGAGCGCGGCGGGGGCGGGGGCGGGGGACGGCATGGATGGTCCGGTCATCCGGGACGCTTCCTGCGAGAGGGTCGAGTGGCGGGGAGAGGTTCGGTGGTCGGCGTCCAGCCGGTGATCCGCAGGCCGACAAAGCCCTGCTGCCGGCCCAGGTGGCCGAGGGCGATCCGGCGGCCGTTGACGTGCAATTCGACTTCGCCGGAGGCGGACTGGCCGGTCTCGAGCAGCTGCCCCTCGCGGAGCAACGCCACGTCGAGCGCGGAGAGCCGGAACTCGGGCAGCCGCACCGTGATCGGGACTCCCGCCGAGCGGACGTGGCCATCGATCAGTTGGCGCGCCTGCGCGATGTCCTCGGGGCGGCCGCGCGGCGCTTGCAGTTGCGGGCCGGCCTTCTCCTGGAGGAAGCGCTCGAACGCCGTCAGCAGCAGGCAGAGGGTGAGGTAGCCGGTGCTCGGCCCACCCTTCACCTCAAGGATCACGATCAGGACGTTGTCCTCGCGACCGGCCACGTGCAGCGAGTCTGCCACCGCCTCGAAGCCGCTCCGCTGCGGAGCAATCGGCACCGTCTCGGCGTAGGCGGACTGCAACTGCGCCAGCAGCCGATCGGTGAGGTCGCCGAGGACGCCTTGCTCCAGGGCGGTCAGGGCGCGCCGCGGCCCTGGCGCCTCGCCGGTGCCACCGAACAGCCGGTCGACGAGGAAGGCCGCGAGTTCGGGATCGAAGTCGACCACCGCGTGGGAGCTGCGTTCATCGCCGAGCTCCACGAGATAGGCGGCGCAGGGGGTGCTCAGCGCCAGCAGAAACTCGCCGAAGGTCGCCTGCACCACGCTGACAACGCCGACGTCGACGTTGCGACGGAGCCTCGAGGAGAAGACGCCCTGCAGGCCGCTCGCAAGGCGCTCGTGCATCGCGTCGAGCGCATTCTGCCGTTCCCGCGAGATCCGCGGCGGGCGGCGGAAGTTGTACGGCACCACCTCGGTCGCCGGCGCGGGCCGCGTCGCGCCCTTCAGCAGCGAATCGACATCCTGCTGCGAGAGTGGATCGGGGGTGGCCACCTACTGCACCAGGAACTGGGGAATGAAGACCTGCACCTTCTCCCCCTTGAGGTACGGCTTGACCACCGCGGCGAACGCGCTCCGCAACGAGTCGCGTGCGCCGGTCGCGAGCAGTTCCTCGACCGTCTTCTTCTCGAGCACCCCGGTGACGGCGTCGCGGATCTGGGTCTCGGATTCGTGCAGCAGGTTGCGGATCGGCTCCGAGGAGACCTCGAAGGCGACCGTGGCGACGATGAAGCGTTGCCCCTGCGAGCCCGCGGGGTTGACGATCACGTTCTCGAGCTGGAAGAGCACCTTCTTGGGCGCCTCCCCGCCCTCCCCCTCGGCGGCGTTGGCTTCGGCCGCTGCGGGCGGGGCGCCGGGGAGCCGGGGCGCGATCACGAACATCCCGGCCAGGGCACCCACCAGCAGCGCGCCGGCGGCGGCGATGATCGGGAGCTTGCCGCCGCTTGCGGCGGGAACGTCTTCGGCGATCGGATCGGCCATCGGGGACTCCTCACGGGGACACGGGCTGCCGCGCGCGATATATGGCAACGGCAGTGCCATGCGTTTGGAGCCGGCGTATCTCGTGTCATGGCAACGAGTTGAGGTTGCCCTCCCCGGCACCTGCCGAGCCCGTGCAGCCAACGACGGGAAGAGACTGCCGCCGGGGCGGCGAGAGTTGCCGGACACGCACCGAGGGCGACCCCGGCATGCCAGCTGCCGGAGTCGCCCTCGGTGATCGCGCGAATGCCCGTTACCGCTTCAGGTTCACCAGCTCCTGCAGCATCTCGTCGGAGGTCGTGATCACCCGGGCGTTCGCCTGGAAGCCGCGCTGGGTGATGATCATCGAGGTGAATTCCTGCGAGAGGTCGACATTCGAGTTCTCGAGCGCACCCGGCGTGATGCTCGACGTGTCGCTGGTGCCAGCGAATCCGAGCACCGGGAGGCCGGAGTTGGCCGACTCGGTGAACATGTTGTCGCCCTGGCGGAGCAGGCCGGAGGGATTGTTGAATCGCGCCAGGGCAATCTGGGCAAGCGCCTGCGTCACACCGTTCGTGAAGAAGCCGGTGACCACGCCGTTCTTGTCGATCGCGATCGACTCGAGATCGCCCGACTGGTAGCCGTCCTGCGAGCGGATGACGGCGTTGGACGCGTTCGAGAAACCGGCCAGTCCGTCCACATCGCCGATCGTGCCCGCGTCGAAGGTGATGTCGAACGGGGCGCCCGCCCCGTTCGGCGTCACCGTCAAGAAGGCCCCGCCCCCCGGATAGGTGAACGTGAGCAATTCACCCGCGGTGCCAAACGTCGCCGTGCCGGCCGTCAGTGGCAGCGTCGCCGTGCCGCTGGTCACGCCCCAGTCCCAGGCACCCGGCCCCGTGTTGGTGAAGGTGATGTCGAGCTGATGCGGCGTGCCGACGCCGTCGTACACCGTGACGCCCATCGCGTGGGTGTCGCCGATGGCCGCCGAGGCGTTGAGGTTGCCGCGCATCTGCGCCACGGTCGTGATGTTGGCCGGCGTGATCTGGCCGAGGGGCAGGATAATGTCGGTGATCAGCGACGACGAGGAGAAGACGCCGGCCGAGTCCGCGTTGATGCCCTGCACCACGAAGCCGTTCGTCGGCGCGATCATCCGGCCGTCGGCGTCGAGCTGGAACGCGCCGGCACGCGTGTAGAAGCGGCGGGCACCGTTGCCCACGACGAAGAACGAGTCGCCCTGGATCGCGAGGTCGGTGTTCTGGCCCGTCGACTCCAGCGTGCCCTGGGTAAAGAGCTGGTCGATCGAGCCGATGTTCATGCCCGATCCGATCTGGATCGGGTTCACGCCGCCCAGGTCGCCCGGCGGACGCGAGGCGCCCTGCAGCAGCTGGGCGAAGGCTTCCTTGAAGGTGACGCGCGAAGCCTTGAAGGCCACGGTGTTGACGTTGGCAATGTTGTTGCCGATGACGTCAAGTCGCGTCTGGTGATTGCGCAGGCCGGACACGCCGGCGAACAGGGATCGCATCATGGGGTGGTCTGCTCCTGAGTAGTGGAAACGCTCGTGTTCGAGCTCGGGGCGGCCATCACTTCAACCACGTCCAGCATCGGGACGAGCGTCCCGTTCACACGCAGGGAGATCGTCCCCCCGCTGAAGGCCATGCCGTCCACCCGTCCATGGGTAAAGGGCGTCGTGGTGACCGCCGCGCCGCCGGCGTCCTTGGCGACGATGTCGTACGTGTAGGTCCCCTCGGCGAGGTTGCCGGGGTCGAGTGTGACTGTGCGTCGTCCCGCCCCGAGCGCGCCGGCGTCCTGCGTCAGGATCGTCTTGCCCTTCGCATCGAGGACGCGGATGGTGACCGTCTTGGCCGCGGCACCAAGGTCGAAGCTGACCCGGCTGGGACTGTCAGCGGCGATGGTGACCTTCGCCCCCTCGAGCAGCACGTCGCGTCCGACCATCGAGGCGCCGAGCGTGGTCTGCGCCGTGAGCTTGAGCTCGGTGGTGGCGGCGGTGGACGCCGTCATCGCTTCGCCCATCTGGATCAGCTGCTCGACCGAGGAGAACTGCGCCAGCTGCGTGGCGAACTCGGTGCCCTCCATCGGGTTGAGCGGATCCTGGTTGCGCAGCTGGGTGACCAGAATGCGCAGGAAGTCGTCCTTGCCGAGCACCGCCTTGCTGGCCAGACTGCTGGTGTCGGTCGGCGCGGCCGCGGTCCCGGTGCTGGTGACAGGAGTCGTCACAGGAGCTCCTCCTCGAATGCTGGTTGACCACCCGGCGGTGGCTGCTGGTCCTGGCCTCGCTGCCGGCCACGGGGCTGCGGCTCGGTGCCCGATCCGTCGGGCGCCCGCGATGACGCATCACTGCGCAGGCGGAGTTCGGGCGATCCGCCTCCGGACACGGCGGGCGTGCCGTCGCCCGCCACGCGGAGCTGGACGTGCGCCTCGCGGAAGCCCTGCCCCTCGAGGGCGTGTCGCAGTTCGTCGAGTTGCGGACGCATCGCGTCGGCGCCGCCACGATCGGTGACCACCGTCGCGTGCACCACGTCACCACGCACCGCGACGCGCACCCGCTGGGCACCGGTCCGCTCGGCGTCGAGCTCGACGGTCACCTGGGAGCTCGGCGCCAACGGCGTCGCGGGTGGTTCCGCGGTGCGATGCACTGTTGCCGTTGCGGTCGGCTTGGCCACCTCGGCGGCACTCGGCATCGTCGGCGCCTCTCCCGTCATCCACGGCGCCCGGCCCGTGCTGACCGGGGCGTCGGTCGTGCCGATGGAGGCGGGGGTGAGCGTCCGGCGATCCTGAGCGGGCGGCTCTTCGCGGTGATCGTGGGTCGAGTCCTGCTCGGCGTGCGAGGCCGCCGCGCGCGCGGACACCGTCACCCGCAGTGGCGTCGGCAATGGCGCGGGCTCGCTCACGTCGCCCGACGCCACCTTCGCCTCGGCGGCGAGGCCTCCACTCTTGGAGGCGTTCTCCTCGGATGCCCCACGCGTCGGCGTCAGCGTCGCGATCACCTGCGCTGCGAAGCGCGCGACCGGCGCGTCCACGACCTCGGTCGCATCCTTTGCCAGATGCGCCGCATGCATCGCGGCCAGGACGCCGGCCGCGGTGCTCGACGCGGCACCCGTTGGGCGACCACTCCCGCCACCGTCGGGCTTCATCGTCGACATCGCCGGCTCTGGCGAACGGTCGGGGCCCCGCTGCAGCTCCGGCGCAAGCGCGGGCGCGCGCGACGGGGTGGCGAGTGCCTGTGCGGCCGCATGCCACGACGCGGGGGCGGGAACGGTCGCCTGCGTCGGCTCGTGGCCGGCAGCTGGTGCGGCCGGCTCCGCGCGAATCGAGGCACCGAGCGCCTTCCCACGTGACACCGCTTCCTCGTCGCCGGAGTCCCTGGTAGGAGCAGCCGCATCGGCACGCGACGGATGCTCGGCAACCGGCGCCGCGCGCAGCTCGACCGGCCTCGGCGCCGCGCGATCAGCAATCTCGACCCGGAGCCGCGACCCCTTCCCTTCCGACGCGGCACGGTCCCCTGTCGCCTCACTCACGTCTGGGGCAGCATCGGCCTCGGTGGCTGCGGCCTCTGCGGCCTCTCCTGCCTCGGCGGCCCTGCGTGCCACCTCTTTCCGGACATCGGAACTCCGCGGCGCGATCAGGGTGAGGAGTTCGCCCTCACCGGCAATCATCGACTCCTCTCCGACACTCGGCTCACCGTCCTCCGCGACGGCCGCATCGCTCACCACCAGTGGCACGTCGACCACCGGTGCCGGCGGCGGCGTGACCGGTGCTGCGACCGCAGCCGCGAGCGCCGCGAGAAACGGCTGTGATGCCGCCGAATCGGCGACCTCGCCGTCCACCGCCGGTGGGGCGACCTGCAACGGCAGGGCAGCGCCGATGCCGGACGTCATCACGGCTTCGCCGCCGGCGTGAGCAGCCGCTTGCTGAGCGTCGCACCGCGCGCCTTCGGCAACGCCGCAATCAGGTCACCCGCCTTGGCGACATCCATCGTGCGCAGGATGCCTTCGAGTTCGCTGTCGCTCATCTGCCCGACCAGCGCCGCCGCATCCTGTGCGCCGAGCCGATTGAAGATCTTGGCCATCCGCTCGACATCTGCGCTCTTGGCGCCGACCGGACTCGCCGACGGCGGCGGCGTGCCTCCCGCGTCGAGCGGCACCGGTGTCATCGGGGTGACGGTGCTCTCGGCCGCGTGTGCCACGGGCTGCGGCTCGGCCTCGGGGGCCTTGCCGGCTTCGACTGGGGCCGCCTCGGGCGTGAGTGAATCGGGATGTTCCCCGCCGGCGGAATCGGACGCGGCGGCCGCGGGTTCCGGCGGATGCAGCATCCGGCCCGCGCCGGTACCGAGGCCAAGGCCAAGCAGGAGTGCCACGGGGACGATGACGACGATCTTCATGCGGTGCGCTCCATATCCTGGTCCGTCGGGGGGCGGCGAGCGAGTTCATCGAGGTCGCGCTGTTCCTGGCGCCCGGTCTCGATTGCGTGGTCCGCTTCACGGCGCTCACGCAGTTTTTCCAGCGCGCGACGGGCCATCCGGGCCTCGGCGAATCGCTCGTCCTCTTCGGCGCGGCGCACCTCCGCCTCGCGCAATGCCTCTTCGACCGCCTCGAGGCGTGCCTCGGCGGCGTCGACCGTGAGCCGATAGGCGTGGTGCAGTCCGGCCGCGGCGGGATGCGCCCCGGTCTGCTGCTCCACCTGCTCGTGCACCTGCTCGAGCTGGTCGGCCTGCGCCTCGGAGGTCCGGCGTTGCGTGGCCTCGTGTTGCAGCGCATCGCCGAGCGCGGACGCCTGTTGCCGCTCGGCGGCGGTGCGCAAGTCGAGGATGCGTTGGAGCGAAAACTTGAACGGCTTCATGCGGCGACTCCCTGCTCGAGCTGTGTGGCGCGGTGCGCCAGCGCGACCACGGCGTCGCGCGCCAGCCCGAAGCGGCTCGGTTCATCAGGGCGCTGTTGCAACAGCGCCAGCATCTCGGGGCGAATGGCCAGCGCAGTGTCGACCGCTCGATTCGCCCCAGGCTTGTAAGCGCCCACCGAGATGAGATCCTCATGGGCGTGGAACGCGGCCTCGAGGCGGATCAGGGTGTTCGCTGCGGCGCGGTGTTCCGGGTCGACCACGGCATCGCGCACGCGGCTCACGCTCTCGAGCACGTCGATCGCCGGGAATTGCTTCGCCGCGGCGAGCCGTCGCGCCAGCACCACGTGACCGTCGAGGATCGAACGCGCCGCGTCGGCGACCGGCTCGTTGAAATCGTCGCCCTCGACCAGCACGGTATAGAGCGCGGTGATGCTGCCGATCCGGCCGTTGCCGGCCCGTTCGAGCAGTCGCGGCAAGGCGGCGAACACCGACGGCGGATAGCCCTTGGTCGTCGGCGGTTCGCCGACCGACAGCCCCACTTCGCGCAACGCCATCGCGACGCGGGTGACCGAGTCCATCATCAGGAGCACCGCCTTCCCCTCATCGCGGAAGTGCTCGGCGATGGTCGTGGCGACCAGGGCACCGGTGGCGCGCACCACGGCGGCCTGATCCGACGTCGCGACGATCACCACCGAGCGTGCCAATCCCTCGGGGCCGAGGTCCCGCTCGATGAATTCGCGAACTTCCCGGCCGCGCTCACCGAGCAGGGCGATGACATTGACGTCGGAGGAGGCGCCCCGCGCAATCATGCCGAGCAGCACGCTCTTGCCGACGCCGCTCCCCGCCATGATGCCGATCCGCTGACCCCGGCCGAACGACTCGAGTCCATCGAGCGCGCGAACCCCGGTGCTGAATGGCGTCGAGACCGGCGGCCGCTCCAGCGGATTCGGGGGATCGGAGTAGAGCGACCGTGAGACCGTCGGCCCGACCGGGCCAAGGCCGTCGATCGGCCGGCCGAGACCGTCGAGGACTCGGCCGATGAGGCCGCGCCCGGCGGCGACGTAGAGCGAGCGGCCCAGCGGCGCGACCATCGCACCGGGATGGATCCCCTCGATCTCACCGATCGGCAGCAACAGGATGCCGCGATCGTGAAAGCCGGCGACGACCGCGAGGACGCTCCGCTGGGACGTCGAGAGTCGACAGACTTCGCCGACCGCGACCGGCACCTGTGACGCCTCGACGACATTCCCGATCACGCGCGTCACGCGCCCGAGCTGCACCAGGCGGGGCAGCGACTTCAGGCGACTGAGCGCCGACTCGAGCAAGGCGACATCACTCATGGCCGAGTCGTTCGTACAGGTCGAGCAATGCACGATCGACGCGACCGTCGATCACCGAGGCGGCGGTCTCCACCAGGCAGGACCCCCGCGACACGGTGGCGTCGGCCGTCCAGCGCAATTCGAGCGCGGTCGTCGCCAACGCGGCCGTCCCGCCAATTTCCTGCAGTGCGGCCAGGTCGCTCGGATTCAGGCGCACCACCACCGGGCCGGAGGTCGGGGCGAGCGCCAACGCCTTCTCGACCAGCTTCTGCACATCGGTGGGCGATTGGCTGAGTTCCCTCTCCACCAGGTGTCGTGCAATCGCGATCGCGAGCGCGTGCACCGTGGTCGCGAGCTGGCTCCGGAGCGTGTTGGCCGCCGTCTCGAGTGCGTGCACCGCAGCGCGCGCCCCGCTGACCACCTGCCCGAGTTCGTGTTCGCGTGCTTCGGCGTAGTCCGCCTGTCCTTGGGCATAGCCGCGCTGAAAGGCCGCCTCTTCCACGGTCGGGCCGGCCGCGGGAACACCCCCGATCGACGGCGCCGGGACAGTCCGGAGGTCGGGGGGGTGCCAGGCGAGGACGCCGGCAGCACTGGTCTCAGGCGATGACTTCGTCATCCCCCCGCTCCACCTGGATCTCGCCGGCTTCCTGCAGGTCGCGGACGACCGTCACGATCGCCACGTGGGCCGCCTCGACGTCGCGCACCTTCACCGGGCCGAGCAGTTCCATCTCCTCGCGCAGGGCGCCGGCGGCGCGCTCCGACATGTTCGCGAAGATGTGCTTGGTGAGATCGTCGCTCGCGGCCTTGAGGGCCAGCGCCAACGACTTGCTGTCGACGTCGCGGAGCACGCGCTGCATCGAGCGGCTCTCCAGCAGCAGCAAGTCCTCAAAGACGAACATCAGGTTGCGGATCGCGCTCGCCACCGTGCTGTCGCGGCTGCCCACCGCATCGAGCAGCACCGTCTCGCGGCCGCCCGCGAGCTGGTTGAGCATCCGCGCCGCCGCCCCTGGTCCACCGGCCGCGGTCATCGCCTGCGAGAGCGTCAAGTCCGCCCGCGCGCCGATCGAATCCTCGACCATCTGCAGCACTTCGGGGCTGACCCGCTCCATCTGCGCGATCCGGTAGAGCACCTCGCCGGCCGGCTCCGGCCCCATCGCCTCGAGCACGCCCGAGGCAAGCTTCGGCGCGATGTGGGCCAGCACCAGCGCGACGGTCTGCGGATGCTCGCCACGCAACACGCTGTGGAGCACGTCGGGTGACGCCCGACGGAAGCGCGAGAGCCCGATTTCCTCCGGCTCCTTGGTGATTCGATCGAACACCGAGCGCGCGCGCGCGCCTCCGAGCGCCGTCTCGAGCATCTGCCGCGCATACTCGGCACCGCCCTCGGCGTTCGATTCCACCGTGCGGAGCACGTCGCGATACTCGAGCAACACCGCGTCCACGGTCTCCGCCTGCACCATCCCCGTGCGGGCGATCTCGCGGGAGAGCTGCTCGACATCCTCGGGCCCGAGTTGCTGGAGGATGCGCGCCGAAGCCTCGGCGCCGAGCGCGAGGCAGAGGATGGCCGCCTTCTGGGTGCCGCTGAGTGGACCGGCACGCCCTGGACGCGTCGCGACGGCACTCATCCGGTCGGCTCCGCCAGCCAGGTGCGGACCACGCGCGCCGACGCTTCGGGCGCAGAGAGCGAATCACTTTGCGCCCGCGTCCGCAACTGCACCGCTTCCGGCGTCGCCGCGATCGGCAGCACGGCCGAGGAGTTGTCCTGGCTCGACAGCATGGGGACGCCAGCCACCGCGACCCCGCCGCGGAGCGCCCGGAGGCCCAGGAAGAGCGCCACGATGATCGCGAGCACCGACGCGACCGGATAGGTCAGCCGCCCAGCGGTCTCGATGATCGAGCTGGTCGGTGCCTCCTCCTTCGTCACCGGGATGACCTTTTCGGGGGTCGGTCCGCCGAACGGCACGGCCACGACCGTCACCTGGTCGCCCCGAAGCGAGTCGAAGCCGACCGCCGTCCGGACCAGCGTCTCGAGCTGGGCGCGCTGGTCTTCGGGGAGCCCCTTGCCGCCGTCGAGCGCGCGCGAGTTGACCATCGCCGACACGGAGAGGCGGGTGACGTTGCCGACGCCGGCGATCAGCTTCTCGACCGTGCGCGATGTCTTGTATTCGAGGTTGATGACGCGCGGGCCGCCGACGGGCGCCTTGGTGGAATCGCCCCCGTCGCTGCGACTCTCGGTGCTCAACACGCGGCCTTGCGGATCGTAGGCCTCGACGGTCCGATCGAGCTGGTCGAAGTTGAGCCGCGCCGACACCTGCACGCGCACGTCACCGACACCGACGGCGGTCGTGAGCAACTGTTCCACCTTCGTCCCGAGGTGCTTCTCGACCGTCTGCTGCAATTCGAGCTGCCGCGACGAGAGCGCCATGCCGCTGTTCGTTTCGCTGCCCCCGAGGCCGGAGAGCGGGCGCCCGCTGTCGTCGAGCACGGCGACGTCCTCGACCGCGAGCCGCTCCACGCTGTTGCTGACGAGCTGCGCAATGCCGCGCACCTGCTCCGGCGAGAGCGGCTCGGTGCCGCGCAGCGAGAGCACGACCGCTGCCTGCGCCGGCCGCTCGAGCCGGCGGAGCGCCGACGATTCCGGCAGTCCGATGTGCACCTGGGCCCGCTCCACGCCCTTGAGCGTGCCGATGGTACGCGCCAGCTCACCTTCGAGCGCGCGGCGGTAGGTCACGTGCTGGGTGAAGTCGGTCATCCCCCACGACGGCTTGTCGAACAGCTCCAAGCCGGGCCGCCCCTCGCTCGGCAGGCCGTCCTGCGCCAGCAACACGCGCGCGCGCGCCGCGTCGGCGCTGGCGACCAGCAATTGCGTTCCCTCGCCATCGAGCTTGTAGGGAATCGACGCCTTGGTGAGCGCATCGGTCATCTTGCCGACTTCGGCCAGCGGCAGCCCCTGGAAGAGCGAGACGTACGTCGGGGCACTCGCCTGACGACCGAGGAAGACCGCCGCCACCAGCAACACGGCGGCCAGGGCCAGCACCATGAAACGGCGATTCGCGTCGAGTCCGCGGAAGGCGTTGAACATGCCGTCAGACCTGCATGTTCATGATGGACCGATAGGCGTCGGTGAGCTTGTTGCGGGTCTCGACCAGCAGTTCGAGCGACAGCGAGGCTTCTTCGGCCGCGGCCATCACCTGATGCAGCTCCACCGGTTCACCGCGCAGGAACGCCCCGATCATGTCCTCTTTCCGGTCCTGCATGCCGGTGACGTCGCCAAGCGCCCGCTTGAGGAGGTCGCCGAACGGGGCGTCGCTGTCACCCATCCCAATTGGGGCCCCCGCGCCTCGACCAATCGGCGAGATCCCCGGGGTGATCGGCATGATCGGACTGCTCATGGTCAGGCCCTCACATCAAGACGCTGGCCGATCGGTGCGTCGGCCTCGCGGGTCACGGCGCCGGTGGGCCCATAGCCCAGGGAACCGAGCGCGGCGGTGCTCAGGAAAAAGGCGCGCTCTTCGTCGGTGAGGACACTCCAGAGCGGTGACGGCTTGGTGGCAGGGGCTGGCGCGGTGGAGGATCCCGCCGACGCTGGCGCGCCGCCGCGCACGGCTGGCGCGACGGGCGGGGTTGGATAGATCGGCGTCGCTGGGACCCGCGAAATCGTCACGCGTGGAGCTCCGAAAGGTCGGTCAGATGTCGAGGGCGCGGCGCAGCATCGCCTTCGCCGACTGGAAAACCGTCGCATTCGCCTCGTGCAGGCGACGCGCGATCATGAGGTCGACCGTCTCGGTCGCGAGATCGACATTGGGAAGATGGACATACCCGCTGGTGTCGGCGTCCGGGTGGCCGGGGTCGTACACCAGCCGGCCAGCCGACGGGTCCTTCACCACCTGCGTGGTCATCGCGCCGGTTGCCGGATCGCCGCCGGCCACGGCGATCTGCCGCTGATACGGCCCGCCCTCGGCGGTCCGCGTCGTCTCGGCGTTCGCGATGTTGGTGGCGATCACCTCGATGAACTTCTGCTGGCGCGACATCCCGCCGGCACTGATGCCGAGCGGGCCGAGCAGCTGACGAAAGGGCCGCGAGGTGATCGGGAAACCGCCGCCCGGCTCAGCCACGGTCGCGCATCGCAGTCCGGAGATCGCCGTACGACTTCTGCAGCAGCTTGGTCGTCGCCTCGTAGCGGAGCTGGGTGTCGGCCAGTGAGGCCATGTCCTGCTGGAGGTCGGCGTCACGGGCGGCGAGCGAGGCATCGAGCTGGCCAGCGAAGCCGGAGGTCGCGCTCTGCTGCGCGGCATCGGCGACGCGCGCGGCGATCGCCTTGTGCGTCGCGCTCTGTTCCTCGAGGCCGCCGCGCAGCTGATGCGTAATGGTGCCCTGGCCAAACAAGCCGCTGATCATCGTCCCTCCGGGTGATGGTCCACCGGTCCCCTGATGCAAGCGTCATTCCCCGCCGCGACGAACATGGCAACACCTTTTATTGCAATGAGTTACCGAATATGGCAGCGAGGAATTTCGGGGTGGTGCGGAAGAAACTTCCCCTCTCGGCTCGGCCAACCTTGCCGAGCGGCGCCGTCAGGCGGCGTTGGGGGAATTCAGCTTGTTGCGGAGGGTGCGTTCCGAAATGCCGAGCAGTCTGGCCGCCCGGGTGCGATTGCCGCCGGTCGCCGCGAGCGCCCGCTCGATGGTGATCCGTTCCAGGTCGGCCAGGTTGATGGGCATCTCGCCGTCGCCGAGGTCCGATGCGGTTGAGGCCGGCAGGCTCGACGAGGCGAGCGAAATCGTCATCGGCGCTTCGAGCACGTGGAGGTGGTCGCTGAACAACCCGGTGGACATCGGCCGGCCGCGCGCGAGGATCACGGCGCGCTCCATCGCATTCGACAATTCGCGGACGTTCCCCGGCCATGAATACGCTTGGAGGTAGTCCATCGTCGCCTCCGGCACCTCCGGGACAGGCACACCCATATGGTCGGCGGCGGTCCGCAGGAAGTGCTGCACCAGCAGCGGGATGTCCTCGGGACGCTCCCGAAGCGGTGGGGTCCGGATCGGCACCACCTGCAGCCGGTAGTAGAGGTCGGCGCGGAAGCGACCGGCGGCGATCTCGGTCCGCAGGTCGCGGTTGGTTGTCGCGATCAGTCGGACGTCCACCTTGATCGACTCGCGTCCGCCCACTCGCTCGAACTCCTGCTCCTGGATGGCGCGGAGCAACTTCGACTGCAGGTCGAGCCGCATCTCCGAAATTTCGTCGAGCAGCAGCGTGCTCCCGTGCGCACGTTCGAAGGCACCGGCGGCGCGCGCGGTGGCTCCCGTGAACGCCCCCTTCTCGTGACCGAAGAGCGCACTCTCGACCAAGCCCTCGGGCATCGCGGCGCAATTGATCGTGATCATCGGGCGGTGACTGCGGGGGCTCTGCTCGTGGAGCGCCCGGGCGATCAACTCCTTGCCGGTCCCCGACTCTCCCTGCAGCAGCACCGAGGCGCGGGTCGGCGCGACCGTGGCGACCAGGTCCTGCAGATCCCGCATCGCCGCGCTCCGCCCCACCACCTTCCTCGTCGCGTGGATCCGGGAGATTTCCTGCCGGAACGCCTCGTTTTCCTGGCGAAGCCGGGCGTACTCGAGGGCGTGCTGGATGGTGATCTGCAGCTTCTCGGCCCGGACCGGCTTCACCACGTAGTCGGTGGCCCCCGAGCGCATCGCCATCACGGCCTGCTCGATCGACGAGTCGCCGGAGACGACGATGAAGGGGATGCGCGGGTCGCGGGTGCGGAGGTGTTCGAGGAAGGCCTGCCCGTCGTGGTCGGCGAGCATGAGGTCGGCGAGGACGAGATCGATCCCGCCCCGATCAAGGCGGTGAATCGCCTCGACGGCGGAGTCGGCAAGGACTGCCCCGTAGCCGAGGTCGAGAAGAATCTGCTCGAACAGCGCGGCGACGGCCGGCTCTTGGTCAACGCAGAGAATGGTGGTCAAAGCAACGGAGGGTCAAGCAGCAGGGGTGTCGTCCTCGGGTACGGTGTCAGGACGGCGTCCGGGGGGGCGGACTCATACTCCCACCAAAATAGTCGATAAACGGTGGAGAGTCATCCTTTCGATCGGGAGTCGCTGGGCCATGCGGATAACCAACAGCGTGATGCAGGAGCGGCTTCTCCGCAACCTCCAGGAACAGGGGGCGCAGCTGCTGCGCGCTTCCGATCAGGTGGCGACCGGGCTGCGGAATTCGCGGATCTCGGACGACCCGATCGCCGGTGCCCAGGTACTCGCCAGCGACGCGGCTCTCCGCGCCGTCGAGCAGTATCGTCGGAGTGTCACCTCGGTGCAGTCGCGTCAGGCCGCCGAGGAATCGACGCTCGATCAGGTCGGCGATCTGCTGTCCCGTGCCAAGGAGCTCGCGACCGCACAGGGGAGCAACACCGGCAATGCCGCGACCCGCGCGGCCGCGGCCGTCGAAGTCCAGAGCCTGATCGACCAGGCGATTTCGCTCGGCAACCTCCGCTTCGGCGACGAGTACCTCTTCGGCGGCATGGCGACCGATGCCCCGCCGTTTCAGGCGAACGGCAGCTACATCGGGACGGCGACCGGTCGGCAGGCCGAGGTCGGCGACGGCGTGCTGGTGGACACGGTGCACAGTGGTCAGGAACTGCTGGTCGACAGCGGCGTGCTTTCGTCGCTGACCGCGCTCCGCGACGCCCTGACCGCGAACGACCCGGCGGCCGTCCGCACCTCGGGCGGCCCGCTGGATACCGCGTTCGACGCGACTCAGGTCACCCTGACGGAAGTCGGCGCACGGACCCGGAACCTGGAACTGACGACCGGATCGCTCACAGCGCTGCAAACCGCGCTCGGCGCGAAGCGAAGTGCCGCGGCCGAGATCCCCCTGGAGGAGGCGATGCTGAATTTCGCCTCGATCCAGACGGCCATGGCGGCGGCGTACGAGGCCACCTCGCGCATCCTGCAGACTTCCCTGACGGAGTACCTCTGATGTCGGCTGCGACGATCCCCCTGCCGCTCGACCTGACCTTCGAGTCGCACCTGTTCGGGCCACTCACCGTGCCGCGTCAGGACATCGTCACCTTCGCCGAGGGGATTCCCGGCTTCGAGGAATACCAGCGCTACACCCTGCTCCCGACATCGGCCGCCGGATTGTACTGGTTGCAGTCGGTGCAGGAGTCGGCGCTCGCCTTCCTCGTGGTCGAGTGCCGCAGGATCGCTCCCAGCGCCTGGCCGGCCCATCCGACCGCCCTCGCAATCGTGACGCTGCCCGCTGGCCGCGGACCAGCGTCGGCGAACCTCCAGGCCCCGATCCTGATCGACCCGGTCATGACCACGGGCCGGCAGTTGATCGCGCCGGAGTCGGCGTGGGGGACCACGCACGCCTTCGACCTCGCCGCCCTGGTGCCCGCCGCCTAGCTCCCCCCCGCCCGACCCCGGGCGCCCCGTTCCCCAGGCGGCGCCCGGCTCCCCACCGTCCCCACTCAGACTCCCGCCATCCCTCCCGATAACAGAACAGCGGCCGACATCCCGGCCGGCTGGAACCTCGTTCCGGAGCACGGATGCTCCGTCGACAACTGTTAAGGGAGTAACAGCACCATGGCCAGTATCCAGAACAACATCGCCGCGAATACCGCATTCCGTAACGTGGCAACCTCGAGCGCGGGCCTCGACAAGCAGATCGCCAAGCTGTCGTCGGGTTTCCGCATCAACCGCTCGGGTGACGACGCCGCCGGCCTCGCGATCGCCAACAAGCTGCGCGCCGAGAGCCGCTCGCTCCAGCAGGCCTCGCGCAACGCGTCGCAGGCCAACTCGATGCTCCAGATCGCCGATGGCGCGGTCAACACCATCAGCGGCATCCTGGACCGGATGAAGGAACTCGCGACGGCGTCCAACTCGTCGTCGATCGGCACCCAGCGCACCAAGCTGGACGCAGAGTTCCAGACCCTGCTCGCTGAAATCGACCGGATCGCCGCGACGACCCAGTACCAGGGTTCGGCGCTGGTGAACGGCACGCTCGGCAACGCGGTCACCGGTGGTACCTACTCGGGCCAGACGGTGCTGAACGGCGCCCAGTCGGGCACCTACACCTTCGCCTCGGCGGGTGGTGTGGCGACCCTGAGCTTCGGCGCTGGCGCCACGCTGGTCACCCAGGCCGTCTCGATGCCGGCCGGCGCGGGGACGTACAACTTCGACAAGCTGGGCGTCACGGTCACCAACGCCGCCGGCTACCTGGTGAACGGCGTCAATGCCCAGACGATCATCGTCGCGGGTACGGCCGTGAACTTCCAGGTCTCGTCGTCGGGCGCGTATGCCGGCAACGACCTGGTCTCGTTGGCCCAGGTGAACCTCACCACGGCCTCGGGCGGCCTGAACCTCGCCGGCCTCGACGTGCTGAGCGCCGCGAACGCGCAGACCACGCTCTCGCGCCTCGACACGGCGATCGACAGCTCCAACACCGCGATCGGCACCATCGGCGCGGCGCAGTCCCGCATCGAGTTCGCCTCGGCGAACGTGGCCACCGTCACGCAGAACGTGATCGCGGCCGAGAGCACCATCCGTGACGCCGACATGGCGATGGAGACCACGGCGTTCACCAAGTTCCAGATCCTGCAGCAGGCCGGCATCGCGATGCTGGCGCAGGCCAACGCGACCTCACAGAACGTGCTGTCGCTGCTGCGGTAAGTTCGGCGCCACCGGTGGGGGGGGCGCCTCGGCGTCCCCCCAACCACTCTCACACCAGGATTGACCGATGGCTTCCTCGCTCTCCTCCATTTCCGGCCTGATCTCGGGATTCAACTACCGGGACCTCGTCGACGCCATCATCGCGCAGGCAAGGGTGCCAGCCGATCGATGGGAGGCCGAGAGCAGCGCCAACACCGCGCGGAGCACCGCGCTCAGCACCTATCGCGGACTGCTCGAGAAAGTCCGCACCGCTTCCAAGGCCCTCCGGACCGGGACCGCCTTCGACGCGATGAGCAGCACGACCTCCGTCCTCGCCGGCACACGCGCCGTCGCCTCGGCGACCGCCGACGCGACCGCCACCGCCGGCACGTTCCAGATCAAGGTCGATCAGCTCGCCAAGGCCGAGAAGCTGGCGGGCACGATCGGCCGCGACGTCGCCACGGCGCTGGGCACCGCGGGCGAGTTCACCGTGAATGGCCAGACGGTCACGGTCGCGGTGACGGACACCCTCGTCACCCTTCGCGACTCGATCAACGCGCTCAACAGCGGCACGACGCCGACCGGCGTCTCGGCGACCATCCTCACGGTGGCGCCCGGCGACTCGCGGCTGATCCTGACCAGCGCCAAGAGCGGCGCGGCCGGCATCGCCCTCGCCGACACCGTCGGGACCACGCTGCAGACGCTCGGTTTCCAGGACATCAACGGTGCCGAACTCGCCGGCTCGGTGCTGGTCAACGGCGCCGACGCGCTCTTTCGCATCGACGACATCCCGCTAACTCGCACCAGCAACGTGGTGACCGACGCGATCAGCGGCGTGACGCTGACGCTCACCGCCGAGGATGCCGGCGCGATCACCAGCATCGTGGTCGACCGCTTCCTCGACGCCGCCCGCACGTCGATGCAGCAGTTCGTCGACGCGTACAACGGTGTGGTCGCCTTCCTGAAGGCGCAGGGAACCGCGAGCACCTCGGGAACACCACCGCTGTACGGGCAGGCGGTCATCCGCACGGCGCGCTCCCAGCTTCCGTCGCTGTTGCTCGAGGCCGTCGGCGGCGCCGCGGCCGACCTCGCGACCGTCGGACAGGCCGGCCTCTCGCTCACCCGCGACGGCACCCTGACGCTCGACACGGCCAAGTTCGATGCCGCCTTCACGAACCGCCAGAGCGACCTGCGCACCCTCTTCACCGAGCAGCGCACCGCGAGCGGGACGGGCCTCGCCTTCGTGTCGTCGGCACAGACCTCCACCGGTGGCAGCCGGGCAATTGACATCACCGCGCTCGCCACAAAGGCGACGCTCGTGACGTCGGGATTCGCCGGACTCTACGACGCCGGCGGCACCGCCGACAGCGTCACGGTGACCGACACCAACTCGGGGCGCACCACCACCGTCGCGCTGACGACGGGGATGTCGACGGCCGACATCGTGCTGGCGCTGCAGACGGCCTTCGACACCGACGGCCTCAACCTCAGCGCGACGTCGGTGGGAAACGAGATCAAGCTCGATCAGCTCGGCTACGGCACCGGCGCCGGGATCGGCCTCGCCTTCAGCGGCTTGGGGGATGGCGCCGCCGAGGCATGGGCCACCGACACCTTGGCGAGCGGCACCGACGTGGCCGGGACCATCGGCGGGTTGGCCGCGACCGGAATTGGCCAACTGCTGGTCGGCACCAGCGGCACCGATGCGGCGGGGCTGACGGTCGAATACAGCGGCCTCACCACCGGCGCCGTCGGCAGCGTGAATCTCTCGCTCGGCTCGGGCGCACTGATCGAACGGCTGCTCGATCAGTTCCTGAACACCGGGAACGGATTGATCGACAGCAAGCTGTCGGCCCTTGATATCCGCAATGCCCGACTGTCGACGCAAGTGAGTGCGCTCGATGCTCGGCTCGAGCGTCGGCGTGCAGTGCTGCTCGCCAACTATCTCCAGATGGAAACCGCCATTGCGCGGCTCAAGCAACAGTCGACGTCGCTCCTCGGCTCGACGGGCACCTCCACCAGCACCTCCTGAGGCAGTAACGATGAGTTATGGCTCGACCGACCGGTACCGGGAGATGGAAGTGCAGGCGATGTCGCCGGCACAGCGACTGGTGCTGCTCTACACTCACCTCCTGGTGGCGTTGCGTCAGAGCCGCGGCCACATCGAACGAGGCGAGATCGAGGAGCGCGGCGAACGCCTCATGAAGGCCGAGGAGATCGTTCATGAACTGCTCTGTTCGCTCGATCGCGAGGCCGGCGGTGAATTTGCCGACCGTCTCGCCGCGCTCTACGGCTGGATGCTGGGACAATTCGCCACGATCCAGGCCAAGCCGAGCCTGAGCCAGCTCGATGCCGTGGTGGCCATCGTGACGGAGCTGCATGGCGCCTGGTCGGTGGCCGCCGCCCAAGTCGCTGGTGGGCACGCGGCGGCCTGATGGCGACTCCCCCGGCCGAGACCGCCACCGCCGCCACCCTCCTCGCGGCCCAGCTCGACGACCTGGCTCGGTACCGCCATGTGGTTGAGGCGCAGCGCGCGGTGCTCCGGATGGGGGACGCGGGTCTGCTGGAGGTCTTCGCGCAGGAGGCGGACGGGCTGGTGGCGGATATCTCGGCCCGGGAGGTCCAGCTGTTGGCGGTCCGGGCGGCGGCACAGCCTGCCGTGTCCCACGGGGCTGCCGCACACCCGGTCGCCGAGCTGCACGCCCGGGTCGAACGGGAACGGGCCCGGGCGGCTGCCGCTGCCCGGGATCTGGCGGCCCTCATGGGCCGGGAGGCGGTGGCGATCGCCCACGAGATCGCCGACCTGAGCCTCCAGATGGACCGGGCCCAGGGGGCCTACCGCGGAGGGGGCGACGGCAGCTCCCCCCTCCTCATAGATCGGACGGGGTAGCAACTCAGACTTCTCGGGACTCTGCCGATAGTCTGTGCATTGGTCTCAGACCAGCCGACCGGTTAGTCTCGTGGCAGGTCCGGTCGACGTTCGACAGGCGCAGTACCTGGGAAAGGAGGACGCAATGACCGTTGAAAGTCTTGGCCGCTCCGGGGCATCACAGCCCGATCCCCGCCGGGCCGACGCCGCCGCGAAAGGAGCGGCCGTCGCCGCCACCGGAGCAGGCACCGAGCGGATCCGCGCCGATGCGGCCGCCGCCGACACCGTGCAACTCTCGCCCGAAGCGATCGCGCTCGCGGCCGGGGAAATTCCGCACGCCGAGGTGGAGCCGATCCGGTTGCGCGACATCACGCGCAAGATCGCCGAGGGGCAGTACGAGGCACCGCCGACGCTGGCGATGCTGACCGACCGCATCATGAAGGAACTGCTCGGCGGGGCCTGATCGGTCCACGATGTAGTGATTGACACCGCACGGCGGGGCAGATGCCCCGCCGTGTTGCGTTAGAGCCGGATGGTCAGGCCGTCCTGCAGGGTGTTCCGATAGGCGCGCCACGCCGGCACCAGTCCGACGAGGACGCCAGCCACCACCACGCCAACCAGGTAGAGCCACTCCAGCGTCTGCGGCGCCGTGATCGGGATGTAGACGCCGAAGTGTTCCTCGGCGAGTCCCTGCCCGACGAAGAGCAACCCGTACACCAGCGCGACGCCCACCACCGCGCCGACGAACGCCAGCAGCCCGGACTCCAGCACCAATAGCGCCGCGATCCGCCCCGGCCCTGCGCCGAGGGAGCGAAGGATCGCCATCTCGCGCCGGCGTTCCTGCAGCGTGCTGTAGAGCGCCACCAGCATCCCCAGCAAACCGACCAGCAACACGGCTCCGGTGATGATCCGGGCGCCGTCCTCGGCATACCCGATCGCGTGCCACAGTTCGGTGAGCGCCACCGCCGGGAGAATCGCCGTGAGCGGCTCGACCCGATCCGTGTTCATCTGCCGCTGGAGCATCAGCGACGCAGCGCGCGCCTTCGTCCCCAGCAGGAAGGCGGTGAGCTTGTGACCGTGTGCTGCGTGCTCGTCGCCACCGACGGCGGGTGGTACGGCGCCAGGCATTGCTTGCGCGGCCGGTGAGGGGGGCGGCGGTTCCGCACCGGGCATCGAGGTCACGGCCGGCGCCGTCGCTGGTGAGGGGGCTGGTGCCGACGAGCCCGGGCGCTGCAGCGGCGCGAACTTTGGCTGGGCCCAGCCATTCGGCGAATCGGCCGGCATCCCCTCGTGCATCCCCTCGATCCCTTCGAGGGTGATGAACAGCGATCGATCGACCGGGGTAGAGGTACGGACGAGGATTCCGACCACCGTGAACGGATGCTCCTCGTGATCGGAGATGCCGGTCCCGCGCAGCCCGTGCGTGAGCACAAGTTTGCTGCCAAGCGCGAGCTTGTGTGTCCTCGCCACTTCGATGCCGATCACCACGTCGCGATCGCCCTCGAGCAGGCGCCCTTCCGCGGCGGTGACGCGCCCGTCATTGCGGTACTTGTAGTGCTCGAAGAACGCTGCGGTCGTGCCGACGACACGGTAGCCGTAGTACGAATCGCCGAGCGAGATCGGGATCGTCCACGCCACGGCCGGGTGGTGTGACCAGCGCTGGTAGGTGCTCCACTCCACCGAGCCTGCGGGCGCGCCGAGGCCGAAGATCGACGAGAGCAGCAACTGTTGCGAGCCCCCGCGCGCGCCGACAATCAGGTCGGTGCCGCGGATGGTGCCGGCGAAGCTCTCGCGGATGCCGCGACGCACCGTCTCGACGCCGACCAGCAGCGACACCGAGAGCGCGATCGACAGCACGGTGAGGATGGTGGTGAGCCGGCGATTGCGGAGCGACCGAAGGGCGAGCTGCAGGGTCAGCATCTCAGCGCCCTCCGGCCGTGTTCAGCGTCGGCAGCGAGAGTACTCGATCGAAGCGTGTGCCGAGCGAGAGGTCGTGCGACACGAAGAGCAGCGTCGCCTTCGCCTCGGCGCAGCACTCGAACAGCAGCTCGAGGAATCGATCGCGCAGGTCGGCGTCGAGCGCCGAGGTGGGCTCGTCGGCGATGACCAGCTCGGGCGCGCCGATCAACGCGCGCGCGGCGGCGACGCGTTGCTGCTGCCCGACGCTCAGTTCCGTCACCGGCGTCGTCAGGTAGCTCCCCAGCTCCAACCGCTCGGCGAGCCGGCGCGCCTCCGCGTCGATCGTCGCCTGCCCGATGCGCGCGCGCCGGATCGCATGGAGCCGGCACGGTAGCGCGATGTTCTCGAGCACCGAGAGATACGGGATCAGATTGAAAAGCTGGAAGAGATAGCCGATGTGACTGCCGCGGTACGCATCACGGCGAGACGAATGGAGCCCGGCGAGGTCCTGGCCGAGGATCGAGACGCGGCCTGCTGTGGGATTGAGCACGCCCGCGGTGAGGCCAAGGAGCGTGGTCTTGCCGGAACCGCTGGGGCCGTGGAGAAAGACGCGTTCGCCAGCAGCGATGGTGAGGTCGGCAAGCCGAAGGACCTCGCGCCCGGGATAGTACCCGAAGACGAGGTCCTGGATGGCGACCGCGGAGGGGCGATCGCTCACTTCTTGACGGGCGGCGCGTACGGCTTGCTGTCGATCCCTTCCATTTCGTAATAGCTGGCACCGTAGACCGATTCGGTCTGCTTCAGGTGCAGGATCCCCTCGAACATCACCGGATCCCACCAGCCGATCTTGACGGTCTTGCCGCCCTTCATCTTGACGTAGACCATCTGGTTCGGCGGCGGCGGCGGCGTGTGGACGCAGGCGCCGAAGTACGGCACCAGCAGGAACTCGTCGGACTCCTGCATGTTGTCTTCGAGCGGAACGATGAACGCCGCGATCTTCACCAGCTTGCCGTCGAGCGCCTCGAGCGAGGCCGGCGCCTTGCCGGTGTTGAGGTCGAGGCCACCGAGGATGCGCCAGTCGACCAGCACCGGATCGGTCGCGAACGTCTCGGCCGCCACCACCGCCGGCGACCCCGTGAAGACGATCGGGGCGACGCGGGCCGGCATGAAGGCCATCGTAGAAGCCAGCAGGAGCGAGGACAGGAGCATGACGAGACCTCTCTGAGAACCAATTCGCAACAACACCAATTGTCTATGATACGTATGATGCAGCGAATAAGTTGCCTCCTCTGCCCCCTAATTCCAACTGCTCGGAGAACGCTCCATGGCCCGTTTGACAGTCGGCCTCGGCCTGGTCCTTGGCCTCGCCGCGTGCGGCGGTTCCAAGGCGCCTGCCACGACGCCTGCTCCCGCCGCGCGTCCCGCGGCGGCCCCTGCTGCTCCCCCGGCTGCCGCGCCGGCTCCTCGGGACCAGCAGGCTACTGTCGTTCCGCTTGCTGGCCGTGGCGCGGGCGCGCCGGGCGCTGCGGGCGGCCGAGGCGGTGGTGGCCGCGGTGGACCGCCGGTCGACAGCACCAAGTATGTGCGTACCACGCCGCCGGACGATCCGATCATTCAGAGGATGTTCGCCGAGGGGATGACCAACGGCCAGGCCGGGAAGCTGGCGCAGGTGCTCATGGACTCGATCGGGCCGCGCCTCACCGGCTCGCCGGGCTACATGGCCGCCGCGAATTGGGCCGTCAAGAGCTATGCCTCCTGGGGGATCCCGGCCGAGAAGCAGCAGTACGGCACCTGGAATTCGTGGCGCCGCGGGCACACCCACGTCGACTTGATTTCACCGCGCCTCCGTTCGCTCGAGGCGACGATGCTCGGCTGGAGCCCGGGCACCGGCGGCAAGGACGTCATCGGCGATGTCGTGCTCATGCCGGACGTGAAATCTCCGGAAGAGTTCGCTGCGTGGGCCACCGCCAACGCCAAGGGGAAGATCGTCCTGACGTCCGCGCCGAACCCCTCGTGCCGGATGGCCTCGCAGTGGACGGAGTTCGGCCAGCCCGGCGCAGCGGCGGCGATTGCCAAGTCGCGGGCGGACATCGCCGCGGCATGGCGTGCGCGGACGGTCCACGCGGGCAACCCGAACGAGTGGCCTGCCACCTACGGCGTGGCCGCAGTCATCGGGACCAACTGGTCGCTGTACCCCGGCATCAACAAGGTCTTCGGAACGCCGAAGCAGAAGGTGCCAACGCTTGATGCGAGCTGTGAGGACTACAACCTCCTCTTCCGCCTGGCCGAGAACAATCAGGGCCCGAAAGTCCGACTGAACGCTGACGCCGAATTCCTCGGCGAGCTGCCGATGTACAACGTCGTGGGGATGATCAAGGGCTCGGAGAAGCCGAACGAGTACATCCTGCTCTCGGCCCACTTCGACTCGTGGGACGGCGCCTCGGGCGCGACCGACAACGGCACCGGCACGATCACGATGATGGAAGCGATCCGCATCCTCAAGAAGGTGTACCCGAACCCGAAGCGGACGATCATCATCGGGAACTGGGGCAGCGAGGAGCAGGGGCTCAACGGCTCGCAGGCGTTCGCCGAGGATCACCCGGAGATCATCAAGGGGATCCGCGCCGGCTGGAACCAGGACAACGGCACGGGGCGCGTCATCTCGCTCGGCGCCGGGCCGGTCACCAATGCGACCGACAACCTGATCTCGTGGCTTTCCGCGGTGCCGTCGTCGATCAGCGGCTGGATCCGCCTCGGCGCCACGGCCTCGCCGGTGGGGGGGAGTGGCAGCACGGACGGCTGGACCTTCCAGTGCCGCGGCGCGCCGGTGCACGGGATGACGGCGCTCAACTGGGACTACTTCAACACCACCTGGCACACCAACCGTGACACCTACGACAAGGTCGTGATCGACGACCTCAAGAACAACGCGACGCTGGTGGCCATGCTGACCTACATGGCCGACAAGGACCCGACGCTGCAGGCGCCGCAGCTGATCAGCGTGAACTCGGCCAACCAGGCCGCGATCACCTATCCGATGTGCGGGGCGAACAACTCGTCCAAGGCGATTCGGAAGAGCACGGATTCGCCGCGGTGAGGAGTCGTTGGTCGTTGGTCGTTAGTCGTTGGTCGTTAGTCGTTGGACGGCGAAAAGGGGGCCCTTCACGGGGCCCCCCTTTCACACCCTAACGACTAACGACTAACGCCTAACGCCTAACGACTACTCCTCTTCATCGTCGTCAAACGAAAAATCCTCGTCGAAGTCCTCGTCGAGATCATCCTCGTCGTCGTCGTCATCGTCCTCTGCTTCTTCGCCGTCGAGCTCGTCGTCCTCATCCTCGAGGTCGAGATCGTCCACGTCGAAAATCTCCTCGCCATCTTCGTCAAACCGGCGGCGCATCACCGCAGTATCCAGCGACGCCTCCCAGGACGTCTCCCACGACGACATGATGTGCTCCTCCACGTGACCAGTTCCGGGTGATGACCGTTGGTGCCGGGTGACTACCAGTTACGAGACGTCGACGCCCCGGTTCGCCGCACGCTGCGCCTTCTTCCGTTCGGTGGCCTGCAGGCTCCGCTTGCGGAGCCGGATGTTCTCCGGCGTGACTTCGATCAGCTCATCTTCCTCAATGTACTCGAGGGCGTATTCGAGCGTGATCGGGCGCGGCGGTTCGAGCTGGATGTTCTCGTCGGTCGATGTCGTCCGCATGTTGGAGAGCTTCTTCTCCTTGCCGACGTTGACGTCCATGTCGCCGGGCCGGGAGTTCTCGCCAACCACCATGCCTTCGTAGACGTGCTCGCCGGGGGCAACGAACATCTGTGCCCGCTCCTGCAGGTTGGCCAGCGCGAAACCAACCACTTGCGCCTCGCGATCGGCCACCAGCACGCCGCGCTTGCGGCCGCTGAGCGGACCCGCCCACGGGCCATACTCGAGGTAGCGGTGGTGCATCATCCCGGTGCCGCGGGTGTCGGTCAGGAACTCCGAGCGGTAGCCGAAGAGGCCGCGCGACGGGATCCGGAAGGTCAACCGCACCATCCCCTGCCCCGGGTTCCGCATCTCGGTCATTTCCGTCTTCCGGGGACCGAGCTTCTCCATCACGACCCCCATGTACTCCTCGGGGACGTCGATCGTCAACTCCTCGTACGGCTCGAGGCGCTCGCCATCGGGGCCGTCCTTGAGGATGACGCGCGGCCGGGAGACCTGGAACTCGTACCCTTCGCGCCGCATCGTCTCCATCAGGATGCCCAGGTGGAGCTCACCGCGTCCGGCCACCGAGTGGGTGTCCGGCGAATCGGTCGGCTCGACCCGGAGCGCGACGTTCCGCTCCAGCTCCTTGAAGAGGCGGTCGCGCAGCTGCCGCGACGTGACGTACTTCCCTTCGCGCCCGGCGAACGGCGAGTTGCTGACGATGAAGTCGACCGAAATCGTCGGTTCCTCGACGGCGATCCCGGCCATCCGCTCCGGGTACTCGATCGACGTGAACGTCTTGCCGATTTCGAGGGTCTCGAAGCCCGACAGCGCGACGATCTCGCCGGCCTGCGCCACCGGCGTCTCGATCCGGTTCAGCCCATCGAAGGTGTACAGCTTGGTGATGCGACCCTTCTCGACCCCCGGTTCGTCGGCCACCATCCCCGGCTCGCCCAAGGGGAGCAGGGAGACCAGGTCGCCGACGTTGATGCGGCCCCGTTCGATCCGGCCGATCGCGATCCGGCCGATGAACGACGAGAAGTCGAGCGTCGAGACCAGCATCTGGAACGGCTTCTCGGCGTCGCCCGACGGCGGCGGCACGGTCTTCAGGATCGTCTCGAAGAGCGGCTCCAGCGTCGTCCCGGGCTGGTCGAGCTCCAGCGTGGCCGTCCCGGCGCGGCTCGACGTATAGAGGAAGGGGCAGTCGAGCTGCGCTTCCGTCGCGTCGAGGTCCATGAACAGCGAGAGCACTTCGTCGTGGACGCGCATCGGTTCGGCGTCCGAGCGGTCGATCTTGTTGATCGCCACGATCGGCTGCAGTCCCAGCGCCAGCGCCTTCCGGGTCACGAACCGGGTCTGCGGCATCGGCCCTTCGGCCGCGTCGACCAGGATCAGCACGCCGTTCACCATCCGCAGGATGCGCTCGACCTCGCCCCCGAAGTCCGCGTGCCCCGGCGTGTCGACGATGTTCATCTTCACGTTGTGCCAGGTGATGGCGGTGTTCTTGGCGAGAATGGTGATCCCCCGCTCCTTCTCGAGCGGGTTGGAATCCATCACGCGCTCTTCGACATGCTGGTTGGCCCGGAAGGCCCCAGCCTGGCGAAGCATCTGGTCCACGAGGGTGGTCTTCCCGTGGTCCACGTGCGCGATGATGGCAAGGTTACGAATATCCACGACAAATCCTGTCCACGAGCCCGTCAGGTTACCTCAGGGCGCCATAATACCCGACGAGGGTGGGGGCCGCAAGGCGATCAGTGACGATGCGCCATGCCCCCCTTCCGGTGCGACGGAGTGTGGTGCAGGTGGCCGCATGCCTCGGCACCACAGGCCTCCCCCGTCTCCAACTGGATCGTGACGTGCCCGATTCCCAAGTCGGCCATCGCCCCCTCCATCTGACGGAGGACCGCCGGGTGGCCATCCAGATCGGTCGCCACGGCGTGCGCACTCATCGCCACCAGGCCCTTGGTGACGGTCCAGACGTGCACGTCGTGCACCCGGGAGACGCCCGCCACCGCGAGCAGCCGCTCCTCGACCTGGGAGACCTGCATGTGCTCCGGCACCCGATCGAGCAGGATCGTGCCGCTCTCGCTGACCAGTCGCCATGCGCTCCGGAAGATCAGCACCGAGACCAGTACGGAGATGATCGCGTCAGCGGGGAGCCAGCCGAAGAAGTGGATCACCAGCGCGGCCACGATCGCCCCGACCGACCCGAGCACGTCGCCCATGATATGGAGATACGCGCCGCGGACATTCAGGTCGTGATGGTGGTGGCCATGCAGCACCCGGAGCGAAATCAGGTTGACGATCAGACCGACCGTCGCCACCGAGCCGAAGAGCGTCGCATCGATCGCGCGTGGTGAGTGGAGCCGATCCCACGCCTCGAGGGTGATGCCGATCCCGATCCCGAAGAGCGCCAGGCCGTTGACCAGTGCCGCCAGCACCTCCCACCGGAGGTTGCCGAATTCATGCGCCGACCCCTGCCGCCGCTGCGCCACCCGCGCGCCGAACCACGCCAGCGCGAGCGCAGCGACATCGGTCGCCATGTGCCCGGCATCGGCGAGCAACGCCAGCGAATTGCTGAGCACGCCGCCGATGATCTCGACCAGCAGGAAGCCCGCCGTCAGCGCGAGCACCGTCGCCAACTTCCGACTCGTCATCGCGCCACCCGCCGCCGCACTGCGTCGGCATGTCCGAAAAGTCCTTCCGCCTCGGCCAGTGCGATCACGTGCGGCGCGTCGGCCAGCAATTGTGCCCGCGAATAGCGAATCACCGACGTGCGCTTGACGAAGTCATAGACCCCGAGTGGCGAGGCATAGCGCGCGGTGCCACCGGTGGGCAGCACATGACTCGGCCCGGCGATGTAGTCGCCCACGGGCTCGGGGGTGAAATCGCCGAGGAAGATCGCGCCGGCGTGACGCACCAAGGCGGCGAGCGCGTCGGCGTCCTGCGTGACGATCTCGACGTGCTCCGCAGCTCGCATGTTGGCGACTTCCGCCAGCGCAACCCGGTCCCTCACGAGCACCACCATCCCATTCTGCCGGAGCGACACGCGCGCCACCGCAGCTCGCGGTGCCGTCGCCAACGCGGCCTCGAGCGCGGCGGGGATCGCGTCGGCCAGCTCGCGCGATGTCGTCGCCACCCACGCGGCGGCGTCTTCGTCGTGCTCGGCCTGCGCGATCAGGTCGGCCGCGATCAGCTCGGCGTCCGCAGCCTCATCGGCAAGGATCAACACCTCGGTCGGGCCCGCGACCATGTCGATGCCGACCTGCCCGAACAGCTGCCGCTTCGCCTCGGCCACCCACTTGTTGCCGGGGCCGACGATCTTGTCGACGCGGGGCACGGTCGCCGTCCCGTAGGCCAGGGCCGCCACCGCATGGGCGCCGCCGATCCGGAAGACCCGCGTGACCCCACTGATTGCCAGTGCCGCAAGGACTGCGTCGTTGATCCCATTCGGGGGGGTGACTGCCACCAACTCGCGGACCCCGGCCACGACGGCCGGGATCGCATTCATCAGGACGGAAGAGGGGTAGGCCGCCTTCCCGCCAGGGACATAGAGGCCGGCGGCGTCGACCGGGGTGACCCGCATCCCGAGGAGGGTCCCGTCTGCCCGCCGCTCCGTGAAACCGGCGTCCTGCTGCTGCAGGTGGTAGCGCCGGACCTGCTCGGCCGCCCGCTCGAGGGCAACCCGGACCCCGGACGGGATCCGGGCCAGTGCCTCGTGGCAGACGGAGAGCGGCAGCTCCCAGTCGGCCGGGCCGAGGGAGGAGCCGTCGAAGCGCTGGGTGTATTCCAGGACCGCCGCGTCGCCCCGGGTCGCGACGTCGGCCACGATGGCGGCGACGGCGTCCCGGGTGCCCCGATCGGCGGTGGCGAAGGACGGGAGGTATGCTGTAAGCCCCGCCACCCCGAGGGCGGCGGTGGTGGCGTCATACCGGCGGATCACCGCCCCATCTCGCTCCGGATGGCCGGACGCGCTAACCTTCGGCAGAATGGAACCCTCCACAAGCTGGACCTCGATCGCCGTCGGGCTGCTGTCGGTCATTGCCCTCGTGGCCCTCAACGCCTTCTTCGTCGCGGCCGAATTCGCCCTGGTGGGCGCCCGCCGCACGCGCCTCGAAGAAATGGCCGAGGCGGGCGACGGCAAAGCTACGCTGGCCCTCAAGGCGGTCCAATCCCTCGATCGGTACGTGTCGGCCACCCAGCTCGGGATCACCTTGGCCTCTCTCGGCTTGGGCATGATCGGCGAGCCGGCCCTGGCGGGGCTCCTCGAGCGCTTCTTCCGGGCGCTCCCCCCCGACATCGCCGCGGTCGCCACCCACACCGTGGCCGTGGCAATCGCCTTCTCGCTGATCAGCACCCTGCACATCGTCCTCGGTGAACTGGTACCGAAATCGCTGGCGATTCGGTTCCCGGAGGATGTCTCCCGCTGGGTCACGGCGCCGCTGATCGGCTTTGCGTGGGTGATGCACGGCCCGATCCACGTCTTGAACGGCACCGCGAACCGGCTGCTCCGGTTGGGCGGGGTCGCCCCGGTCGACGGCCACGAACGGCTGCACTCCTCCGACGAGATCCGGATGCTGGTCGAGCAGTCCGGCGAAGGCGGCTCGCTCGGCAAGGAGCCGGCACGCCTGCTCGAAGGAGTCTTCGAGTTCAGCGAGAAGACCGCCGAAGAGGTGATGACCCCGCGGACCGAGATGAGTGCCCTCGAGGCCGATTTCACGGTCGAGGCAGCGGCCGACGAGGTCGCGGTGGCCGGACGCTCCCGCTACCCGGTGTACACCGAATCGCTCGACGAGATTGTCGGGGTCGTCCTCGCCAAGGATATCCTGCGCGCGGTCCGCCAGGCGCCGGGGACGTCGCTCCGCACCATCATGCGGGCGCCGCTCTTCGTCCCGGGGACGCGTGAGGTCGAGGATGTGCTCTCCGACATGAAGAAGCTCAAGACCCACCTGGCCGTGGTGCTCGACGAGTACGGCGGCACGGCGGGGCTGGTCACGATGGAAGACCTGCTCGAGGAAATTGTCGGCGAAATCTTCGACGAGTACGACCCGGTGCAGGCCGCCGCGCTGGCGGCGACCGCCGACGGCTCGGTCGTCATCGAGGGAAGCACCACGATTGGCGACTTCAACGATCGATTCGAGGCCAAGCTGGATGACACCGACTACACCACCGTCGGCGGCTTCCTCTTCGGGCAGCTCGGCCGCCTTCCCAAGGTCGGCGATCGGGTGACCCTCGGCGGCCACACCTTCGAGATCGCCGCGATGGCCGGACGGCGCGTGGAGCGTGTTCGAGTCATATTGACGCCATGATGAACCGCTCCTCCATCGCGCCACTCCCGCCGGGGACCCTCGATCTCACCGGCCCCGCCGTCCGCCGCCGCCGCACCCTGCAGCGCGCCGCGACCACGGTCCTCGAAGCCGCCGGGTTCGAGGAATGCATCCCGCCGACCTTCGAGTACGACGAAGTCTTCCTCCGGGCCGGCGGCCCCGAGGTCGCCGAACGGATGCTCCGCTTCCCCGATCACGACGGCCGGCTGCTGGCGTTGCGCTACGACTTCACCGCGGCTGTCGCCCGCGTGGCGGCGACGTCGTTCGCCGAGATCGAGCCGCCGCTCCGCCTCAGCTACTCGGGGAAGGTCTATCGGCAGGAACCCGACCGGGTCGGGCGGCCGCGCGAGATCCTGCAGGTCGGTGGGGAGATGCTCGGGATGGCCGGGCCGGCGAGCGACGTCGAACTGGTGCGGCTCACCCTCACGCTGCTCGCCGCCCTCGCGCCGGCCGACTACCAGGTCAACATCGGCCACGTCGGCGTGCTCGCACCCGGCTTCGCGGCGCTGCCCGCCGAGCAACGGAGCGAGGTGCGCCGCTGGGTCGACCGGAAGGATCGCGCCTCGCTCGCGCGTCACCTCGCCGGCCTCGACTCGCCGGCGCGCGAGCTCGCCTCGTTGCCATTCGTCATCGGACGCCGCGACGCACTCGAAGCTGCGCTGCCGGGCGCGCCCGCGGCCGTCCGCGTCGGGCTGGAGCAGCTGCTGGCGCTCGACAGCGCACTGACCACGGACGAGCGGAAGCACGTGGTGTATGACCTCGGGGAAGTCCGCGGCCTCGACTACTACACCGGGATCCACTTCGAGGTGTTCGTGAGCGGCGCGGGGCGCGCGGTCGGCGCCGGCGGCCGGTATGACGACCTGATGGGGCGCTTCGGGCGACCAATGCCAGCCGTTGGCGTCTCGCTCGACATCGATGCGCTCGCGGAGCTGGTCTCGTGAGCGGCGTGCTGCGGCTCGCCCTCGCCAAGGGACGGCTCTACGATGGTGCGGTGGAACGGCTCGCCCGGGCCGGCATCCAGGTCGCCACGGACGCGGGCCGACGCCTGCTGATCCCGACCAGCGATCCGTCGCTCGAGATTTTGGTGGTCAAGCCGGGCGACGTGCCGGTCTACGTCGAGAGTGGCGCCGCCGACCTCGGCGTGACCGGCACCGACGTCCTCCGCGAATCGGACGCCGACGTCCTGGAGCCGCTCGACCTCGGCTTCGGCGCCTGTCGACTCGTGGTGGCGGCACCGATCGCGACGAGTTATCCGTCGCTGCCGCACGGCCGCACACCACGCGTTGCCACCAAGTACCCGCGCCTCGCGCGGCAGCACTTCGCCGCGATGGGCCGCGCCGTGGAAGTCATCATGGTGGGGGGAAGCGTCGAAGTGGCCCCGCTGCTCGGCCTCTCCGACTGGATCGTCGACCTCGTCGACACCGGCAATACCCTGAAGGCCAACGGCCTCACCGAGCGCGAAGTCATCCTGCAGAGCACCGCGGTGCTGGTGGCCAACAGGGCATCGCAGAAACTGAAGCTCGAGGGGCATTTGAGGTTGATGCGGATGCTGGGATAGGGGCGAGACGCGAGAAGCGAGAAGCGAGAAGCGTGGCCTAGCGGAAAGATCTTCCCGCCGAGCCACGCTTCTCGCTTCTCGCTTCTCGCTTCTCGCTTCTCGCTTCTCGCGTCTCGCGTCTACGGTCTCGCCACCACGTCGTACACGCTCCGGTACTTCTTCCGCACCCCGCTGTTGCGCGGCGGCAAGACGTTGAACTTGATGATATGCCAGACCGCTGCCACGCCGTCCTTCCAGCCGATCTTCTTCCCTTCCTCGTAGGTGCGGCCGCTGTAGGAGATCGGCAGCTCCCAGATCTTCGCGTGCGCCTGCGAGAGTCGCGCCGTGAGTTCCGGTTCGAAGCCGAAGCGATCGGTGGTGAGGATCAGCTTCTTCATCAGCGGTGCACGCACCACCTTGTAGCAGGTTTCCATGTCGGTCAGGTTCAGGTCGGTGAACATGTTCGACATCAGCGTGAGCAGGCCGTTGCCGACCGAGTGCCAGAAGTAGAGCACGCGGTGGGGACCGCCGAGGAAGCGCGAGCCGAAGACGGCGTCGGCGCCGCGTTCCTCGATCGGGTGGAGGAGCGTGGGGATCTCGGCCGGGTCGTACTCGAGGTCGGCGTCCTGCACCACGATCACGTCGCCGGTGGCCGCCTCGATCGCGGTGCGGATGGCCGCCCCCTTCCCGCGGTTGACCGGGTGGTGGCGCACCGCGTCGATCCGCTGTTCGGCGAGCAGTCGGTCGAGGATCTCGCCCGAGCCGTCGCTGGAACAGTCATTCACGCAGACGATCTCCTTGTCGACGGGCACCGCGCGCACCTTCTCGATCAGCGTCTCGAGGGTGCGCGCCTCGTTGTACACCGGGATGAGGATCGAGACGCGCAGGCTCATCGGCGCTGGCTCCGTTGGGCGAGGGAAAGGGCAAGGGCGATCGCGGCGCGCATGCTGCCGGCGTCGGCCCGCCCGGTGCCGGCGATGTCCATCGCCGTGCCGTGGTCGGGCGAGGTGCGCACGAAGGGAAGGCCGAGGGTGACGTTCACGGCGTTGCCGAATGACGCCACCTTGATCGCCGTCATCCCGACATCGTGGTAGGGCGCGAGCACGGCGTCGAATTCGCCGCGCATCGCCCGCACGAAGACGGTGTCGGCCGGCAACGGACCAGTCGCCCCGAGGCGCTCGGCGGCCGGCACCATGATGCGCGGCTCCTCGTCGCCGAAGAGCCCCTGCTCGCCCGCGTGCGGGTTGAGGGCGCAGAGCGCGATCCGCGGCTCGGCGATGCCGAACTGCTCCCGCAACGCGCGCTTGGTGACTTCGCCGGTGCGCACGATCTTGTCGGTGGTGAGCAGCAGCGGGACGTCGCGCAGCGGCACGTGGGTGGTGACCAGCACGACGCGGAGCCGGTCCGAGGCGAGCATCATCGCCACCTCGACGCCGCCGGCCATCAGCGCCAGCCATTCCGTGTGCCCGGGAAACGGAAAGCCGGCGAGATGGAGCGCGTGCTTCTCGGCCGGGCCGGTGACGATCGCATCGACGGCCCCACTGAGGGCGAGCTTCGCGGCCTGTTCCACGGCCCGGCCAGTGATCAGCCCCGCCTCGACGGCCCCGGCGCGCGCCGGTCCCTTCCCGGGATGCCAGGGGCCGGTGGCGATGCGATGATCGGCGGGAATGGCTTCGACCTGCTCGCGTGCGCCGAGGAGGGTGATCTCGGCATCGAGGCCGTCGGCGAGTGCCGCGGCGACAATCTCCGGCCCGATCCCGCGCGGGTCACCCAGGGTGACGGCGAGTCGGGGCCGGGGCGTCACTGCCAGCGAATGTCCACGAAGGTGCGGCGGCGAAGCTCGCCCATGTACGCGCCGAGGCCCAGTTCGCGGGCGAGGCGGCCGCGGATGTTCTCGCGCACGGCGTCGTAGCTCACGGGACCTTCCGCCATCCGCTGGGTCACCTTGGCGATCCCCCACTTGGTGCGGAGCGGCTGGCCCGGCACCTCGAGCGAGAACGGCTTGGTGACCTGCGCCGAGTCCACCCCGGCAAGCGCGGCCATGTACGCCGGCGGGAGGGAGTCGACATAGATGCCGACGATGTCCCGCTCCTCCGACTGATCGTGGAAGATCCGCTGCAGCGAGTCGAACGACGCACCCGCCGCGACGAGCTCGGCGATGTTGTCGATCTTGACCTTGGCGGCGAGGGCCCCGGTCGAGTCGACTTCGGGAATGATCAGGATGTGGCGGGCCTGCACTTCGGTCGGCTGGGCGCGGGTGACCTGGATCACGTGGTAGCCGAACGGCGACTTCACCGCATTCGAGATCACGCCGGGCTTGATCTGGAAGGCAACCTCCTCGAACTCGCGCACCATCCTCCCACGGCGGAAGAAACCGAGGTCGCCACCGGTTTCACGGGTGCCGTCCATGCCGAAGCGCTTCGCGGCCGTCGCGAAGTCGGCCCCCTTCCGCAACTCGACGATGATCGAGTCGACCAGCGCCAGCGCCTTGGCGTCGGCCTCGGGCGTCGGCTTGGGCGAGACGATGATCTGCCGCAACGAGACGGCTGCCGGCCGCATCCCGAGCATCCCCGCCGCCGCGAAGGCGTCGTAGTAGGCCCGGACTTCCTTCTCGGTCGGCATCAGATCCTTGAGCGTGCCCTTCTGTCGCAGCGCCTGCGAGAAGCGTTCGCGGTAGAACTCCTTCCGTTGCTGCTCGAGCATCCACTTGCGGTAGTCATCGACGCTGTTGAAGCCGATGCCGCGCATCTCGGTATCGAACTCCAGTTGCGTCTTGTACCGCCGACGCGACTGGGCGAGCATGCCGTCCACCGCCTCGGCGACTTCCTGGTCGGTGACCTGGATGGTGGTGTCCAGGATCGCTTCCTGGTACAGCAACTCTTCGTTGATCAGGGTGTCGACCAGCAGGCGCTTGTACGCGCCGATACCGGTCGAATCCTTGGGAATCCGGGCGGCCGGATTCCCCTGGCTCTGGTAGAAGCGCTCTTCCACCATGGAGAAGAGGATCGGCGTCGTGCCGACGACGGCAACGATCCGATCAATCGGCTCGCCCGCCTGGGCGGACAGCCCGCTCACCGTACCCCCGAACAGGGATGCGGCGAGCGTGACGGCAGGGAGCCAGCGCCTCACGGCGTCTTCGGGGCGGGCGTGCTGCCCGGCACCGGCGCCGGACCCGGCGCAGGCTGGACGGCACCCGGCAACGGCGCGCCCGGCACCGGTCCGATCTTGGCGGTCGCGAGCTCGACCGCCCGCTTCACGCCAACCGCGTTGATGCCGTACTTCTCGTCACCCCGGAGCGTCCAGGTGACCATCCCCGGCATGATGCGAAGCGGTGTCTGGCCCGAGGTCATCCGATCGAAGAACTGGTCGACCTTGAGCGCCGCGGCCTTCGAACGGTCCGACGCACTCGCCTTCGGGTCGATCATGTCCGGCGTGAGCTGCATCGCGACGCGCAGCGAATCGATGCCGGCCATGAAGCGCGTCTTCAGGTCGGTCCACTCGGCACCGGTGACTTCGATCTTGTTCTTCTCGGCGTCCTTGAGGAGCAGGGAACTCTCCGTCAGGCTCTTCACGAACTGCACCAGCTGGCTGTCCTGCGCCGCCTTCATCTGCCCGATCAGCTGCCGGCCCATCGACGGATCGGCCGAAGCGCCCATCGTCCAGTGCAGGAAGTCCGCGACGGTGAAGCTGCCGCCCTTGTAGCTGACCAGCTTCCCCTTGTCGTTGCGCTGGGCGTCCATCGCGTCGAGCGCAGCCCGCATCTTGGCGGCCGCGTCCGTGGCGACCTCGATCTTGAACTCGCTGTTCAGCTGCGCGAAGTAGGTCGAGTCCATCGTCCGCATCTGCAGCTGCTGCACCGCCGAGGCCAGCCGGGGTGCCGCCTCCTCAGCCGTCGGATAGCGCAGGATGTGGTAGCCGTAGGTGGTGGTCACCACGCCGCTGATCTCGCCCGGCTTCAGCTTCCAGCCCGCGTCGCTGAACTCCGGGGCCCACGCCTTGGCCTCCGCCGGCGGCAGGAAGCCGTCGTCCTGCGCCGAGACCGGGTCCTGGGAGTTGGCCTTGGCCAGCGCCGCGAAGCTGGCGCCAGCCTTGGCCTGCGCCAGCAACCCTTCAATCCGCTTCTTCGCCTTCGCCTTGTAGGCGTCGCTCGAGTCCTGCGTCAGGATCAGGATGTGCTGGTGCACGCGGGTCACGCCCGCCTTGTAGATCGAGTCAGCCGTCTTCGGGTCGACCTTGGTCCGACGCGCGATCAGCGAGTCATGGTAGTGCGCGGCCCGGAGCGAGGAGAGTTCCGGCCAGAGCGCCGCCGCGATGAAGGTTGAGTCGACCGCGAAGTTGTCCTTCGCGACGCGCTGCGCGAACAGGGTGTAGTCCACCCAGAGCCCGGCGATGAAGTCCGCCGCTTCGGCCGTCGGGGCCTGGCCCTTGGCCGTCGCCAGGATGTCGGCGACGCGCGCCGCCGGGAGCTCCTGCCCTGCCGCCTTCGCCACCACATCCGGGTGCGCCGTGAACGCCCCGCCATCGCCACACCCGCTCCCCAGAATGGCGACTGCCGCCACCAGCACCATAGAACGCCGCATCGGACTCCTCATCTTGTGGAAGATCGTCGGAGGCTTACACCGCCACCTGACGCAAAGCACGGACAAGGGAGGGCACGATCCCCTCCCCGCCGAGCCGAACAAGCCGCAACGACAGGGGCACCGTGCGGCGCACCTCAGCGGCGAGCTGGACATCGTCCAGCGCCTGCGTGAGCCCGGCCATCCGCGGGGTCGCCCCCTGCCGGAAGGTGAGTCGGGCTTCATCCCCGCGAACCAGCACGTGCTGCAGTCCCAGCACCGCGCCGATGGCCCGCAACCGACCCATATCGAGCAGCGCGTCGGCCTCGGGGGGGAGGGGGCCGAACCGCTCGCGCAGTTCCGCCCGCAACTCATCAATGTCGCCCGGTGCCGACGCCCGCGCCAGTCGGCGATAGAGGTCCAGCTTGGTCTCGTCGTCCGGAATGAAGGCGTCCGGGAGGTGGGCCGGAACGTCCAGGACGACGTCCGGCGGCTGGGGCGCCTCGCCCCCACCCCGCCCCCGCATCGCCGTGACCGTTTCCTCCAGCCAGCGCATGTACAGGTCGAAGCCGACCGCGTGGGCGTGCCCGGACTGCTCGGACCCCAGGAGATTGCCCGCCCCGCGCAGCTCCAGGTCCTTCAGGGCGATCCGGTACCCGGCCCCCAGATCGGTATGATGCTCAAGCACCTTCAACCGTTCCTCGGCCGACGCGTCGATCGTGTCGGGCACCACCAGGTAGCAGTACGCCCGTCGGTGGGACCGCCCGACCCGTCCCCGGAGCTGGTACAGCTGTGCCAATCCGAAACGATGGGCGTCGTGGACGATCATCGTGTTCGCGTTCGGCACGTCGAGCCCCGATTCGACGATCATCGTGGAGACGAGGATGTCCACCTTCCCCACCACGAACTGCTGCATCACGTCCTCGAGGTCGTCGGCCGCCATCTGGCCATGCCCGACCGCCACCGTCGCACGGGGAGCGAGCGCGCGGATCCGGGCGGCGATCGTTTCGATCGTCTCGATGCGATTGTGCACCACGAAGACCTGTCCGCCGCGGTCCAGTTCGCGCGCCATCGCCTCTTCGAGCAGCCCGTCGTCCCAGGGTTCGACGAAGGTGAGGATCGGCGAGCGGTCGCGCGGCGGCGTCTCGATCACCGTCATGTCGCGCAGGCCGGCGAGCGAGAGGTGCAGTGTGCGCGGAATCGGCGTCGCCGTCAGCGTGAGCACGTCGACCGCGAGGCGCAGCTGCTTGAGCCGCTCCTTGTGCTTGACGCCGAACCGATGCTCTTCGTCGACGATCAGCAGCCCCAGATCCTTGAAGAGCACATCCTTCGACAACAATCGGTGCGTGCCGATGACGATGTCGAGGCCGCCCTCGGCGAGCTTCAGGACCGTCTCCTTCTGTTCCTTCGCGGTGCGGAAGCGCGACAGCGCCTCGACCGTCACGGGATAGTCGGCGAGTCGGTCGGCGAAGGTGCGGAAGTGCTGTTCGGCGAGAATCGTGGTGGGCACCAGCACGGCGACCTGCTTGCCGCCCTGCACCGCCTTGAACGCGGCGCGCACCGCGACCTCGGTCTTGCCGTAGCCGACGTCGCCAACCAGCAGCCGATCCATCGGGAGTGGCCGCTCCATGTCGCGCTTGATGTCCTCGGTGGCCTTCCGCTGGTCGGGCGTGTCCTCGTAGAGGAACGACGACTCGAGCTCACGCTGCCATCGCGTGTCCGGTGGCGCCGGGTAACCGGCGTGGACGGTGCGCCGGGCGTAGAGGTCGAGCAGGTCGGCGGCCATCGCCTGGATCGCGTGGCGAGTCTTCTCGCGCACCTTCCGCCAGATCGTGCCGCCGAGGCGGTGGATCTTCGGCGGCGGACGATCACCGTCGTCGCCGGCGGCGCGGTAGCGCTCCACCTGATCGAGGCGATAGAGCGGGACATTGAGGCGGTCGCCACCCTCGTACTCGAGGATCGCGACCTCGATCATCCCGCCATCGATCGTCAGCGTCTGGATGCCGCGATACACGCCGATGCCGTGCTCGAGGTGCACCACGTAGTCGCCGAGCGAGAGTGCGCCGGTGACGGTGTTGGGGGCTGCCTGGCGATAGCGGCGCGTGCGGCGGAGGCGGCGCGCACGGCGGAAGATCTCGTGGTCCGTCAGCACGCGCAGCGTCGGCATCACGAAGCCGCCATCGAGCGCGCCGACCACCAGCGTGCACCCTGATGGGCGGAAGCCATTCTCCTCGAGCAGTTCGTCGAGGCGTTCGCGCTGGCCTTCGTTGTCGCAGAGGATCAGCGTGGGCGTGCCGTGGCCGAGCAGCCCGCGCAGTCGACCGAGGTCGCGGTCGACGCGCTCGGGCGGGAAGAAGCCCAGCTGCACGTCGGCCGGGTCGTCGCGGAGCAACAGCCGGGCAAAGGCCTGGCGTCTGGCCTTCCACGTGGCCGGATCGAGGAAGAGGTCGCTCCGCGGCGGTGTCTCCTCGCCGAGACGCCGCGCAATCTCCAGATGGTGCTCCGCTTCGCGCCACGCGCGCTCGACCTCTTCCTCGTCGGGATGCGAGGCGTCCTCGATCAGCAGTGCATCGGACGGCAGCAGGTCGAGCAGCGACTTCCGCTCGACCGGCCCGGTGTCGAGCGCGGTGTTGCGCATCGCCGCCGAGGAGATCGGCAACACGGTGAGGTCGGGGAGTTCGGCACCAGAGCGCTGCGTGGTGAGGTCGAAGGCGCGGAGGGAGGCGATCTCGTCGCCCCACCACTCGAGGCGCGCCGGCGAGGCCATCCCGAAGCCGTAGAGATCGACGATGCCACCGCGCACCGAGAACTCCGCCACTTCCGCGACGGTGGGCACGCGACGATAGCCCATCGCCTCGAGCGCGCTGACCAGCCCGCTCAGCGGCTCGGTCGCGCCCTGCACCAGCTGCAGGCGCATCGCGGCGAGCGCCGCCGGCACGGCGGTCCGTTCGGCGGAGGCGCGCGCGGTGGTGACCAGGACGCCGAGTTCGCCACGGAGCAGCGACGCGAGCGTCTCGATCCGTTCGCCGGCGATTTCGTAGTGGGGTTCGTCCTCGCCGAGCGCCTCACGCTGTGGGTAGAGCGCGACGCCGGTGCCTGTCAGGGCCGAGAGGTCGGTGACCCAGCGCTCGGCGTCCGACGGCGTCGTCGCCATGATCACCACGAGGCGACCGGCGCCGACGCGCTCGGTCAGCCAGGTGGCCAGCACGGCGCCGCTGGAGCCGGGGAGGCCGCCGAGACGGACCGCTTTGCCGCGCGCAGGAAGCCGCTCCGCCAGGGCACGAACCGTGGCGCAGCGGTCAAAGGCATCGAGGATCGGACGAAGCGACATTCAGTTCCGTTGGCCGGCGCGGCTGGCCAAGCCGACTTCCGCGCAGACACAGAGAAGCGCAAGGAGGAGCAGGGCACCACGCAGGTCCCCTCGCCCTCCGGCGGCAAATGCTCGACTGGGGCCGGCGGCCAGTCCCGCGACCGTCGTGTGCCCCCAGAGCGAACGCACCGAGCCATCCACGGCCCGCGCGAGATCCGATTCTCGCGGGTCGAGCACGACCGATACGGCGCCCAAGGTATCCTCGCCGACGAGCAGGTGGTACACCCCCACCATTTCGGGGCGCCAGGAGGCCCCCCCCTCCACCGTCTCGCGACGCCCCCCCTGGACCACCGCCGTGACTCGTTCCGGCAGCCGGAGGGGCTCCCCAGCTACCGCATCGGGGAGCAGCAGTTCGCCCCGGATGGCCCGGCTCAGGAGCGCGTCGAGGAACGGCACGAACGCCGTGCCCAGCGGGAGCGCGGTCCACGACGGATCCAGGCGGGACCCCACCAACAGAAGGTCTCCCGAGCGCACCGCCCACGGTTCTCCGCCCACCGTGGCGAGGACCTCGCCGCCCGCGCCCGCGGGCTCCAACCGAACCCGACGCGTCACGCCCTCGCGGCTCGGCAGGATGGTGCCACTGTCGGTGCGCTCCTCGCCCTGGACGGTTCCGCCGTAGCGCCAACCGGCACCACGTGCTGCCAGCCGACGGTTGAGCGCGCCGAGCATTGCCAGGTCGGCCGGGGGGACCACGACGCTTGGCCCCGCGCCGAGCTCGCCGACCACCACGGCCCCACCGACGGTGACGCGCCGATCGGCGACCAGCACGGCCAACGCCGCATCGAGGAAGCGATCGCCGGCGCTCCAACGCACCGCCGCGGGCGGTGCGACGCGGAGCGAGACCACCCGCTCATCGTCCGCTCGGAACTCGTCGGGTGGCAACGCCGCGCGCAACGTGCTCCACCCGGTTGGCACGTCGAGCACCCGTTCCGTCACCGGGACGCCGGGCACCACCAGCAGGTCGCGCGGGGGACGATTACCCACCGTGAGGGCGAGCGGCACGGCTGCGGTATCGCTGCTCGCCACCGCGATGTGCACCACGCCACCATCGGGACCCCACGGCTGGGCGCTCGCGACGATGCTCCCGAGCCGCCGGTTGCGCGGCGATGCCGTCTCCGGCCGAAGCACCAGGACCGGCACGTCCCCGACGTCGGCCGTCACCGCGTTCTGTTGGAGGTCGCTCACCACGATGACCTCGCCGGGGCGATCGGTGCCGATCACCAGCCCGCGCCCCTCGCGGACGGCGGCCCCGAGATCGAGTCGGCTGGCCGTCGGCCGCAGCGCGGCGAGGCGATCGCGCAATTGGGCGGGCGATCCGGGAATCGCCGGGCCAGTCGCGGTGCGCAACCAGAGGCGATCGGCGGGCGTTGCGCGATCGAGCACTGCGTTCGCGGCCGTGCGCAACGTCGTGAGCAGCGGTTCGCCATCGACGACGACTCCGCTGCTCGCCGAGTTGTCGACCACCAGCACCAGCGCGCTCGGCACATGGCTGCCGAAGGCGCCGCGCGTGAGTCGCATCCCGGCCGCCGCGAGCACGATCGCGAGGATGAGCAGCGTCCGGGTGATGAGCAGTAGCAAGTGCCGCAATTCGGCGCGGCGGCGGTGGTCGCGGGTCGCGTCGGCCAGGTACTGCACCGCGGGGAAGGCGACCTCGGGTGGCTCATGCCGTCGGACGAGGTGCAACAGGATCGGCAGCGCCGCGGCGGGGAGCGCCAGCAGCAGCCACGGTGCCGCGAAGCCGATCACGCCGAGAGCGCGCGCTGGAGCGCGGGGCCGAAGGGCAGGTCGGTCGGTACCAACGCATAGCGCACACCGGCCGCTCGGCAGGCGGAGCCCCAGGCACGCACCACACCGAGCACCGTCTCACGGTACGCCGCGCCCCAATCGCTCGGCGCCAGCGTCACCGCCTTGCCGCTCTCCGGATCGCGGAAGCGCGTCTCGTCGCCACGGGCCAGATCGAGTTCGGCCGGGTCGGCGACGTGCAGCACGAGCACCTGGTGCCCGCGGTGCCGCAGGAATCGCAACGCCTTCAACGTGAGATCACGATCAAGCAACAGGTCGGAGATCAGCACCACCATCCCGCGGCGGCGCAGCGCACTGACCACTTGGGTCAACGCGACGTCGGCGGCGGTACCCTGCCCCGGTGCCGTGTCGGCGAGCGCGCCGGCGAGCATCGCCCACTGCCCGGCTCGGGCACGCGCCGGCAGCATCGTGCGGACGGTATCGTCGAAGGTCACCAGCCCGGTGGCGTCGCGTTGCCGGAGCAGCACCATCGCCAGCGCCGCGGCGAGCCGCGTGGCGTAGTCGAGCTTGGTCAGCCTCGCTGGGTCACCTCGCCACGCCATCGATGCCGACGCATCGACCACCAGCATCGCGCGGAGATTGGTCTCCTCCTCGAACTGCTTCAGGTAGAGGCGATCGGTCCGGCCGAGGAGCTTCCAGTCGATGTAGCGTGGGTCGTCGCCGGGCTGGTACTGGCGATGCTCGGCAAATTCCACCGAGAAGCCACGGCGTGGCGATCGGTGGAGGCCGGCGAGGAAACCCTCGACGATCCCCTCCGTGACGACTTCGAGCCCGCCGAGGCGGGCCACCTCGGCGGGCTGCAGCAGATCGGGGCGGGGGGCGCGCAGGGTACCGGCGGGAGGCTTCATCCGAGGCGGAACGTAGGAGCGGCCGCGGGAGGCGTCAACGCGCCCGCCGGTTTGGCACCCAAGCGGGTGCGTTCGCGTAGGGAGGCTGTTGGTGGTGATATCTTCATCGCCGATATCCTGCCGCAGTTGAGAAGTCGTTCCCGACGTTGAACCCTCGCGTGGAGTTTCCCGCATGCATCGCACGCTGGTCCGACTCGCCGCCCTCGCGGCGCTGGTCCCCTCGCTCCTCACCGCCCAATCGGCCAAGCAGATCACGGCCGCCGGGAAGCTGATCACCCCGGCGAAGGTGCTGCAGCGCATCTCGGTCATCGCCGACGACTCGATGGGGGGCCGCAACACGCCGAGCCCGGGGCTGGAGAAGACGGCGCAGTTCCTGGCCGACAACTACAAGGCGTGGGGCCTCAAGCCGGCCGGCGACAACGGGACTTACTTCCAGCGCTATCCGATGGTGAAGACGCGGATCGACCCGGCGGCCTCGTATTTCGAGGCGAACGAGGGCGGTCAGGTCACCCGCTATCCGTTCGGGCCGCTGGTCTACGGCACCGGCGCCACCGCGGCGCCGATCACCGGGAACGTGGTGATTGTCGCCGGCAACGTGACGCCGGCCGACATCGAGGCGTCGACGATCCTCAAGGGCGCGATCGTCGTACTTGTGGTCGATGATGCCAAGGCGGTCGCATGGCGTAATGTTTCCCGCGCGCTGCCGAGCAAGCTGCCGGCCGCCGTGATCCAGCTCACCAATCAGGCCCCGAGCATGTTCGCCGCGCTGCGCAACGCGGCGAGTGCCGGTCGCTACTCACTCGAGGCGTCCAACCCGCGCCCAGTGATCCCGACGGTCGTGATCCACGACTCCGCCTTCAACGCCAGCGGCGCCGCGAATCGCCCCGACTGGAACGAGATGCGCAAGTCGCCGACGGCGCTCTTCCTCCCGGCCCCCGCCGAGATCACGGCCACGGTGTTCCACAAGGAGGAGGTCCTGGAGCGGCTCACGGTGCCGAACGTGGTGGCAATGGTCGAGGGCACGGACCCCAAGCTCAAGTCGGAGTACGTCGTCTTCTCGGGACACATGGACCACGTCGGCACCGTGGGCGACGGCGTCGGTGGCTGCGGCGCGCTGACCCGCCCCGACGGCACCGTCGACAACATCTGCAATGGCGCCGACGACGACGCCTCCGGCACCACCGGCCTGCTGAGCGTGGCCGAGGCGTGGGCCAAGCTGAAGGTGAAGCCGAAGCGGTCGCTGATCATCCTCAACGTCTCGGGCGAGGAGAAGGGGTTGCTGGGATCGGCGTGGTACGCCGAGCATCCGACCGTCCCGGCCGCGCAGATCGTGGCCAACGTCAACATGGACATGATCGGCCGCAACGCCACCGACTCGATCGTCGTGATCGGCAAGGAGCATTCGGACCTGGGCGTGACGCTCGGCGGCGTGCAGAAGGCGCACCCGGAACTGAAGCTGGTCGCCGCCGACGACATCTGGCCCGAGCAGTCGTTCTACAGCCGCTCCGACCACTTCAACTTCGCACGGAAGGGCGTGCCGGTCCTCTTCTTCTTCAACGGGACGCATCCGCAATACCACCGCCCGAACGATGAAGTCGCCCTGATCGACACCAGCAAGCTGGCCCGGGTCGCGCAGCTCGGCTTCTACTTCGGCGTCAACATCGCCAACACCGTGGCGCGTCCGAAGTGGAATCCGGACAGCTACCAGACGATCGTGGTCGAGCAGAAGATCCCGCCCGCCACGAAGCGCCCCACGCCGTGAGCGGTGCGATCGACGATTTCAACGCCTTCCGGTCGAGGATGAACGACGTCATCCTCGGCGCGGGCAATCTGACCATCAACCGCTTCTTCGCGCTCGACACCCGCGCCTACGAAGCGGGCGCCCTCAGCACCAAGCAGAAGGAGATGCTCGGCCTGGTGGCGTCGATGGTCCTCCGCTGCGACGACTGCATCACCTACCACGTGATCCGCTGCCACGAAGAGGGCGTCACGCGGGAGGAGTTCCTCGAGATCTTCTCGGTGGGACTGGTCGTGGGGGGGAGCATCGTGATTCCACACCTGCGAAGAGCGATGGAGAAACTAGAAGAGCTCGAGAAGCGAGAAGCGAGAAGCGAGAAGCGGGGCCCGGCGGGAAGATCTCTCCGCTGGGCCCCGCTTCTCGCTTCTCGCTTCTCGCTTCTCGCTTCTCGCCTACCCCTCCGCCGGCACTGCGCCCTGCCGCGTCATCAACACCCCCGACACAATCAATGCTCCTCCCGCCAGGTGGATCAGCCCGGGGCGTTCGCCGAGTCCGACAAAGGCGATCGCGGTGGCGACCAGCGGCACCAGGCAGTTGAAGACGACGGTGCGCGCCGCGCCGAGCTTGGCGACGCCGCGGTTCCAGAGGATGTAGGCGGCCACGAGCGAGAGCAGTGCCGCGTAGAGGATCCCTCCCCACCCGACCCACGACACGCGCGCCCAGTCGGTGCGCAGCAGTTGCGGGATGCCGAGGAGCACCAGCCCGGGCGTGCCGGTATACATCGTCCACGCCGTGAGGCGGAGCGAGGAGATCGGGATCTGCCAGTGCCGCAACAGCAGGGTGTAGACGGCCCAGGTCACGATCGCGCCGAGGAGCATCGCGTCGCCGGCCGTGAAGCCTTCGGCAAGGGTGCCGCCCCGAGCGGTCACCACGATCACCACGCCGATCGTGGCGAGCAGGACGGCGAGTCGTTGACGGAGCGTGGTGACCTCGATGCCGAGGAGCCAGGTCGCGAGGATCACGATGGCCGGCATCCCCGCGAGGATCAGGGCGCTCTTGGTCGCGGAGGTTCGGGCCAGCCCCTCGATGAAGCAGACCTGGTAGATCGTGTTCCCCACGACGCCGAGCCAGATCAGCTTGGTGGCCGCTCCGCGGGGGAGGGGCGCCGGACTGGGCTCGACCAGCCGAAGGATCCCCCAGAGCACCACGGTGGCCAGGAGGAAGCGCAGCGCGGTGAACGCGAGCGGCTCGATCTGGGCAAAGGCCAGCTTCGTGGCGGTGAAGTTGCCCCCCCAGAAGAGGGTCACCAGGAGCATCCCGGCAGAGGGGGAGAGGCGGGGGGTGGGCATGGCCCCGAATATAGGCCGGAATCGATGATCGATCATCGATCATCGATCGTGGCCCCCCCTCTTATATTGCCGCATGGACCAGTCGCATATCCGCAATTTCTGCATCGTCGCCCACATCGATCACGGCAAGTCCACCCTCGCGGACCGCCTGATCGAGCTCACCGGCACTGTTTCGAAGCGGGAGATGCGCGAGCAGCTGACCGACACGATGGACCTCGAGCGCGAGCGTGGCATCACCATCAAGCTCAACGCCGTCCGGATGCTCTACGAGGCCGCGAACGGGGCCGAGTATGCCCTGAACCTGATCGACACCCCCGGGCACGTGGACTTCACCTATGAGGTGTCGCGGTCGCTGGCGGCCTGCGAAGGTGCCATCCTGGTGGTCGATGCCTCGCAGGGGATCCAGGCGCAGACGCTGTCGAACCTCTTCCTCGCGCTCGATGCCGGTCTCGAGATCATCCCGGTGCTGAACAAGATCGACCTGCCGGGCGCCGAGCCCGAGAAGCGCGCGCAGGAGATCATGGCGCTGATCGGGGCCAAGCGGGAAGAGATTCTCGCGGTGTCCGCCAAGGACGGGACCGGCGTACCGGCGCTGCTCGAGGCGATCGTCGCGCGGATTCCGCGCCCGCGCGGCGACACCGACGCCCCCTTCCGCGCGCTGATCTTCGACTCGTATTACGACCGCTACCGCGGCGCGATCCCGTCGATCCGCGTCGTCGACGGCGAGCTCACGAGCGGGATGAAGATCGCCTTCGGCGCGCACCCCGACGACGTGTATGAAATCGATTCCGTCGGGCACCTGGCCCTCGGCCAGCGCACCGCCCCGGTGCTGCAGGCCGGCGAGGTCGGCTACTTCATCGCGAACCTGCGGAACGTCCGCGACGCACGGGTCGGCGACACCGTCCTCGACGCCACGCGCAAGGCGCCGGAGCTCCTCGCCGGCTATCGCGAGGTCCGCTCGATGGTGTTCGCCGGCGTCTACCCCGCCGACGCCGCCCAGTACGAGGACCTGCGCGACGCCCTCGAGAAGCTCTGCCTCAACGACGCCTCGCTGCAGTACGAACCGGAGAGTTCGACCGCGCTCGGCTTCGGCTTCCGCTGCGGCTTCCTCGGCCTGCTCCACCTCGAGATCGTGCAGGAGCGCCTGGAGCGCGAGTTCGACCTCGATCTGATCACCACCGTCCCCACGGTGGAGTACCACGTGTACAAGACCGACGGCGACATGGTCGCGGTCGAGAATCCGAGCGACCTCCCCGACGTGGCCAACATCTCGCGCATCGAGGAGCCGTACGTGAAGGCGCGCATCATGGCGCCGACCGAGTACATCGGCGGCATCATGAAGCTGGGCCAGGAGCGCCGCGGCGAATATCACGGGATGACCTACCTCGACACCGCGCGGGTCGAGTTCTCCTTCTCGTTCCCGCTCGGCGAGATCGTGCTGGACTTCTACGACAAGCTGAAGTCGATCTCGCGCGGCTATGCCTCGCTCGACTACGAGATGGACGGCTTCCGCACCTCGCCGCTGGTGCGGCTCGACATGCTGATCAACGGCGACCCGATCGACGCCTTCTCGGTGATCATCCACAAGGACAAGGCGTACGAGTGGGGCCGCAAGCTGGCCGAAAAGCTGAAGGAACTGATTCCGCGGCAACTGTTCGCGGTGGCGATCCAGGCGGCGATCGGCCAGAAGGTGGTGGCCCGAGAGTCGATCTCGCCGATGCGGAAGGACGTCCTCGCGAAGTGCTATGGCGGCGACATCACCCGGAAGCGGAAGCTCCTCGAGAAGCAGAAGGAGGGGAAGAAGCGGATGAAGCAGGTCGGCAGCGTCGAGATCCCGCAGGAAGCCTTCCTCGCGGTTCTCCAGGTCGAGTAGCGATTGTCCGGGCTTCCGGCGACGGCGCGCATCGGCTTCGACGGCGTTCGTGCGCTGCGCAACGCGACCGGCCTGGGCAACTACGCGCGTCATCTGCTGCGCGGCCTGCGCGAGGCCGCGCCGGCGCTCGACCTCCACCTCTATTCCCCCTCGCCGCCCCGCCCCGAATTCACCGGCTACGCCGATTCCATCAGGGCGACCGTGCATCTCCCACCCCGGGGCTGGCGCACGGCAGGACTCCGCGCGGTCTGGCGCACCACGCGGCTGGGCCAGACCGCGGCCCGCGACGGGATGGCGCTCTATCATGGGCTGACCCACGAGATCCCACGCGATCTCCCCGAGACCGGCGTCCCGTCGGTTGTCACCGTCCACGATCTCCTCTTCCTCACGCATCCGGAACTCTTTCCGGTGGTCGATCGGCAGAGTTACCTCTGGCGCTATCGCTGGAGCATCGAGCACGCCACGGCGTTGGTCGCGGTGTCGGAACACACGCGGCAGGCACTGCACCTCCATCTCGACGTGCCGCTCCACCGGATCGTCGTGATTCCTCCCGCGCGCGACCCTCGCTTTGCCACGGTCTGCACCGACGACGCCCGCGCGGCCGTTCGCGTTCGGCACGAGCTGCCAGCCGAATACCTGATCATGATCGGCACGCTGGAATCGCGGAAGAACCACCGCCTCGCCCTGCAGGCGCTCGGTCAGCTCGACGCGGGGACGCCACCGCTCGTGTTCGTGGGCCGCGACGGCGGCAGCGAGGCGGAGCTGCGACTCGAGGCCCAGCGGATCGGCATCGCCGACCGAGTGCTCTTCCGGGACGGGGTGACCGATGCCGAACTGCCGGCCGTGCTGCAGGGGGCGACGCTAGCGCTCTACCTCTCGCGTGCCGAAGGCTTCGGGATGCCGATCATCGAGGCGATGAGTGCCGGGGTCCCGATGATCGTCGCCGCCGGGCCCCACCTGCACGATGCCGCCGGTGACGGCGCCGTGGTGGCCGACCCCGATGACCCGACCGCGCTGGCCGCGGCGATCATCGCCCTGTTGGAATCCAGCGACCGCCAACGGGCGGCCATCGACGCCGGGACGCGGCATGCGGCGACCTTCGACGCGGGTGCGCTGGCGCGGCGGCTCCTGTCGGTCTACGATGCAGTAGTCTCGGGTGAGCCGCTCCCGGACGGACCCGACCCGCTCCCCCCGACTGCCACCCCCATGCACCCCTCGGAGAACAGCCTGTGAAGTGGGTTCTCGGCATCGACATTGGTGGCACCAACCTGGTCGTGGGCGCAGTCGCGGCCGACGGATCCCGGGTCGTCGGCGACCACGCCCGGCCGACCGATCCGAGTCGCGGCCCCGATGCGATCGTGCACGACCTGATCGAGATGGGACGGACCACGCTGGCCGCGCTGACCACGGCCGTGCCCGGGGCCGAGATCCTCGGCATCGGCGTCGGTGCGCCGGGGCCGCTGGACACGCGCGCCGGGGTCGTCCTGCTGACGCCGAATCTCGGCTGGGTCGACATGCCGCTCCGCGCCCGGCTCGCCGAGGGCCTCGGCCTCGTCACCGCGCTCGACAACGATGCCAACTGCGCCGTTCTCGGCGAAGCCTGGATGGGCGCCGCGCGCGGTGCCACGCATGTCATCGGGATGACGATCGGCACCGGCATCGGCGGCGGCATCGTGCTGAACGGGAAGTTGCACCACGGCGCCTCCGACTGCGCCGGCGAGATCGGCCACGTCACCATCGACCTCGACGGACGGCGCTGCGGTTGCGGCAACTACGGCTGCCTCGAGGCCTATGCCTCCGGCCCCGCGATCGCACGACGCGCCGTAGAACAAGTCGAGGCCGGCTCCGAGAGCCTCCTCTCGGACCTCGTCGGCGGCGACTTGACGAAGGTGACGGCCGCGACGGTGTATCAGGCGGCGCGAGAAGGCGATGCGGTCGCCGATGAAGTGGTCCGCACCACCGCCCGCTACCTCGGCACCGGCGTCGCGAACCTGCTCAACATCTTCAACCCGGATCTCGTGGTGATCGTGGGCGGGGTGACGCAGGCGGGCGAAAATCTCTTCGAGCCGCTCCGCCGCGAGGTCGCGCGCCGCGCGTTCAAGCCGGCAGTGCAGGCCTGCCGGATTGTGCCGGGCGAGCTCGGTGGGCTGGCGGGCGTCTATGGCGCCGCGCGCGCCTTCCTCGATCAGCGCGAACAGGGGCTGCTCTGATGCGACGCGTCGGCATCCTCGGCTCCCTCGTCTGGGACGAGATCCACGGCCGCGACCCGCTTGCCGCGCCGGTCGAGGAGTGGGGTGGGATTGCCTACGCGCTTGCCGCCATGGACGCTGCGCTCCCACCGGACTGGGAGATCGTGCCCCTCATCAAGGTGGGCGCCGACCTCGCCCCGCAGGCGACGGAGTTCTACCGCTCGCTGCGACACCTCGCGGTGGGGACCCGGCCAATCGAGGTGCCGGCGATGAACAACCGCGTCACGCTGCGCTACGAGTCCGCCGATCGACGCTGTGAACAGATGGCGGGTGGCGTGCCGGGCTGGACCTGGCCCGAGCTCGGGCCGATGGTCGCCGACCTCGACGCGCTCTATGTCAACTTCATCTCGGGCTTCGAGTGCTGCCTCTTCACGGCGCAGCAACTGCGCCGCGGCTTCGGCGGCCCGATTTACGCCGACCTGCACTCGCTCTTCCTCGCGAAGGGAAGCGACGGCACACGCTCGCTCCAGCCGCTCCCCGATGCGGCGGCGTGGCTCGCCTGCTTTGATTGCGTGCAACTCAACGAGGAAGAGATGCTGCAGCTCGCCGCCGACCCGCTGGTGGTCGCGGCCGAGGCGCTGCGGGCCGGCGTGTCGCTGCTGACGGTGACCGTCGGCCCACGCGGCGCGATCTACGTGGCCCGCCCTGGCTTCGATCACCTCGCCGACCTGCGGACGGAGTCTCTCGGCGGCAGCGACGGCGCGGTGCGGACTGCACTGCTCCCTCCGCCCAGCGTCGATGCGATCGATCCGACCGGGTGCGGCGACGTCTTCGGGGCCACCTGCTTTGCCCGACTGCTCGCGGACGAGGACGTCGTCGGCGCCGTCACGGCCGCCAACGGCGCCGCCGCGCGCAACGCCGCCTTCCGCGGCGCCACCTTTCTGGCCCGCCAGCTGCGTGGCAACCTGGTGCTCGCCTGATGCACGTCGTGCCGGTTCCCGCCTTTCTCGACGATCGCAGCCTCGATCAGTTCGCCGCGCAGCTTCCGCCGTGGCCGGCTGAAGGTCGGCTCCTGGTCGATGCCCACGCCACCGAGTGGTCCTCGCCGGCCGGCTTCACCGCGCTGCTGACGCTGGGCCAGTCGCTCGCGGAACTCGGCGCCCCGAAGCCGCGCCTCACGTTGCCCGGCACCGACAGCGTGGCGTCGTATTGGGCAAAGGCCGGCTTCCTGCAGCATGCCGACACGCTCTTCGAACTGCACGGCAAGGTGCCGCGCCGCCGCCCCGATGACGCCAGCGAGACGCTCCTCGACGTGACCCCGATCCGCGAGTCGAAGGACGTGCACGAGGTGGTCGGCCGGATCAACGAGCGCTCGACGCAAATTCTCAAGCGTGAGCTCGACCTCGAGGCATCCGTGGTGGGCGGCTTCGGCCAGTCGCTCTCGGAGACCTGCCAGAACATCACCGAACATGCCGGCACCGGCGGGTGGGTCGCCGTACATGTCTACAACTTCCGCAAGCGGCTCGGCCGGAAGGCGGTCGTCATTGCGGTGAGCGACGCGGGCATCGGCTTCCGGCGCTCGCTGGAAGCCACCCAGGCCAAGCGCTTCGGCGATCGCTGGGGCGACGGCCTCGCGATCGAGACGGCGCTGATCCACAACATCTCGCGCTTCCGCGACCCGGGTCGCGGGCAGGGCCTGGCAGGCACCAAGCGTTACCTCGCGCGCTGGCAGGGCAAGATCTCGATCCGCTCCGGCACCGCGCGCGTCTGCATCCCGCAGCCCTGGGACGATGAACCGCCGATGACCGAAGGGCTGGCGTGGTTCCCGGGCTCGCAGGTGACCATCATCATCCCGGCGCGCGAGGTGGCGGGATGAGCGCCGTCATCCATCTCGAGCGTCTGCTGCACGAGACCATCGCGACGCCGTACTCCGACCTCGTCACCCGCCCCACCGGGGCCGCCGTGCGCCAGCGCGTCTTCGACGCCCTGCGCGAGGCCGCCGGGCAGGACGCCCAGCTCGATTTCTCCGCGGTCGGGCTGCTCGACTTCTCCTGCGCCGACGAAGTGGTGGCCAAGCTGCTCAACCAGTTGGCGCAGTTGCCGATCCTTCGGCTCGGACTCCGGGGCCTGCGGGAAGATCACGCCGAAGCCATCGAGCACGCGCTGCACTGCCACGGCCTCGCGGTCGTGGCGCTGTTCGCCGACTCGCCCCGGCCCCGGCTGCTCGGCCGCGTTCCGGACGACTGGCGCGAGGTCTTCGCCGTCCTGGGTGAGCTGGGGCGGGCCGCCCCGACCCCCGTGGCGACGCTGCTCGCCTGGCCGGCCCCGCGGGCCCACGAAGCGCTTGCGGCGCTCGCCGAACGGGGCTGCGTCCTCGCCCACCCCGATGACACGTATGAACTCGGAGCCGTCGCATGAGCACGCCACGCCTGGGACCCTCCACCATCGCCATCCACGGCGGGACGCCGCATCGCGGCGCCGACTGGACGCCGGCCGTGACCCCGATCTATCAGAGTGCCACCTTCCGGAATCCATTGGGCAGCGACGCCGAGGTGCTCTACACGCGCTATGGGAACAACCCGAACCAGGTCGAGCTCGCGTCGCGCTATGCCGCGCTCGAGGGCGCCGAAGATGCGCTCTTCCTGGCGAGCGGCATGGCCGCCACTGCGTTGGCGCACCTCGCCGTCCTCCGTCCCGGCGACCACCTGCTCGCCTCATGGTGGATCTACGGTGGCACGCGGGTGCTGTTCGACACGGAGTTCGCCCGCTTCGGCATCGAGGTCAGCTATGTCGACCCCGACAAGCCGCGCGAGTGGCGCAAGGCGATCCGCCCCAATACGCGGGCCATCTTCGTCGAGGCACTGACCAATCCGTTGATGCGCGTCGTCGACGTCCCGGCCATTGCGAAGATCACCCGCGAACACGGACTCGCCCTGCTCGTGGACGCGACCTTCTGTTCGCCGGTGATGTTCCGACCGCTCGAGCACGGCGCCGACATCGTCATCACCAGCGCGACCAAGTACCTCAACGGCCATAGCGACATCATCGCGGGCGGCATAGCCGGAACCTCCGCGGTGATCGAGGAAGTCACCCGGCTGATGCGGCTCTGGGGACCGGCGATCGATCCGCATGCGGCGTGGCTCACGGAGCGCGGGCTCAAGACGCTCGCGTTGCGGATCGAGCGCCATCACGCCAACGCGCTCGCCGTTGCCCAGTGGGCGGCCGGCCGCCCGGAATTCAGCGCCGTGCATCACCCCGGGCTGGTCACCCATCCCGATCACGAGCTCGCGACCCGGCTCTTTCAGGGCTATGGCGGGATGGTCGGGCTGGTGCTCGAGGGCGGCGCGGCCGCCACGCACCGCTTCCTCTCCCAGCTCCGGCTGGTGACCCACGCGCCGTCACTCGCCGGCGTGGAGTCGCTCGTCTCGGAGCCGCGGCTGACCTCCCACAAGGCACTCGGCGCGGCGGAACGCACGGCACTGGGAATTCCCGACGGCTTCCTGCGCCTCTCCTGCGGCTGCGAGGACACCGATGACCTGCTGGCCGACCTTGCCGGTGCCCTCTAGGGTGCCCACTATCTTTCCGACGTGATCCGCTTCACGAAGGTCGCCAAGAACTACCCCAACGGCACGGGGCCCGCCCTCGCGGACGTGACCTTTCACGTCGCGCGCGGCGAGTTCGTCTTCCTCACCGGCCACTCCGGCGCGGGCAAGTCGACCCTCCTCAAGTTGATGTATGGCGGCGAACAGCCGAGCAGCGGCGACGTCCGCGTCTCGGGCTTCCATATCGGGTCGCTCAAGCAGGACGAGGTCCCTCGGCTGCGCCGCCGTCTCGGCATCATCTTCCAGGACTTCGGCCTCCTCGAGGACCGCACCGCCAGCGAGAACATCGCCTTCGCGCTGGAAGTGACCGGCACCCGCGCCGATGTCATTCCGGCGCGCGTCACCAAGGTGCTCGCCCAGGTCGGCCTGCTCCACAAGGCAGAGGCCTTCCCGCGCGAACTCTCCGGCGGCGAACAGCAGCGCATCGCCATCGCCCGGGCACTGGTGAACGACCCGCCGGTCCTGCTCGCCGATGAGCCCACGGGCAACCTCGACGAACGGGCCACGCGGGGCGTCTTCCAGTTGCTGACCGACATCAACGCGCAAGGGACGGTCGTCGTGATGGCGACGCACGACCTCGATCTGGTGCGCATGGGCGGGCAGCGCACGCTCGAACTCCGCGACGGCAAGCTGGTCTTCGACTCCGGCAAGGATGGAGGCCCGCGATGAAGCTGCTCTGGCGCGAGGCCATCCTCGCCTTCCAGCGGACGCGCACCCTCTCGGTGCTCTCGATCACCACCATCGCCTTCGCGCTCTTCGTCACCGGCCTCTTCGGCCTGGTGGCGCTGAATCTGCGGTCGGCGCTTCGCAACGTCGCCGAGCGCGTCGAGGTGGTCGCATTCGTGTACCGCGGCACGCCGTCGCAGCAGCTCAACGTGGCCAGTTCCGACATCGCCGGATTCCCCGAAGTGCTCGAGGTGCGCTACGTCTCCGAGGAGGAGGCGCTCGCCGCCGCGCGCCGCGACCTGGTGGAATTCCAGGAGGCGTACCAGGACCTGGAGATCAACCCGCTGCCGCCCTCGCTGGAGATCCGGCTCCGCCCGGAGTTCCGCGATGCCAAGCACGCCGGCGAAGTGGCGGAGCGACTGCGCGGCTTCGAGTTCGTCGAGGACGTGCGCTATGGCCGCGACTGGGTCGAGCGCCTCGACGCGCTCCGGCAGATCGCCGCGCTGGTCGGGCTCGCCATCGGCCTCGCCTTCGCGCTGGTCAGCATCGTGATCATCGGCGTCACCATCCGGATGACCGTCCTGCACCGGGCACGCGAGATCCGCATCATGCGCCTGGTCGGCGCCACGGACTGGTTCATCCGCGGCCCCTTCCTGCTGGAGGGCGTGATCAAGGGCCTCGTCGGCGGGATCATCGCCTCGATTCTCTGCGGCGCCGTCTTCGGCGCCTTCGCCGCAGGCCAGTTCGGTCTCGGCATGGGTCTCACCTTCTTCGGCCCGCTCGAAGTCGTGCTCCTGCTGGTGTTCGGGATGCTGCTCGGGCTCACGGGCTCAGTCGTGAGCGTGGGCCGGCACCTGAAGAAGGTGTGAGCGTGGCGAGAAGCGAGAAGCGAGAAGCGAGAAGCGAGGGGGCCGGCGCACGCGGAGGGCTGTGTTGCCTTCGCGCGATCACGCTTCTCGCTTCTCGCTTCTCGCTTCTCGTCGTATTCGCCCTGCCGCTGGCCGCCCAGGCCAACCCCGACCTCGAAGCCTCCCGCCGTCGCCTCGACCAGATCCGCCAGGAGCGGGAGCAACTGCAGCGGCAGCAACAGCGCATCAGCGGCCAGGTGAACGACGTCGGGGCCGCGCTCCGCAACATCGAGCGGCAGCGCGATGCCACGACACGGCTGGTGAGCGAGATCGAAAAGCAGATCGGCGGCCTCGGCTCGCAACTCGAGCGTTCCGCCGCGGAGATGACGCTGGCGCAGGACAACCTCTCCGACCGCAAGGCCGTGCTCCGGCGCCGCCTCGCCGACATCTACAAGCGCGGCCCGCTCTACACCTTCCAGGTGCTGCTCGCCGCCGAGTCGTTCGGCGACCTGCTGACCCGCTACAAGTACCTCTATCTCACCTCGCGGCAGGACCGCGCACTGGTCGGCGACGTCGAGCGGCTGACCAAGCGCGTCAGCGGGCAACGCAACGAGCTGCTCGGCATTCGCACCGAGCTCGATCGTCGGCGCGATGAGCGCGAGGCGGAGCTCGAACGGTTCGCGAACCTCGCCGATGAGCGGCAGGCGCAGCTCAAGACGCTGCAGCGTTCGTCGGCGCAGACGCAGCAGCGGCTCACCACGCTGGAACGCGACGAAGCGCGCGTCAACGACCTGCTCGCCTCGCTCGAGCGGACCCGCCGCACCGCCGAGGCCACCCGCACCGCGCGCCCGGGCGCGGTCGCCACGGTCCCGTCCGGGCGCAACCTGTCGACCGCCGACCTCGGCAAGCTCGAGTGGCCGGTCGATGGCGAGATTCTCTTCGAGTTCGGCCGGGACACGCTCAAGAACGGTGGCGTGGTCCGCAACCAGGGGATCGGGATCGGGGCGGCGGTGGGGACGCCGGTCAAGGCCGTGGAGGCGGGCACCGCGGTGCTGGTCCGGCGCCTCTCGACCTACGGCCTCTCGGTGTTCGTGCAACACGGCGATGGCTACTACTCGCTCTACATGCAGCTGCAGAGCGCGTCAGTGACGGAGGGGCAGCAGGTCACGCGGGGTCAGGTGATCGGGGCGGTCGGCGGGGCGAATTCGGATCGGGGACCACACCTCTACTTCGAGATTCGCGGCGAGCAGCAGATCGCCCTCGATCCGCTGGTCTGGTTGCGGCGCAAGCGGTAGGATCGGCCGCTAGGCGGCGCTGCCGATCCGGTCGACGTCCTGCCCCTTCCCCTCGAGCAATGCCGCCTCGACCCGCGCAAAGAGATCCTCGGGCCGATGGACGCCCGGGTGCGGGTAGACGGCCACGCCGGCGGTGAGTCGGCACCGCACGCCGAGCTGGAGTTCACCAAGGCCGGCGGGGTCGAGCCGCTCGCGAATGCGATGCACGGTGTCTCGAGCGCCGATCAAATCGGTCTCGGGAAGCAACAGCAGGAATTCCTCGCCCCCGTAGCGGGCGACGAAGTCGGGGGCGCGCAGTTCACGCTGGAAGAGACGGCCGAGGTCGGCCAGGACGCGGTGACCACCGTCGCGACCGAGGCGCTCGTTGATGACCCGCATCCCGTCGACGTCGAGCAGCACGAGCGCGAAGGTCACGTCGTAGCGGCGAGCGCGGTCGAACTCTTCACGGATCCGCCGGTCAAGCGCGTCGAGGGTGCCGCAGCCCGTGAGCGGATCGACATGCGCAGTGATGGCCTGGCGACGGACGATCGCTCCGCGCCGCTCCTCTGTCTCGAGCAGGCGCGCCGTGGCCTCGATGGCGAGCTCGGCGAATTCCACCTGACTGGGGGTCAGCACGGCCTCGCCATGCCGGGTGCGCATCACCACCGAGCCGATGCTGCGGCCCATCGGGCGCAACGGAATGCCGGCGGTGCTGACGATATCGGTCGGTGGAGCAATGACGCCCGGACGGGCGGTGGCCCGGAAGAGGGGACTCTCGCGCACGTCGCGCAGGTAACAGGTCAGCCCGGACGCAGCAGCGGCGACCGCTTCGGGCCATTTTTCGAGCTCGATGTCGGCGTCGCGGAGTTTGGGCAGATCGGTGGCCGCGATCAGGCGCCCGCCGGCTGCTTCGGGATGATGCAGCAGGCAACTCACCGAGGCGAGGTCGAGCGAGCGGGCCAGTCCGTGGACCAGCGCGTGCAGCATGTCCTCGCGATAGAGTTCGGTCGCGACCAGCTGCATCACCTCGAAGAGTCGGAGATCGCGGCCCCGTCCCGGCGTGGCGCTCCCGCGCGGGGCGACCAGGCGAGCGCGCAGTCGGGCAATCAGCTGGCGCCCCTCGAGCGGCAGCAGGATCGCCTCGTCGGCCCCCGCCTCGGCTGCGCGGACCAGGTCGGTCGGGTCATCGGAGGAGATCAGGCAGATGATCTGCGCCCCACTGCGGCGGGCCGAGCCGAGGGCGTCGATCATCTCGCGGCCACCGAGCGCCAGCGAGTGGCAGGTGGCGAGCACGAGGGCGGGGCGGTCTTCCGGCAGCGCGCGGACATCTGCCGCCTCCGCCACCTGGAATCCCGCCCGCACCAATTCCCCCTCGAGCCCGATCGGGCGCTCGTCGGGCGAACCAACCAGCACCACCAACGGCCGCGGGCCGGTACTCCGGGCCACACCCGCCAACAGCTGAGGCAAGGGATCAATGCGCAAGATGTCCGACACGGAACCTCGTACCGAAGGGATGGCGGCCGAGGCCGCCGGCCGCCCAGGGGAATTGCTGGGAGCCCACGTCTCGACCCAGGGCGGCCCAGCCACCGCCCCGGGCCGCGGGGCGGCGATCGGGGCCACGGCGCTCCAGCTCTTCACCAAGACCCCGAACATGTGGCGGGAGCCTGTGGTGACGCCGGAGATCGCCGCCGCCTTCAAGAAGGCGCGTGCTGAGCATCCTGTCGGGGCGATCGTTTCGCACGATTCGTACCTGATCAATCTGGCCTCCCCCGACCCGGACCTCCGGGCCAAGTCGTTGGCGGCGTTTTCGGGTGAACTCACGCGTTCCCAAGCACTTGGCCTCGACGGCATCGTCTCCCACCCCGGGAATTTCATCGATGATCACGACGCCGGACTGGAGCGGAATGCGGCAGCGATCACGGAAGCCCTCCGGGCCGTCCCCGGCGAGGTCATGGTATTTCTCGAAACCACGGCAGGGACCGGAACGGTCCTCGGGCGGAGCTTCGAAGAGTTGCGCGATATTCGGGGTTTGATCGGGGATGACGTCCGGGACCGAGTCGCCTTCTGCGCGGACACCTGCCACCTCTACAGCGCCGGCTACGACCTGGTGAATGACTTCGACGGCGTCTGGGAGGCCTGGGACCGCACCATCGGACTCGCGCACCTCCGCTGCCTCCACCTGAACGACTCCAAGAATCCGTTTGCCTCGAAGAAGGACCGCCACGAGTTGATTGGCGACGGATCGCTCGGGACCGAGCCATTCCGGCGCATCATGACCGATCGTCGCTTCGCCGCGATTCCCAAGCTGCTCGAAACGCCCAAGGGCGACGACGATGAAGTCACCAACGACCGCCGCATGCTGGCGCTGCTGCGTTCCTTCGGGGAACCGAATTGACCGCCGCCACCCCGGGTCGGCATCTTCACCGGATGCGACTCCCCCTCCTGGTGCTCCTCGCCGTTGCCGCGTCGCCCGTTCCGGCAACCGCTCAGCTGTCGTTGCGTCTCGGCGCCGGCGTCACGCTCGGCAACAGCCTCGTCTCGAAGGCCACCGTGTACGACGACGTCCTCTCGCTCAAGACCGGCACGGCCCCGACGATCCTGGTCGGCGTCGGGTACCCGATTGCTCCGACCTATCGCCTCGTCGCCGAGGCGCGGGTGGCCAGCAGTAGCATGACCGCGACCAGCAACGCCGGGAGCAATGACCTCGGAACGCTGCGAACCGTCACCGTGGCGCTGCTGGCCGAGGGGCCGCTGCCGTACCACCTCCGCTTCCAGGTCGGCGGCGGCCTGATCAAGTACTCGCCGTCGGAGGCGACCGGCGTCTTCGCCGACGACGCCCCGATGAAGCCGATGGCGACGGCGGGGCTGGGATGGGTCAAGCCGTTGCGTCCGGGGCTCGATCTCACCGCCTCGGCCCGGTGGGATCTGCACGAATTCACCACCGGGGCGCTCGAGCGTCGCGGCTGGTCGCTGGCGCAGCGGATCAACCGCCTCGCCCTCACCGTCGGCATCGCGCGGGGTTTCTGATGCGTGCCATCCTCTCCGCCCTCGCCCTGTGCACCCTCGCGGCCTGCGCCGACATCGTGCCGCCACGCGCCGTGCTCACCAACTACGAGTACGCCCAGATCGACGGACTCGACTCGCTGACCTTCAAGTGGCGACCGAGTGACCTGCCGGTGAAGATCTACGTGGCCGACGATTCCCCCCTCAGGCCGCACCTGGTGACCGCGATCGATCGGTGGGAGCGTGCCTTCCTGTATGGGGAGTTCCGCGCGACGCTGGTCGCCGATTCCAATGCCGCCGACATCATCGTGCGCAACACGCCGAGCTTCGTCACCGGCGCGGCGCGAGCGCTGAACGCCTTCGCCCCGCAGTGCATCGGCGAGACCAACTTCGAACTCGGCGCGACGGCCGGCACGCTCCAGTTGCCATGGCGCATCTACGTCTGGCCGGCGTCGTCGTCGACCGCGCCCGGCATCGAGACCTGCTACTCCATCACCGTCACCCACGAGCTGGGCCACGCGCTCGGGATCATCTCGCCGGGGCATGCCGGGGCGACGCCGTCCGACGTGATGTACCGCGACCCCGTGCTCGATGGCTTGAGCGACCGCGACGTCAGCACGATCGAGCGCCTCTACCACAGTCCCACGACGCTGATCGCGGCCCCCCGGCCGTAATCGCCCCGCCCGCCTCGGCCCCTCCGGTTTGCCCGGGGGGGCCGGCGCGGGCATTTTTCGGGCTTGGCCGCCCTCCCCGGGCGGAATGACCGCCCATAGGGAGAGCTGATGCCGACCACTGCCACGCCGCTTGCCGTCGCCACGCCGGATTGGGTCCGGCATCCCCGCCTGAAGGCCTGGGTCGCCGAGATGGCCACCCTGACCCAACCGGATCGGATTCACTGGTGCGACGGGTCGCAGGCGGAGTACGACGCGCTCTGCGAGCAGATGGTCGCCTCGGGCACGCTGGTTCGCCTCAATCCCGCAAAGCGGCCCAATTCCTTCCTCGCGCTCTCCGACGCGAGCGACGTCGCCCGCGTCGAGGACCGCACCTTCATCTGCAGCAAGCGCAAGGTCGACGCCGGCCCGACCAACAACTGGGTCGAGCCGCGGGAGATGCGCGCCACGCTGAAAGGGCTGTTCGCCGGCTCGATGCGTGGCCGCACGATGTACGTGGTGCCGTTCTCGATGGGACCGATCGGCTCGCCCCTCTCGCACATCGGCGTCGAGCTCTCCGACTCGCCGTATGTGGTCGTCAACATGCGGATCATGACGCGCATGGGCCGCGCCGTCCTGGATGCGCTGGGCGAGAACGACTTCATCCCGGCCATGCACACCGTGGGGGCACCACTCGCCGCCGGTCAGGCCGACACCAAGTGGCCGTGCAATCCCGAGAAGTACATCGTGCACTTCCCCGAGGATCGCGAGATCTGGAGTTACGGCTCGGGCTATGGCGGCAACGCGTTGCTCGGCAAGAAGTGCTTCGCGCTGCGGATCGCCTCGGTGATGGGTCGCGACGACGGCTGGATGGCGGAGCACACGCTCATCCTCGGCGTCGAGGATCCGCAGGGCCAGAAGACCTACGTTGCCGCCGGCTTCCCAAGCGCGTGCGGCAAGACCAACTTCGCGATGCTGATCCCGCCCGAGGCCTACACCGGCTGGAAGGTCACCACCGTCGGTGATGACATCGCCTGGATCCGCCCGGGCGAAGACGGCCGCCTCCATGCGATCAATCCCGAGGCCGGCTACTTCGGGGTCGCCCCCGGCACGTCCGAAGCGACCAACCCGAACGCGATGGCCTCGTGCCGCGCGAATGCGATCTTCACCAACGTCGGCCTCACCGATGATGGCGACGTCTGGTGGGAAGGGATGACCGACACGCCCCCGGCCTCGCTCACCGACTGGCGCGGCAATCGCTGGACGCCCGAGTCGAAGACGCCGGCCGCGCACCCGAACGCCCGCTTCACCGCCCCGGCGTCGCAGTGTCCGTCGATCGACCCGGCCTGGGAGGATCCGGCCGGCGTGCCGATCTCGGCCTTCATCTTCGGCGGCCGCCGTGCGTCGACCGTCCCGCTGGTCCACCAGGCCTTCAACTGGAGCTTCGGGGTCTACCTCGGCGCCACCATCGGCTCCGAGACGACCGCCGCGGCCGCCGGCGCCACGGGCCAGGTGCGCCGCGATCCATTCGCGATGCTGCCGTTCTGCGGCTACCACATGGGCGACTACTTCAATCACTGGCTGCAGATGGGTCGCGGCCTCTCCGACCCGCCGCGGATCTTCTGCGTCAACTGGTTCCGCAAGGACAGCAACGGCAAGTTCATCTGGCCGGGCTTCGGGCAGAACATGCGCGTGCTCGAGTGGATCGTCGGCCGCGTCCGCGGACGCGCCTCGGGGATCGAGTCGCCGATCGGCTGGATGCCGCGTTACGAAGACCTCCGCTGGGAAGGAATGGCCTTCCCCAAGGAGACCTTCCTGGAGTTGATGGAGGTCGATCGCGAACAGTGGAAGGCCGAACTCCTCGGCCACCGCGAGCTGTTCGAGAAGCTCTACGACCGCCTGCCCCAGGAGTTCATGTACATGCGCGAACTCATCCTCTCCGCGCTGTGGCGGAGTCCGGAGCATTGGCGGTTGGAGGCGGAGGCGTGATGGAGGTCGTAGGTCATAGGTCGTAAGTCGTAGGTCGTAGGTCGTAGGTCGTAGGTCGTAGGTCGTAGGTCGCGCTTCGATGGGGTGAGGGAGCGGCATCGGACCGCACACGCTGACCCATCGCTTTGCTCGTGATGACAGAGGATGCAGGACTTACGACTTACGACCTACGACTTACGACTTACGACAGGCAACCAATGACCCAATTCGAAGTCATCCGCGACCCGCTCTGGGACAACATCCGCCTCGAACCCGTTGCGGCCGCCGCGATGGACACCCCGGCGGTCCAGCGGCTGCGCTACGTCCGCCAGCTCGGGCACGCCTTCCTGGTGTACCCGGGAGCCACGCATTCGCGCTTCGAGCACGCGCTCGGGGCCTATCACCTCACCCGCCGTGCCCTGGCGACCCTCGAAGAGCGCGGCGACCTCCGCGCGGTACCCGACGAGGAACGGCTCGCGGTACGGCTCGCCGCGCTGCTGCATGACATCGGCCACTATCCCTTCTCGCACGCGCTGGAGGAGGCGGGCTTCCCCTCGCACGAAGCCCTCGGGGTTCGCCGCCTCGGCGAGGGTGACCTCGGCGTCCTGCTTCGGGGCATTGGCGGCGATGCGTTCATCGCGCAGATCGCCGGGATCATTCAGGGCGACCACGTCTCCCCGCTCGGTGGCCTCATCTCGGGCTCGCTCGACCTCGACAAGATCGACTATCTCTCCCGCGACGCGCGCCAGTGCGGCGTGCCGTATGGCACGGTCGACGTGGACCGCTTGCTGGCCTCGCTCTGTCTGGTGACCGACGCGGCCGGCCATCGCGCCGTCGGTGTCCACGAGAAGGGCGTCTCGGCCCTCGAGTCGCTGCTCTTCGCCAAGTACCAGATGTACCGGAACGTCTATTGGCACCACGCCGTACGCAGTGCGACGTGCATGTTCAAGCGCGCGGTCCGCACCGCGGTCGCCAAGGGCCACCTCGATCCGGCGAGCGTCGCCGATGCCACCGACGGCTCGCTCACCACCGCGATGCAGGCGCACGACACGACCGGCCTCACCGCGGCCCTCCAGCGGCGCCAACTGCACAAGCGCGCGCTCGACCTGCCGGCGAGCGAGGTCCCCGACCTGCCGTCGTGGATCTGGGAGGACCCCGACGCACTTGAGCGCGCCGAGGATGCCCTCGCGGCGGAGCTCGGCCTGCCAGTCGGCGGGGCGCTGATCGACTTCCCGGCCCGCTCGTCGATGTTGGCCGTGGACCTGCCGTTGCTCACGCGGAGCGGCCGGGTGGAGCAACTGACCGATGAGGGACGCGCCGGCCAACTCGGCCTGCCACGCATCGCCGCCGAGCTCTATCGGAGCGCGCGGCGACTGCGGATCTTCACGGTGGGGGGGGTGCGGTTGGAGAAGGTGCCGGGGATATTGCTGTCATAGGTCATAGGTCGTAGGTCGTAGGTCCAACGAAGGCCGGCTTCCCGATGAGGAGGCCGGCCTTCACGACTTACGACTTACGACTTACGACTTACGACCCTTTCAGGCGCGCAACGCCGGCATCTCCCCCGTCGGCGGCGACACTTCCTCGATCCTGATCAGGATCACCGTGATGTTGTCGAGTCCGCCGCGCCGGTTGGCATCGGCGATCAGGCGATCGACCATCTCCTCCAGATCTCCCGACATGGTCAGCACTTCGCGCACCTGCTCGTCCTCGAGCATGCCGGTGAGCCCGTCCGACGCGAGCAGGATCAGGTCGCCCACTTCGAGCGTGCCCAGATAGAGATCGGGGACGACGTCGCCGCTGGAGCCGACGCAACGGGTGATGACGTTGGCGTAGGGATGGACGCGCGCCTCCTCGGGCGTGAGGCGTCCGGAATCGACCTGTTCCTGCACGTAGCTGTGGTCCTTGGTCAACTGCGAGAGCACGGTGCCGCGCAGCAGGTACGCGCGCGAGTCGCCGACCTGGCCGATCAGGTAGCGTCGTGGCAGCAGCGCGAGCACGGTGGTCGTCGTCCCCATCCCGCGCTTGTCGTGCTCCGACATCGTCCGCTGGAAGATCGCGGCATTCGATGCGCGGATCGCGCCGACCATCTGCGCCATCAACTCGTCATCGGTCATCCCGCGAACCGGCCGGAATTCCTGGGAAATCAGCTGGGTCGCCATTTCGCTGGCGACTTCGCCCGCCGCGTGACCACCCATCCCGTCGGCGACGATGAAGAGCCCACGCTCCGCCGCCATCAGGTACATGTCCTCGTTGCCGGACCGGACCACCCCGACATCGGTGCGCGCGGCGCAGGAGAAGCGCATTCAGGAAACCTGGCGGAGGAAGTAGGCGACCGCGGCGATGGCCAACGCGATCGCGATGAAGAGCAAGGGCCCCGGACGCCGGGTGGTGTCCGGAAGCACGAAGGTCGGGACGTCGTCGTCGAGAAAGCGCGATCGGCGTGGTGCGGCCACGATCATCGGCGCGGCCTCGGGGAGCGGCGGCCCGGGAGCCGGCTCAAGCGGCGCGGCTTCGACGAACAGGGTGCTGGGCGAATCTTCCCAACGGTCCTTCGGCGAGAAGATGGCCTCAACTTCACCCAGGCGAATCGAGGAGCCCGGGCCGAGTGGCACGGCGCCGTACACCGGCTCACCGTCGACCCAGCTCCCGTTCATCGAGCCAAGATCGGTCAGGCTCCACACCCCGCCACGGAGGCGCAGTTCGGCGTGCGTGGCACTCAGCGAGACCGCAGGGAGTACCACGTCGTTTCCCTCGGCGCGCCCGATCCGAACCGTCGGCTGCCGCACCGCGACGTGCCCCATGCCGCTCACCCCGCGACGCAGAATCAGCACGGCCAGCAACGGGCCGCCCTGCTCCGGCTCCCCGCCGAACGGCAGGGTCGTGGAGGCGGGCATCGGGTCGCTCAGGTGCGGTCCGACCAGGGGAGACTCCGTGGGTGACAAGGGTTGCAGCGTGACCGGGAAAGCTATCCGTCGTGAGGGCCCGGGGGCAAGCGAATTCAGGCGCCGACGGCTCGTCGCGGCTCGCCACCCTGCAGCCGAACCAACCGGTCGTAGAGGCCACCCTGACGGAGCAGTTCACGGTGCGTCCCCGACTCGACCAGCTCGCCGTGATGGAAGACCAGGATCCGGTCCGCCTCGATGATGGTCCCGAGGCGGTGGGCCACCACGAGGGCCGTCCGGCCGGCCCTGAGGCGCCCCAGGGCGCGCTGCAACCGCGTCTCGGACTCGGGGTCCACTGCCGAGGTTGCCTCGTCCAGCAGGAGGATCGTGGGCTCGCCAGCGAGCGCCCGGGCAAAGGAGAGGATCTGCCGCTCCCCCACCGAGAGCGACCGCCCCCGCTCGCTGAGCTGGTGAGTGAGGCCACCCGGCAGCCGCTCGATCAGCGAATCGGCGCCGACCGCTCCCAGCGCCCGGTCCAGCTGGTCGGTGGGGATGGTCCGATCGAGCACGATATTGCGGCCCAGGTCGCCCCGGAAGAGGAAGAGATCCTGGGGCACCAGCCCGATCCGCCCCCGGAGGTCCTCGTGGGTCAGCGTGGCGAGGTCGACCCCGTCGACCAGGATCCGCCCTCGAGTTGGCGCATAGAAGCGCAACAGCAGCGAGAGCACGGTGCTCTTCCCGGCCCCGGTGTGACCCACCAGCGCGACCGTCTCTCCCGGCGCGGCCCGAAACGACACCCCGCGCAGCGCCCAGGGCGCATCCTCGGCGTAGCGGAACCACACCTCCTCGAACACCACCTCACCACGAGGCGGGTGAGGCAGCGGCACTGGCGTGCTCGGCTCGGGGACTTCGACCGGCGTGTCCAGCAGGAGGAAGATCCGTTCACCGCTCGCCATCGCGCTCTGCAGCAGGTTGAACTTTTCGGCGAGGTCCTGCAGCGGCTGGAAGAAGCGTCGCACCAACTGGATGAACGCCGCCAGCACGCCGATGGTGAGCGTGCCGCCGAGATGCTGCAGCCCGCCGTACCAGAGCAGCAGCGCCACGGCCGTGGCGGTGAGCACTTCGACGACCGGAAAGAAGACGGCGTACAGCGTGATCGACCGGAGCTGGGCATCGCGATGCGCGCGATTCACCGCGTCGAAGGCCGTCCCCACCGCCGCCTCGCGATGGAAGAGTTGCACCACGCGCACGCCCGAGAGGTACTCCTGCAAGTCGCCATTCATCCGGGCCACGGCGCCGCGGATGTCGCGGAACGCCTCGCGCATCGCGCGCCGGAAGACGGCCACCACCAGTGCCATCGCTGGCAGCACCGCGAAGGCCACCAGCGCGAGCCGCCAATCGATCACCACCATCATCACACTGATGGCGACCAGCGTGGCCATGTCGCCGATCACGGTGACGACGCCCGACGAGAAGAGCTCGTTGAGCGTTTCGACATCGGACGTGACCCGTGTCACCAGGCGGCCGACTGGCTGGCGATCGAAGAATGGAATGGAAAGTCGTTGCAGGCGCTCGAAGATCTGACGACGCAGGTCCGACATCACCCGCTGTCCGACCCAGGCGGTCAGGATGGTCTGCGCGTACTCGGCCACGAAGGAGAGGATCAGCGCGGCGAGGAACCAGAGGCCGAGATCGCGGAGGAGGTCAGCGTCTCGCGCGGGAATCGCCACGTCGATCGCCCGCTGCGTGAGCAGGGGACCGACCAGCGCGAGGCCGGCCTCGAGGAGCAGGAGCAGCACGGCGCCCGCCACGCCGAGGCGATAGGGCCGGACGTAGCCCAGCAGGCGGCGGCCCAGGCCGCGATCGCCTCCACCGGTGGCGACCCCGTCCGTCGCCACCGCGCTCACGGCGACTCGACCTCGATCCCCTTGAGGCCCTTGCGCACCCAGCTGGAGAACACGACGAAGCCGAACGCGATCGTGAACCAGGAGAGGATGCAGCGCCAGACGATCGTGTAGACCGGGACCATGCCACGGGGCACGTACACGCTCATCACCGCCGCCGAGAGGACCTCCGCCACACCGCTCGCCCCAGGCGTCGGGGCGAAGTAGAGCAGGAAGGTGATCAGCGTCTGCACCAGCAGCACGTCGACGAAGTTCGCCTCGATCCCCACCGCCCGCAGCGCGACATAGCCAGCCAGCAACTTGTTGGCATGGCTCGGTCCGGAGATCAGCGTGGCCCAGCCGAGCGCGATCCAGCCGCGCGGCGTGTTGAAGGAACTCATGCTCTCGCTGGCCTGGTCGATCCCGGCGCGCAGCCCCTCGAGCCGCGCGCCGACGCGCGTGCTGCGCCGCCCGAGCGCCTCGGCGAGCTTGTGGATCCCCCGCGACATGAATCGCGGGGCGACCATCACGGTGATCAGCAGGACGCCGAGGATCGCGAAGATCCCCATGCTGCCCTTAAAGAGGTCGAGGAGGGAAAGCCCGAGGACATCGCCGCGACTGCCGAGTGCCTTGCCGGCGCCGAAGGCGAGCGCGAGCGGGCCACCGATGGCGAAGAACACCACCGTGGCGATGAACGACATGAGCGTCGCGGTGATCGCCTTCGGCACGGGGACGCCGGTGCGCTTCATCGCGTAGACCGTCATCGGCGACGATCCCGCCTGGAGCGGCGTGACGTACGACCCCCACGCGCCCATGCCGCCGGCGATCATCAACCCTGGGAGCGAGGGATTCGGATGGATCTGACGCGTGAGGACCCAGAGCCGGAGGCCACCCCCGATCCAATCGAGGGAGGCCAGGCCCGCGCCGGCCAGCACCCACCCCCAGTGCAATCGCCCCAGCGATGGCAGGAATTCCGCGGCATCGTTCCCGTAGACGAGGACGCCGACGTAGCTGACCAGGGAGACGACGACGAACAATCCGAAGCCGCGTCGCAGGGTGCTGGGAGTAAGCAGGGAGGCCATTGGGGTCCAAAACTAAGAGCGAGGCCGGGATTGGGCGAGTGACCCCCTTACCTTTCCCTCGTGCCTCGCCCCGTCATTCGCGTCATCAACGCCCGCCAGCACAACCTCAAGGGCATCACGGTCGAGATCCCGCGTCGCGCGCTCACCGTGGTCACCGGCCCGTCGGGTTGTGGCAAGAGCTCGCTTGCCTTCGACACGCTCTACGCCGAGGGACAGCGGCGCTACATCGAGTCGCTGTCCACCTACGCCAAGCAATTCCTCGACCGGATGCCGAAGCCGCTGGTCGACCGGATCGAGGGGATCGCACCGGCCGTCGCGATCGAGCAGCGCGCCCCGGCGATGTCTTCGCGTTCCACCGTTGGAACAGCGACGGAGGTGTACGACTACCTCCGACTCCTTTGGGCGCGGATCGGCGAGCCGCGCTGCGTCGCGTGCGGTGGGCCGGTCGGGCGCGACACGCCGCAGTCCGCGGCCACCACGATCCTCGACGACGGCGAAGGGCGGTTGCGCATCGCCTTTCCGTTGCCCCCGGGGAGCCGTCGCGCGCAGGGCGTGACGGTCGACAACCTCCGTGCCCTCGGCTTCCTGCGCCTCGAGGTCGATGGCGCCACACACCACCTCGACGAATTGCCGGCCGCGCTCGACCTCACCCGCGCCGAGGAGGTGCTGGTGATCGTTGACCGCCTCGTCGCGATCGAGGCACAGCGCGGCCGTTTTGCCGAAGCGTTGTCGATGGCGTTCGCCGAGGGGGAAGGCGTCGCGGTGGCACTGCGCGACGACTCGCGGCGGCGCTTCACCGAGTTCCCATCGTGCAGCGTCTGCGACACGCCGGGCACCACGGTGTCGCCGGCACTCTTCTCGTTCAACAACCCGCGCGGTGCCTGCCCCACCTGCAACGGCTTCGGCGCCACGCTGGAGTACGACCTCTCGCTGGTGGTCCCCGATCCGACGCGCTCGCTCCGTGACGGCGCGATCGACCCGTGGACCAAGCCGCGCTACGAGGCGCGCCGCTCCCTGCTGGTGAGCACGGCGAAGAGGCTCGGCGTCTCGGCCGACGCGCCGTGGGCGTCGATCCCCGCCGACGTGCGCGAGGTGCTGCTGCATGGCAAGAGCGGCCGCTACCTCGGCATCTTTCCCTTCCTCGTCGGCCTCGAGGAGAAGCGCTACAAGCAGTACATCCGCGTCTTCCTGCGGCAATACCAGCTCGCCAAGCAGTGCACCTCCTGCCGCGGCGCGCGGCTCCGACCCGAGGCGCTCGCCGTTCGACTCAATGGGCGCTCCATCGCCGACGTGACGACGCTCACCGTCGACGAGCTGGCCGTGTGGCTCGGCCGCCTTGAGTTGGGCGAGACGGCGCGGATCGTCGCCGACCTGGTGATGATCGAGGTGATGGCACGGGTCGATTACCTCCGTGACGTCGGCCTCGGCTACCTCACCTTCGATCGCCAGACGCGCACCCTCTCCGGCGGCGAGGCACAGCGGATCGCGCTCTCGAACGCGCTCGGGTCGCGACTGGTCGATGCGCTGTACGTGCTCGACGAACCGTCCATCGGCCTCCATCCGCGCGACACCGACCGCCTCCTCGGCCTGCTGCGCCGGCTCCGCGACCTCGGCAACACGCTCGTTGTCGTGGAGCACGATCCGGCCGCGATCCGCGGCGCCGATCACATGATCGAACTCGGCCCCGGTGCCGGCGAGAAGGGTGGCTACCTGGTGCACAGCGGTCCCGTCGACGAGGCCAAGGACACCCTCACCGCCGCGTACCTGCACGGCACCAAGCGGATCGGCGTCCCGAGCGCCCGGCGGGACCTTGGCCCGCGTTGGCTCGAGATCAAGGGTGCCCGGTTGCACAACTTGCAGGGGATCGATGCCAAGATCCCCCTCGGCACGCTCACCGTGATCACCGGCGTCTCCGGCTCCGGGAAGAGCACCCTCGCCTACGACGTGCTCCACCGGCAGCTGGAGCGGCGGCTGAGCGGCGAGCATTCGGCCAAGCTCCGCCTCGGCGAGGCGGTGGGCGAAGTCGACTCGATGACCGGCTGGGAACTGCTGAGTGACGTGATCCTGGTCGACCAGAGTCCGATCGGCCGGTCGCCACGGTCGAACCCGGTGACCTACATCAAGGCGTGGGACGAAGTGCGCGAACTCTTCGCCTCGCAGCCGCTCGCGCGGCAGCGGAAGTACACGCCCGCGACCTTCTCCTTCAACCTCGCCGGCGGGCGCTGCGAGGCCTGCGACGGCGCCGGGCAGGTGCAGGTCGAGATGGTCTTCCTCGCCGATGTCTTCGTGCCGTGCGAGGTCTGCAACGGCGCGCGCTTCAAGCGCGAAGTGCTCGAGGTGAAGATCCAGGGGAAGTCCGTGCGCGACGTCCTCGACTGGTCGATCGACGAGGCGATGCTCCGCTTCCGGCACCAGCCCAGACTCGGCGCGGCGCTCTGGCAACTGCAGCAGGTCGGTCTCGGCTACCTTCGCCTTGGCCAGCCCGCCACGACCCTCTCCGGCGGCGAGGCACAGCGGCTCAAGATCGCGCGCGAACTGCTCGCCGCACAGAAGCGCGGCGGCCGCAAATTGTATCTGCTCGACGAACCCACCACCGGCCTCCACCTCGAGGACGTGCGCGTGCTGATCGCGGTGCTCGACAAGCTGGTCGATGCCGGCCATACCGTGGTGGTGATCGAGCACCACCTCGACGTGATCAAGCGTGCCGACTGGGTCATCGATCTCGGCCCCGAGGCGGGCCCGGCCGGTGGCCGTGTCGTCGCGATGGGGACGCCCGAAGAGGTCGCCACGACGAAGGGGAGCATCACGGGTCGCTACCTGAAGGACGTCCTCGCCGAGACGTAGACTCAGGGGATGGCGCGCACCGCGTCGGCCATGGTAACGGCCAGCAGCAGCGCCATCTTCGTCGCCGGCAGCGCACTCGGCCACTGCGCCCACTCCGAGAGGGTGTGCTGCCCCGCACCAGCGGCTCGCCCGATCGATATGCTGGGGATCTTTCGCACCACCCCCAGGTTCGCGTCGGTGCTCCCCGTCGGGATCGCTTCTTCGGCGCCGGGCATCGCCATCGTGATGCCCAGCGCGTGATGGATATCGATCGCCGTCTGCACCAGCGGATGTGCGCGCGCCCCGGCGAGCATGGCCGCGGTCCCCCCTGCCCCGTTGCGCACATCGGCCTCGACCCGGAAGCCGACCCCTTCCTTCGTTGCCGCCTCGCGCGCGATGCGTTCGATCCGTCGATCGAGCGAATCGAGCAGCACCGGGTCGGGTGATCGAAGGTCAACGGTGAAGCCGAGCTCCTGCGGAATCCCGTTGTAGATCACCCCACCATGCACCTGCCCGACGTTGATCACGGCGCCGTCGGGGAGCGGCCCGTACTCCAACGCGTAGATGTCCTGGATCGCGTGGGCCATCGCCCTCACCGGCGTCGCCTTCCCGCGCGAGAAGAGCGTGTGCGACCCGGGCGAGGTGTAGACGTACCGAGTCCAGTAGATGCCCAGCGCCCCGTAGTTGACCGGGCCGAGGCCGCCGTCGATGGCGATCAGCAGGTCGGGCCGCGGGTTGTGCTGCAGCCAGTACTCCATCCCCTTGAGCCCGATTTCTTCCTGGACCGTCGCCACGAAGATGAGATCGCCGCGGGTCACCACCTTCGCCGCGTTCATCGAGCGGATCATCGCCAGCATGTTGGCGACGCCGGCTGTGTTGTCGAAGATGCCGGGCGCGCGGAGGGTGTCGCCCATCCGGCGCACCGTGCCGACGACGGACGGATCATGCACCACGTCCATGTGCACCGCGAGGACCACCGTCGGGCCGCCACCGCGGCCACGCCGGACTCCGGTCACGTTGCCGAGCGAATCGACCGTCACCTGCAGCCCTTCCGCCTCCATCACCTTGCGCACGTACGCGCCGCGCACGGCCTCATGCCGCGACAGCCCCGGCATCTGGGTCAGCACGATCCATTCCTCCACCTGTGCCGGAAAGCCGCGCTCCAGCTGGGCCAGCGCGGCCTTCATGTCGGCGCGTTGCAGCAGGGCGGGGTTCCACGAGGTCGCCGGGCGCGCGCCCTGCGCCGAGAGCGGAGCGGCGAATGCCAGCAGCAGGGCGAGCAAGAGACGACGAAGCATTGAGACTCCGGTGAAGGCCGCGGTAAACCGTGAACGGTGAGGGGTAAGGTGCAATCGATCATCGATCATCGATCATCGATCATCGACCATCGATCATCGATCATCCATCATCCATCATCCCAGCTTCCTGCATCACCCGCCACACCTCCCGCACATGCCGCTCCTCGGTCCGGAACGCGCCGATCGCCACGCGGATCGCGTACGTCCCGCCCAGCGTCGTCTGCGTCACCAGCACGGTGCCGCTGGCGTTGATCCGCGCGACGATCTGCGCGTTGTGGGCAGCGAGAGCGGCCTCGTCGCCGACAAGTGCCGTCGGGACATGGCGCACCACCACCAGCCCGAGCGGCGCCGGGGCGAGCCGTTCCCAGTCGGGGGTCGCGTCGACCCAGCTCGCCAGTTCATGGCCGAGCGCGATGTGCCGACGGATCATCGCCCGCAATGCCTCGGCGCCGTAACTGCGCAGGACGAACCAGAGCTTGAGCGCGCGGAAACGCCGCCCGAGCGGGATGCCCCAGTCACGATAGTTCACGACGTCGGCGTCGTGGCGCGTGCGCAGGTAGGCCGGCGCCGTGGCGAAGGTGTCGAGCAAGGCCTCGACGTCGCGGACGAAGTAGACGCTGCAGTCGAAGTTGGTCATCAGCCACTTGTGCGGATTGGTGACCATGGAGTCGGCGAGCTCGACGCCGTCGAGCAGCGAACGGAACTCCGGCGCGATCGCCGCCGAGCCGCCATACGCCGCGTCGACATGGAACCAGGCGCCGTGGCGCTGGGCGACCTCGCCGATGGCGCGCAGCGGGTCACACGCGGTGGATGAGGTGGTGCCCATCGTCGCGGTGACGATCAGCGGTACCAGCCCGGCGGCAACGTCGTCGGCCATCATCGCGGCCAGTGCTTCGGGCACCATCGCGAACGCTGCATCGACCGGCACCACGCGGCATTGCGCCTCGGTGAGCCCCGTGAGCCTGGCGGCCTTCGGGACCGACGAGTGCGCCTCACACGACCAGTACGCGGTGCATCGCGCGAGGTCGACGCCGGCGCGCTGCCGCGCCGTCAGGAAGGCGACCAGCGTCGACGACGACGCGGTGTCCTGGATGACGCCGGTGAAGTTCTCGGGCAGCGCGAGCAGCTGCCGATACCACGCCATCACCACCTGCTCGAGCTCGGTGGCGGCGGGCGAGGTGACCCAGCTCATGCACTGTGCCGCGAGGCCCGCGGTGAGAAACTCGCCGAGGATCGACGGCGGCGAGGCGTTGGACGGGAAGTAGGCAAACCACCCCGGGTGGCCCCAGTGGGTCATTCCGGGGACGATCTGGGTGCGGAAGTCCTCGAGAATCGCGTCGAACGGCTCGCCACCTTCGGGGGCGTTCCCCGGAAGCGCCCGACGCAGCGCCCCCGGCGTGACGTCGGGGACGATGCGCTGCTGCTCGATATTCTGGAGGTAATCCGCCAGCCAATCGACGATCGCGTGGCCGTGCCGGCGGAATTCCTCCGGTTGCATCAGGGCTTCCGCGCTGCAGCCGGCGAGGCCACCCCGCGGCGGCCCTGTGCCATCACCTTCTCGATCTCGGCGACGGTGCGTGGCGCGCCCTTGGTGAGGATCTCGTACCCCGTGTCGGTCACCAGCACGACGTCCTCGATCCGCACGCCGAGCGATTCCCCGGGAAGGTAGATCCCGGGCTCGATCGTGAAGGTCACGCCCGGCTGCAGCGCGGCGAACTGCGGGTTGAGATCGTGCACGTCGAGGCCGACCGGGTGCGACATCCCGTGATTGAAGAACTTGCGATTCTCGCAGGTGATCGTCGGATCGCAGATGGTGCCCGAATGCTCCTTCATCCAGCCACGCGCGATCTGCTCGAGCCGGGCCAGCGTCATCCCCGGCTTCACCGAGTCGAGCGCGGCCTGCTGGGCGCCGAGGACCAGCTCGTACACCGCCTTCTGCCGCGGCGTGAACTTCCCGTCGATCGGGAAGGTGCGCGTCAGGTCGGTGCTGTAGTAGCCGAACTCGGCCGCGGCGTCGATCAGCACCACCTCGCCCGGCTTGCTCTGCCGACGCGAGATGTCGTAGTGGAGGATGGTGCTGTTCGGCCCCGACCCGACGATGCTCGGGTAGCCAACGCGCTCGGCGCCACGACGACGAAAGGTGTACTCGACGATCCCCTCGATCTCGTACTCCCACATCCCGGGGCGGCTCTGCTGCATCGCCGCGCTGTGCGCTTCGGCGGTGATCGACGACGCGAGGCGCAGGCGGCGGATCTCGTCGGCGTCCTTGACCCATCGCAGCGGGGCGATCGTCCGCCGCTCGTTGATCCGGGTCAGGCCGGTCCCCGCGAGCAACGCATCGATCGTCGGGGCGAAGGCATCCGGCGGGGTCGTCGGGATGGGGGCGCCCGGGGCCCGTGCCACGCGCACCGGGGCCGGGAGGGAATTGATGGAGGTCATCGGGAGCCCGGTCACGCGCTCGGCCATCGTGTCGGCGTAGACGCGGGCGGCACTCCAGGCATCGCGCACTGCCGGCGGTGCCGGGAGGAAGAGCGTCATGCTCCCCTGCGCGCTGCCCGAGTCGGGCTGGACAAAGACCAGCCGGCCGCCCGGGCTCTCGACGCCGGTGAAGTAGAAGAAGTTGGCGTTCTCGCGATAGTCGGCGTCCTGCGGGTACTCGCCCCGGTCGATGCTCTTGATCTTGCTCGACTCGATCACCGCCACACCCTTCGGCATCGTCGCGAGGAACGCCGCCCGGCGCTTCTGCAGCAGCTCCACCGGCACGGGGCCACCGGGCGAGCTGATCTGGGCCGCCAGCGGCGCAGTCACGGCGAGGACGGGCAGGAGCAGGGCGACAAGGGAGGAGCGCATCGCGGGAGACCTCGGGAGGAATTGGGGGGAACGGCCCGAACGCACGACGGGCCGCCGAAGTCTACATCAACTCGGCGGCCCGTCCAGTTGCTTCACATCCACAGTGGTGCGACGACTACTTCTCTTCCTTGAAGTTCGCGTGGCGCTTGAGCATCGGATCGTACTTCCGCAGCTCCATGCGCTCGGGATGCTTCTTGGGGTTCTTCGTCGTCACGTACATGTAGGCGCTCTCGCTGCTGCGGAGCTTGACCTGCACACGTCCCTTCTTCGCCATGGTGTCGTCTCCTCGGCCTTACCAGGAGGCCTTGCGGACGCCGGGAATCTTCCCCTCGAGCGCCATCTCACGGAATGCAATGCGCGACAGGCCGAAGCGACGCACGAAGGCGTGCGCGCGGCCGGACACCTGACACCGGTTCTTGATGCGGACCGGCGACGAGTTGCGCGGGAGCGCCTGCAGCTTGCGCATCGCGGCGTCCTTCTCGGCCTCGGTCGCGGTCAGCGACCGGATGACGGCCTTGAGCTTGGTGCGCTGCTCGCGGTGCCGTGCAGTGAGCGTCTTCCGCTTCTCGTTGCGCTCGATCCAGCTGGTCTTCGCCATGGTCCCTCTGACTCCTGCGGGGCGCCCCGCGTACCGTTCTGGTGCTGCTGCCGGGAGCCTCCCGACAACACCCAACCGACGGGCGGGGCGCCGCCCCACCGTGGCTGGATCCGTAATCAGCCCCCTAAAATGGGGGTGGGGTGGGCTTTAGGGAAGGGGTGCCCCCCGGCAGGCCGCCGGGGAGGGGGCCGAGGAGCCTACTCCCGGCGGAGGGCGCCGGTGGCCCGCTCCACCCGGACCACGAACTGCTCGGCGTCGCCCAGGCTCTGGGCAGAGACCGCGTCGGTCCCCGGATCGAGGTCGGCCCGGCCGAAGAAGCGGCCCACGGCCCAGAGTGCCCCATCGCTGGTGTGCCCCATCGCCGCGGCGACGGCGATGTTGGCGTCACCGCCAACCGGCGCTCCGATGGCGTTGACCCAGCGGAAATCGCCCGCCGGGGACACGGCGAGCAGATAGGCGTCGGCCGCCCCGCTGGTCCCCTGCGCAGTCCGCAGGGTGACCCCGACGCCAGGATCGAAGTCCACGCTCCCCGTGAACCAGCCGGAGAGATAGAAGTTGTTCTCGGCGTCGATGGTGAGACCCTGGACCCCGTCGCTCCCCACCCCACCGAAGCGCCGCCCCGACCCGACGTACTGCCCCGCCACGCCGAAGCGCGCCAGGAAGACATCAGTGCCGCCCTGTGACACCACCAGCGCGCTGCCGGCACTGCCGTCGAGATCGGCCGTGCCGGAGAACATCCCCGTCACGACGAGGGTGCCGCCCGGCTCGATCAGGATGCTGTTGTGCGCCAGGTACTCCGCCTCGCTGCCCCCGCCGCGCACCGCCCACTGCACCCCGAGCGACGACGCCAGTTGCGCGAGGAAGAAATCGCTCGCCCCGGCCGAGATCAGCAGCAGCGGCGAGCCACCATTGCCGAAGGTCGCAGTGCCGCTGAACTCGCCACCGACGATGACGTCACCGGTGGCGGTGCGCGTCAGTGCAGAGCCCGCGTCGTTGTCGAGGCCGCCGAATTGCGCGACCTGCTTGAAGATCCCGTCGCTCGAGTAGCGGGCGACGTACGCGTCGGTGCCGCCACGCGAGGTCAGCAGCGCCACGCCGGCACCCTGGTCGAAGTCGACCGTGCCCGCAAAGGCGCCGGTGACGAGAACGTCGCCGTTCGGTTCGACGAAGACGTCCCGCCCATCATCGACGTCGCTCGCGCCGCCGATCGCGATCGCCCAGAGGCAGGTGCCCGTCGCGGAGAACTTCATCAGGAACGCATCGCGCGCGCCGACGAGCGTCACCGGACGACCGGCGCAGAGGGTGCCGCTCGTGAGGATGCCGGTGACGACGACGCCACCGTCGGCGGTGAGTGCGATATCCGCCGGGAGGTCGGCCCCGGTGCCCCCGAAGTTGGTGGCCCACGCCAGGGTGCCGTCGTCGCGGTATTTCGCGACCGCGCCGTCCGCGGGCCCGATGGCATTTCGGACCAGCGCACCGCTTCCCGGATCGAAATCGACCGACCCCTGGAAGTAGCCGACCACGATCGCGCTGTTGAAGCCGTCGACCGCCACGCCGGTGGCGTAGTCGGGGCCGAAGGCGCCCACCCGGAAGGGCAGGTTGGGCACGACGGGCGGCGGGGGCGGCGGCGTGCCCGGGCCGGTCACATCCGGTTCGAAGGTGCCGCGGCAGGCGCCGAGCAGGACGAGCGTCGCGGCCAGGAGGGGCGCGAGGCGGGGGGCGAGTCGGAGGGTCATGGTGTGGAGAGTATCGGAGGAGACGGCGAGTGTCGAGAGGCAGGCCCCGCCGCCTGCGGCNNCCTGCCGCTCCAGCCGCGGCCGTCAGGCCGCGGGCCGTACGACGATGCCGGGTTCCGGGGTCGCCTGGCGCAATGCAGGGGGACGGGAGACCGCCCTGGCGTTCGCCCAGGTGGATGCTCCCGACCTCCCCTTCCCCCGAGGTAATTGCGATGTCTGCCCGTTTGTTGATCCGTCTGGCTGCCGTCGGCCTGCTCGTCCTCGCGGCGACCGTCCCCGCGGCCGCCCAGGACGACAAGAATGCCAAGGACGCCCTCGAGAAGTGCGACAAGCCGATCGGCACCCTCGCCGTCGTCGAACCGCAGCAGCAGTACATGGCGATGTTGCAGCGCGTCCAGCTCGGCTCGCCCGCGTCGCTGCTCCGCATCATGGTGCAACAGTCGAAGTGCTTCGTGGTGGTCGAGCGCGGCGTGGCGATGCAGAACATGCAACAGGAGCGTGCGCTCGCGCGCGACGGCGAGATGCAGCAGGACGCCAACATGGGTGGCGGCCAGATGAAGGCGGCCGACTTCATCCTCACGCCCGCGGTGATGATCAGCAACCCGAACGCCGGTGGTGTTGGTGGCGCGGTCGGCGGCTTGCTCGGACGGCGCGCGGCGGGCGTCGTCGCCGGCGGACTGAAGTTCAAGGAAGCGCAGACGTCGATCCTGATCGCCGACGCGCGCACCACCGTGCAGGTCGCGGCCGCGGAAGGCAAGGCGAAGAAGACCGACTTCTCGCTCGGCGCGATTGGCTGGGCGGGTGGTGGCGGCGCCGCGGGTGGTGGCTACTCCAACACGGCCGAGGGGAAGGTCATCGCGGCCTCGTATCTCGACAACTTCAACACCGTCGTGCGGGCACTGAAGGCCGATACCGACCTGATGGCGCGGGCCGACAAGTTCAAGGCGACCGGACTCTCTGGCGCCGACACCAAGGCGGGCGCGACTTACGCCGAAGGTGTGGTGCTGGCGCCGAAGATCGACAACATCAAGATCTTCGCGGCCGCCAAGGACGACGCCAAAGTGCTGGGCCTCCTCAAGAAGGGCGACGACCTGGTCTTCCTCGGCGAGGAGAGCGAGGGCTTCCTCAAGGTGCAGGGATCGACCCACGAGGGGTGGGTCAAGAAGTCGCTGGTCGGGAAGCGTTGACGACGGGGAGCACTTCCCCTTGCGATGATGCCCCCAGCCGCGCATGTCAATGCGCGGCGCCGGCGCCGCCAGCGTGTGGTCGAAGAGGGCAACTTTCAGCCGCGCATGTCAATGCGCGGCGCCGGCGCAGCCGGCGTGAGTCGTCGTTGGGATCGCTGCCACGCGGGCCCGTGCTGGGGGCTCAGGTCTCTCACCGGGCGCACGTCGCGGTGCTCGCCGACGCTGCGGTCCGACGTCGCACGCCGGCGGCGTTCCCAGCACCCGGACGGATGTTCGCCCGGCGAGCGACTGGACGGTCCTCGCGTCAGCGACACCGCCGCCGTGCACCCTGGCATCTCGCTTCTCGCTTCTCGCTTCTCGCTTCCCGAACGAAAAAAGACGGACCCACCGAAGTAGGCCCGCCTGAAGCTCCCGAGGAGGGGCTTGAGCCGAAGGCGAGCGAGCCTGCGCAGCAGGCGCAGCTCCACCCCCGACCCTCTGACCTTCCTTGAACTCCCGAGGAGGGACTTGAACCCCCGACCCGCTGATTAACAGTCAGCTGCTCTACCAACTGAGCTACTCGGGACTGTGACCGCCACGAAGGTGCTTCGACGGGACGGCAAAGTAGCGAAACGAGGGAAAGGCGGCAAGAGAATGACAAACGGGATGATCGATGATCGATGGTCGATGATCGATCCCAGCGGGACGACCGAGTGCGGCGACTTCGGAGGCCCCGCCGCCCCCGCGTCTCTCGGGGGCGGGGGAATGCGCCGTGGGCCGACATCCACCCTCCATCATCGACCATCGACCATCGACCATCGTCCGTCCGCCGTTCCGGCAGTCATCCCGCCGATCTGGCCCTAAATTCGGCCACCCGCTGCGAAGCGTTGCCCCCCAACAACTTAGAGCGTCAAATGAGCGACTACTCACATCAGTGAATACGATGCGAGCACTCACTCTTGCACCTGAGCGGTCAGGTGCGCCGAAGTGGCCGAATTTTGGTCACCATGAAACATCGTAAGTCGTTGTGGAAAATGCTGTTACGCCATTTTTAGCACTACCATTTTGCGGTCCGACGACTACCTTCCGCACCATGTCTTTGGCACCGTTGGTTGGTCATGATGCCGCTCGACTCGATGTGCTTTGCGCCATCGCGTCCGATGCCCTCCCCCAGGTGGTCCTCCTCACGGGGCCGCAGGGGGTCGGCAAGCAGCGATTCGCGTTGTGGCTCGCCCAACGGCTGATGTGCCGTGCCGCCGCCGGCGAACCGTGTGGCCAGTGCAGCGCCTGTCTCCGCGTGTTGGGGCTGGCGCACCCGGACGTCCATTGGTTCGTACCGGTCCTGCGGCCCAAGGCCGGTGAGCCGGAGAAGCAGATCGATGAGACCGCCGAGATGCTCGGCGCGGTGATCGCGGAACGGCGCAGCCAGCCGCTCTGGGGGGCCCCGGATGGCATGGCCTCGCACGGGATCGCATCGGCGCGATTGGTTCAGCGTCGCGCGAGCCTCACGGCCGCGGAGGGTGGCTGGCGAGTCTTCATCATCGGACGCGCCGAGCGGCTGGTCCCGCAGGAGTCGAGTCCCGAGGCGGCCAATGCCCTCCTCAAGCTGCTCGAGGAGCCGCCGGCCCGGACCCTGTTCGTCCTGACGACCGCCGAACCCGGCCTGGTCCTCCCGACGATTCGCTCGCGGGCCGTGCCGCTCAGGCTGGCCCGGCTGGATGACGCGGTGGTGCAGGGCTTCCTCTCGGCCCAGAAGCCGGAGTTGGCGACGGCGCAGGTGGTGACGGCGGCCCGCGGTTCGATCGGGCTCGCGTTGATGACCGGCGATGACACCCGCGCCAAGGCCCTCCGGGCGGCGCAGGAGTTCCTCGAGGCCGTGGCGAAGGGGCCGGAATCGGCCACCGAACGCGCGCTGCGGCAGACCGCCTGGCAGGCCCGCGGTGACTTCACTGCCCTGCTCGATGCGCTCGCCGAGACGCTCGCTGCGCAGGCCCGGAGGGCCCTCACCGGGCAAGGACACGATGCGATGCTCGATCCAGCGGCGAAGCTCGCCGGCGTCGAGCGAGTGATGGCCGCGCGGGAGCAGGCGCAAGGCAACGTGAATCCGCAGCTCCTGCTGGCCGTGCTGGCCGACGAGCTCGCGATGCTGGAGGCGGCATGAGCCTGACGCACCTCGACGCGCAGGGACGGGCCCGGATGGTGGACGTCGGCGAAAAGGCCGTCACGCGCCGCATCGCCGTGGCCGAAGGGAATGTCCTGATGAGCGAGGCGGCGTTCGCCCTGGTTCGCGACGCCACCGCCACCAAGGGCGACGTGCTGACCGTGGCGGAAGTGGCCGGGGTGATGGGTGCCAAGCAGACGGCGTCGTTGATCCCGCTCTGCCATCCGGTGCCGCTCGACCGGGTGACCGTCACCACCGAGCTGGTGCCTGAGTGGCCCGGTGTGCGGATCGTCGCCACGGCGACGGCCACCGCCCGCACCGGGATCGAGATGGAGGCCCTCGTGGCCGTGAGTGTCGCTGCCCTGACCGTGTACGACATGATCAAGGCAGCCGACCGTGGGGCCCGGATCGAACAGATCCGGTTGCTGGAGAAGGCCGGGGGCGCGCGCGGTGACTGGCACGCTCCCGACTCGATGGACCCGAAAGGAGGATTGCTCGCATGATGAAGCGACTCGTAGCGCAGACGACCGTGCTTGGCGTCGGTGCCCTCGCCCTGCTGGGACTGGGTGCGGCATCGAATGCCATCGCGGGGCGTGACCCGCTGATTGCCCCACTCGTTGCCCCACTCGTGGCCGAAGACAGTGCGTCCACGATGACGACGTTGCAGGGCCAGCTGAAAGCAACGCGCAAGGAGCTTGAACGCGCCCACCAGGTGCTCGAGTTCTCGGGCCGCTATGGCATTCCCGCGGATCTCTCCGCGGCGATCTATGACAACGCCGTCGCCGAAGGCATCCAGCCCGGCATCGGCTTCGAATTGGTGCGGTTGGAGAGCGGCTTCAAGACGACCGCGCAAAGCGGTCAGGCCGCGGTCGGACTCACGCAGTTGCAGCTGCGTACCGCACGCGCGTACGACCCGAAGCTGGATCACAGTGACTTGATGAATCGCGACACCAACCTGCGGATCGGCTTCCGCTACCTCAAGGACCTGATCAAGCGGTTCGACAACGACGTGCCACTCGCCCTCGAGGCGTACAACAAGGGACCGACGCTCGTCTCGGCACAGCAGGAGATGGGCGAGGAGATCGTCGGCAAGTACTCGAACGCCGTGCTCTCCCGGGTGAAGAAGAAGTCCTGATTGCGCAGTGCGACCACGACAAAGGGCCGGGCTCTCGCGAGTCCGGCCCTTTGTGCATCTCGCGGACATCCGCTACGGAACCCGGATCTTCTGGCCGACCTTGATGCTGCTCCGCTGGCTCAGGCCATTGGCGCGCAGCAAGGCGGACTGCCCCACCCCGTAGCGGCTCGCAATCCCGCCGATCGTGTCGCCCGACTTGACGAGGTACGTGCGGGTGGCCGGCGCGCTGGCCCGCGGAGCCGCAGTCGTGGTGCGCCGCGAAGCGGTGGTGCCGCTGCTCCGCCGCACCAGCAGCTTCTGCCCGCTCCGCACCATCGACTTCGACGAGAGCCGGTTGGTCGAGCGCAGCGACGCCACCGAGACGCCGTAGCGCTTCGCGATGCCGCTCAACGTCTCACCCTTCCGCACGATGTGGGTGCGCGTGGCGGTGGCGGCGGTCACGATCGGCTCCGGCGCACGGAACACCGACGCCGGCAGCGTCCGTGAGACCGGGATGAAGAGTGTCGCGCCACTCTTGACGCGGCTCCGCGTCGACAGTCGGTTGGCCGAGCGAATCAGCTCCGACGTGACGCCGTACTTCTTCGCGACGGTCGCCACGGTCTCACCCGATTTCACCTTGTGGACGGCCACCGCTGAGCGCTCCGCCGCCGGCACCTCGGCGTAGCGCGCGCGCACGAGCTCGGCGGTTCCCGCCGGGACCCGGACCGCGTACGACTCGCCCGGCGGCGTCACGAGGCGCAGCAGATGCGGATTCAGTTCGCGCATCGACTCGAGCGACACATCCGCGAGCCGCGCCACCAGGTCGAGCCCGGTGCCACCGCTGAGGACGACGGAGTCGAGCGGGAACGGCTCGATCGGATCGGGCGACTCGAAGCCGTAGCGCGTGGGCGACTTCGCGATCAACGCCGCGGCGATCAGCTTCGGCACGTAGTCGCGCGTCTCCTGCACGATCAGGCGCGTGTCGGCCAGCGAGAAGAAGGCGTCGTCGCTGCTCAGGTCGAGCGGCTCGTCGCCCTGCCCCATCGTGGCGCCCATCCGGTCGAGCGACCGTCCCACCTTCCCCGCGCCGGCGTTGTAGGCCGCGGCGGCGAGATAGTAGGAGCCGAAGCGCTCGGTGAGATCGCGGAGGTGGCGCGCCGCGGCGTCGGTGGCCTTGATCGGATCGCGGCGCTCGTCGACCCAGCCGTCGATGCGGAGACCATAGCCCTTGCCGGTGGCCGGCATGAACTGCCACATCCCGACCGCCTTGGCCCGGCTCACTGCGGAGGCCGAGAAGCCCGACTCGATCAGCGCCAGGTAGACCAGGTCACCAGGAAGCCCGCGCTCGGTGAGGCGGTCGCGCGCGAGCCCCTCGAAGCGCGGCATCCGGTCGAGCCAGATCTGGAAGCGCTCGCGACCGCGGCCGGCGAAGTAGTCGACGTAGTACTGCACCCGCGGCTGCTCGGCATACGCGGCGACGTTCAGATCGAAGGTCGGGGAATCGAGGTTCAGCTCGGGGAGGGAATCGGGGACGGCCACCTGCAGCGAATCGAGTGCGGCGGCATCGGCCGCGGAATCGCGGGCGACCTTGAGGTCGCGCCGCGCGATCACGGCCGGCGTGGTGACCGGCGTGACCGGCTCGGCCGGCGGGGTGACCGTGGCGCTCTGCTCGGGGGTGATGGCCGGACTGCTCGCGGGACGCGTCTCGACCGCTGCACGGGCGCACCCGGTGCCGGTCAGCGCAACGACAACGAGCAGGGCATGGCGCATCAGGAATCCTCCGGCGAGGGGGCAATCCAGCAAAGGTACGGCGGGGCGCGCCCCTCGACAACCACAAAGCATCGGTCGCGCGACCCCATCTGTAATAGGACGCGCGACCAGGGACCAACGTTGCGTTGCAAGCCGAGACTTCAGGCCCGGACGAGCACCGCGAAGGCCTCCTGCAGCCGCTTGGTCTGCGGTCCCGGTGCAACCGCGCCGATCTGGCGGTTGTCCACGGTGCGGATCGCGACCAGCTCGCTCGCCGTTCCCGTGAAGAATGCCTCGTCGGCGGTGTAGATGTCGAAGCGATTGAGCATCGTCTCCTGCACCGGCATGCCCATGCCGTGCGCGAGCTCGAGGACGGCGTCGCGCGTCACGCCCTGGAGGATGCCCGCCCAGGGCGGCGTGGTCTTCAGCACGCCGCCCTTGATGATGAAGAGATTCGTCCCCGACCCCTCCGCCACGGTGCCGCCCGCCTCGAGCATGATCACTTCATCGGCGCCGGCATTGGTCCCCTCAAGCCGCGCCATGATGTGCGGGAGGTAGTTGAGCGACTTCACGCGCGGCGAGAGCGACTCACGATGCGGAATCGGCGTGCCGGCGGTCACCACCGTCAATCCGCGCGCCAGGGCCTCGGGATTGAACAGCTTGATCGTGTCGACGATCAGGATCACGGTCGGTTTGGGGCAATTGCGGGGGTCAAGGCCGAGGTCACCGACGCCGCGGGTGACGAGGAGGCGGAGGTAGGCGTTGCTGATGGCGGAGCGCCTCAAGGCCTCCTCGGTCATCGACGTCATCGCCTCAATCGGCATCGGGATCGTCAACGCGATCGCCTTGGCGGAGTCATACAACCGCTCGAGGTGCGCGCGCAGCCGGAAGATCTTCCCGTCATAGGCGCGGATCCCCTCGAACACGCCGTCGCCGTAGAGCAGGCCGTGGTCAAAGACCGAGACCTTGGCGGTGTCGCGATCGAAGTACTGTCCGTCGATCCAGATCGTGGTGGCCATCGAGGGGTGTCGCCTGGTTGGAGGAAAACAGCGAACAGCGAACGGCGAAATGTGACCTGTGACCTGTGACCAGGAACTGCACCGCGTTGTGAGGACCTGGTCACTGGTTACTGGTTACTGGTCACTCCAGCATCGAAACGTGGCGGACGGGAAGATCCCAAAGTGGGGGCGGTGGGTTTCGAACCCACGACCTGCCGGTTAAAAGCCGGATGCTCTACCAGCTGAGCTACACCCCCCGAACCCGGGGAAAGATAGGGGTGGAGGGAGGTCCCCGCGACACCGACCCCCCAACGCCGACGCCCTGCGGCACGGGGCCGCAGGGCGTTGCGTCAACTGCTGATGCGAGGCAGCGCGCTTACTTCGCGGTCGCTGCGGCCGGCGCCGTCGGCACGCGCAGCGTGAAGAAGAGCCACTCGCCCTTCTTCCGCTCCGCCTTCGGCTCGATCGTGTCGAGGTTCGGCACCGGGATCGCCGAGAGAACGGTGATCTTCTTGACTCCGCGACGCGCCACGCGCTCGGCGGTGCCGTCGCGATAGTCGGAGTGGAAGGCGCCGTTCATGTGGATCACCAGCGGCGAGCCGCCGGCCGACCGCGCGCGGACGATCGACTCCGCCATCGTCTCGTCCTTGACGCACTGCGCCTCGTAGAAGCGGAGCATCCCCTCGGGCGTGCTCGGTCCGTGGCCACCCATCGACTGGCCGAAGCGCTCGAAGTAGTCGTCCTTCGGGCAGCCAAAGTCGGCGGCGGCCCAGCGACGGCTCGAGTCCGGCAACGCGCCGATCGCCGCGGCGAGTCCCTGCTTCGACACCGCGCTCGCGATCGGCCGCGGCACATTCGCCGCGATCACGCGCCATCCCTTCGCCTTGGCAAACTCCACCAGCGGACGATAGTCGACATTGTAGTTGGGCCAGGGACGCGCCGTCTTCAGGAAGGTCGGCTCGTCGATCTTGCCGGCGAGGTAGTCGTCGAGCAGCCCCTGCACGTCGCGCTCGAACATCTCGAGCGAGAGGATCACGTCGCTCCGGCGCCGCGAGACGGCCTCGAGGAGGCTCCGCTCAAGGCGGTGCGCATTGCCGTCGTCGTGCTGCTCGCCAAAGAAGATCACGTCGCTCGACGCGGCCTCGGCGGCCATCTGCTCGAGGTCGGCATAGCGCTTGTGCTTGGCGTCGTAGACCCGGTGCGGGGTCCAGAGCGCCGGGGTGGTGTCGGCCGGCGCGGTCACGGCGAGGGCGAGGAGGAGTGTCAGCATCGCGGGAGAATAGCGGAGCCTCGGGACCCCCGGGAGGGGGCGATCAGGGCGCCACCCCCGTCATCTGGGCCATGATCGCGGCCAGCCGGACCGGATCGCCAGCGAAAAACCCCTCCGGCCACCGGCGATAGCCGAGGATGGCTTGGTAAATGAGATTCTGGTCGTAACTGTTGAGGCCGAGCCCGGCGAGATACTGCAGCCGGAGGTTGCGGTCGCGATTCAGATCGGCCCCGGCCACCCAGGGCTTGAGCTCGGGGCCCCGGCCGGCGAAGGTCCCCAGGAACGACTCCAGCGTCGGGAAGCCGATCTCGGTGAGCGACTGCGCCACGGCGGTGTACTCGGGACGCCCGAGCCGGACCGCGAGCGCCTCGACGTCGATCGGCGCATCGCCGACGGTGCCGGAGAGGACCAGGTCGTAGCCCTGCCCCATGTTGGTGTTGCCCCACACGACGCCGTTCGGAAACGCCTCGAGAAAGGTCGCGATCTCGCTCTGCACCGATGCGATGGTGTTCTCGTACAGCGGCAACCACACCGTGATCACACCGCCCGGCTTCAGGTGCTTCCGCGCCAGCTGATAGAACTCGAGCGTCGACAGCGACGCCGCGCCGCGCGTCCACGGATCGAACGGGTCGGCGGTGATCGCGTCGTACTTGGTGTTGCTCGTCAGCAGGAAGTGGCGGCCATCGTCGATGTGCACTGACACCTTCGGATTCTGCGCCACGCCGTGGTTCGATTCGCGGAAGTACTCACCCGCGACCTTCGGCACCAACGGTTCGAGCTCGGCGATGGTGACGTGCTCCACCATCGGGTCGATGCTCACCGCACCCGCCGTCACCCCCGCCCCGAAGCCGATCACCAGCACCTCGCTCGGCTTCGGCGAGAGCAGCGTGGTGAAGTGCCCCAGCATCCGCTGCAGGCGCATGTCCTGCGGCTCGCTCGACGCCTGCACCTTGCCGGCGTTGTGATAGTTGCGAACGCCATTCTCGAGCTGCGACACCGCGACGGTCGAGTTGGTCCCCTCGCCGACGTAGATGAAGTCGCCGTGCGCGTTCATCCGATAGGCCATGAAGCGGCCATACCCCACCAGCAGCGGCGGGATCGTCCCGACGGTCGAGATGACCCAGAGTCCAAGCAGTGCCGTACCGCCACCCGCGAGGAGCGCGCGCGGTGCGAGTCTGAGACGCCCCTGCTCGCCGACGACGAGCGCCAGCGTCAGCAGCGCAGAGATCGCCGCCACGCCGATCAGTACCCGCTGCGTGCTCTGCGTGCCGATGGTTCCGATCAACAGCAGCGAGGTGAGCAGCGACCCGATGATGGCACCAAGCGTATTGGCGGCGTACGCCACGCCGACGAGGCGCGCCGGGTCGTCGTCCTTCGACGCGAGTGCCGCGAGGCCGAGCGGGAACGACGCACCCCACAGCAGCGCGCCAGGGAGCACCACCCACAAGGCCCGGATGATGTCGATCTGGAAGGTGTAGGCCGGCGCCGAGGAGAGCGACGGGTTGACGGGCCAGTACGGCAGCGCGGCCGTGAGCGACCACGCCGCCCAACCGAGCGCGAGGACGAGCATCAGCTGGCACCAGCCAAGCGCGGCGCGTGGATTGACCATGAAGCGTGCGAGGAACGCCCCCGCCGACGAGCCGATACCGAGCCCCGCGAGGAAGCCACCGAGTATCAGCGAGAAGGTGTAGGTCGTGGGGCCGAGCAGCAGCGAGAGGATGCGGGTCCAGACGACTTCGGCACCGAGCGCGGTGAGGCCGGAGAGCGCGAGCGTGAGCAGCACCGGCCAGCTCCCTGCAGGCAGTGACGCGGTGGCGCGCTCCGTGGCGACTTCCGGCGGGGCCGCACGCGACCCGGCCATGAACCAGGCGACTGCGGCGATCAGCAGGTTCAGGCAGACGGCGACGCCGGTCGCGGTGACGACGTCGAAGTTTCGCAGCAGCACGAAGCCGGCAACGAGGCAGCCAACGACGGCGCCGAGGGTGTTGCCGCCGTAGAGGATGCCGAGGTAGCTCATCCCTTCGGGTGTGGCGCGCACCTCGCGCGAGATCGCGGGAAGCGTGGCACCCATCAGGATCGTCGGCGGCAGCAGGCAGAGCGCGGCGAGCAGCGCGCGGAGCAGCAGACCGAACGGCCCCGAGCCGCCGACGGCGGCGTAGAGGCCCCCCGCGTACGGCAGGATCAACAGCACCAGGATGCCGCAGACCGCGATCCCCGCTTCGAGTGCCGCGTAGACCTTGAGCGGTGAGCGCGCCGACGACACGCGCCGCGCCAGGAAGAGCGAGCCGATGCACATCCCGCCCATGAAGGTCGCCAGCAGCACCGCGATCGAGACGGCGGAGGCGCCGATCACGAGGCCGAGGAGCTGGAACCAGACGATCTCATAGATCAGGGCGGCGGCGCCGCTCGCCACGAAGAGCGGCAGCAGCAGGAGCAGGCGTCTGGGAGACGTCTCGGCGGCGATCGGAGTGGGGGTGGGCATCGCGGAAGGTTAGGGGCGGAACGGGACTCGCGCTAGCCGCCTACCCGAATATTTCGCCCTGTTCCAAGATGCCGCGGCAGAACAGCTTGCGATGATGCGGCGTCATCCCCTGGGTGCGCAGCGCGTTCATCTGACCGGCAGATCCGTAGCCCGGGGCGGCGCACTCTCCTCAGGTGGATTCGTCAATCGATTCGGCGAGAGGCAAGGAAGTCGTGGGAGACCCAGATATCCGAAGTGAGTCGAGGCGCCGGGTCATGACCTCCATTTGGCCACCTGCGAAAGGAGCAGGTCGATGCACAACGTCGCAAGCCCGGTGGCGACAAACAACAGGATCAGATAGATGAGGGAGCTTCGCTCTGTGGCGCGTACCAGAAAACCTGGCAGTCGCTCGAGCAGTGGAAGGACCAAGAGGGGTATCGCGCTGCCGCTGAGCAACCCCGACCACAGTGCCGAAACCGTGGGAATATGGCCAAACAGCCGGGAGCTAAATGCCAGGGCGATCAAGTGCGCAGGGAGCGTCAACAGGCAAAGCAGGACCGCAACTAAGACCGTCTCAAGGAGTGCATCCTCTGGTCTGGTGCGGGTGATCACCAGTGGTGCAAGTACCGTGGCGAGGAATGCGATCGCATACGCCAACGCGCCACCTGCGAGGTCGTCCCACCCGCGTCCCCCAGCACGGGGAGGACTGCCTGCGACGGGCGCTCCCGTAGTCACCATGCCTTCCCATCCCTCACGAGATACACACGCCGCCGCAAACGCAGAGGCCGGGGTTCCTTCCGAGAAATGCTCTCTGTTCCTCAGACAAACTCAATCCCGCGTAGCGGAGCGCGTTGGACACAAATCGGTTAGAGCCAAACGTATACGGATCACCGTGAAATTCCACTGCCGCCCTAGAGATCGCTGAGTTCATTCGGCCCACCGAAGCCGGATCGCCGACTCGCACCCAGCGATAGCTTTGAAAGCCCTGTTGGAACCGGGGACCAGCGAGGAATGGAACAACCTCGTTGAAGACTAACGCCCCGCTGGGCGTATCATTGAGCGTTGCCTTCAGTTCGCTCACTTGCATCGGTGGTGTTGTCGCGATGGCTGTGTGCCGAACAGAGCTCAATACACCCACGAGAGGCATCGACCCGACCCAGATCCCCGAATTGTTCGACATGCACGAACTGGCGTCCGCCCCTGCGCAGACATCTATTTGAAAGGGATCGAATGCAGGTGCTACCTCAGCCGTAGTAGGTGCCTGGTCCCAGTCAATTCCGGTCCAGTCTACCCCGCTTTCTCCGTCTTCCTGAACGCACGCGATTTCCCCAGGCGTCATCGTATCAACAACTTGCGCTGGTGTCGGCGGCGGCGGAGGAGAGGGAGGGGGCGGCGGCGTATTGCTCCCGGGTCCCCCGCCGCCTGGCGGGATCGGGACCCGCGGCCACTCCCCGGAGAAATCGGTGGGGACGAATATCATCGTGTCCATCCAGAAACAGTCCCTCAGGGTCTCGCCTTCGGGCAAGTAGAAGGTCCCGTCGGATTGCCACCAGCCCCCCGTGGCGTAGCAGTACTCCCGCGATGCGAATACCCACGTGCCGGCCATGATGAAGGCGTCACCGTTGGCCGCGACCGTTGCCTCGAGGTAGCGCCGGATCCCAGCGGTAACGGAGTCTGGCGCGACGCCAGCGCACTCGAACACATCCGGCTTCCCAGGGCGCGGCAGGATCCTGACTGCAGTGGGCGACGCCACCGCAGCTGAGGCGGTGCATCCAACAGCTAGCATTTCGCCCGAAGGGTCGACGGCCGAGCGGCCGATGACTCGGACTGACCGATATCCTTCCGCCTGCGGCAAGGCAGGACCCTCGTCGGCGCATCCGGCGAGGAGTACCGCAAGCAGTGCGACAGCTGAGACGAGGGAATTTCGCCGGTCGCGGCCGGTCGGAGACCTGCGGGAACTCAAGAGCATGATGGCCTTCAGTGGGGGTAGGGACTATGACTCAACCTATCCCCCCCCCCGCCAAGTCAAGTTGGCGCCCGCCACCCTGCCGCCTACCCGAATATTTCCCCCTGCTCCAGAATCCCCCTGCAGAAGAGCTTCCGATGGTGCGGCGTCATCCCGATCGTGCGGAGCGCGCTCATGTGGCCGGCCGATCCGTACCCCATGTTGCTCTCCCAGCCGTAGCCGGGGCGGCGCGTGCCGAGCGAGCGCATCAGGCGGTCGCGCGCGACCTTCGCGAGCAGTGCGGCGGCGGCGATCGCGTGGCAGTTGGCGTCGCCCTTCACCAGCGCGCGGTGTTGCGTGCCGAGCTCGGGCACCGGCATGCCATCGACCAATACGAGCACGCGCGCATTGACATCGAGCATCCGCCGGCACTGCGCCAGAGCACGTCGCATGGCGAGTGCGGTGGCGACCCGAATGTTGAGTCGCTCGATCTCTGCGACGCTCGCGGCTCCCAATCCCCACCCCTGCGCCTCGCTGCGAATACTCAGCGCCAAGGACTCCCGCTCCGCCGCCTTCTTGACGGCCTTGGAGTCGCGCACCCCGCTGATACCGGGGTGACCCACGGCGAAGCAGCACGCCCCCGCCACCACCGGTCCTGCCAGCGGCCCACGCCCGACCTCGTCGACGCCGATGAGGAGATGGTCGGTGGCCCATGCCAGATGTTCGTGATCGAGGGGAGCGGTGAGGGGCATGGCTCAAAGCTAAGGGGAGATCGGAGCGGGGTGACCTGTGACCCGTGACCTGTAACCAGGACCGGTCACTGGTCACTGGTCACTGGTCACTTGACACATCAATTTCTCTTGATACATTGGAACCCATGACTACTCTGGCCCCCCAAGCCGCCCTTGCCCGCATGTTCCACGCGCTCTCCGATGAGACCCGCCTGGGCATCCTCGAAGCGTTGCGTGGCGGCGAGCGCTGCGTCTGCGAGCTGACCGGCACGCTCGACGCTGCCCAGTCGCGCCTCTCGTTCCACCTGAAGACCCTGAAGGACGCCGGGATGGTGACCGACCGGCGCGAGGGCCGTTGGGTCTACTACACGCTGGCCCCCGATGCCCTCGAGATGGTCCAGGCCGCCCTGGTCGAGCTGGCCACGCCGACCTCGCCACGCCGCAAAGAGTGGTGGGCCTGCTGCAAGTGAGTCCGTCGTTGCGTTGAACATATCAAAATTTCTTGGTGCACAACACTGCCACGTGAGGAATAGATCATGACCCCGGAACCGAACGCCACCGAGCTGCGCGACACCGTCCGCGAGAAGTACGGCGCCGCCGCGCGCCGCGTCCTCGAGGTCGCCGAGCCGGCCTCCTGCTGCGGGCCGACGTCGTCGTGCTGCGGCGCGAGCGCCTTTGACGGCACCGTCGACCCGATCACCTCGAACCTCTACCTCACCGGCCAGACCGACGTCCTTCCCGACGCCGCGGTCCTCGCCTCCCTCGGCTGCGGCAACCCCACCGCCCTCGCCGAGCTGCACCCTGGTGAAGTGGTCCTCGACCTCGGCTCCGGGGGCGGCATCGACGTCCTCCTCTCGGCGCGCCGCGTCGGGCCGACCGGCAAGGCGTACGGCCTCGACATGACCGACGACATGCTTGCGCTCGCGCGGGAGAATGCCGTCGAGGCCAAGGCGACCAACGTCGAGTTCCTCAAGGGGCAGATCGAGCAGATCCCGCTCCCCGACAACTCGGTCGACGTGATCATCTCGAACTGCGTGATCAACCTCTCCGGCGACAAGCGCGCCGTGCTCGCCGAGGCGTTCCGCGTCCTCAAGCCGGGCGGGCGCTTCGCGGTGAGCGACGTGATCGTGCGCGGTGACGTGCCGCCGGCCGTGCGGCGCAGCATGGAGCTCTGGGTCGGATGCGTGGCGGGGGCGCTCGAGGAGCAGGAGTTCCTCACCCTGCTCACTGACGTCGGCTTCGAGTCGCCATCGATCGAGCCGACGCGGATTTACAAGGCCGAGGATGCCGCGACCTTCCTGACGGGCGCGGGGCTCGATGCGGCGCAGGCCGCCGAGATCGACGGGAAGTTCATGGCCGGCTTCGTCCGCGCCACCAAGCCGAAGGCGGCCTGCTGCGCCCCGGGCTGCTGTTCGTGACCAGCTCGACCGACGCCGTCGACGTGCCGATCCTCACGCGTCTCTCGACGCTCGACCGCTTCCTTCCGGTCTGGATCGTCACGGCAATGGCGGCCGGTCTCCTGCTGGGCCGGCTCTTTCCCGATCTTGGTGCGGTGCTCGACCGCATCAAGATTCAGGGCGTCTCGGTGCCGATTGCACTCGGGCTGCTCTGGATGATGTACCCGGTGCTCGCCAAGGTCCGCTACGAGACCATCGGCCAGCACACCAAGGACCGGCGGCTCATCGGCACCTCGCTGGTGCTCAACTGGGTCGTCGGCCCGCTGCTGATGCTCGCGCTTGCCTGGCTCTTCCTCCCCGATTTGCCGCACTACCGCAATGGCCTCGTGCTGATCGGACTCGCACGCTGCATCGCGATGGTGTTGATCTGGAATTCACTGGCATGCGGATCGGGCGAACTGGCGGCCGTGCTGGTGGCACTCAACTCGGTCTTCCAGATCGTCACCTACTCGGTCCTCGGCTGGCTCTACCTCATGGTGGTGCCCGGCTGGTTCGGCGCCGATACCGCGGTGCTCGACGTGTCGATGGCCCAGATCGCGATGAGCGTGCTGGTCTTCCTCGGGGTGCCGCTCGTCGCCGGCTACCTCACGCGCAAGACGCTCGTGGCTCGCCGTGGCGCGGTCTGGTACGAATCGGTCTTCCTCCCGAAGATCGGCCCGACCGCCCTCCTGGGCCTGCTCTACACCATCGTGCTGATGTTCGCGATGCAGGGGAGTCGCCTGATCGAGGCGCCGTTTGACGTCGTGCGGATCGCGATTCCGATGCTGATCTACTTCGCGGTGATGTTCGGCTTTGCCTTCTGGGCGTCGTGGAGGATGGGCTTCAGCTACGAGACGACCTCTGCCATCTCGTTCACCGCCGCAGGCAACAATTTCGAACTGGCGATCGCCGTTGCGGTCGCCACCTTCGGCATCGGTTCTGGCGAGGCGCTCGCCGCCGTTGTCGGTCCACTGATCGAAGTTCCCGCGCTGGTCGGCCTGGTGTACGTGGCCCTCTGGGCGCGCCGCCGCTACTTCCCCATCGAGGCCGTCGTCGCATGACCGCAGCAACTCCATTCCGCGTCCTGGTGCTCTGCACCGGCAACAGCGCGCGGAGCCAGATCGCGGAGGCACTGTTCGCCACGCGTGGTGCAGGTCGCGTGATCGCGGCGAGTGCCGGATCGCATCCCGCGCCGCGCGTGAACCCCTACGCGGTCGAGACCCTCGCCGCACATGGCATCGCGTGGAATGACCGGGTGCCGAAACGCCTCGACGAGGTCGAGGGCATCGCCTACAATCTGGTGATCACCGTCTGCGACAACGCCGCCGAGGCGTGTCCCTTCTTTCCGGGGGCGGCGGCGCAGGTGCATTGGGGATTGCCCGACCCCGCCGACGAGACCGAGCGAGGTGCCGCCCTGCGCGCCTTCGAGGCGACCTATCAGGCGCTCGACGCGCGGATCACGCGGCTGCTGGCGCTGCCGATCGAGGCGATGGGGGCGGAGGAGTTGGTGAAGGCGGCGAAGGAAATTCACGGGTAACGCAAAAGGGCCCCGATTAAGCACCGGGACCCCTTACGACCTACGACTTATGACCGCGGCCTGACGGCCGCGGCTGCACTACCGATCCCGCTTTTCCTTGATCCGGGCGGCCTTGCCCGACAGCGCGCGGAGGTAGTACAGCTTGGCGCGACGGACGCGGCCGCGGCGCACCACCTCGAGCGTGGCGAACATCGGGGAGTGGAGCGGGAAGACGCGCTCGACGCCGACGCCGGCCGAGATCTTCCGGACCGTGAAGGTCTCGTTGATCCCGCCGCCCTTCTTGGCGATGCAGACGCCCTCGAACGCCTGGAGGCGCTCCTTGTCGCCTTCACGGACGCGGACCATCACCTTGACGGTGTCACCGGCGTCGAACTTCGGGAGGTCGGTGCGCAGCCCTTCGCGCGAAATCTGGTCGAGAATTTCCATTCCCATGTCGTGCTCCTGGCGCGAGTCGCGCCGGTGGTATTGTCAGGACTTCGCGCCGGTGTCCTGGCGCTCCGTTGCCATGTGGGCATCCCAGAGATCTGGGCGCCTCGCCTGCGTGATGCGTTCCGCTTCCTGCTGTTTCCACGTGGCAATCGCCGCATGGTTGCCCGAGAGCAGCACCTCGGGAATCTTCTGCCCGCGCACCTCGGCGGGCCTCGTGTAGCTCGGCGGACTCAGGAGTCCGTCGTAGTGCGAATCACTGCTCGCCGACTCGTGGTCGCCGATGGCCCCCGGCAGCAGCCGGACCACCGCATCGATCACGCAGAGGGCCGCGGGCTCGCCCCCCGAGAGGACGAAGTCGCCGAGCGAGATCTCTTCGGCGCCGAGGAGATCGACCACCCGCTGGTCGATGTCCTTGTAGTGCCCGCAGAGGATCGTCAGCGCACTGCCGAGCGACCAGCGTACCGCGTCGTCGTGGGTGAACTTCCGGCCACGCGCCGACATCACCACCACGGGACCGGTTGGCCCCACCGACTCGACCGCCTCGAGGAAGGGCTCCGCCTTCAGCACCATCCCCGCGCCCCCACCGAAGGGGGCATCATCCACCGTCTTGTGCTTGTCGTGGGTGAAGTCGCGCAGCTGCACCAGCCGATACTCGGCCAGCCCCGCCGACTGTGCCCTGCCCGGAATGCTCGCCGCCAGCAACGGCGCCATCGCCTCGGGAAAGAGCGTCACCACATTGACCGTCAGCACCATCACCCCATCAGTTCGGGCGGAACCTCGACCACCAAGCGGCGGTTCGCGCGGTCCGTCACCTTCACCGTCTCGCTCCGGAAGGGGAGGAGAAACTCCCGCTTCGGACCCTGCACCTCGATCAGCAATCCCTGCGGCATGTCGTACACCGCGGAGACGATCCCGAGCGGCTCGTCGGCCAGGTCCCGCACCGCCCAGCCCACCAGCTCCTGCTGGTAGACCTCCCCCTCGGCCAGCGGCGCGAGGATCTCGCGCGGCACCGCCAGGAAGAGGCCCCGGTATCCGTCGACCGCATCGCGATCGGGGTGCCCGGCGATCCGCATCAACACCTCGCGGTGATAGACGCGGGCCTGCTCGATCGCGATCTCGCCCACCGGGTCGCCCCGGAGGTCAAGCAGGGACATTACCTGGCCCGCGACGAAGACCCCTTCGGGATCATCGGTCAGCGGGAAGATCGCCAGCTCGCCCTTCAACCCATGCGGCTTGCGCACCCGCCCTACCACGATCGGGGGCGCGGCCGGTTCGGTCATCAGGTCAGACGCCAGCCTTCTTGAACAGCGCGGCCACGGTGTCGCTCGGCACGGCACCCTTCGCGATCCACTCGCGCGCCTTCTCGACGTCCACCGAGAAGAGATTCTTCTCTTCCTTCGGGCGATACGAGCCGATGGTCGCGATGAAGCGACCGTCGCGCGGTGCTTCCTTGTCGGCGACCACGATACGGTACATCGGCAACTTCTTGCGCCCTTCGCGGCGCAGGCGGATACGAACGGCCATCTCGAACTCCTGTGGAGCGGTTCAGCGCGGGGGGAACGAACGTCCACCGAAAGGCATCTTCGCCCCCGGCTTGCCCGCGACCTTCATGAACTTCTGCATCTGCTTGAACTGGTTCAGCAACTGATTCACTTCCTGCACGGTCCGCCCCGACCCGCGGGCGACTCGCATCCTGCGCGACCCGTTCATCACGTCGGGCTCACTCCGCTCCGCCTTGGTCATCGAGAGCACGATCGCCTCGACATGCCGGATCCGGTTCTCGTCCACGTTGGCGTTCTTGAGCATGGCCGGGTTCACCCCGGGGAGCATGCCGAGCACGTTCTTCATCGGTCCGAGCTTCTGCATCTGCCGCATGGCGGTGAGGAAGTCGTCGAGGTCGAGCCCCTTCTTCGACGTCGCCTTCCGCGCCAGCCGCTTGGCGTCTTCTTCGTCAACGTTCTGCTGCGCCTTCTCGACCAGCGAGAGGATGTCGCCCTGCTGGAGGATCCGCCCGGCCATCCGGTCCGGATGGAAGGGCTCGAGCGCATCGAGCTGCTCGCCGGTGCCGACGAACTTGATCGGCGCCTTGGTGACCCCGTAGATCGAGAGCGCCGCGCCACCGCGGGAGTCGCCGTCCATCTTGGTCAGCACGACGCCGGTGATGCCGAGCGCGTCGTGGAACCCCTTCGCGATCCGGACCGCATCCTGGCCCGTCATGCCATCGGCGACGAGCAGGATCTCGTGCGGCTTGATCGCCGCCTTGAGTCGCACCAGCTCGTCCATCAAGGTGTCATCGAGCTGCAACCGACCCGCGGTGTCCACGATCACGGTGCGGGCGCGCGCCTTGGAGGCCGCCTCGATACCGCGCTTCACGATCGCCACCACGTCCGTCACGCCCGGCTCACCATGGAAGCCGACCTGCACCTGCTCGCTCAGCGTCCGCAACTGATCGATGGCGGCGGGACGATAGACGTCAGCCGCGATCAGGAAGGGCGCCTTCTGCTCAGCCTTCAGCCGCTTGGCGAGCTTGCCCGCCGTCGTCGTCTTGCCGCTGCCCTGCAACCCGACCATCAGCAGAATCGTCGGCGGCACCGACACGAAAGCCAACGGCGCCTGCTTCTCGCCGAGCAGCGTGACCAGTTCGTCATAGACGATCTTGACCAGCATCTGCCCTGGCCGGACCGACTTGATGATCTCCTGCCCGACCGCCGCCGCCTGCACCCGCGCGAGGAACTCGCCGGTGAGCTCGAACGACACGTCGGCTTCGAGGAGGACGCGGCGGATCTCCCGCAGCCCCTCCCGCACGGCTTCCTCGCTGAGCGCCCCGCGGCCCGTGAGGCGCCGCAGGGTGTCGGTCAACTTGGAGGAGAGCTCGTCGAACATAGCCCGGCAAAATAGCGCTGCGGGTGTGGAAAAGGGAAGAGAGCTGGAAGGGCGTGACCAGTGACCTGTTACCAGTGACCAGGGGGCGCCGCTTCGGGTGGGCCCCCGTTCCTGGTCACGGGTGACTGGTTACAGGTCACCCCCTGGAGGTTCCACCATGAAACCATCCCCCCTCAGCACTCCGTAGATTCCCCACTCATATGATCCCGACCCCCATCCCCCTCCCCGACGAAGCCACCCGCCGAGCCGCCCTGGAGCGGATGAAGATGGCCGCCACCGGGTTGCTGGTGGTGGCCCTGATCGTCTTCATCGTGGCCAAAATGAACGAGGACGTCTATCCCTGGCTGGCCTACGTCCGGGCCACGGCCGAGGCGTCACTGGTGGGCGGGATCGCGGACTGGTTTGCGGTGACGGCGCTGTTCCGGCACCCGCTGGGGATCCCGATCCCCCACACCGCCATCATGCAGAAGCAGAAGGACCGGGTCGGCAAGATCCTCGGCAACTTCGTCCAGAACCACTTCCTCTCGCGCACGGTCCTCGAGGCGCGGCTGGCCGGGATCCACCCCGCCCAACGGGCCGCCGACTGGATGCAGCAGGAGGCCAACCGTCGCCGGCTCGCGAAGCAGCTGGCCGGTGGCCTGGCGCGCGCGGTCGAGGCGCTCCCCGAGGACGAGGTGCGCGAGTTCGTGCAGCGCAGCGCGGTGAGCCGGCTCGAAGGGGTCAAGCTCGCCCCGCTGGTCAGCGAGGTGATGACGGTGGCTGCGGCGGGTGGCCGGCCGCAGGAGCTGCTCAACGAGGTGATGAAGCTGGTGGGTGGTGGGCTCCGGGACGGCCACGACTCGATCCGCGAGCGAGTCCGCCAGGAGAGTCCGCGGTGGGTGCCGGTCGGGCTCCGCGATGCGGTGGCCGACCGGCTGATCGGCGCCGTCGAGCGGTTGATCGGCGAGATGCTCAACGATCCGCTGCATCCGCTGCGCAAGAAGTTTGATCGGGTCGTCGCCGATTTCATCAACCGGATCAAGACGTCACCGGAACTCATCGCGCGCATTGAGGGGATGAAGCAGGACCTCCTCGGTCATCCGATCGTCGAGGAGATGGTGTCGAGCGTCTGGGACAAGACGCGGCTCGCCGCGGCGGGCTACCGTGCCGATCCGGAGGGGACGTCGCTCGAGCCGCTCGAAGAGATTCTCGCGGGACTCAGCGAGTCGTTGTCGGAGAGCGCGGAGCTGCGCGGCGAAGTGGATCGCTTCACCAGCGAGATCATCACCTCGCTGCTCGAGCAGCATCGGCAGGAGATCGCCGACCTGATTGCGACCACGGTGGCCGAGTGGGACCCGGAAGTCGCCGCGGGACGGATCGAGCTCGCCGTTGGCCGCGACCTCCAGTTCGTGCGGCTCAACGGCACGCTGGTGGGTGGGGCGGCCGGGTTGGTGATCTACACGCTATCGCGGTTCCTGTAGGGGGACATCAGGGGCCGACGATTTCGTTCAGCCCTTCCACCACCAACGACAATTCCCTCGGGGAGATGCGGCTCAGGCGCTTCCCGAGGCGCTCAACTGCCAAGGTGCGCACCTGGCCGATCTTGACCCACGAGCGCTTTGGCAGCTTGGTGTCGGTCAACTCGAGCATCAACGGGAAGCCGACGCGTGGCTCCTGACTCGTCAACGCCACGGCGATCACCGTCCCCGACCGCTCGTTGAACGCGTCGTGACTCAGGATCAGCACGGGTCGCAGCCCGGCCTGCTCCCGTCCACGCGTCGGGTTAAGATCCGCCCACCGGATCTCCCCCCTCAGTATGCCGGCCATTCGACCCCTTCCTGGCCAAAGCCCATCTCGGCTTCCCGCGCTTCCTCGATCGGGTCGAGCTTGGCGCACTCCTCGATCAGACGTCGGTGCTTGAGCCGGTCGAGCTTTTCGAGCACGGCCACTTCAATCGCCTGGCTCCGGTTCGGAAACTGCCCACTCCGGACCAGTCGATCGAGCTGGTCGAGCAGATGGGACTCGAGCGTTACCGCCACCTTGGACTTGGCCATCGCGCGCTCCGTGGTATGATGTATCATCATACCACCCGAAACGCCAAAGAGAAGGGCCGCACCATCGGATTCGTGGTCACGGCCCCAATCTCTCCCCGCCCGACGCCTGCGCGCGGCACCAATTACCGCAGCGCTACCCCCGGCAGCGCGCTCCACCGCTCCCACGCCGTCGGCGCCGCCACCACCCGCACCCCCGGCTTTCCGCCGACATCCATCAGCTCGGCGGTGGTCCGATAGCCGGCGCGCGGCAGCTTGGTGAGCCGATCGGCGATCTGTACCTTGAAGCGCTCAGCGAGTCGCGACTCATCCCACACCGTCACCCAGACCAACGCCGCACCGGTCGCGCTGCGGAAAAGGCGCATCCGGTCGCCGCCCCAGCCGAGCGCGATATCGGTCGGCACCTCGTTGATGCCCACCAGCGACGACCGCAGCACCGCGATCTCGAATTCGCCGAAGGTGTCGTCGTGCATCACGCCGACGGTGTCGTCGACGAAGCGCACCGTGAGCGGCAGGTCCTTCTGCGCATACCGATCGGGGTGGAGGATCTGCTCCGTGGAGATCGGCAGCATCGCGCCAAAGGGCTGCTGATCGGCGTGGTTCTTCCGGAACCAGCGCATCCATTCGGAGCCCTGCAGGTACGGAAAGGTCAGCCCCTCGCGCAGGATCAGCGGCGCGCTCGCGAAGACCTTCATCCCGGTTTGCTGCGTGCGGATCTGATTCCGGAAATTCTCCCAGAAGGCGTCGTCGGTCGCGACGTTCTGCGCCGGGAGAATCGCAATCAGCGACACCAGCGTCGCCTGCCCCTCGAGGACTGCCTGCGCCGCAGCGAGCCGGTCGGCATCGCTCGTGTCGGTCAGGATACTGTCGAGCGCGATGTACTGGTCCTGCAGCGCGTGCACGAGCTCGTGCGCGAGCACCAGCCTCAGCTCGGCCTTGTCGCCGCCCGCCACCGCGAAGAGCTTGGTCGAGTCGGGATCGTAGAAGCCGGCGACCTGCTCGCTGTAGAGGTCGATGAAGAGCTTCTTGACGTCGAGCGTGTCGGAGAGAAGGCCGAGGAGCCGGTAGGTGGTGACCACGCCCTCGAGGCGCGCGGCCGGGATCTCCTTCGCCAGCTTCGCGAGCAGGTAGGCGCGGACCTGGTCGCGGCTCCGGACGGCGGTGACCGGCGTGCTCTTGAAGGTGAGGCCGGTGGCCTTCGAAACCGCCGGCATCAACGAGTCCACCATCGCCGCCAGCTCCTTCTGATCGAGCGACTGGGCGTCGGCCGCCGGTTCACCACGGCAGGCGCTGGCGGCCAGAATCAGGCCCGTGAGCAGGACGCGCGTTAGCTTCACCAATACCCCATCCGATAATGAGTCGCCGGAAGTGTAGCAGGCCCCGCCGGTGAATTCACCGCACCCCGAGACCACCATGCCGCTGCGATGCTACCCCGCCGCCACGCTGTTGCTCCTTGGAGCGATCGGCTGCACCCAGGACGCCCCTGCGCCGGCGGCCACCCCGGCCGAGCCCGGGAGCGGGATGCCGACCTTCGAGCGGCGCCCGCTCAAGATTGCGGAGGAGGATTTGCCCCAGGAGCGGTACCTGATGTTCGGGGCCGTGTCGGATGGGTCGGTGATCTACCAAGCGTCCTTCGACGAAGGGCCGATGCTGCGTCGGGTCGATTCGACCGGCGGAAGGATCGGTGCTTTCGTTCGCGACGGCGAGGGGCCAGGCGAATTGCGCGGGTTCGCGCACCTGAAAGTGCGCGGCGACACGCTCCAGATCTTCAACTCCGACCGCGGCGCCCTGATCGAAATGACGCTCAACGGCAAACTGCTCCGCGAGCGGCGGGCGCTCATCTACGACCTCGCGATGGCCTGGCTCGGCGATTCGGTCGATCACTTTCAACCATTCCCTCTCCCCGGCCAGCGTGGCGGCTCGATGATCCGGTCGCCGCTTGGCAGTCAGGACGGTCGGGTCGTGTTCGACACCAGCAATGTCCTTTTCGCCAATGCAATCGCGAAGCGGCCTCCCGAGCGCAACTCGTCGATGACGGTTCCCTACCTGGCCACCAAGGACCGCATCTGGCTGGCCGACTCGTGGAACTACCGCATCACGACCTTCAGCAGCGACGGTCGCCTGCTCAACGATTTCGTGCACGACGCACCACCCAACAGACGTGGTCCACGCGCCCTCGCGGAGACCCGCGAGCGGATCATGAAAGCGCCGCGATCCACGCGGGGACCCGATGGCAAGCGGTACGAACTTCCCGATGAGCGTGGTCGCCTCGACACCCTCGAGCGCGAGCAGATTCGCCACTTCGGTCGCAACCCGCTGCATGTCGATGAGTTCGGGAGGCTTTGGGTGGTCGGCGTCACCCGCGACTCGACGTCGGTCGATCTCTTTGCCGACACGACGTTCGTCGGCCGCGTGATGCTGCCCTGCTATGCGAGTCCCTTTGGGACGCGCGTCGCCCTCGGCCGCGGTGGGTGGATGGTGCTGGAATGTGAGGTGGAGGGCGGCGACTGGCCGACGGAGCTGCAGTTGTACCGGATTGTTGAGAAGCCGAAGCTCCCCTAAAGCCCTAGGACGCTCACGCGGTACCACGTCACCATCGCGTCGCCGACCACCCAATAGGCGGCGCCACCGATCGCGAGGAAGATCCCGAACGGGACGAGCTTCTCCTTCCCCATGAGCTTCATCGGGAGGAAGATCAGCGTGCCGATCAGTGCACCAAGGAAGAGCGTGAGCAGCACGCCCTGCCAGCCGAGGAAGGCGCCGAGCATCGCCATCATCTTGATGTCGCCGCCGCCCATCGCCTCTTCGCCGAACGCCTTCTGCCCCACCACCGCGATCAGGTAGAGCAGCACGTAGCCGACGACCGCGCCGATCAGCGCCGCCTGCCAGCCGAGCGCGCCGCCGAGGAACGCGAAGCCGAGCCCGATGACTGTCCCGCCGATCGAGAACTCGTCGGGAATGATGTACTCGCGCGCGTCGGTCATCGCGATGCCGAGCAGCAGCGTGCCGAAGGTCGCCGCGCGTGCGGCCTCGACGTCGAGCCCGTACCATGCCACCGCCAGCGCCCAGATGATGCCGGTCGCCAGCTCAATGAGCGGGTACATGATCGGGATCGGCAGCGCGCACTGTCGGCACTTGGCGCGGAGCACGAGCCACGACACGACCGGGATGTTGTCGTACCAGGTGATCTGGTAGCCGCACCGGGGGCAGCGCGACCTCGGCTTCACGACCGAGAGTTCCGCCGGCCAGCGGGTGATGCAGACGTTCAGGAAGGAGCCGAGCAGCAGGCCGAAGGCGCCCGCGAAGGCCACCAGTGGCCACCACGGGTCGCCACCCGGAGGAGTGAAGCTCACCGCGTCACCTGGTAGAGGAGAATCCCCGCCGCGATCGCGACGTTCAGCGACTCGGCCTCGGGCGCGATCGGAATCGCCACGCGCCGCTCGGCATGCGCCAGCAGTTCGGGACGGAGCCCGGCGCCTTCGTTGCCGAGCAACAGCGCGATCGGCCCTGCCGGGGCGGCGGCGAGCGGCTCGCCATCCATTGTGGTGGCCCACGGCGCCACGTGGTGCTGCTTGAGCCAGGCAAAGGTGGCGACGTCGTCGGCGTGCAGGTGCGGCAGCAGGAAGAGGGCGCCCATCGCCGCGCGCACCACCTTCGGATTGGTCAGGTCCACCGTGCCCGGCAGCGCCACGATCCCCGACGCGCCGAACGCCAGCGCCGTCCGTGCAATCGTGCCGACGTTGCCCGGATCCTGCACGCCATCGAGAATCACCACCGGCTGCTTCGGCGCGGCGACCATCGCATCGAGCGTCCAGCTCCGTGGTTCGTAGACCGCCACGATCCCCTGCGGCTGCTCGGTGGCGGCCACGTCGTCGAGCTGTTCGTCGCTGAGATGCTCGACCAGCACGCCTGCCGCCTGCAAGGCCTGGAGCAGCGCCGCGCCGCGCGGCGTCGCCTCGAGCGTCGGACCGACCACCGCGCCCTTGCACGCGACCCCCGCGGCAAGCATTTCTTCCACCAGGCGCACCCCTTCCGCCAACGCCAATCCTCGGCGCTCGCGGGCCTTGCGGCGGTGCAGGTCGCGGATCGTGCTCAGCAGGGCCATGGGCTCGGAGGTCGAGTGATGAACAATTCGCGGCGGATCGCACTCACGATCGCCGGGTCGGACTCGGGGGGCGGCGCCGGCATCCAGGCCGACCTGAAGACCTTCGCCGCCTGGGACGTCTACGGCACCTCGGTGATCGTCGCCGTCACGGCGCAAAATACCCTCGGCGTGACCGCCGTCCATCCAGTCCCCGGCGAAGTCATCGCAGCGCAGCTGATGGCGGTCGCCGACGACCTCCCCCCCGACGCCTGCAAGAGCGGGATGCTCGCCACCCGCGAACTGGTCGAACTGGTCGCTGCCTCGATCGGGGCCCGCGGCTGGCGCAGGTACATCTGTGACCCGGTCATGGTGGCGACGTCCGGCGATCGGCTGCTCGACGCCGACGCGGTGGCCGCCGTACGCGACCGACTCCTCCCGCTGGCAGCCTGCGTCACGCCCAACCTCGACGAAGCGGAGATCCTCACCGGCCGCGCCGTCCGCACCCCCGATGCGATGGCCGACGCCGGCAAGGCGCTGCTCGACCTCGGCGCCGGCACCGCGCTCGTGAAGGGCGGCCACCTCGCGAGCGACATCCTCGTCGACGTCTTCGTCACCGCGGACGGCATCGAGCGTTACACCCGCCCGCGCCTGCACACCCGCGCCACCCACGGCACCGGCTGCACCCTATCGGCCGCGATCACCGCAGCGCTCGCACTGGGGTACGACCTCGATCGCGCCGTCCCCGAAGCGCTCACCTACCTGCAGGCCGCCATCCACGCGGCGCCGGGGCTGGGCAAGGGGAATGGGCCGGTGTGGCACGGTGTAGAGCGATGATCGAGAAGCGAGAAGCGAGAAGCGCGACAGCATCCCTCGCTTCTCGCTTCTCCCTTCTCGCTTCTCGACTAACGAATCTCCCCGACCACCCCAGTCACGATCTTCGCCAGCGTCTCCCCCGCCTTCCCCGCCACGTCCATCACCTCGCTGTGGTCCAGCACGCCGGTGAAGGTGCCGGCGGCGGGGTTGGTGATCAGCGAGATGCCGAGGCAGCGCATCCCGCGCGCGCGCGCGGCGATCACCTCGACCACGGTGCTCATGCCGACGGCGTCGGCGCCGAGGCGCTCGAGCATGCGGACTTCGGCGGGCGTCTCGTAGGTCGGCCCGAGGAGGCCGGCGTAGACGCCTTCCTCCATCGTGACGCCGAGGCCGGCCGCGACCTCCTTGGTGCGCGCCCGGAGCGCGGCGTCGTACGCGACGGTCATGTCGGGGAAGCGGGTCTCGCCATGAAAGACGGCGCCTTCAAGGGGATTGCGGCCAGTCAAATTGAGGTGGTCGCTGAGCAGCATCAGCGTGCCAGGGTGGAAGCTCCGACGAATCCCCCCCGCCGCATTGGTCACGATCAGCGTCGTGACCCCGAGCGCGCCAAACACCCGCACCGGGAAGGCGGCCTCGGCGGCGCCGTGTCCCTCGTACATGTGAAACCGACCGCTCTGCAGGATCACCTCCGTCCCGCCAAGGCGCCCGGCGACGAGTTCGCCGCTGTGACCCACGACCGACGTCGGGTGAAATCCCGGCAGCGGCCCGTAGGGCATCCGAACCGGTTGGTCGACATGATCGGCGAGGCCGCCGAGGCCTGACCCGAGTACGATCGCGATCTTGGGGACCCGGCCACCCAGCGTGGTGTGGATCGTCTGCGCCGCGAGGGCGACCATGTCCTCTTGTTGCTTGATCGTCATGCGAGCATCCCGGCGAGCGAAGCAGAGATGAACGCCGCGAGGTTGCCGGCGATCATCGCGCGGAGGCCGAACTTGGCGATCTCCCCGCGGCGTTCCGGAGCGAGGCCACCGATGCCACCGATCTGGATCGCGATCGAGGAGAAGTTGGCGAAGCCGAGCAGCGCGTAGGTGCAGATCACCGCGGAGCGCGGCGAGAGCGTCATCCCGCTGCCGAGGTCGCCGGCGAACTGCGCGTAGGCGACGAACTCGTTGAGTGAGGTCTTGAGGCCGATGAGCCCGCCCACGTAGGCGGTGTCAGCCCAGGGGACGCCCATCACGAAGGCGAGCGGCCGGAGCAAGGTGCCGAGGATCAGCTGCAGCGAGAGGTTCTCGACGCCGACCAGGCCACCGACCCAGCCGAGCCCGGCGTTGAGCATCGCCATCAGCGCCACGAAGGCCATCAGCATCGCGGCGACGTTGATCGCGAGCTGGACGCCCTGCGCCGCCCCGTTCGCCGCGGCCTCGATCACGCTCGACTCCGCCGACAACGACTTCTTGCGGAAGGCGAAGCGTCGCGGCGTCTCCAGCTGGGGCGCCTCGACCTTGGTCTCCGCGATGTCGAGCTCGAGCGATCCGGCGGTCACCGGCACTTCCGTCTCGGGCTTGAGAATCTTGGCGAGGTAGAGGCCGGCCGGGGCGTTCATGACGCTGGCCGCCAGCAGGTGCGAGGCGATCCCCGGCAGCATCCCTGAGAGCATCCCCACGTATGCCGCCAACACGCCACCCGCGACCGTCGCGAAGCCACCGACCATCACGGTGATCAGCTCCGACTGTGTCATCTTGGCGACGAACGGCTTGATCAGCAGCGGCGCCTCGGTCTGCCCGAGGAAGATGTTGCCCGAGGCCGAGAGCGTCTCGGCGCCCGAGGTGCCGAGCGTCTTCTGCATCCCCCAGGCGAGCCCCTTCACGATGTACTGCATCACGCCGAGGTAGTAGAGCACCGACATCAGCGCGGAGAAGAAGATGATCGTCGGCAGCACCGAGAAGGCGAAGAACGCCCCGGTGTTGGCCATCATCCCGCCGGTGGTGTCGAGCGCGCCCGTGGCGCCCGGGATGCCGACCGGGACGTTGCTCTGCACCAGGTTGCCGAAGACGAAGCGGGCACCCTGTTCCTGGAAGCCGAGCAGCGAGGTGATCCAGCCACCGACGGTCTGGAAGAAGGCCCGACCGATGTCGGTCTTCAGCACCACGAGCCCGAAGGCGACTTGCAACGCGACGCCGCTGCCGACGAGGCGCCAGTTGATCCGCTTCCGGTCGTAGCTCATCAGCACCGCGAGCCCGATCATCGTGACCATGCCGACGATGCCCATCAGGCGATCGGTGAACGGAATGTCGAGGCCGTTCTTGAGGGTGGCGAACCGCTCGGCGGCGGTCTGCGTCTGCAAGGCGAGATGGAGGAGGGTCACGATGGGCTCGCGAGGGCGGCCAGGGCGTGTTCGCGGAGGGCGAGACGCTCAGGCCAGGGGAGGAAGGCGTGCTCGAAGGCGGTGAGGGCCATCGTCTCGAGCTCGGAGGGGGTAAAGCCGAGTGCCTGCTGCGCCAGAAGGTACTCGTCGGTCAGGACCACGCCACTCATCAACCACGAATCGGTGCAGAGCGTCACCGGGATGCCCGCATCGAAGTACTCGCGCACGGGATGCTCGGCCGCCGTGGCCACCGCGTGCGTCTGCACGTTGGAGGTGATGTTCACCTCGATGCAGATGCGCCGATCGCGGACGTACTCGAGCAGCGCCGGGTTCTCGTAGAGCCGCGTCCCGTGGCCCAGGCGCACCGCGCGGCAGCTGTGGATCGCCTCGAAGATGCTCTCCCACCCGGCCGCCTCGCCGGCGTGGACGGTGATGCCCAGCCCGCCGCGCGCCGCCAGGTCGAACGCCTCGCGATGGGGTTCGGGCGGCCGCCCCGCCTCGCCGCCGGCCAGGTCGAAGCCGACCACGCCGTGGCTCCGCATCCGAACCGAATGCTCGGCGATCACCAGCGAGAGCTCGGGATCGTAGTGGCGCAGCGAGCAGTTGATGATCCGTGCCGGCACGCCGAAGTCGGCCAGTCCGCGCTGCAACCCGCGCCATTCCGCCTCGATCACCTCGTCGAGCGAGAGCCCCTCGCGCGTGCTCAACTGCGGGCAGTAGCGGATCTCGAGGTAGTGGAGTCCGTCGGCGGCGGCGTCCTCGATCATCTCGTACGCCACCCGCTCGATCGCCTCGGGATGCTGCAGCAGCGCGATGGTGACATCGAAGCGCGCGAGATAATCCTCGAGATTGCTCGCGTCGTCCACCAGCATCCAGCGCCGCAGCGACTCGGCGTCCTTCGCTGGCAACGCAGCACCAGAGGCCGCGGCGAGTTCGAGCATCGTGGCCGGTCGGAGCGAGCCGTCGAGGTGAACATGCAGCTCGGCCTTCGGCATCCGCCGGAGCGCCTCACGCATCGGCGAGGTCCTCGACCCGGGCGGAGCGTTGCACTCGGTAGATGCCACCGGCGGTCACCGGGGCGTCGGCGTCGACCGGGAGTCCGCGGGCATCCGTGGCGATCGAGCCCCCCAGCAGCAAGGCCAGGAGGTCGGGGTCATGGTCGCCCAGCGACTGGGCGAGGGAACGGCCCGGCGCCACACGGAGCGGGCGGCCGTTTACGAAGATCGGGATGAGGTTTGGAGTCACGCGAGTAAATATCCGGTCACAAGTCCCCTTCCTGCAACGCCGCAGCGCTTGCCCCCCCGGCGACGGGAGAGTTCGTTTGAGCCCAGTCCGGCGGCACTGCCTCCCCCAGGGAGACCGGTCGACCCGCCGGTGGACCGGTCCGGAGCCCCGATGACGCATCGCATTCTGGTGGTGGACGACGAACCCGACATCACCGCGCTGGTGGCCTACCACCTGGCCAAGGCGGGGTTCCGAGTCTCGACCGCCACCAACGGCCCCGATGCCCTCAAGGCCGCCAAGGAGGAGTGCCCCGACGTGGTGGTGCTCGACCTGATGCTTCCCGGGCTTTCGGGCTATGACGTCCTGACGGAGCTCCGGAAGCGGGACGAGACCCGTGACGTTGGCGTGATCCTCCTGACTGCCCGCCGTGACGAGCCCGACCGGATTCGCGGCCTCTCCCTCGGCGCCGACGACTACCTCACCAAGCCGTTCTCGCCGGCCGAACTCGCCCTCCGGGTGCAGGCATTGCTGCGGCGGCTTGCCGCCCCGGCCGTGATGCAGGGGTCGACGCTGGTGGCGGACGGGCTCACGGTGGATCGGGCTGCGCACCGGGTTGCGCTCGATGGCGAGGAGCTCAACTTGACGGCAACCGAGTACAAATTGCTGGTCACCCTGTTGGAGCGGCGAGGGCGAGTGCAATCGCGGCCGCACCTGCTGGAGACCGTCTGGGACGCGCAACCCGACATCCAGACCCGCACCGTGGACATGCACGTCCAACGGTTGCGGACCAAGCTCGGGGAGATCGGCGAGATGATCGAGACCGTTCGGGGCTTCGGCTACCGCTTCAAGAAGTGACCTTCGCCCGCCGTTTGCTGCTCGGGACCTTCACCGTCGTGGCCCTCACCCTCCTCGTCCTGGTGTGGGGTTCCGAGCGCGCCCTGCGCAACGGCCTCGAGCGCGACCTCCACGCCTCCCTGCTTCGGGAAGCCGATCTTGTCCGAAGCGCCCTCCCCGCCGATTCGCTGGAATGGGGGAGGGCTGTGACGCGACTCGGCGCCGAGAGCGGGCACCAACTCGTCCTCCGGGACGGAAGCGGGCGCATACGAGCGGCCACCGATTCGCTGCCGACCCAGGACATGTTGGCGGTCCGGTCACCCGGCGGCGTGCTGTCGATCGAGGTTGCCGCACCTCTCACCGGCGTGAAGCTGACCGTCGCGCGCGCGCGAAGCTCGATGCTGCGCGCCGCCCTGCTGGCACTGGCTGTGGCGCTCGCCCTGGCCTTCGTGGCTGGTCGCTCGATCGCGGCCCCGCTCGTCCTGCTCGCTGCCGCAGCGCGCGCGATTGCTGCCGGAGCCCTGCCGAAATTCCCGCGGTCCGGGATCTCGGAGGTGGACGCGCTGGCCCAGGCCCTTCGGCAGATGCACCGGCAACTCGCCGAGCGCTTCGAGGAGTTACAGGCCGAGCAGGCGAACGGCAGCGCGGTGGTCGACGCGATGATGGAAGGAATCATCGTCGCCGACGCCCGTGGGCGCATCGTGACGGCCAATCCTGCCGCCCGCCGCTTGCTTGGCTATGGGGCAGGCGAGGGTCTCCCCGAGCTGCGGACGTTGTTTCGGGACAAGGCCGCCCGCGAGGCGGTCGAGGAGGTGCTCGCCGGGCGCATGGTGCAGGATCGTGAACTTGAGCTCGACGACCAGATTGTCTCGCTCAATGCTCGTGCCGTCGCGGGCGGTGGGGCCATCCTGGTCCTGCACGACCTCACCGTGGTCCGTCGACTGGAGTCCGTCCGTCGCGATTTCGTCGCCAACGTCTCCCATGAGCTCAAGACGCCGTTGACCTCGATCGCCGGCTACACCGAAACGCTCGCGGACGGCGGCGTCGACCCGGCGACGACACGGCGCTTCCTCGAAACCATCCGGAGCAACGCCCAACGGATGCACCGGCTCGTTGATGACCTGCTCGATCTGTCGCGAATCGAGTCAGGCCGGTGGGTGCCACGCCCCAGTCTGACTCCCATCGCCTCGGCGATCCGTGAGGCCTTCGCTGCGGCGGACGACCGCGCAACCACCCGGCAGGTGACTCTGGCCCTCGAGGTCGCGCCGGACGCCGCCGAGATCTACGCCGACCCCGAGGCGCTGGGGCAAGTGCTCACCAATCTGATTGACAATTCGCTCCGGTACACGCCGGCGGGCGGAACGATCACCTGCCGGACGCGCCGCGTCGACGAGACCATCGAGCTCGCGGTCATCGACACCGGGACCGGGATCCCAGGCGAGCATCTGGGACGAATTTTCGAGCGCTTCTATCGTGTGGAACCCTCGCGGTCGCGGGAGGAGGGTGGCACCGGCCTCGGACTATCCATCGTCCGGCACTTGGTTGAATCGCACGGCGGGACCGTCGCGATCGAGAGCACCCTCGGTGCTGGCACGACGATTTTCGCCAGGTTTCCCGTGGTTCGGGGCTTCGTTACAACTCCGTGACGTGGTTGAGATCCCATCGTGATCCCCCGCCGACTTGTTACACAAACTCGGCGTGACTGCGGCATGGCTGTCGCCTGATTGCTGTCAGCGCCCACGACTCTTCGGAGATGCAATGCGCGTGTGCACGAGACTGGCTCTGACCACGCTCCTGGCGCTGGGTGCGACCCGCACGACCCTGGCCGCCCAAGCGGTGCAGACACCCACAATCACGGTGTCCGGTGTTGGGTACCTCAGCGCATCCTACCAGCTCCGGGTGGACTCGTCGCTCACGCCGGCTGCCCACGGCAACAACTTCGACGTGGTGCGCTCCTACGTGAACGTGCTTGGCAAATTCGCCGACGGGATCAGTACCCGGGTGACCATCGACGTCGATGGCCGCAAGGCGGCCGCCAACGAGCAGGCCTTCCGGCTGAAGTACGCGTACGTGGCCTGGCAGCCCGGGACGTCGCCACTGACCATCAAGCTCGGCGCGATCCAGACACCGCTGATTGAGTGGGAGGAGGCCCTCTGGGAGTACCGGATGCAGGGGGTGGTGCCGCTCGAGCGCGCCGGGTACATCACGTCGTCGGATTTCGGCATCTCCGTCGATGGCATGTGGCGGTTCGAGCAGGTGAACGCGCAGATCGGCGTCTACAACGGCGAGGGGTACAACAACGCGCTGGGCGACAACCGGAAGGACGTCAGTGGGCGGCTCTCCGTTCGGCTGGCTCGGAGCGATCTGCCGGGCAAGGTTGGCGGTCTTCGGCTGACTGGCTACGCCAACATCGGACGTAGCAACGGTGGCGGTGTCCGGGACCGCGCGCTCGCGGTGCTCTCCTACAAGACCAAGGCAGTGACCCTCGCGGCCGAGCTCGGATTCATGGAGGACTCGACCAGCGCGGCGACGCCCCACGCCAAGGGGCGATTGATGGCCGCCTATGGCGTGGTCAACCTGCCACACTCCAAGGTGGCCCTCATCGGCCGGATTGACGCCTTCGATCCGAACACCGATTCCACCGCCGTCAGCGCCAGTGCGCGACTGGCCGTGAACCGGCAGACGCGGGTCATCGCCGGCGCGTCGTACACCGTCTCGCCGAACCTGCGCTTTTTGGTCGATGCCGACCTCAATTCCGTCGCCGGTGGATCACCCACCAACAGCTTCGACCGGAGTCGGCAGCAGCTCTTCCTGCACACCGAATTCAAGTTCTAAATCATCGCCATCTGTTTCCTCGTGTCTCGGAGCATGCCATGGTCGCTCGTTGCAAGATGTCGCACCTGCTCGCATTTGCCCTCCTGCTGGGGTGCCAACCGGCGGCGCCCCTGCCGGCCCAGTCCATCACCGGGGCCGGGGCGACCTTCCCGAATCCCGTGTACACCAAGTGGTTCGACGCCTGGCACAAGAAGACGGGCGCCGAGATCAATTACCAATCGGTCGGCTCCGGCGCGGGGATTCGGCAGTACACCCAAGGCACCGTCGATTTTGGCGCCACCGACGGACCGATGACCGCGGAGCAGATGACCGCGGTGCAGGGCCAGGTCCTCCATATCCCCACCGTGTTGGGCGCGGTGGTGCTGACGTGGAACTTGCCCTCGCTCGGCACCAAACAGCTCCAGCTCGACGGCCCGACGATCGCCGACATCTTCCTGGGGAAGATCATCAAGTGGGACGACCGCCGGATTGCCGCCCTGAATCCCGGCCTCAAGCTTCCGGCCAACACCGACATCATCGTGGTCCATCGGTCTGACGGTTCCGGCACCAGCTACATCTTCACCGACTTCCTGTCGAAAGTGTCGCCGGAGTGGAAGCGGCAGGTCGGCTCCGCGACGGCGGTGAACTGGCCGGTCGGGTTGGGCGGCAAGGGCAACGAAGGGGTGACGCAGCAGGTGAAGCAGGTCGAGGGCGCCCTCGGCTACGTCGAACTCATCTATGCGTCGGCCAACAAGCTCCCGTATGCGCTGGTGAAGAACGCCGCGGGGACCTTTGTGCAGCCGTCGTTGGAAACCGTGACCAACGCGGCAGCGAGCGCCAAGTTCACGAAGCAGACGGACTTCCGGGTTTCGATTACCAACGCCCCAGGCGCCCAGTCCTACCCGATTTCCTCTTTTACCTGGCTGCTGATCCGGCCCAACACGAAGGATGCTGCCAAGGGAAAGGCCATCCACGATTTCCTCGCGTGGATGATGACCCCCGAGGCACAGAACATGGCGAAGGCCCTTCTCTATGCGCCGCTGCCCGCCGAGGTCGTGACCCTGGTCAACGAGCGATTGAAGACCTTGCAGGCCGGTGGGAAGCCGATCCGCTAGGAGGCCGTGACACATTTGTTACACAGCCGTGACCTGACTGGGTGGGAGGACAGGTAGCCTCCTGCCCATGCAGACTGGACCAGAATCCTTGACCTCGACCTCGCTGTCAGGCACCTCCCGAAGTGACCAGTGGTTCAAGGGAGTGCTCACCCTGGCGGCGTTCTTCGTGCCCGCCCTGCTGGTCGCCCTCTTCCTGGAGCTGCGGCACGGCGCCCAATTGTCGATGTCGACGTTCGGGTTCCGGTTCCTGACGACCAGCACGTGGGACCCTGTGACCGGGGAGTTTGGTGCCTTCCCGCTCGTCTTCGGCACGCTGCTGACCTCACTGATCGCCTTGCTGCTGGCCGTCCCGCTGTCACTCGGCGTCGCGGTCTATCTCACGGAATTCGCGCCGCAGTCGATTCGTACGCCCATTGCGACCGTGATTGAGTTGCTGGCGGCGATCCCCAGTGTCGTCTACGGCCTCTGGGGGGTCTTCGTCCTCATCCCGGTGTTGAAGGCGACGGTCTTCCCGTTCCTCCGCGACACGCTGGGCGTCCTCCCGATCTTTACCGGGGCGATCTATGGGCCCTCGGTGCTGGCCGCCAGCCTGATCCTCACCATCATGATCATGCCCTTCATCATGTCCGTCTCGCGCTCGGTGCTCCTCGCCGTGCCGCCCAGCCAGCGCGAGGCCGCGCTCGCCATGGGGGCGACCCGGTGGGAAGCGGTCCGGACGGTGATCGTGCCGTACGCGCGCTCCGGCATCATCGGCGCCGTGATTCTCGGCCTGGGCCGGGCGCTCGGCGAGACGATGGCCGTGACGATGCTGATCGGCAACCGGCATGACATCAGCGCGTCGTTGTTCGCGCCGGGCTACACGATGGCGGCCGTCATCGCGAACGAGTTCTCCGAAGCGGCCACCGAATTGCACATTTCCTCGCTGACCTACGTCGCGCTCCTGCTCTTCCTGGTGACGGTGCTCGTGAACGCGGCGGCGCGCTTGCTGATTTGGCGCGTCGCCCGCGGCGCGGCCATCGGGAGTCGGGCCCAGTGAGCGCCCGCGCCTGGCGACGGGGCAAGAGTCACATCATGGTCGGCGTCATGCTGCTGGCCGTGGTGGTTGCGGTGCTGCCGCTGCTGTTGATCCTCGGGTCGTTGATCGTGAAGGGCGCCAGTTCCCTGTCGGTCGCCTTTTTCACCAACACGCCGGTGCCGGCGGGTGAAACGGGGGGCGGTGTCCTGCACGCGATCGTGGGCACGCTCATCATCGTCGGCCTCGCCTCGGCGGTCGGCGTGCCGATAGGAATCGCCGCCGGGCTCTACTGCGCCGAGTATCCCGGGAGCCGGCTGGCGTGGATGACCCGGTTCGTCTCCGACGTGATGAACGGGACGCCCTCCATCGTGGTGGGTGTCTTCGCCTGGACCTTCATCGTGGCGACGCAGAAACACTTCTCGGGACTGGCCGGCAGTGCCGCACTCGCGATTCTGATGGTGCCGATGGTCACGCGAACCACCGAAGAACTGATCAAGCTCGTGCCTGCCTCCCTGCGGGAAGCCGCCCTTGCGCTGGGGTATTCGCGCTGGCGTACCTCGATCACCATCGTGCTGCGCACCGCGTTGCCGGGCATTGTGACGGGCGCACTCCTCGCGGTCGCTCGTGCGGCCGGCGAAACGGCGCCGTTGCTGTTCACCGCGCTCGGGAGCCAGTACCTCTCCTACAACCCGAATGAGCCCATGGCGGCCCTTCCCCTGGTCGTCTTCACGTATGCTTCGGGACCGTATGAAGAATGGCATCAGTTTGCCTGGGCCACGGCCCTGGTCCTGATCCTCGTGGTCTTCGTCCTCTCGGCGGCGGCGCGCTTCGCGACCCGGCAGCGGTTCTCCTCGCATGGCTGACATGCCCGCCCGGATCGAGACGGACAAGCTGAGCGCCATCTATGGCAAGTTCACCGCCGTCAAAGGCGTCTCCCTCGCCTTCGCGCCCAATCAGGTCCATGCACTGATCGGGCCCTCAGGGTGCGGCAAGTCGACGTTCCTCCGGGCACTCAACCGGATGCACGAAATCTCCGAAGGGGGCTGGATCACGGGTCGCGTCTTCCTCGACGGCCAGGACATCTACGCCCCCTCGGTCAATCCCATCCAGTTGCGTCGACGGGTTGGCATGGTCTTCCAGAAGCCGACCCCGTTCCCGATGATGTCGATCTTCGACAACGTCGCCGCGGGTCTGGTGGTCGAGGGCGGCCGCACCAAGAGCGAGATCGCCGAGGTCGTCGAGCGCTCGCTCCGCCGTGCCGCCTTGTGGGACGAGGTCAAGGACCGACTCCGTGCCAGCGCGGTTGGACTTTCGGGCGGTCAGCAACAGCGTCTGTGCCTCGCGCGCACGATCGCGCCCGAGCCACACGTGATCCTGCTCGACGAACCGACCGCCTCGCTCGATCCGCAAGGCACCCAGCGCATCGAGGAGCTGATGATCGAGTTGAAGCGGGAGTTCACCATCATCATCGTGACGCACAACATGCAGCAGGCCGCACGCATTTCCGACACCACCTCCTTCTTCTACGTCGGCACCATGGTCGAGCACGGCCCGAGCAAACAGATCTTCACCGCACCGCGCGTGGCCCAAACCGAGGCCTACATCACCGGGCGGTTCGGATGACGTCTCAGCCCACCTCGACGTCGGTCTGCATCGATGTGCGCGCCTTTTCGTTCTGGTACGGGGCACAGCAGGTGCTGTACGACCTCTCGTTCACCATCCCCAAGCAGTCTGTCACGGCGGTCATCGGCCCCTCCGGGTGCGGCAAGTCGACCTTCCTCCGTTCCATCAACCGGATGAACGACCTGATTGCCGGCGCCCGGGTGAGCGGGGACCTCCTGGTGGAGGGCCGGTCCGTGTACGCGGGGCGCCTCGACCTGGTCGCCCATCGGCAGCAGGTCGGCATGGTCTTTCAACGGCCGAATCCGTTCCCGATGTCGATTTTCGACAACGTCGCCTATGGCCCAGTGCTGAACGCCCTGGTCTCCAAGCGGGACGTGCCGGAGGTGGTCGAGCAATGCCTCCGCCAGGCGGCGCTGTGGGATGAAGTCAAGGATCGCCTGGACACGCCGGCGACGGGCCTCTCCGGGGGACAGCAACAGCGCCTGTGCATCGCGCGCGCGCTCGGCAATCGCCCGTCCGTGCTCCTGATGGACGAGCCGTGCTCGGCCCTCGATCCGGGGTCGACGGCCAAGGTGGAAGAGCTGATCCGTGAACTGAAGCGCGACTACACCATCGTGATCGTCACGCACAACATGCAGCAGGCAGCCCGTGTCTCGGAACGCACCGGTTTCTTTGAAGCCGGCCGGTTGCTTGAACTCGGGTTGACCAATCAAATTTTCACCGCACCGACCCACGAGCGGACGGAAGCGTACATCACCGGGAGGTTCGGATGAGCGTCGAGACCCATCGCCACTTTCACGAGGAGTTGAGCCACGTCAAGGTGCGCCTGCTCACGATGTCCGGCGAGGCCGAGGCCGCCCTCGGCCTCGCGGTCGAGGCGCTGCTCGAGCGGGATGCGACCAAGGCCGAACGGGTGATCCACGGCGACCGGGTCATCGACGCGATGGAGGTCGAGATCGAGGAGCAGTGCATCAACCTGCTCGCCCTGCAGCAGCCGATGGCCCGCGACCTCCGGATGCTCACCTCCGCGCTCAAGATTGCGAACGACCTCGAGCGCGTCGGCGACCACGCGGTCAACATCGCCCAGTCGGCCGACCGACTCGCCAAGAACCGGCCGATCACGCCGGAGCCCGAAATCGTGGAGATGGCTCGGCTCGCGCGCGGGATGCTCTCCGACGCGCTCGAGGCCTTCATCCGCGGCGACGCGACGGCCGGACGCGAAGTGTGCCGTCGTGACGACAAGGTCGATGCGCTGCACCGCTCCGTCTTCCGGATTCTCCTGACGCACATGATGGAAGACCCGCACATGATCGGTGCTGGCATGGAACTCTTCCTCGTGAGCCGCAACCTGGAGCGGGTGGCCGACCTCGCCACCAACATTGGCGAGGACGTGGTCTTCCTCGTGGAAGGCAAATCGATCAAGCACCACGCTGAGGATCGCGGCGACGCGTCCTCGTGAGCATTCCCGCCGGTGGGCGTGAGCGCCTCGGCGCGATCGACGTCGGCTCCAACTCGATCCGCCTCCTCGTCGCGGAACACGACCCGGCGAGTGGCATCGAGGTGATTGACGAGGAGAAGGCGATGCCGCGGCTGGCACGCGGGGTCGGGAAGACCGGGGCGCTCGACCCCGACGCGATGGAAGAGGCCTTCGAGGCGTTGCGCCGGATGAAGGGCGTGGCCGAGCGGCGGGGCGTCACCCGACTCGCGGCGGTCGCCACCTCCGCGATGCGCGACGCCAGCAACGGCCCCGCCTTCGCCGCACGGATCCGGCGGGAGCTCGGCATCCCGCTCGAGATCATCGACGAAGACCGCGAGGCCCGGCTCTCCTGGCGCTCAGTGGCCCATCACTTCACCCTCAGCGACACCCGCACCCTCGTCGCCGACATCGGCGGCGGGTCGCTCGAACTGATCGGCGCAGTCGATGGCCTCGTCGAGGTCACCACTTCGCTGCCGCTCGGTGCGGTCCGGCTCACCGAGTCCCACCTGCCAGGCAAACGCGACGCCCAGAAAGAGGTCGCCTCGCTCCGGCGTCACATCCGTCAGGTGCTTCGGAAGGCATTGCCGTGGCGCGACTGGATCCAGGCGACGCTGATCGGCTCCGGGGGCTCGTTCACCAACCTCGCGCGGATGGCGACGGCGCGGCGTGGCCAGTCGACCGAGACCATCCATGGCACCACGGTTCACACCGGCGAGGTCGAGGCGCTGCTCGAGTGGCTCTGTACCAAGAGTCCTGCCGAGCGCGCCGCCGTGGCCGGGCTGAATCCGAACCGGGCCGACATCATCCTCGCCGGCCTCGCCGTCACCGCGGAATTGCTGAGCCTGATCGACGGCCGCACGCTGACGGTGTCAGCGTTCGGACTGCGCGAGGGGCTGCTGCTCGACATGGTCGGGCACGAGGGACCGGCGCGCCCCGCCGATCCGCTCCGGCTGATCCGCGAGTTCATGGACCGCTGCCGCACCGATCGCCGGCACGTCGAGCACGTGCGCCTGCTGGCGCTCTCGCTGCACGACCAGCTCGCGCCCGCACTCGGCTCGACGCCGGAGGAGCGCTGGCTGCTCGAGGCCGCCGCCCTCCTGCACGACGTCGGGCAGCTGGTGTCCTACGCCCGACATCACCGCCACAGCTACCAGCTGATCACCCACGCCGAACGGATCGGCCTCGGCGCGCGCGACCGCAAGCTTGTGGCGCTCGCTTCACGGTATCACCGGAAGTCGGGGCCCAAGCGCAAGCACGAGGAGTTCAGCGCCCTCCCCGAGGAGGACCAGGCGATCGTCCGCCGCGTCAGTGGCCTGCTCCGCGTCGCCGACGGCCTCGATCGTGGACACACCGCTGCGGTCGACCGCGTGACCGCCACGCTGCTCGACGACCGCTGCGTCATCCGCGCCTTCCCTCGCCTCGAGGGGTCGGATGTCTCCCTGGAAGTGTGGGGCGCCTCGCGCAAATCCGACGTGCTGGAGAAGGCCTTGGGACTGGAAGTCGTGCTGGCAGCAGGTTTGTAGAATGATGGATCATAGATGATGGATGATGGATAGGTTTCGGCCCATCATCCATCATCCATCATCCATCATCTTCTCTACGCCCCGTACGGCACCCAGATGTTCTTCACCTGCGTCGCCTGCCGCAGGAACTCCGTCCCCTCCCCGTCCGCCGCCCAGTCGCGCAGCCACCACTCCGTCCAGGTCCGCTTGAGGTTTCCGGTCGAGAGCTTCTCGACCTCGGCCGCCTCGGCACGCGTGCCGAAGCACCAACAGGCGTCAACGTCGTCGTGGCTCGCGAGCGGCGCCAGCAGTTCGGCGATGGTGCCGGTCACCAGGTTGACCACGCCGCCCGGCACGTCGGAGGTGTCGAGCACCTGGTAGAGATCGGTGGCGAGCAGCGGCGCCGCGGTCGACGGAATCGCGACGACGGCGTTGCCCATCGCGATGGCTGGCAGCACCGTCGAGAGCAGGCCGAGCAGGGGCGCCTCGTCGGGGCAGCGAATGCCGATGACGCCGAGCGATTCCGGCATCGCGAGGGTCACACTCCGCAGCGGCGTGTGGTGCACCGCGCCGTCGTACTTGTCGGCCCACGCCGCCCAGCTGAAGCAGCGACGTACGCTCGCCTCGACCTCGGCCTCGCCGGCGACACCGGTGATGGCCGCCAAACGAGCCGCAAACTCTGCCTGCCGCGCGGCGAGATTCTCGCCGAGGAAGTAGAGCACCTGGGCGCGCAGATGCGCCGTGGCGCCGCCCCATTTCTGCTGCGCGGCATGCGCCGCCTCGACGGCGTTGCGGATGTCCTTCCGGTTGCCGCGCCCCACCTCGCCGATTCGGTGGCCATCGGCCCCGAATACCGGCAACGCATAGCCGGAGTCGGGACGTGCCTGCTTCCCTCCGATGTAGAGCTTGGGAGTCCTGTCGATCGGCGGCATCCCATCGCTACCTGTCGCGGTGTCCCCCCTCGCTTCTCGCTTCTCGCTTCTCGCTTCTCGCGCAACCCGCTCACCATGCACCGCGCTCAGGTATTCGTACATCCCCTCCCGACCGCCTTCCCGACCGTAGCCACTCTCGCGGTAGCCGCCGAAGCCGGCCGACGCGTCGAAGAGGTTGGTGCAGTTGACCCAGACCGTGCCGGCCTTCAGGCGCGGGGCCACGTCGAGCGCGAGGTTGAGGTTGTCGCTCCAGACCGAGGCGGCGAGGCCGTAGCGGCTGTTGTTGGCGATCTCGACGGCCTCATCGTGAGTGCGGAAGGTGAGCAACACGACGACCGGGCCGAAGATCTCTTCCTGCGCGATCGTCGCCGCGGGCTGGACGTTGGTGAAGAGCGTCGGCGGATAGAACAGCCCCTCGGTCGGCACCTGCCATGACGGCTGCCAGCAGCGGGCGCCCTCGGCGATCCCCTGCTCCACCATCGCACCGATCCGCTCCAACTGCACCGCCGCGACAATCGCGCCGATGTCGACCGACTTGTCGAGCGGCGATCCAACCCGCAGCCGCTCCATCCGGGCCCGCAGCTTCTCGGTGAGCCGCTCAGCAATTCCCTCGGCCACGAGGATCCGCGACCCGGCGCAACAGACCTGCCCCTGATTGAACCAGATCGCGTCGACCACCCCCTCGACCACCGAGTCGAGGTCGGCATCTTCGAAGACAATGAAGGGCGACTTGCCGCCGAGTTCGAGCGACAACTTCTTGCCGCTGCCGGCGGTCGCCGCGCGAATGGCGCGGCCCACCTCGGTCGAACCGGTGAAGGCCACCTTGTCGACGTCGGGGTGGTTGACCAGCGCGGCGCCGGTGCGGCCGTCGCCCGTGATGATGTTCACCACGCCGGGCGGGAAGCCGATCTCCTCGAGCATCGAGGCAAAGCAGAGCGCGGTGAGTGGCGTGAACTCGGCCGGCTTCAGCACCACCGTGTTTCCGGCGGCGAGCGCCGGGGCAATCTTCCACGACAACATCAGCAGCGGGAAGTTCCAGGGGATCACCTGCCCGACGACGCCGACAGCGCCCATGCCGGGGAACTCGCGGTCGAGCAGTTGCGCCCACCCGGCGTGGTGCAGGAAGTGGCGCGCCACCAGCGGAATGTCGATGTCGCGCGACTCGCGAATCGGCTTGCCGTTGTCGAGCGACTCGACCACGGAGAAGAGCCGCGCGTGCCGCTGCACGCCGCGGGCGAGCGCGTAGAGCCAGCGGGCACGTCCATGCCCGCCGAGCGCTTGCCAGGTCGGCAAGGCGGCGCGCGCGGCGGCCACGGCCGATGCCACCAACGCGTCGTCGCCCTGGCTCACCTGCGCCAGTTCGGCACCGGTGGCCGGGTTCGATACCCCGAAGGTGTCGGTCGGCGACGTCCAGGTTCCACCGACGTACTGGCCAAAGCGGCGGCCATGCCGCTCCAGCCATTCGTTGGCGAGCGCCGCCGATTCCGGCGCCGGACTCCACGCCATCGATTCAAACGCATCCCGTACTGAGGTCATCGCAAGAACCCGAGTTTGCGGTGTGTCGATGATCGATGATCGATCATCGATGATCGATCATCCTTAGGCGAGCGGATGCCGATGATTCGCCGAGTACCGTCCCGTCACATGGTGCTCCAGCTGCCGCTCGATGTCGGTCAGCAGCGAGCTCGCGCCGAACCGGAAGAGGTCGGGGCGCAGCCAGCGATCGCCGAGCTCTTCCTTCATCATCGCGAGCCAGTCAAGCGACTCCTTCGCCTTGCGGATGCCCCCGGCCGGCTTGAAGCCGACGATGTGGCCGGTGCGTTCGCGATAGTCGCGGATCAGGCGCGCCATCACGATCCCGACCGGCAGCGTGGCGTTCACGGGCTCCTTGCCGGTGCTCGTCTTGATGAAGTCCGCGCCGGCCATCATCGCGACGGCCGAGGCGCGCGCCACGTCGCGGAGCGTGCCGAGTTCGCCGGTGGCGAGGATCGCCTTGAGGTGGGCATCGCCGCAGGCCTCGCGGAAGGCGCGGACCTCGTCGTAGAGCGCCTGCCAGTTGCCGGTCAGGACATGGGCGCGGGTGATCACGATGTCGATCTCGTGGGCGCCGTCGGCCACCGAGGCCTCGATTTCCATCAGCCGGGTGCGGAAGGGCGAGAGGCCTGCCGGAAAGCCGGTCGACACCGCCGCCACCGGGATGCCGCTCCCCGCGAGCGCGTCGACGGCGGTGCGGACGAAGGCGTGGTAGACGCAGACGGCCGCGACGTGGATCGGCGTGTCCACCATGCCGAGCGCATCGAGCAGGTCGAGGCGCACCGGGTGGCGGGCCTTGGCGCAGAGGCGCCGCACGCGGCCGTCGGTATCGTCGCCCTGCAGCGTGGTGAGATCCATCAAGGTGATCGCCCGGAGCAGCCAGCCGGCCTGCCACGCACTCTTGACGGAGCGGCGCGTGGGAATCGTCGCGGCCCGGCGCTCGACGGCGCTGCGATTCACGCGCAGGTCGCGCACCCAGTCGAGGTCGAGCGGCACGCCAGGGTTGCGGGCGAACGCGCCGACCGGCGGGTCGACCCGTGGCACGTAGTCGGGCCCACTGCGCCCGGCGCGGGCGCGAAGATCGGTACTGGTCATCGAGTCGGTTCCCCCCAGGCTCGGGCAGCGAGCAAGGCCTCGCGACGCGCCCAGAGCTTCGGATCGCGGAAGAGCGTGACCAGCACCGCGCCGGTCACGAAGCCGCCAATGTGCGCCCAGACGGCGACACCGCCCACCTGGTCGAATTGCGCATTCACCACCTGCATCACGAACCAGAGCCCGAGCATCAGCCACGCCGGCACTGCCAGCCGGAAGAAGATGATCAGCAGCGGGACCAGCGTGTGCACCCGCACCTTCGGGTACAGGACGATGTACGCCCCCATGATACCGGAGATGGCGCCGCTCGCTCCCACCATGGGGACGGCGCTCCCCGGGCCGACCGCCACCTGCGCCAGCGCCGCGACGACCCCCGACAAGAGATAGAAGCCGAGGAAGCGGCGGTGCCCCATCGCATCCTCGACGTTGTTGCCGAAGATCCAGAGGAACCAGCAGTTGCCCAGCAGGTGCAGCCAGCCGCCGTGCAGGAACATCGACGTGACCACGGTGCGCCACGGTCGGCCCGGCTCCACCACGCAGCCGATCCCGTCGGCGACCGGAAAGGAGAAGCCTACTGGGAGGCGGCCCATCAAGTCGCCGGGCACGAGCCCGAGCTCACACACCGACGCCGCGAGGCGCTCCGGGGCCCCGAGCCCCTGCACCACGACCCACACGGCGAGATTGGCGGCGATCAGCGCCACCGTCACCACCGGGGTGAGAATCGAGGGGTTGTCGTCGCGATAGGGGAACATGGCCCCCGGAATATACCGCCCGACCCGGCTCCGCTTACCGGGGCGGCACCCCCCGACCATATTCTGGCCATCCCGCACTCATCGCTCGAGAGATCCCGTGGCCACCCCCCTGCGTGCCATCGATCCCGTTCCGGACGCCCTGTCCGCCGCCCCGGCACGGCCGGAGGACCGGACGACGCTGATCGACGCGCTCCGCGGTTTCGCGCTGTTCGGCGTCTGCCTCGGCAACATCGCGACCGTGTTCGCCTTCTGGGGCGTGACCGGCAGCGAGGCCGTCTCGCCGCGCTGGCTCCTCCCCACCGATGACGCGGCGATGTATCTGTACCACGCCCTGATCGACGGGAAGTTCTACTCGATTTTCTCGCTCCTCTTCGGCCTCGGCTTCGCGCTCCAGTTGGGACCTCGGATCGACGATCCGACTGCGCTCGCGCGGTTCCGCCGGCGACTCCGCGTGCTGATGGGGATCGGCCTGGCGCACCTGCTGCTGCTCTGGATGGGCGACATCCTGTTGTTCTACGCGCTGATGGGGCTGGTGCTGGTGCGCCTCCGCCACCTCGATGACCGGCGCGTGGTGCGCTGGGCCGCAATCCTCCTCGCGTTGCCGGTCGTCAGCTACCTCCCGACGGTGATTAGTCCGGCGCTCTCCCCGGCGACACCGCTGTTCATCGTGACCTTCGGCGTGGCCAAGGTATTCGGCTTCGACCTCAACTCGCCGACGCTCGTCTTCGACAACTATGTCAACGGCGACCTGTTCACCTTCCTGAAAATGAATGCCACGGCGATCTGGTTCCGTTACGCCGACCTGCTCTGGACCGGGCGACCGTTCAAGGTGCTGGCGATGTTCCTGCTGGGCATGCTCATCGGGCGGCGCCGCGCGTGGGAGGATGTGACCAGCTATCTCCCGCTGCTGCGACGCGTCCTGGCCTGGGGCGTGGGCATCGGCCTCCCCGCGTGCCTCACGCTCGCCGCGATCCAGGATGGCGACGCGAACAGCGCCGGCTCTTGGCACGGGGTGCTCGAGAGTGCCTTGTATACCCTTGGTGTCGCCCCACTCGCGCTGGGCTATGCCGCGGGCTTCGTGCTGCTGTGGCAGCGGCCCGCCTGGAAACGATGGCTCGGGCTGCTGGCCCCCACCGGACGGATGGCGCTGACCAATTACCTCACCCAGACGGTGATCGGGATCACCATTTTCTACGGCGTCGGCTTCGGACTCGGCGGCCGGATCGGCCCGAGCTACTTCGCACCGATGGCGCTGTCGATCCTGGTCTTGCAAACGATGTTCAGCCAGTGGTGGCTGGCACGCTACCGCTTCGGACCGATGGAATGGCTCTGGCGGAGCATCACCTACCGGCAGCGACAGCCGATGCGGATCTGACGGTGCGCGCGGCGCCGCTCTTCCGCAACGGCTGCTCGGGCGCGATCATTCCAGTTCCCCCAACCACGGAGCCCCCTGATGCTTCGCCGTGCCGTGCCCGCCCTCGTGCTCCTCGCCGCCTGCAGCAAGCCCGCTGAAACCCCGCCCGCGGACGCGCCCGCCGCGGCGCCAGCGGTCGTCACGTACACCGCGAGCGACTTCGCCTTCGCCGGACCCGACACCATCGCCCCGGGGATGACGACGATCCGCCTGGTGAACAGTGGCGCGCAGGAACACCACCTGATTCTCGGTCAGCTCGCCGACGGTGTCACGCTCGAATCCGTCATGGCGGCGATGCAGGCCAACCCGAATGCCGAACCGAAGGGATTGACCTGGCGCGGCGGCGCGGGCGGAGCGAGTCCCGCCGACTCCTCGGGCGCCACCTCGGATCTGACGCCAGGCCGTTACGTCGCCTTCTGTTTCCTCCCCGATCCGACCGACGGCGGCAAGCCGCACCTGATGAAGGGAATGCTGAAGGAGATCGTCGTCGCCGGTACGCCCACCGGGGCGCCGGCGCCGACCGCCGACGCCGAGATCCACTTGACCGACTTCGCCTTCTCGCCGACCACGCTGACCGCCGGCACGCACACCATCAAGGTGGTCAACGACGGGAAGCAGACGCACGAGATCGCCCTGGCTCGCCTCGACGACGGCGCCACCGCGGAGTCCTTCCTCGCGGCGATGGCGCCCGGCGCCAAGGGCCCGCCGCCGGGCAAGCCGGCCGGCGGCAACGGCGCGATCTCGCCGGGCAGTGCGAACTACCTGACGGTCACGCTGACCAAGGGCACCTATCTGTTGCTCTGCTTCGTCCCGGACCCGGCCGACGGCAAGCCGCACGTGATGAAGGGGATGGTGCAAACCGTCGTCGTCAACTGATGACCGCTGTGGATGATCGATCGTCGATGATCGATGCTCGATCATCCACACCCCCAGCGTCGGCGATCGCGCTCGGCTGCCCGCGTCGCGGCACCGAGCGGAGTCAGGGCGTGGCGCGCCGGCTGCTCGGGCTGTTCGGCTGGCGGATGGCCGGCGCCCTCCCCGACGCGCCTCGCTTCGTCCTGATCGTCGCACCCCACACCTCGAACTGGGATTTCCCGCTCGCCATCCTCGCGATGTTCGCGGTCGGCTTGCAGCTGACGTGGCTGGGGAAGCACACGATGTTCCGCTTCCCGGTCCGTCGGCTGTTGCGCTGGCTCGGCGGCGAGCCCGTCGATCGTTCCGCTCCGAAGGGCGTGGTCGGCGCCGCGATCGATCGCTTCCGCGACCGACCGCAATGGGTGCTCGCGGTCTCCCCCGAAGGAACCCGACGGCACATCGCCCAGTGGAAGAGCGGCTACCATCGGGTCGCACGGGGCGCCGGTGTTCCCATTCTCCCGGTCGCGATCGACTACTCCCGCCGCGTGATCGAGATCGGCACGCTGTTCGAGCCGACCGACGATGCCACGGCCGACACCGCCGCGCTGCGCAGCCGCTACGCCGCCAGCATGGCGCGCTATCCGGCGCAGTTCGCGACCGAACCCTGAGGACCCTTACCGGAGTGCCGTCCGGCCCGCATATTCAGCCCACTCGCCCGCGCCGCCCCTACCCCCTGGGAGTTCCGAATGGCCGAGGCAGCCCCCCCTCCGCGCAAACCAGCAGACGACGAACTCGACGTCTGGGGTGTGACCCACGCCGGGAAGGTGCGCCCGACCAACGAGGACCACTTCCTCCTCGGATCACTGCACAAACAGCTGGACATTCTCACGACGTCGCTGCCGCAAGGGCACCACTTCCCTGGCACGGATGAACGCATCGCGTTTCTCGCGATGATCGCGGACGGCGTCGGCGGACGCTCAGCTGGCGAGGAGGCCAGTCGCGTCACGCTCGAGTCCGTGACCCGGTACGTGTCGAAGAGCCTGCAGTGCTACTACTCCGCCGACGCCCACGCCGACAACTTCGTCGACCTGTTGCAGGACGCCGTGATGCGCAGTCACGAGGAGTTGCTGGCGCGCGCGGCCGCCGATCGCGACCTGCAGGGGATGGCAACGACGCTGACGCTCTGGCTCGGCGTCTGGCCGTGGACCTTCCTGATCCAGGTCGGCGATTCGCGCTACTACAAGTATCGCCGTGGCGTCCTGACCCAGGTCACACGCGACCAGACGATGGCACAGGAACTGGTGGACCAGGGGGTGATGACGCGCTCGGTCGCGTTCGCATCGCGGTGGGCCAACGTCCTCTCCAGCGCGATCGGCGGCCAACAGACTGCCCCCGTGGTGACGCGGATCGCCTCGGACTGGGAGAACATCCACCTGCTCTGCAGCGATGGCCTCACCAAGCATGTCAGCGACGAACGCATCGCCGAATGCCTGCGAACGATGACCTCCTCCCGCCAGGTGTGTGACGCCCTGCTGCAAGAAGCCCTCGATGGTGGCGGCACCGACAACATCACCATCATCGTCGGCCGCGCCGTTCCCCGCGCCACCCCGGAGTCCGCATGAAGGTGCCCGCGTTCGCGCTGCTCCTCGCCACCACCGTCGTGATGGTGCCTCGCCCGGCACCGGACGACGCGTCGAGGGTCGTCCCCAACGACAACCGGATTCCAGCCGGCACCCTCGTCCACGACACGCTGCAGATCGCGCTGGTGCTGCAACGGGCCGAGTGGTATCCGGAGGCGGAGGACGGGCCGCATGTGACGGTCGAGGCCTTCGGCGAAGCGGGAGAGGCGCCGAACATCCCCGCGCCGCTGATCCGCGTGCGCGAGGGCACCGTCATCCGGGCGACGGTGCGGAATGCCCTGCCCGACTCGACGGCCTCGTTGATCGGCCTCGGCGCGCACCCGATTGCGGCGGGTGACACCATCAGGGTGAAGCCGGGCGACTCGACCGTGGTGACCTTTCTCGCCGGGGCGCCGGGGACCTACCTCTACCGCGCGGTGATCGGCAACGACCCCGACACGCGCGAGGCGGAGCATGAGACCGCCGGCGGCGCGTTGGTGGTCGATCCCGTCGGGGGCTCGCCGCCGGACCGCATCTTCGTGATGAACATCACCTTCCAGCCGATCGACAGCACCCGGGTGAAGGAGGCGCTGGCGATCAACGGGAAATCGTGGCCGTACACCGAGCGGATCGCGATGACGGTGGGTGATTCGCTGCGCTGGCGCGTGGTCAACGGCACGGCGCGCGGCCATCCGATGCACCTGCACGGCTTCTATTTCAGGACGACGGCGATCGGGACCGGCCTCGCGACCACGGCCGTCCCGGCCAGGGAGCAGTCGCTCGCCGTGACCGATTCCTACCGCAAATGGAGCACGCGCGACATCGTCTGGTCGCCGGATCGACCGGGCAACTGGCTCTTCCACTGCCACATCACCTTCCACGTGGTGCCTGAGACGCGGCTGGATTACGGCCCCGCCGACGAACACCAGACCCATTCCACCGACCCGATGACGCACATGGCGGGGCTGGTGCTCGGACTCACCGTCGCTCCCAGCCCAGCGAAGGAGGTGGCGCCGACGCGCGTGCGCAACCTGACACTCTTCGTCGACCAGGGCGGCCCGCGTGGCCGAGCGCCATCGACCTTCTCCTACATCCTGCAGCGCGGCACGAAGGCACCGGCGGTCGATTCCATGGAGCGCGTCGGCTCGACACTGCTGCTCACCAAGGGGGAGCGCGCCGACATCACGGTGCACAATCGCTCGACCCAGGCAGGCGGGATCCACTGGCACGGCATCGAACTCGAGAGCTGGTCCGACGGCGTGGTCGGGTGGAGCAGCAACGGCCCCGCGATGGCGCCGCCGATCATGCCGGGTGGCACCTTCAAGGCGCGCCTGATGACGCCGCGCGCCGGGACGTTCATGTATCACACCCACATGAATGACATCGAACAGGTCACCGGCGGCGCGGTCGGGGCGATCATCGTGCTGGAGCCGGGACAGCGCTTCGACTCGAGTCGGGACCACGTCTTCCTCGCCCACTGGAATGGCGTGAACCTCGACACCGCCGGCGTGCCCGGCCTCTTCATCAATGGTGACTCCGTTGCCCCCGCTCCCAAGACGCTGGCGCTCGGCGTGACGCACCGCATCCGGCTCATCAACATCGGCCCGGCCGGGATCATCCAATTCGCCATGCGCCAGGACACGACCGTCAGCGGGTGGCGGGCCCTCGCGAAGGACGGCGCCGACCTGCCGACGGCGAAGCGCTCGGTCGGCCCGGCGCAGGTCCGAGTGGACGTCGGTGAGACCTATGACTTCGACTTCACCCCCACCGTGCCCGGCCGCTACGAATTCTCGGCGACGTTCGGACCACCGGCGCCCTGGCGGCAGTTGTTCATCGTGCGCTAGTCGCGCGTCAGGGCACAACCTCAAGCGCAACACTCAATCCGCGCATCACCGCCGGCGACAGGTTGTCACGCAATCGCGCACCACGAGCCGTCGGCCACTCAAGCCGACCGGCCAACGCGAGCGAACCGTGCAACGGAACGGTCGCGCCGACGAAGGGCCGCACCACGGCGGGATACTGCAGCCAATAGTCGCGGGGCCCGGCTCGACCCGGTGCGCTGCCATTCTCCACGCGTTGCACCAGCTGCCAGTCATAGCCCACCCAGCCACCGATCCAACTCACGCCGACTTCGAGCCGGGAGGCACCCGGACCATAACGGACGGCGACCGCCCCGCTTGACCGTGGCACTTCGAGCGGGGAGTCACCGACCGCGAATTCTCCCACATAGGTTGGTGAGAGCGCGGTCACCGTGGAGCGCACCCATTGCACCCGCGCGGCGACGTCGACGCGTCCCACGCGAATGCCACCGTCGGCCTCGAGCCCGCGATTCTCGATCGCACCCACATTCATGAACTGGTAGAATCGCGTGCTCCCGACGGGACGACGCAGATCGACTTGCTGGATCAGCTCCCCCGCCGCCTGACCGAACCACGTCACCCGCAACCATCCGCCCTGCGCGGCATGCCACTCGGCGCCGAGCTCGAGTCCCGATTGCTGCTCGGCGCCGAGGGTGGGGTTCTCCTCCTGGCTGATGGTCCCGGCGACCAGCGCCTTGCTCATCCCCGGTTCCGGAGGCCGGGTAGCCCGCCCCCAGGCCGCGCGCAGTCGCACCGTGGAGAGTCCGACGGGTGCGTCCCACGCGGCACCGGCAGTTGCCGCCCAAGGCGACGCGGCCGCGGTGCCGACGGAACTGACCCGATCGGCGCGCGCGCCACCGCTCAGCGTGAGCCGCCCGAGCTGCACGCGCGCCTGGACCAAGCCGCCCACCGAGGTCAGTGCTTCATCGTACAACGCGGAGAGATCGGCGTCTGTCGGAGTGCGCCGTGCCGAGCGCTGCATCGTCCGACGCGCCGCTTCCGTTCCCACCGTAAGCTGCCACTGTTCACTCGACCAGGTCCCGGCCCATCGCGCGCTGCTGCGTCGGGCAGATTCGTTGGTCGCGCCGAGCGGGAGTCGCGGGGCAAGCAGTGGGGAACGGAAGGGCTCGCGAGCACCGGCAATGTGGTGCCACCCGAGGGTCGTGGTGTGCGCGAACGACTTGCCCGGTCGGTGATAGATGCGGACCCCGAGGCCCTGCTCCTCCAGCGGCGGCCCCGCGCGGTCGGTGATCGGGCCGCCATTGGCGACCTGGCGCTCGATCGGTGCGGCATGGCGAGCGGCGCGCGCCGAGACATCCAGGCGGAGGCCGCCGACGGTGATGCGTGAGCCACCATGCAGGCGCCACGCGTCCGCGAGGGCCGCGTCGTCGCCGACGCGCGTCACACTGGCCAGCATCGCCCCGGTCGCGGTGCTGCCGCCGAACGAGGCGCCTGCGAAGCCTCCGCGTGTGGGGATGGCGCTCCCGCCATCGCGATCACTGACACCGACCTCGATCCCGCCGAACGGTGTGACCCCATCCTGCCCAGGACGGCCACGGATGGTCTCGACCTGGAGAACGCCGTTGAGCGCGTCGGGGCCGTAGAGCGCCGCCCCCTGCGGTCCGTGGATCAACTCGAGCTGCGACACCGCGCGCCCGTCGACGAGCGTGAAGAGCTCCGGCGATGCGACCTCAACGCCATCGACGTAGACCTTCGGAGCCCGCGCGGTGAACGACGCGACGCCACGTACGCCGCCAACGGCAGGGGGAAGGCCTGCGCCGCCGCGATCCCAGAGGACCAGGCCGGGGAGAAACGCGCGCAGCTGTTCGACGAAGCGACGGTGGGGCGAGTCGGTCAAGTCGGCGTGCTGGGCCACGGTGATCGCCGTGGGTTGGGCGCGCCCGGGCGATGGCTCCACCACGGATCCGGTCACCACGAGCGCATCCAGCAGCGCGATCCCACTCGCCTGCTCGAGCGCGGCGAGATCGGTCGGTGCACTGCGCCGCGGCAGCACCAGGATATTGCCGGAGGGCATGGTGCGCGCCTCGAGTCCCGTGTCGCGGAGCACCTCGGCGAGCAGCGCGCTCAACGCGACGTTGGTACCGCCGGCCGTCACGCGATGCGTGCGTGGGAGGAGGTCCCCGCGCCACGCGAGCGGCACCCCATGCTCGTGACGCAATCGCAACAGCGTCTCGAGCAGCGGGGCGTCGCGCACGACAAACGTGAGGCGGCGCTCCGGCGGCTCCTGACCCGCCGCGGGCCGCGCGAGTCCGACAAGCGCCACCAGACTGAGGAGGAGACTGCGCATTCGAGTTATCGGAACCGCACGCTGCTGCCCGACCGTTCCACCGTCACCCCAAGCAGCAGGGCGAGGTCGGCCACGGCCGCATCGAGCGAGTCCAGCGCGAGGGTGATCGTCACCGGTCGCGCCGCGGTGGCGGTGTCGGCAAAGGTGATCACCACCCCATGCCAACGTCCCAGCCGCTCCGCCACCGCGTCCGCACGCACGTCGACCAGGTCGAGGCGGCCGTCGGTCCAGGACGCCAGTGCGCTGGTCGGTTGCGCATGGACGAGCTGCAGGGCGGCGTCCGTCGCGAACCGCCCGACGTCGCCCGCCACGAGCACCGTCTCCCGCGACGCGCCGTCGGTGACGGCCACGCTCCCTTCGACCACGGTCACTTCCGTCGCGCCGGTGCCGCGCGTCGACACGGTGAAGACCGTCCCGATGTCACGCACCAGATGTGCCCCAGCCGTAACGCGGAACGGTGCGCCGGCATGCTGCGCCGAGAACCACGCCTCGCCGGTGAGCTCGAGATCGCGATCGCCGCGGCCATAGGACGCAGACACCGTGAGTGACGAACGTGGCGCCAACACGACTCGGCTACCGTCGCTCAGCACCACCTCGCGACGCTCACCCGCGGCGGTCGCATATTGCAGGGGTTGACCGCGCTCCTGCGTGATGCCGCGCCAAAGCATCCCCGCACCCACCAGCACCACGAGGCCGGCCGCGATCCGGAGCCAGGGCCGTGACGCCGATGTGTGGGCTGGCGCCTCGTCGACCGTGCGCGCTGCCACGGCGCGCCATCCTCGATCAACATCCCAGCCCGTCGCGGACGCCGTCACCGGCGCACTCCAGGCCGTCCGCAGCTGCGCCAGTTCGGCCGCGGCATGCGGAGCGCCCGCTTCCCAGCGGGCCACGGCGGCGTTCTCCTCCGCGGTGCCCTCGCCCGAGAGCACCTTGGCCAGCACCGCATCGTCGGGTCGGATTTCAGGCATGGAGACCGCCGGCTCGGAAAGGGTGTGGGAGCATACCTCTGAGACACCGCAAGAGCCGGGCTCCCCTGACAACGAGGGCAACGGTCCATAATATGCCGGATAGGACGGACCGACGCCCATGACCGATCTATCCACCGATCCCTCGCTCCTCGCCGCGATTCGCGCCGGCGACACCACCGCGTTCGAGCGACTGGTGCGCTTGTGGTATCCGCGGCTGGCCGACCATGCCCACCGACTGCTCGACGACCGGGATCGCGCCGAGGATGCCGTGCAGGACTTGCTCGTGGCGCTCTGGCGCAACCGCGCCACGCTCCCCGACGCTGCCAGCCTCCCCGCCTACCTGCTCCGCGGGGTCCGGAATCGGGCGCTCAACCAGCTGCGCGGCGCGGCGCGATTCTCCTCCTCGGATCCTGAGACGATTCCGGAGATCGAAACCGCTCCCACCGCGATCGATGCGCTGACCGAGAGCGAACTCGCCGAGGCGCTGCATCGGGCGCTCGCCACCCTCGCGCCGCGGACCCGCGAAGTCTTTCTGCTCAGCCGTGAGAGCGGCCTGACATACCCGCAGATCGCCGACACGCTGGCCATTTCGGTGAAGACCGTGGAGACCCTGATGGGGAGGGCACTCACCGCGCTCCGCGCGCAACTGATGCCACGCCTCCGGGAGTAGGGGGCGGAGCTGTCAGGGTATCGGGAGCCATCCCGTGTCTGTTGGGGGCACAGGCCGTCGCGCACCCTCACCCCTGAGGCACGACGAGGGCCCTCACCAGGAGCTCCGCCATGTTCAACCGTTTTCCCATTGCCGCTCGAGTCGTCGTGGCCGGCGTGCTGCTGACCGCCTGCTCCGACTCACCCACGGCACCGTCCGATGCCCTTCCCGCCGCATCGAACGCCGTCAGCCTGATGATGGACGATCTCTCCACGCAGGCCGCCGGCCGCGGCGACGACCGCGCCGCCTCGGCCTACGCCGGCACCGCGCTCGCCCTCCGCTTCGGCGCAATCCCCACCGAGATCGCGGTCGAAGTGGACGGCGTCGAGACGCGCTATCTGGCAGTGGTCACCGGCATCCTTCGGCAGGAGGGCGGCGCGTTGCGCCTGCACGAGCGGACGCTTGTCGCGTGGACCGCGCAGGGTACGCCCAGCGCGATTCTGCAGGTCGAGAGTCGTGGTGACGACGGTGACTTCGCACCGGGGAGTCCGAACCCCGCGCACGGCATCTGGGCCGATCTCCGCGCGCAGGAACGGCACGCGGCCGTTGAGGGCTCAGTCGTCACGACGCTTGGGTCAACTGCGGGTCGTTGCCCCAATCAGCCGAGCGGTCGGGATCCTGCCGTCACCTGCCAACTGGCACGGTTCGCGAGCCGGCTCAGCGGAACCTTCGTCGAGAGCCGTGATCCGACGCGCCGTGTGATGATCGCCCTCGAGGCCCAGAGCATCGCGGGTGTGGTCCTGGCGCGCGCCGGTGGCGGTGACCCGGTCCGGCCTCCGACCATCTCTCGGGCTGTGCCGCAGCGCTTCCCGGGTGGGGTCACCGTCGGGCCGTAAGGCGAGCCGACAGAGCGGGCGTCGTTCCGGCCACCCCGGGACGGCGCCACGCCTCGCCGGTGGGTGAGTAGCTTTCGACATCACCGCTCCCCACCGTCATCGAGGCCACCCCATGCTGCATCGTGCCCTGCGCGGCGGCGTCGCGCTCCTCGCCCTCTCGCCCCTCGCCGCCGCAGCGCAGACGCGTCCCGCCGATGTGGTGAACCCCGCACTCCTCGACGGGCTCCGCTATCGACTGGTCGGCCCCTCGCGCGGGGGACGCGTTACCACGGTGACCGGTGTGCCCTCCGAGCCACGGACCTTCTACATGGGTGTGGCGAGCGGCGGCGTCTTCAAGACGACCGATGGCGGCGAGCGCTGGGCTCCGGTCACCGACGGGCAGGTGCCGCTCGGCTCGACCGGCGCGATCGAGGTGGCGCCGAGCGACGCGAAGGTCGTCTATCTCGGCACCGGTTCGGATGGGCTCCGCAGCAATGTCTCGACCGGACGCGGTGTCTACCGCTCGGGCGATGCCGGCGCGACCTGGCAGTTCGCCGGGCTGTATGACGTCGGGCAGATCGGTGGCGTCCGCGTTCACCCGCGCGACCCGAACACCCTCTGGGTCGCGGCGAACGGCGATGCCTTCAAGCCGTCGCCGAACCGGGGCATCTACAAGAGCACCGACGGCGGGAAGAACTGGAAGCGCAGCCTCTTCCTCAGCGATTCGAGCGGCGCGATGGACGTCGAGCTGCAGCCAGGGAATCCGGATGTCGTGTACGCGTGGCTCTCGCGCATTGAGCGGAAGCCGTGGACGATCATCTCCGGCGCGCGCGAGGGCGGCTTCTATCGCAGCACCGATGGCGGCACCACCTGGACGCACATCACCGCGGGCCTCCCGAAGGAGTTGATCGGCAAGGGGAACCTCGCCGTGACCGCGGCGAATCCGCAGCGGATCTACGCGCTGGTCGAGGCGAAGCCAGGCGGCGGGCTCTATCGCTCCGACGATGCCGGGCTGACCTGGACGCTGATGAACGCCAATGCCGGCCTGGTGCAGCGGCCGTTCTACTACACCACCCTCGGCGCTGACCAGACCAACGCCGACGTCGTCTACGCCGGCGCTGAGAGCTTCTACAAGTCGGTGGACGGCGGCAAGACGCTGACCACGATGCGCACGCCGCACGGCGACAATCACGACATCTGGATCAACCCGACCAACGGGCAGACGATGATCCAGTCGAACGACGGCGGTGCGAACGTCTCCTTCGATGGCGGCCGCACCTGGTCGACGCAGCTCAACCAGCCGACGGCCGAGATCTACGGCGTCTGGATGGACAACGCCTTCCCGTACAACCTCTACGGGGCGCAACAGGACAACAGCACGTTGCGGCTCTCGTCGCAGTCGGTCCCGGGCCCGCGCGAGGAACTCGGCAACATGCCGGGGTGCGAGACCGGCCCGATCATCCCGCATCCGGCCGACGCGAACATCATCTACGGGTCGTGCAAGGGGCAGTACAGCGTGATGGACCTGCGCACGGGGCAGTCGAAGAACTACTGGATCGGCGGGCAGTCGCTGTACGGCAACCCAGCCTCCGACCTGATCTGGCGCATGCAGCGCGTGTCGCCGATGGCGCTCTCGCCGCACGACCCGTCGGTGCTCTACTACGGATCGCAGTACCTGCATCGCACCCGCGACCTCGGCGTGACGTGGGAGACGATCTCCCCCGACCTCACCGCGAAGCCGGCCTGCTGTCAGGGCGCCAGCGGCGAACCGATCACGCGCGACGTGACCGGCGAAGAGTTCTACAGCACGCTCTACGCGATCACCGAGTCGCCGATCGAGCGCGGCGTGATCTGGACCGGCGCCAACGACGGGCCCATCAACGTCACGCGCGACAACGGCAAGACGTGGACGAACGTGACGCCAAAGGACCTTCCGGCGGGTGGGCGCGTGCAGTGGATCGAGGCGTCGCCGACGCGGCCGGGCGTCGCCTACGCGGCGGTGTACCGGTACCTGCTCGGCGACTATGCGCCCTACTTCTACCGCACCACCAACTACGGCCGCAGCTGGACGAAGATCGTCACCGGCATTCCCGGCGACGAGCCGACGCGCGTGCTGCGCGCCGACCCGGATCGCGCCGGACTCCTCTACGGTGGAACCGAATTCGGGATGTACGTCTCGTTCGACGACGGCGACCACTGGCAGTCACTCCAGCTGAACCTGCCCAACGTGCCGATCAACGACATCAAGGTGTATCGGAAGGATCTGGTGGTCGCGACGCAGGGCCGCGCGATGTGGATCCTCGACAACCTTTCGTCGCTGCAGCAGCTCCGGCCGGCGACGTCGCTCGATTCCGTCGTCCTCTTCACCCCACGTGATGGCTACAAGACGCGCACCAACGCCGAGGTGCTCGGGCCGATGATCGAGTACCGACTGCCGAAGGCGGGCAGCGTCGTGCACATCCAGATCCTCGACTCCGCGGGTGCGGTGGTGAATTCGTACGCCAGCGTCGTGCCGGTGGGAGGCAATCAGGCGCCGGCGCCTCGACCGGCCGCCGCCCCCGCCGACCCGGATGATCCGGACGCCGCGATGATGGCCGGCCGCGGTGGTCGCGGCGGCGGAGGGGCAGCGCCCCGTCCGACGACGAACGCCGGCATCAATCGCTTCACCTGGGACGCCCGTACCAGCGACGGCCTCGGCGCCCCCCCGGGACGCTATCAGGTGAAGCTCACGGTCGAGCCAGCCGTCCGGACCGCGCCGCTCCGGCTCCGGATTGACCCGCGGGTCGCTGCCGGGGGTGTCACCGAGGCCGACCTCGTGGCCCAGTACCGCCACAACAAGCAGATGCGGGGGATGACCACCGAGGTCGCCCTGCTGGTCGGGAAGGTCCGCGCCGCCGAGACCCGACTCAAGGCTGCCGGGCCGGCCGCCGCGGACACCCTCAAAGCGGTCCAGTCCCTCGCCGCGACCCTGAACACCGAGGCCGTCCGCTACGGGAAGCCGGGGCTCCAGGCCCACATCTCCTACCTCGGCAGCATGACCGGCGGGGCCGACCAGAAGGTGGGGCTGGATGCCATCAAGCGGGCCGCAGTCCTCCGGAGGGAGCTGGATGCGGTTCAGGCGGTGGCGAAGCGGTGGATGCCCTGACGGAAGTCGGGCGTTCAGCCGCGCATGTCAATGCGCGGCGCGTTACGAGGTAGTCCGGGGAGGAGTGAGAAGGGAGGGGACTGTGATCCTGGGCAAGCGACGGCGCAGCCGGCGCGCCGTCGAAGGACCTCGCTCCCGCAGCTCGCCTCTTTCTGTCGGGCTGCGCTGTCGGTCCCATCGGCGCCACAACACGCTCAGCGCTACCCAAATCGCGATGGAGGCCTGCTCGAAACCTGAACAGTGGGCTCACCAGGCTGAAGTCTGCCTGATTCGCATCAATACCAGTCCTTTGTCGACTGGCCTTAGGCTCGGCGGTCAGTCATCAGATCAACTTGGGCGTTTTTCGATCCCGATAGACGTGTCTTCTGGACACATTTGTCCGTCCCCTTCTGGACAGGTTGGCCGGAGCCTGCGAGATTGAAGCACCGACCCACGACCCCGCGTGAGGCCACCGGATGGAAGTGCTCTCCCGAGATCTTGAAGTTTTTCTTGGCCAGCTCGCAGAGTTGGCTGGGGGAGACTCGCGTATCGTGCAGCAGGCTATTGCACGAGTAAACGCCAAACCTGAGCCGCCCACGCTCGAGGAGTTGGTGCGCGCGATTCTTGAATTGAAGCGCGACGCAGCACGCAACTCTGCGTTTCACCATCACGCATAATTAGCGCGCTCCAGAGTGAACCTCGCGTGGGGTGGCATTGTCCTGCTGGTGCTTTTGTTGCCTGGCTTTTTCTTCTTTGTCGGCTTCTACCTTCCTGAACGATTCACAAGACAGCTAGCGGAACGATCGACACTCGGCCATCTGGCCGGGACGATCCTCATTGCGCTGCTCGTGCATGCGGCGATGTATCTGGTGAATTCGTGGTGGTGCAGCTCTCGGTGTGTCCGTGTCGACTACCTCCTTGAACTCATCACGCTATCGCAACCCACCGCAGAGCAAATCAAGCGCTTGGTCCCGAGTGTCGCTGACCATGTACTGGCGACGCTCGCGTACCTTAGTGGAGCGAGCCTAGTGGGTTTACTCATGGGCGCAGTAACTGGGTACGCTGTCGTCAAAGGCCCGCTCCGGCGTCTCGCGCAGCATACATGGGTATATGGCCTGCTGATCACCGAACCAGATGGGTTCAGTGAGGTATGTCGATCCCTCAGTCGACGGTGGAACTGGGTTGGTCGAATCTGGTTCATCAAGGGCGTCGTCACGGCGGGTCATCGCGAGGTAACTCTTGCTCACGTCCTGACAAGGACGGAGCATGAAGGCCGCGTCTTGCTCTATAAGGGCTACCTAAAGGCCTTCGGGATCCGAAGCGATGGCACGTTCACGTATCTCGTTCTACTCCAACCTCATCGCCTGTATCTCGAGCTCGTTAGCGGAGCTGCCATCACAACTGCCGGAGATGCGGTCCACCAGATCGCTGCATCCTATCCTGGCATTGGTGGTAAAGGGCCGTCCTTCTACCTCGATGGCTCGGAGATCGCGAACGTCTTCTTCGACCGGGAGCGACTACCGAACATCGGTACGACGAGCGAGTTCAAGACGGTCGTCGAAGCGCAGCAGCGAAAGATTGCAGAACACGACGAAGTGGCAGAGCAGGTCGGCTCCGCGGCGGCGATCGGCATGGAGACAAAGAATGGGGAGTGACCTCCAGGGAAGCGCAGAATCGAACCGCCTCCGCGTGAGAAGCGGATTCGAGAAGGTGCTTGACTCTCATGGGTATGGCTTTCAGTACGCAGTGCAGGAACAGTTGAATTCATTCGCGTCGGTAGGCCCGGCATCATGGCAATTCGAGGCGTCAGAGTTTCCCGTGCGTGTTGGCACTCGCGAGACGCGAATTGATTTTGTCTACAGAAATCCGAATGGGCTTGGATATCTGGTTGGCGAATGCAAGCGCGTGAACCGCGGTATGGACTGGGGATTTGTTCGGGCAGGTTCCACGCGACAAAGACACGGCGAGCACGAGCTACGCGTGGAGGCGCTCGACTTGACGCCGCGGGGGCAAGTACGTGCGGTCACCACAACGTTCCGCCAGCACCCTCGCTATGCAGATATCGGCCGGGAGCTGAGGACAGACAAGGATGGGGAAGGAGGCTTAGGCTCTGGTCGTAGTGGAATCGAGGACGCCGTGACACAGGTGCTGATCGGCACGAGTGGGCTTTCGAAGGCACTGAGCGAGAGTCCCAACCGGATTCCGGTTGCCCGCCCGGTCAGTATTGTCCCTGTAGTCTTTACAACCGCGCGCCTATGGTACAGCGAGGCAACCCTCGCTTCGGCCGAACTCCCGATGGGCGATTTGTCCCTGGAAGGGCGCCCATTCGAAGAGGTCCCGTGGCTTCCCTTGCAGTATCATCAGTCCAATAGCCTCGTGAGCGAGGTGCATCGCGAAGCGGTGATAGACACTTTGGCGGATCGCCTCTACCAACTACATCGTCGCACGGTGTTTATCGTGAATGTTGGCGGGATCAGGCAGTTCATCGAGTGGACACTCACCGCCCATGGCTAGCGGTCCAGCACCATGGCAGGCCGCTGCCAACGAACAACCCGCACGGTTGAACCATGTTTGTACGCGCGACTCCTCCACGATCTATTCGAGCAGCTGTCGAAATTCGCTCCAACCGCTCCCCCCGATTCGATGAATGAGCTCAATGGCGCAGGCCCTCGCTTCCGCATTCCCTGATCCCAGAGTTGCTCGAAGCGCCGGGCCTAGCTCTCTAACATCGAGATAGGGGTATTCGTCCGAGAGTTCTGCGTCCACGAGCGCCGTCGCCAACCCGACCCCTTTAACGGCGTTTACGCCTACGAAATCGGCCACGCGTTTCCAGACCTGTCGCCGCACCCTCCGGGCTCCCGGGGCAAGGGCCAGTGTTCGCACGGTGAGATCCAAGATGCGTCGGGGATCAAGTTGTGGGATCAGGACCAGCCATCCAAGGGCGTCGGACTCGACTGCATCGGCGGCGCTTCCAGCCGCCTCCAAGGAGCTGAGGCGCCACTCCCAGAACTCTACGAGTCGCTCGAGGTACCCACTCTGAAGTTCGCCGCCCTCATCACTAAGGCCCCGCATCACGCTCCACAAGAAGTGACCACGGTCTGCGGGACTCGCCAGTTCAACAACTCTCCGGAAGGAATCGCTCGTTGCGTCGTGCAGCGGAAGCAACCCTCGCAGGATGGCAACGCCGGTGTGCACGAGGAACGAGCGACTGATGCGGAAATCCCCCTGAGCTCCACCCCGAGCTTCCCAGCCCTGTACCAACTCAAACTGCAGGCTGTGCGCAAAATACGATGGCCTGAGCACCCGAAAAGTTGAATCGTACAAGTGACCAGAGGTGATATACCCCGCCCAAACAGGGTGCAGAACAGGGTCGCTCATTCCACCCTCGAGCAACTTGGGGACTTTCGCGTCGGCCCAACCAGGAAGCGTGTGAATGATGTGAGGTAGGTACGCACCCAGCCTAAACAGGGCAGCTGGGGCGCTCACGTCCGTCCTAGCAATTGTCGCATCCAGCCACTGCGCAAGCCTCTCGACTGCGATATCATCCAGTGGGTCTCCGCCCACAAGACCCAGCCGACTCGCGGCGAAGATGAGATCGACGACTTCGCCGGCCTCCTGGTTCATGGCCCCACCCGACAATGCATCCAGGTTAGGGTACTCGCGAGCATCGAAGGTGGACCACCTTGGGGAAGTGGACACCGCAAGGTCCGAGAGCGCGACCATGTCCTCGCCGTGGCTATTCGGCAGTGTGGGGCAAGAGCACATGCTCGCCAAGACCCGGATCGCTTCCCTGCGCAGCGCTAGTGATTCAGTGCAAGGTACAGCAGAGAGTCCCGCCCGAACCAAATCGATTGTCTCCCGCCAAGGCAGGGAGGCGACTCCCTCATGGCCGAGTCGTGTTGAGACGCCCCGAAGAGCGGCAGCAGCGTAATGCGGAATTGCGCCCACATTCTCGGAGAGCTGCGTCAGAAGGGCCGCTGCTACCCGGTACTCACCAGCGAGCAGTTGCTTTAGGGACTCAGTCATCCCACGGACACTCGGACCATCGAAGCGCTCGCCCGCCTCGGGTTCCCAGGTCAGGAGGAGTTCGATCAGCTCCTCAGGCTCCATCGCCCGAAGCTCCTCAAGGTCCTTGGGGCCTTTGTCTCCACCCCAGGTAAACCCCGAACTCGAATGACCCACCTCATCAAGGTCCTGTCTCTCAGGCGCTACAGGGCCCGCGGTGAATCCGATCGAGTGAGCGAGCGGAATGAGATCCTCAGGGAGGGACCCACGAAACCAACGGAGCCGTTGCGCTTGCCAGGCCGCAACGACGCGACCGCGCGCAGTGGGGTCGCCTGGTGACTCCCCGTTCCACTCGATCAAGGCGAGCACTTGGGCCGCGGGTGGGCCGGCCTGCAGATTCTGCAGAAAAGAATGGCGCGCGTCTGCACCTGCGGTGGAGAAATGTCGGCGGAGCAAGTCTGCGACTTCGCGTGCTCCATGCGCTGGCGCCATCGACTCAACCGCGCCAATCACTTCGTCAATTTCATCTCTCGCGCCACGTGGTCCAGCGGCGATCATCAATCGCAGTCGTAGCCGCTTGGCGATCGGTGAGTTCAGGTGGTCGAGAACAGCCGTGAGCGATCCGAATAGCTCAGGGTTTTCTGCTAAGGCTTCCGTTGCAACCTGATCAGCAGCAACTGCCAGGTCGGCGCGAAGATCATCATGCTCACGAAGGGACGTCCGCCAATCGCTCAGCCAGTGGTGTGAAAGCGCGTCGTCGTCGTAGCCGGCCCGGGCAAGTAGGAATCCAGCCCGATCAAGTCGCTCAGTAAGCATCGCGTAGGTCTTGAGAGGAGCCACTCGGCCAATGACTCGGATAGGTGACGCCAGCAACTGTTCAACATAGTAATCGTCCACGTTCTCCAAGAGCTCATAGGTTGGTGGGGAGACTCGCCGATACAAGTCGTCTCCGTCGACCGTTGGAACTTGCCTGAGGCCTAGCATCGCCTTCGCTACCGATAGCGCAAGCGTCGGGTGGTCAGGCGCCAGCACAGTCGCGACTCTCAGTGCAGCCACGGCACCTACTCTCGCCTTGACCCCGAGCAGGGCCGTGACGATCTGAGGCACCAAACTAGGTGCAAACTCGACCGGAATTCTTTCCGCCACCCGACAGACTTGATCCCACACCAGCGGACTCCTGTTGCGCCTGGTCACGTTCGCTTTGATGATCTCGACGGCAAGCGAAGGTGCCTGGTCACAGATATTGAGGAGGGCGGTGCCTTCAGGCCAAGGAGTAAAGCGCCCTCCCGTGGTCTCCTCCGCTGTCCCAACGGGTGGGTGAGCGAAGAACCCATGCTCCCGGAGAAACCCAACCCATGCTGGGTCGTGGCAGAGTGAGAAGAATCGATACCGGAGTTGAGGGCGCAGAAACAGTGACCGGAGCGCCTCGAGATCCTCGGTCCGAGGTGGACGCGCCAGGATCTGCGTTACGACGTCCTCTGCGCTGAAGTAAGGGGCGAGCCGAGCCCAAGCGAGGTTTGTCAGGCGGCGGAATGCCTCGCGCACAGTCGTCGAGTCCTGATGGCCCGGTGCATCGGGAACGTGAGCTCGTCCCTCAAAATCCCTGTGAATGCGGTACCAGTTGCGGACGACGTCGTGGTTGGGGCTTAATCCGAGGCTCGACGCAATCTTGAATCGCATCGCCTCACGAACGGACTGGCCATCCTGTTCGGTCGGGACGGGCGTGGGAGGAGGCCCATTCGCCGGAAGCTCCTCAGAAATGATCCGTAACAGGTGTCGACTGACTTCCCTTCCCACGTGCGCAAGCAGGTGGGTGCGGCCCGAGGACAGGTCGCCTGAATCGAGCTCGACTCCGCTTTCGAAGATGCTCGCCAACGGCGGGTGGAGCGTCTGCAGTGCTTCGTGTACAGCTCGCTGTGCTTCGTCCATTAAACTCGCCCCGGGAGCTGATGACTCTCGAACTGGACTCTCATCGAAAGGGCGTAGTCGACGAACTGATGGCCGCGGTATGGGTGGGGATCTCGGACGGTTCGGACCTGCCCCGCACCAGCATTCAGGTCGCTGTCCACCACCTCGGAGACGTGGGTCGGATCGTCGAGGTCCCACCCCGCCAACCAGGGGTCGCAATCGATCAACTGCTGGCGGGTATCGGCTTCAGAGCGCAGTATGCTCATATTGCCTGGTCGGTCTGGGGCAATGGCGATCACGGTCGATATAGCAACGTCGCAAGACGAGGCATACTCTCTGAGGATAATACCGCACGGGTCCCACGGTACCCTGGCGGCCACTCTCAGTCCTAAGGGGTGACTTCCTTGGGGAGTGCCGCAGGTCTCATCCTGAGCAAGGCCCGCGAAGGGTGCGTCGTCGAAGGACCTCGGCCGGGGAGGAGGCCCTTCGACTGCGAGTCGGCTGCGCCGCCGCTCCGCTCAGTTAAGTGACAACACCCCCTCGCCACTCACCCATCGCGGCCCGCGGCCGTGCCCCGATCACGGCCGCGCATTGACATCCGCGGCTGAATAGCTGTTCGCGGATCGCTGTTCGCCGCTCGCAGTTCTGCCATTCCGGCAGTCATTCCCGGTACGCCGATTGCCTTTCCTTCGGGCAATCGCGTCCGGGAATCGCCTGGGCGCCAGTCTGACGCGACGTCTCAGGAGCGGATATGGCCTCGAAGATCATCGGGATCGACCTCGGAACCACGAACTCGGTGGTCTCCGTGATGGAAGGGGGCGATCCCGTCGTCATCCCCAATGCCGAGGGGGGTCGTACCACCCCGTCGGTGGTCGCCTTCACCAAGGATGGGGAACGGCTGGTCGGTCAGGTCGCCAAGCGGCAGGCCGTCACCAACCCCAAGCAGACCGTCTTCTCGATCAAGCGCTTCATGGGCCGTCGGGCCGCCGAAGTGAAGGAAGAGGCGGGCCGCGTGCCGTATCCGGTTGCCGACGGTGCCAATGGCCTCGCGGCCGTCGAGATCCAGGGGAAGAAGTACACCCCGGCCGAGATCTCGGCGATGATCCTCCAGAAGATGAAGCAGACCGCCGAGGACTACCTCGGGCACACCGTCGACAAGGCGGTCATCACCGTGCCCGCGTACTTCAACGACGCGCAGCGGCAGGCCACCAAGGACGCCGGCAAGATCGCCGGCCTCGAAGTCCTCCGCATCATCAACGAACCGACGGCGGCGGCGCTCGCCTACGGCCTCGAGAAGAAGAAGGACGAGAAGATCGCCGTCTTCGACCTGGGTGGCGGCACCTACGACATCTCGGTGCTTGAGCTGGCCGACGGCGTCTTCGAGGTGAAGAGCACCAACGGCGACACCCACCTCGGTGGCGATGACTTCGACCAGAAGCTCATCGACTGGCTCGTGGCGGAATTCAAGAAGGACCAGGGGATCGACCTCTCGAAGGACCCGATGGCACTGCAGCGCCTCAAGGAAGCCGCCGAGAAGGCCAAGATGGAGCTGTCGAGCACCACGCAGACCGACATCAACCTGCCGTTCATCACGGCGGATGCCTCGGGTCCGAAGCACCTGAACCTGCCGCTCACGCGGGCCAAGTTCGAGCAACTCTGCGACGACCTGATTCAGCGCACGATGCCGCCGATGGAGATGGCGCTCAAGGATGCCGGCCTCAAGCCGGGCGACATCGACGAGATCATCCTGGTCGGCGGGTCGACGCGCATCCCGAAGATCCAGGAGATCGTCAAGGCGTTCTTCGGCAAGGAGCCGAATCGGTCGGTCAACCCCGACGAAGTCGTGGCGATCGGCGCGGCGATTCAGGGCGGCGTGCTCGGCGGCGAAGTGAAGGACGTGCTGCTGCTCGACGTGACCCCGCTGTCGCTCGGCATCGAGACCCTCGGCGGCGTCGCGACGGTGCTCATCCCGCGCAACACCACGATCCCGACCAAGAAGTCGGAGACGTTCAGCACGGCCGAGGACAACCAGACCACGGTCGAGATCCACGTCCTCCAGGGCGAGCGCCAGATGGCGCAGGACAACCGGACCATCGGCAAGTTCCAGCTGACCGGGATCCCGCCCGCTCCGCGCGGCATGCCGCAGGTCGAGGTGACCTTCGACATCGACGCGAACGGCATCCTCCACGTCTCCGCCAAGGACAAGGCGAGCGGCAAGGAGCAGAAGATCCGGATCGAGGCGTCGAGCGGCCTGTCGGACGCCGACATCGACAAGATGGTCAAGCAGGCGGAGGCCAACGCCAAGGAAGACCAGGAACGCCGCGACCAGATCGAGGCCCGCAATCAGCTCGACGGCCTCGTCTACAAGGTCGAGAAGGACTCGAAGGAGTGGGTCGATCGGCTGACCGCCGACGTCAAGGAGCGGCTGGACAAGGCGGTCGAGGCCGGGAAGGAATCGCTCCGCACCGGCGAGGCGGAGAAGATCAAGGCGGCCCTCGACGAGCTGAACGTCGCCTACTCGGCGGCGGGCGCCTCGCTCTATCAGAACGCCCCGTCCGGGGAGGCCGAAGCCCCGGCCGGCGGGGAGGCCCAGGGCGGCGCGCCGAAGGACGACGCCGTCGAGGCCGACTACGAGATCGTGGACGACGCCCCCAAGGCGTGACCGGAACCGCGCGACCGAATCTTTCGGTCGCGCATCCGAGTATTATGTAGTCAGAGTGGGCCGGGATCCCTGAGGGGACCCGGCCTACCGAACATCCACCCCACGGACCGCAACCGATGTCGAACCACACGCGCAACTGGCTCAAACTTTCCGTCCTGGTCGGGCTCTCCTTTGTCCTGGGCCTTTTCTTCGCCGGGCTGCTCGACCTCCCGCACTCCTCCCAGGCCCAGCAGGATGGCGCCGGTGGGCCGCCGATCATTCCGGTGGACGCGCCGCGCATTCCCTCTGCCAAGCCGCTCGCCGAAATCTCCACCGCCTATGCGTCGGTGGTCGAGGCGGTCCGCCCCTCGGTGGTGTTCATCACCTCCGAACGACCGGACGGCCAGGTGATCGCGCCGCATCGATTGCCGCCGGGCTTCGAGATGCCGAAGCCGCGCGGACAGGCGCCTGAGAATGACCAGTTCGAAGTCTCCAGCGGCTCGGGCTTCATCGTCTCGTCCGACGGTTACATCATCACCAACCACCACGTGATCGAGGGCGCCAGCCGGGTGCGGGTCGGGCTCCTCGACGGCCGCACCTTCGACGCCACCGTGGTGGGTTCGGACAAGGACACCGACGTCGGGGTGCTGAAGGTCGACGCGACTGGCCTCACGCCGGCCGCGCTCGGCTCCTCGGACGCCGTGCGCGTCGGGGAATGGGTCCTCGCGATCGGCAATCCGCTCGGCGCCGACCTGACCTTCTCGGTCACCCAGGGCATCGTCAGCGCCAAGGGCCGCGGCGTGCTCGACCGCGCCGACCCCACGCGCAATCAGCGCGAGATCGCCGACTATATCCAGACCGATGCCGCCATCAATCGCGGCAACTCGGGCGGTCCGCTGATCAACGTCCGCGGCGAAGTCATCGGCATCAACTCGGCGATCGCCTCGTACACCGGCTATTACGCCGGCTACGCGTTCGCCGTCCCGATCGACCTGGCGCGCAACGTGATGAACCAGATCATCCGGCATGGCAAGGTGGTCCGCTCGGCCCTCGGTATCACGGTCAAGGATGCCGACGCCGAGGACGCCGCCTACATGGGCCTCGAGAGCGTCGCCGGCGTCCGGGTCGACGGCTTCGGCGAAGACTCGCCCGCCAAGCGCGCCGGAATGCTGCCGGGCGATGTCATCGTCGCGATCGACGGCCAGCCGATGAAGTACACCGCGCAGTTGCAGCAGGCGATCGCCTTCAAGGACCCGGGTACGACCGTCGCCGTCGCCGTCGCGCGCGGCACGGGCCGCAAGGAGTTCACCGTCCGGATCAGCGCCATTCCGGGCGATCCGAACGACGCGACTCCGGCCCCGGTCGAGAAGAAGCCGGCCACGCCGAACACCAATCGCCTCGGCATCAGCGTCGAGCCGCTCACGGCGGTCACGGTGCGGCAGCTCGGGCTCCCCAACAACACCAAGGGGCTGCTGGTCCGCTCGATCAATCACGGCTCGCCGGCTGAGGGAAAGTTGTTCGCCGCCGATCGCGATCCGCGCGCTGACGTCATCACCGAAGTCGAAGGGAAGACCATCCGCACCGAGGACGATCTCAAGGCGGCGCTCAACAGCGCCCGCAACGGCATCGTCACGCTGCTGCTGGTGAACCCCGACGGCGGCGGCATCACGCGGCTGGAGCGGGTGCGGGTGATGGGGAAGTAACGAGAAGCGAGAAGCGAGAAGCGAGAAGCGGGGCCCGGCGGGAAGATCTCTCCGCTGGGCCCNNCTCCGCTGGGCCCCGCTTCTCGCTTCTCGCTTCTCGCTTCTCGCTTCTCGATCGGCGCTACTTCTTCGGCGGCACCGGAATCTGCTGGATCGCCGCTTCCTTCTCCCAATAGTTCCAGCCCCAGCCGGTGACCTTGCCGTCGGCGTAGACGACCGGGCTCATGGCGCGCCAATCGACCGAGTCGGTCAGGGCGACTTCCTTGAGGGTATAGAACTGGATCTCCCAGAGCTTCCCGCCGGTGGCGTAGGAGGCCATGGAGTGGGCGTCGGTCTTCATCACGACGGCAACGCTGTCCTTGCCGATACCTGCCGAGAGCTTCTTGAGGCGGCTGTCGCCGCAGGCGGAGAGTGCCGCCACACCGAGCAGGGCCACGATGGCCCGGGTCTGCCAACCATGCTTCACGCTGATCCTCGTATGCCTAAGGTGAACACCGCCGTAAGATAGCGACTCGGCCGCCGGGCGTGGAACCGGCGGCCACGGCGCGTTAGCTTCGGGGGGCAGGCCCCCGCGAGCGTGGCGGAACTGGCAGACGCGCAGGACTTAGGATCCTGTCCTGAAAGGGGTCCGGGTTCGACTCCCGGCGCTCGCATCCGCAGCACCCCCACGGCGCCCTCAGGGCGCCTTGGTCCGCACGACCTTGATGTAGTAGTTCGGGTTGACCACAAATTGATCCATTTCGGCCTTGGGCTTCACCTGCCACTCCGTGGTCGGGTGGAGGGCGAGCGTGAGCGGCACCGACTTGGTTGGCAGAGAATAGATCAGCGTCAAGTCGAATCCCGGCACCACGTCACTCCACTTGTAGGCCACGCCATTCGGCCGTTCTTCCAACTGAAGCGTCGGGATCATCGTCGTCTCGAGGTACTGCCGGAAGATCGGCTCGATATCCACGCCTGGCGACTGCTTGCGCACCCCGGCCGCGATGTAATCGCGCACCTGCTGGCCGGTGACCGTCTGGTGCCAGAACGTCTTGTTGAGGCCGCGCAGGATGTCTCGCCACGCGTCATCGTTGTCCAGGATGTGACGAATCATGTGCAGCATGTTCCCGCCCTTCGGGTACATGTCGCCCGAGCCCTGCGCGTTCACGCCGCGGGCCGGGATGATCGGCGTGTCGTTGCGGATGCCGCTCCGGGTGCCGATGACGTACTTCGCCCCGGCCTCCTTCCCCTGCTGGCATTCGGTGTAGAGGCCTTCTGCGTAATTCGCGAACGACTCGTGCACCCACATGTCGGCGTTGTCCTTCGCCGTGATGTTGTTGGCGAACCACTCGTGGGCACTTTCGTGGATGGTGATGAAGTCCCACTTGAGGCCGAGCCCGGTGCCGGAGAGGTCGCGCCCGCGGTAGCCGTTCTTGAAGCCGTTGCCGTAGGCCACGGCGCTCTGGTGCTCCATGCCGAGATGCGGCGCCTCGACCAGCTTGAAGCCGTCCTCGTACCAGGGATACGGGCCGAACCAGTGCTCGAAGCAGGAGAGCATCGTGCGCGCCTGCTGCCACTGCACGCGCGCGGTGTCCTCGTGGATCGCGAGCGGCCAGAAATCGAGTGTCAGGTTGCCCGCCTCGCCTGCGAAGCTCTCGCTCCAGTGGGCATAGCTGCCGGCGTTGATGGCGATCCCGTAGAGATTGATCGGCGCGGTGACGAACCACTCCCAGGTCGTGGTGCCGTCGCCGTTCGAGGTGGTGCGCCGCAGCCGGCCATTGGAGACGTTGACCATCGGATCGGGGACCGTGATCGCCACGCGCTGCGAATCGGGTTCGTCGCCGTCATAGTCCTTGAGTGGCCACCAGACCGAGGCGCCGAGCCCCTGATTGGCGGTCGCCACGAAGGCGCGGCCGAGCGAATCCTTCTTCCAGATCAGGCCGCCGTCCCATGGCGGATTCTTCGCCGCCTGCGGCTTGCCGTGATAGTAGATCGTGAGGGTCTTCACCGCGCCCACACGCTGGGGGGCAGCGAGCGCGACGAAGAACGCGTTGCCCTCGCGCCGATGCGTCAGCGGCCGACCATCCTGACGGATGCTGTCGACCACGAGCGGCGCCTGGAGGTCGAGTTGCATCTCGCGCGAGGGACGCAGGACGCGATAGCTGATGGTGTTCCGGCCCCGAATGGTGCTGTCGACCGGCGAGACGCGGACGTGCAGATCGTAGAATCCGGCGTCCCACCAACTGCGGCCGGGTCCGTTGCTGCCGCGGAGGGTGTCGGCGCGAGTGAACGCCTTGGGGGCCTGGGCCGAGGCCGTGCCGACGGCGACCAGGAGCAGCAGCATGGGGCGAAGGGACATCGGGATGGTCCGCAGCAGGGACGGCGGCCGGAGCCGCGCGGTCAGTGAATCGGGGGGTGGAGGAGCGCGATCCGGACAGCGTCGACGACCAACTCGAGGTCGTCGAGCTTGCCGAGCAGCGGAACGCCGAGGCGCTCGATCGGGAGGTGCACGGCGGGGTCGCGATTCGCCCCGGTCAGGAAGACCACTCGGCTGCGAAGTTGGGGCGCCACCTCGACCAGCTGCTGGTAGAAATCGAGGCCACTGACCTCGGGCATCAGGACGTCGCAGACCACGGCGTCCGGGCCCGGCTCGGCCTGCAGCTGGAGCAGCGCCTCCGGGGCCGAGGCCGCCTCGGTGATCCGGTAGCCATGGTGCTCGAAGGTCCGCCGCAGGACGCGTCGGATCGCGGGATCATCATCTACCACAAGGATTTGAGCCGTCACCCCCGTAAGAACCCTCCACTGGTCGTCAGCGTCAAGTGTGGCGGCCGAATTGACCCCCCTGCCACGCGGCGGGTAACTTTCCGGGCTATGACCGAAATCACCTACCGAATTGCCGCCGAAGATGTCGCCTCGAAGACCGTTGAGGTGACCGTCCCTGTCGAACGTCTGGCCGATGCCGAGCGCCGCGCCGTCCGCGAATATTCCCGCCAGGTCCGCTTGCCGGGCTTCCGGAAGGGCCATGCTCCCGAGGCAGTGGTCAGGAAGAAGTTCGACCAGGAGATCAAGCGCTGGGTCCTCGAGGATTCGCTCCGCCAGGGGTGGGAGCTCGTGCTGAAGGAGGCCGACCTCAAGCCGACCTCCGACCCGCAGATCCGCAAGGTCACCTTCGAGCCCGAGCAACCGCTGTCGTTCGAGATCCTCGTCGAGGTCCGGCCGCAGCTCGCGTTGGCCACGCTCGGCGGCTTCACGATCTCGCGTCCGACGGCGGCCGTGACCGATGAAATGGTCGAGGAACAGCTGGACCGGCTGCGCGAGCAGAAGGCCACCTGGACCCCGCTTGAGGGCGTGCAACCCGCGCCGGGCCACCTCGTCTCCGTCAGCGTGACGACGATTGAAGAGGGGAAGGAGCCGGTCGAAGGGGCACCCTACTCCCTGGTGATTGGTCAGGGCCAGGCGATTCCGGAACTCGAGGAGCGGATCCTGACGCTCAAGCCGGGTGAGACCTCGGACGGCGATGTCCGCTTCCCGGAGGACCACCCCGATGCGAGCCGCCGCGGCCAGAGCCGCCGGATCCGGGTGACGCTGCACGAGGTCAAGTCGCAGCTGTTCCCGCCGCTCGACGACGCCTTCGCCCGGGAAGTGGGGGAGTTCGAGTCGGCCGCCGCCCTGACCGCGCAGGTCCGCGAGGATGTGGCCGCCGAGGCGACCCGGAATGCCGAGCAGGGGGTCCGCGAGCAGCTGGTCCAGAAGCTCGTCGAGGCCAACAACGTCCCGGCGCCGGAAAACCTGGTCCACCGCCTGCTCCACGCCTACGCCGAGGGGTACCAGATCCCCAAGGAGCAATTCGAAACGTTCGCCCAGTCGTTCCACCCGATTGCCGAGTCGCAAGTACGCCGGGAATTGGTGCTGGACGCCGTGGCCACGGCCCAGAACCTGCACGCGACGGAGCAGGACCTCGACGCCCGGGTGGCCGAGTTGGCCACTGCCCGGGGGGTCGAGCCGGGGAAGCTCTACGCCTCGCTGCAGCAGGCCAACCGCCTGGGCGAGCTGGAGCGGACCCTGACCGAAGAGAAGACCTTCAGCTGGCTCCTGAGCCAGTCCACCGTCACCGAGGGCGCGGCGTGACCCACGGCTCGATCTATCCGCCGTACATTATCGAGAAGTCCGCCCGCGGCGAGCGGACCTACGACATCTTCTCGCGCCTGCTGATGGACCGGATCGTCTTCCTCGGCGCGGGGATCAACGACGACGTCGCGAACATCATCATCGCGCAGCTGCTCTTCCTCGAGGCCGACAACCCCGAGAAGGACATCTACCTCTACCTGAACTCGCCGGGCGGGATCGTCTCCAGCGGCATGGCGATCTACGACACGATGCAGCACCTGCGGGCGCCGATCAACACGATCTGCATGGGGATGGCCGCCTCGATGGGCTCCTTCCTCCTCGCCGCCGGGACCAAGGGGAAGCGCGCGGCGCTGCCGCATGCGCGGATCATGATCCACCAGCCCTCGGGCGGCACGCAGGGCACCGCGGCCGACATCGAGATCCAGGCCCGCGAGATCCTCTATCTCCGCGGCCGGATGAACGAGTTGTACGCGAAGCACACGGGGCAGCCACTCGAGCGTATCGAGAAGGACATGGAGCGGGATCGCTTCATGAGTGCCGAGGAAGCGGTCGAATACGGTCTGGTCGACACGATCCTCACCCCCCGCAAGGTGGACGCCCCGCCCACCAAGGGATGACCTGGAGCCGCTGATGTCCAACGACAAGCACCTCCGTTGCAGCTTTTGCGGAAAGAGCAAGGACTCCGTCCGGAAGTTCATCTCCGGACCGTCCGTGTACATCTGCAATGAGTGCATCACGCTCTGCAACGAGATCCTGGCGGAGGACGAGGAGCGCGAGACCACCGAAGGCCAGCGGACGGTCCCGACGCCGCAGGAGATCAAGGCAACGCTAGATCAGTACGTCGTCGGGCAGGAACGCGCCAAGCGATCGTTGTCGGTGTCGGTCTACAATCACTATCGCCGCATCACCGCCGGTCCGCGCGAGGCCGGCGACGTCGAGCTCGAGAAGTCGAACATCCTGGTGCTCGGTTCGACGGGCACCGGCAAGACGCTGCTGGCCCAGACGCTGGCACGGATTCTCGATGTGCCGTTCACGATCGCCGATGCGACGACGCTGACCGAGGCCGGCTACGTCGGCGAGGACGTCGAGAACATCCTGGTGCGGCTGCTGCAGGCGGGCGACTTCAACGTCGCCGAGTGCGAGCGCGGCATCGTCTATATCGACGAGATCGACAAGATCGCGCGGAAGTCGGAGAACCCGAGCATCACCCGCGACGTCTCCGGCGAGGGCGTGCAGCAGGCGCTGCTGAAGATTCTCGAGGGGACGGTGGCGAGCGTGCCGCCGCAGGGTGGCCGTAAGCATCCGCAGCAGGAATACATCCAGATCAACACCAAGGACATCCTGTTCATCTGCGGCGGCGCCTTCGACGGACTCGACAAGATCATCGAGGCGCGGCTGGGTCGGCAGCGGATCGGCTTCGCGCAGGAAGAGGCGACGCCGGCGAAGGGCGGACCCGCGGTGCCGCTCGAGGGGTATGCGGCCGTGGAACCGGACGACCTGCTCCGCTACGGGATCATCCCCGAACTGGTTGGCCGCCTGCCGGTGCTGGTGCCGCTCGAGTCGCTCGACGAAGAGGCCCTGGTCCGCATCCTCACCGAGCCGAAGAACGCGCTGACGAAGCAGTACCAGCGCATCTTCGAGCTCGAGGGCGTCGGCCTCACCTTCGATCCCGAGGCGCTGCGCGAGGTGGCCCGCAAGGCGCTGACGCGGCAGACCGGTGCTCGCGGCCTCCGGGCGATTCTCGAGTCGGTGATGACGGACATCATGTTCGACCTTCCGTCGCGCCACGATGTGCGCGAGGTGATCATCACGCCGGAGTCGATCCTGAACGGCGTCTCGCCACTGGTGGTGACCGAGCGGGCACGCCAGAAGAAGGAGGCGTGAGCGGTCCGGCGGCGCCGGCGGAGGTTTCACCCCTCGCCCGGCTCCCGATCGAGTTTCTCGGTTCCTTCCCGGACCCGATGCATCGGCTCGACCCGCCGCTCCCCGAGTTCGCGATGATCGGCCGATCGAACGTCGGCAAGTCGTCGCTCCTCAATGCCCTCGTCGGCCGCCGCGGTCTGGCGCGGGTGTCGCAGACACCGGGCAAGACGCAACTGCTCAACATCTATCAGCTGCCATCGCTCTACCTGATCGACCTTCCGGGCTACGGCTTCGCGCAGGCCGACAAGGGAACGCGCCTCGCCTATCGAAAGTTGCTCGAGAGCTTCCTGAAGAAGCGCACCACCCTGACCGGCGTGGTCTGGTTGCTCGACATCCGCCACCCGCCCTCGAAGGACGACGGTGACTTCCACACCATGCTGACGGAGTCGGGGTGTGCCGTGCTCGCGGTGCTGACGAAGTCCGACAAGCTGACCCGATCGGGGCGCGACAAGGCCGCCGCCGAGCGCGCCGATGCCATCGGCTTCTCGATTGACCAGGTGCAGGTCGTGAGCGCCCAGACCGGCTACGGCATTGCCGACCTCGGCGCCTCCCTGCTCGCCGCCGCCACGGAGCCGGCCGAATGACGGCGCGTCGCCTCGGGACCCTGCTCCTCGCATCACTGCTGCTCAACGCCTGCTCGGTCGCGGCGCAGGGCAAAGGCGCCGCCGATTCGACGGCCGTGCTGATTCCGATCGGCCAGGGCCGCCTGAATCAGGACGTGATCACCCTGCGCCTCGGCACCGGCTCGCTCGACATCCGGATCGTGCCGCTGGACGAAGCGCTGATGCGGCTCCTGTCGCCGGACGGCTACCAGGCGCTCACCAACCTCGTGGCCGGCGAGAAGAAGCGGATTGACTCGCTCAGCGCTGCCCGTGGCCTGCGCCAACCCGGCCTCACGCTGGTGACCTTCTACGGCCTCGCCCCGAACACCCGCTTCGACCCGCAATTGCTCACGGTGATGGGCCGCAATCAGCTCTTCCGACCGGTCGGCGTGCTGCCGCTTTCCCCCGGCTTCTCGAATCAACAGCTCGACGCCCGCGGTCAGGCGACGGCGATCATCGTCTACGAGCGGCCGCTGCCGGTGCTCGAGCCGTTCACGGTCAGCTACCTCTCCTCCAGCAGCACGGAGTGGGAGCGGAAACTGCAGCGTCTGAATGCCGAGCGCGCCCGGATCATCGGGCGGACGCCCGCGCCCGCCGACACAGGCCGCCGGGTCCCGTGACGCTCCGCCCCCTTCGGCGCGTGAGCGTGCCCGAGGCGATCCAGCAGCATCGCGACGCCTGGCTTGCCGACCTCCAGCAGGCGCTGATGGCGCCTGGGGCGGATTGGTCGACGATCACCGCCGAGACACTCTACGGCCTGAGCTATCCGGGCCAAGGGACCCTGGCAGAGCGCCTCGCCGACGCAACGCTCCCGCTGACCGCGCGGATCGCCCTCGAATCGCTCGATCCGCGCCACGTCACCCTCGAGCCGGAGTACTACGCCGAAGTGGACGAGGCGCGCTTTGCGCGGGTCAAGCCGCTGCTCTGGCTCTGGTACTCGTTCGACCGACTCCCGCTGGGCGGCCAGCACGTCGACCTCGGGGTCGAGTTCCGGCGGATGCTGGCGCCGCACATCTTCGCGCGCGTCGGCGAGCGCTTCAAGTGCTTCCAGCACGTGGAGTTCTCGTTCGGCTATGCGATGGAGGTGGGCGACGACGTCGTGGTCCATCGCCACGTCCTCCTCGATGATCGCGGCGGTATCGAGCTCGGCAATCGGGTGTCGATCTCGGACTACGCCAACATTTACTCGCACACCCACAGCATCGTCGAACAGAAGGACGTCACCACGCTGAAGACGGTGCTCGACGATGACGTCCGGATCACCTACCATGCGACCGTGCTGGCCGGCGTCCATGTGGGGGAGAACGGGATGGTCGGGGCCAATGCACTCGCCACCAAGGACGTCCGGCCGTACCATGTGCACGTCGGCATCCCGGCCAAGTCGATCCGGGTCAAGCCGAACGCCCCGAGCGCCCACACCAGCACCTTCAGCACACCCCGCCGCCCCGACGAATAGTCCGGCCGGGCCATTCGTGACCCACACGTGACCCTGCCCCAGCCTCCAGGGGGTGGCGCGGCTGCTCTGTGACACAATCGTTGCCGAATTCGTGACCGAACCGTCACGCTCCTCCACGAGGTTTGTCGTGCTGTGGGGGGGCGTGCGCCGACGAGCGGACACATCCCCGGGACCACACGGACCTTGGGGTGGACTTCATGACGGCAGGATTCGCGCGGCGGCTGGGCCTGGTACTCTTCCTTCTCCTGCCGGCGGGCCTCTCGGCCCAGGGCACCGGACGGATTGTCGGCCGGATCGTCGACGTCGATGGCACGATCCCGCTGGGTGGTGCCCGAATCGCCATTGTCGGCACCGCGCGGATGGCCCAGAGCGCGGTGGATGGTCGCTACTCGCTGACCAATGTCCCGGCTGGCACGGTCACGCTCCGGATCACCAACATCGGGTACGCCCCGAAGACGATCACCGAAGTCGCGGTGACCGATGGTGGCGTCACCACCCTCGACATCACCCTCTCGGCCCAGGCCGTGCAGCTGACCGAGATCACCGTCACGGCCGCCGCCGAGCGCGGCAGCGTGTCGGCAGCGCTCGATGAACAGCGGAGTGCGGTGGGCATCGTCAATGCCATCTCCTCGGAGCAGATCGCCCGCTCGCCCGACGGCGACGCGGCGGCGGCCGTGCAGCGCGTCAGCGGGGCCACGGTCCAGGACGGCAAGTACGTCTTCGTCCGCGGCTTGGGCGACCGGTACACGCAGGCCTCGCTGAACGGAGCGCGGATCCCGTCGCCGGAGCCGGAGAAGAAGGTCGTGCCGCTCGACCTCTTCCCGTCGTCGCTGCTGGAGGGGATCGCCACCTCGAAGACGTTCACCCCCGATCAGTCGGGCGACTTCTCCGGCGCGCTGGTGAACATCAAGACCAAGGAATTCTCGGGGAAGCGCTTCACCGCCTTCTCGATCACGACCGGTGCCAATGACGCGATCACCGGGCAGTCGGGCCGCTTCGCTCCGTCGACCGGCCGCGACTGGCTCGCGCTGGGAGCGGCCGCGCGGCGCCTGCCGAGCGCAGTGGCCGGAACCGACTTTACGCAGCAGCTCCCGGCCTCCGAGGCCAACGCGCTGATCGGCCAGTTGCGCAACGTCTGGTCGCCGACCTCGCGGACCGGGGCGCCGAATGCAGGCTTCGGCACGACGTTCGGGGGCAACCTGCCGACTGGCGGGACCGGCGTGAGCTACCTGCTCTCCGGGACCTACTCGTTCACGCAGGAGACGCGCGCGGGTGCCCAGCGGGCGCTGGCGCAGGTGTCCGGCGCCGGCACGGCGGAAGAGGTGGACCGCTACGAGGGTGACCTCGGCCGCAATAGCGTGCTCTGGGGCGGTATCGCGAACTTCAGCACGACGATCAGCAGCCACAGCAAGATCGCGCTGAACAACACGTACAACCGGACCATGGACAACGAGGCGCGCCTCGAGACTGGGCGCTCCGAGAACCTGTCGCAGAACCTGCAAATCCAGCGGCTGCGCTACGTCGAGCGGAATGTCCGCTCGACGCAGTTGGCGCTCACGCATGACCTCGGTCGCGGTCAGCAGCTCGACTGGGGCGCCACCGCGTCGGGCGTGACCCGCCGTGAGCCAGATCGTTCGGAAATCGTCTACGCACTTCCGGATGGTGGCGGGGCGCCCCAGTGGTTCGGCTTCTCGAACGAGGCTGCCGTGCGGACCTTTGCCGACCTCAAGGAGACCTCGGTCGAGGCCAACCTGAACTGGCGCCTCTCGCTGGGCGCTCCGTCGGTCGGGCGCTCGCTGAAGGTGGGCGGACTCTACCGGGCGACCGATCGTGACGCCGTGAACACTTCCTACTCGCTCTCCCTGGCGCGCGCACTCGGGGCCACCGACCTCGCGTTGCCGGCGGAAGAGCTCTTCGATGGTCGCTTCACGACCGGCGATCAGCAGACGCTGCGCATCGTGCCGCTCGCCGCCGGCGGTTCCTACACCGCCAGTGACCGGCTTGGCGCGGGCTACGCGATGGTGACCTGGCCGCTCTCCGGCTCGCTCGAGCTGATCGGTGGCGCCCGGGTGGAACACTCCGCGGTGGAAGTTGCCTCGCGTTCGTCGGCCGGTGAGCCGTCGCTCGCCACGCCGGCCTTCACCGACGTGCTGCCCTCGGTGGCGATGAACCTCAAGCTCTCGGAGCGGGCCTCGATCCGCCTCTCGGCAACGCAGACGCTCTCGCGCCCGGAATACCGCGAACTCTCACCGGTGCTGTTCCGCGAGGTCATCGGCTCGGACAACGTCAAGGGCAATCCAAACCTGACCCGTGCACTGATCCGGAACTACGACCTGCGCTGGGAGCTCTATCCGAGCCGCGGCGAGATCATCTCCCTGGGCCTCTTCGCCAAGAAGTTCGACCGGCCGATCGAGCGGATCTATCAGGGTACCTCCGGGACGCGCATCATCACCTATGTGAACGCGAAGTCCGCCAACAACTACGGTGCCGAAGTGGAGCTCCGGAAGGAACTGGCGGCGCTGAGCTCGGCGCTGAAGACCTTCTCGATCGCGGCGAACGCCACGGTGATGAAGTCGACCATCGAGATCGACCCGGCCTCGGGATCGATCACCAGCGCCTCGCGCACGATGGTTGGCCAGGCACCGTACGTCCTGAATGCCGGCCTCACCTGGACGCATCCGAGCGCCCCGGCCTCGGCCACGCTGCTCTTCAACCGCGTCGGCGAGCGGATCACCGAGGCGGGCGAACAGCCGCTGCCTGATGTCGTCGAGCAGCCGCGCAACGTGCTCGACCTCTCGCTGCGCTTTCCGCTCGTTGGCGGCGTCAGCGGCCGGGTCGACGCCCGCAACCTGCTCGATGCACCGTACCAGATCCTCCAGGGCGACGTCATCCGCGAGCGGTACCGGGGCGGGCGGACGGTGAGCATCGGGTTCAACTGGAAGCAGTAACGGCGAGAAGCGAGGTAGGGGNNGTCGGGCGAGGCATGCCTCGCCCCTACCTCGCTTCTCGTGACAACACCGTGACCCGATCACGACCAAACGCCGACACCCCTGGGATTTATTCCCTTCGGATCTCGGCGTTTTGCCGTTTCGTTCCACCCACCACGAGGACGACGATGATGTTTGGCCATGGCACGACCACCCGCGCGGCGATGCTCATGACGCTCGCCCTGCTCGGCGCTTGCTCCAGCGATCCGGTGACCCCGCCGGTAAATGATGCCCCGACCGGGTTGGCTGCAGTGGCCACCGGCCAGACCACCATCCGTGTGACCTGGACCGCGCCGGCGACGGCGGCCACCTCCTTCGTCCTCCAGCGTGCCACCGGCGCCGCCGGCGCCTTCGCCACGATCACGTCGCCCGCCGGCTCGGCGACGCAGTTCGATGACACCGGGCTGACGCTCAGCACGCAGTACCGGTATCGCCTTGCCGCCGTGCGCTCCGCCGGCACCTCGGCCTACTCGGCCGAAGCGACGGCCACCACGGGAGGCGTCGGTTCGATCGAAGTCACCGCCGACATCACCACGAACACCACCTGGACGCCGGCGAATGTCTACCGCCTGAAGGGCTTCCGGAAGGTGGCCAACGGCGCCACCCTGACGATCGAGGCCGGCACCAGGATCGAAGGGGACTTCGCCACGGTCGGCTCGTCGCTCTTCGTCCTGCGGGGCGCGCGGATCGTGGCCACCGGTACCGCCGCGGCTCCGATCGTCTTCACCTCGTCGCAGACGGCCGGTACGCGGCAGTCGGGCGATTGGGGCGGGTTGATCATCGTCGGCAACGGCATCATCAACCGCTCTGGCGTCGTGAACATTGAAGGGACCGGCACCTCCGTCGACAATGCCTTGGTTCCGTACTCGGGTGGCAACAACAACGCCGACAACAGCGGCAAGCTGAGCTACGTGCGTGTCGAGTACGCCGGCTTCGGCCCGGCGCAGGATGCCGAGCTCAACTCCTTCACGCTCGCCGCCGTGGGCAGCGCCACCGTCCTCGACCACCTCGAGGCGTTGAACGGTCTGGACGACCACTTCGAGATCTTCGGCGGGGCACTCGACGCCAAGTACCTCGTGTCGTACCAGGCCGGCGACGACCACTTCGACATGTCCGAAGGCTACCAAGGCCGTCTCCAGCACCTGGTCGGCTTCCAGAGCAAGGTGCTGGTCCCGCGCGCCGGCGCCGGCAACGTCTCCTCCGATCCGCAGGGCATCGAGAACGACGGCTGCAACGGTTCGGGCTGCGACAACGGCTTCGACACCACGCCGTTCACGATCCCGGTGGTCGCCAACTTCACGCTGGTCGGCACCGGCCCGGGCGTCGTCGGCGCGTCGGGTGGCTACGGCATGATCCTCCGCCGCGGGACCGGTGGTCACTACGTCAACGGCATTCTGGCGCGTTGGCCGTCGGCCGGCATCGGCTACCGTGACGCGGCCTCGAAGTCGCGCGAAACCGCCGGGCTGCTTTCGTTCAAGGGCGTGTTCGTCGCCGAGTCGCCGGTGGCCTTCCAGGCCGGCCAGCAGACCTACGCTGGCAACGTGGCCGATGTGGACTTCCAGGGCGCCACCACCGCCGTCTCACTGTTCACCAAGCTTCCGGCCAACCCGACCGCCGTCGGCGATTTCGACTGGTCGTTGGCGGCCGCGGTCGCCCCGCGCACTGGCGGCGTGACCACCTTCACCGGTGACCTGCTCACCCGCGCCGGCGCGTTCATCACCGGCACGTCCTACCGCGGTGCGGCCGATCCCGCTGGCACGAAGTGGTGGGAAGGCTGGACGTCGTACAGCAACAACTGAAGTCGTAGGTCGTAAGTCGTCGGTCGTATCGTGAGTCGATAGGATTGAGGGTCGCAGGTTGGCGCACAGCCGGCCTGCGGCTCTCCTACTTCAGGAAGCCGTTATGCGCCGTCTCTTGTTCCTCGTTTGTTGCTTGGCCCTGCCGGCCTGTCGGGCCAGCGAGAAATCCGCGACCGTAGCCGTCGACTCGGCGCGCCCCTGGGCCAAGCCGGGGGACACGATTGATTCGATCTTCCCGATGCCGGAATTGTTGCGACGGTTCCGCGTCGGATTGGTGGAGCCCACGGAACTGGAGGGTGGCGCGCCGTCGCGCGATGCCTTGGCGGCTCGCTTCATCGGGGCGATTGCCACCCACGACACGGCGGCTCTGCGTGGCATGCTGTTGAGCCGGGCGGAATTTGGTTGGCTGATGTTTCCGGATCACCGCTACGCCGAGCCGCCGTATGAGCTCGACCCTGGGATCTTCTGGCTGCAATTGACCGCAGAGAACAGCAAGGGAGTCGAGCGGGTCCTGCAGCGCTACGGTGGGCAGCCGCTGGCCTTCGAGCGGCTGACGTGCACCGCCGACACGCTGCAGATGCTTCGGGGCCCCACGACGGTGTGGGGGCCGTGCAGCGTGCGCTACCGGACCGCGGACAGCACCCTGACCCGACGGCTCTTCGGCTCGATGATCGAGCGGAATGGCCGGGTCAAGCTGGTGAGCTACAACAACGACTTCTAGGCTGCCGGCGGGCGGACCGGGATCCCGCGGCGCGCCAGGAAGGCGCGCGCATCGGCGATCGTGGTGCCATCGAAGTGGAAGATCGAGGCGGCGAGCACGCCATGGGCTCCCGCCTCAAACGCATCCGCGAGGTGCGCCAGCGACCCCGCCCCGCCCGAAGCAATCACCGGGATGCCGACGGCCTTCGCGGCCGCCTCGGTGAGGTCGAGGTCGTACCCGCTCCGGGTCCCGTCGCGGTCCATCGATGTGAGCAGGATCTCGCCTGCGCCGAGGCGCTCCAGCGTGGCGAGCCACGCGAGCGCTTCGAGCCCCGTTTCCTCCCGCCCACCAGTGGCCATGACCATCCAGCGTTCGCCTTCGCGTCGGACGTCGACGGCAGCAACCACGCACTGCGAGCCGTAGGCTTCCGCGAGGCGCGAGATCAGGTCGGGGTCACGGATGGTGGCGGTGTTCACCGCCACCTTGTCCGCACCCGCCCGCAGTGCAGCCCCGGCATCCTCGACCGAGCGGATCCCGCCACCCACCGTGAACGGAATGAAGATCGTCTCGGCGACGCGCTCGACCATCGAGAGCGTCGTGCTGTGCTCGCGATAGGATGCCGTGATGTCGAGCAGGACGAGCTCGTCGGCCCCCTCGCGATCGTAGCGGGCCGCCTGTTCCACCGGATCACCGGCGTCGCGCAGTGACGCGAAGTGCACGCCCTTCACGACGCGACCGTCGGCGACGTCCAGGCAGGGGATGATGCGGCGCGCTAGCATAGGCGGAGGACGTCCTCGATCGGGCCGGCATCACCGCTGCCGAGCATGCGGATGGCGTCGTCGAGCGCGCGCGCCTCGCGTGCCCAGGCACAGCGCTCCCGCGCCTCAACCGGCGCACACCAACGCGCGGCGGTGTGCTCGTGACTCAGCCGGACCTCGGCGCCCACCGGCAGGAAGGCGACGAAGACGGGCACCATCGCGACCTCGTCCGGTCCGTGCTGATAGAAGAGCTCGACCCGCGAGAGATTGTAGAACTGTTCCGGTTCGACACCGGTCTCCTCCCGCACCTCGCGCCGTGCGGCGTCGGCCGGCGTCTCTCCCGGCTCGATGTGACCGTGCACCATTTCCCAGGAGCCCGGACAGCGGCCGTCAGGGCCGCGCTGCAGCAGGAGCACCTCGAGCAGCTCCCCGGCGCCACGGAGCACCACGACGTCGACCAGCGACACGGCGATCGTCGTCACGGCGTCCACTCGGCGAACGCCTTCAGGAAGGCGATGCCAGCCTGCTGCGACTTCTCGGGATGGAACTGGGCGCCAAGGATACTGCCCTGCCCCACCAGCGAGGGGAAGCGCCCGTCGTAGTCGCCGACACCGAGGATGGCCTCCTCGGGCAGTTCGGCAGGGTGGTACGAGTGGACGTGATAATAGAACTGGCCCGACGCGCCGAGGAGCGGCCCGGCCACCGCGTGTCGCCGCCCCGCCTCGGTGGCGCGCACTTCGGCCCAGCCGACATGCGGCACATGCCGCGACGTGCGGAAACGGACCACGCGGCCCGGGAGCAGGCCGAGTCCGGTCGCACCGGGCGCCTCCTCGCTGTCCCGATGACAGAGCTGCATGCCGAGGCAGATGCCGAGCAGCGGGCGGCCGGCCGCAGCGACCTCGCGCAGGGCATCACCCAGCCCGGTCACGGCGAGGGTCACGGCGGCTCGACCGAAGTGGCCAACACCGGGCAGCACCACGCGATCGGCGCGTCGGACCACATCCGGGTCGGCGGTGAGCATTCCGGGATGACCCGCGGCGGCGAGTGCGCGCACCACCGACGCGAGGTTGTTGACCCCGTAGTCCACGACAGCGATCACAGCACGCCCTTGGTCGACGGAACACCCTGCACGCGCGGATCCATCGCCGTCGCGGCATCGAGCGCACGGGCAAATGCCTTGAACGTGGCCTCGACGATGTGATGCGCGTTGCGGCCGCGGAGCAGGTCGATGTGCAACGTGAGGCCCGCGTGGACCGCCACGGCGCGGAAGAACTCCGGCACCAGCGCCACGTCGAACTCGCCAAGCATCTGCCAGGCCACCGGGTCGGCATGCCACTCGAGGTGGGGTCGGCCGGAGCAATCGACGACGACGCGGACCAACGCCTCGTCGAGCGGCACGGTGGCCTCGCCGTAGCGGCGGATGCCGGCGCGATCGTCGAGCGCCTCGGCGATCGCCTGCCCCAGCGCGATGCCGGTATCCTCGACGGTGTGATGCCCATCAACATGCAGATCGCCTTCGGCATGCACCACGATATCGAAGAGGCCGTGCCGCGCGACCGCGCTCAACATGTGATCGAAGAAGCCGATGCCGGTCTCGACCGACGCCTCGCCGGTGCCGTCCAGTTCGAGCCGGACCCGGATCTCGGTCTCGGCGGTGATCCGTTCAATGGTGGCGGACCGACTCATGCGGCCTCCCCGAAGATGATGCGCAAGGCCGCGAGGACGGCGGTGACGTCGTCCTCGGTGCCGATGGAAATGCGAAGGCACTGCTCCAGGTCCACGCCAGCCGAGACATCACGGATCAGGATGCCGAACTCCTCCAGCAGCCTCCGGAAGACGTCGCGCGCCGAGACCGTCTGGCAGCGGATGACGCAGAAGTTCGCGGCGCTGTCGTAGACCACGAGCCCGGCGATGGTGCGCAGCGCGGCGATGGTGCGGTCACGACGGTCGCGGATGTCAGCCACCCGCGCGGTGATCCGGTCGGCGTGATCGAGCACGACCTCGGCCGCCTCGAGCGTCACCAGGTTCACGTTGTAGGGGAGCTTCGCCTTGGCGATCTCGCGGGCGAGCTCCGGATGCGCGAGCGCCACGCCGAAGCGGAGCCCGGCGAGTCCCACGGCCTTCGAGAAGGTGCGCAGCACCACCAGGCGCGGATGCCGGGCCAGCAACGGGATCGCGGTCTCCCCGCCGAATTCGACGTAGGCCTCGTCGCAGACGACCAGGCCGTCGAAGGCATCGAGTGCGGCCTCGACGTCACGCCGCGTCACGGCCGACCCGGTCGGGTTGTTCGGCGTGTTGAGGACCAGCACCTTGGCGCCGTCGCGGTCGATGGTGCGCAGCAGGCGGGGGAGGTCGTAGCGGAAGTCGCGCGCAAACGGCACGCCGACGTAGTGCGCGCCGTGGACGGCGGCGAGGAGTCGGTAGAGCGAGAAGGTCGGCGCAGGCGCGACGATCACGTCATCCCGATCGAGCGTGACCGCAAGCGTCGCCTGGATCAGTTCATTCGAGCCGTTGCCGACCAGCACGCCGTCGGCGTCCCAGCCGTAATGCGCGGCGAGGCGATCGAGGAGCGAGCGCGGCGTGAACTCTGGATAGCGGTGCCACGGCCGGGCACGCGCGCGCTCCAGGATCGCCGCCTTCAGGTCGGCGTCGAGGTCGGCCGGTGCCTCGTTCTGATTGATCTTGTGGCGCGCGACGGGTGCCGCGAGCGTGTAGGCCCCCTGCGACCGGACACTCGGCTTGACGAGGCGCAGCGCTTGGAGCGGGTCGGCTCGTACGGCAGGGCCAGCCGTCATGGCTGGCGGCGACCGAGCGTCGCTTCCAGGCGCGCGGCGAGCGCCCGAGGCCGGAACGGCTTGGTGAGGAAGTCGGTCGCACCGAGCCGCAGCACGCGGACCTCGTTGTCCTCGTCGCCGCGGGCAGAGAGCACGACGACCGGGAGATCCATCGTCGCCGGACGGGAGCGCAGCTGAGCGAGCACGGAGTAGCCGTCCACGTTTGGAAGATTCAGATCGAGCAGGACCAGGTCGGGGTTGTGGCGATCCACCTGCTCGAGCGCCTCGGCCCCGTCCCGCGCCTCACAGATCACATACCCCTCCTGCTCCAGAAGGTCCCGCATCACTCGCCGGAGCGTGTCCTCGTCCTCGACCAGCAGGATGGTCGCCCGGGCGACCGGCGGCGCCGTGATCAGCTCTTCGGCAGGGGGCTCGTCCACCAGCTCCAGGTCGTCGAGGAAGGCATCGCTCCGCGGTGGGGGCATTACCGGCGCCGCAACGGGTGGCGAGGCCAACGTCGGCGCGGAGGCGACGGCCAGCACCTCGGCGCCCGAGCGCGGCGTGGCGGTCCCGTGGTTGGGGATGTCCGTGACCCGCAGCAGTTCGTCGATCGAGGTGTGCCCCTCGAGGACGTGGCGCAGGCCGCAATCGAAGAGGGTCTGCATGCCGTTGGCGCGCGCCATTTCGGCGATGCCGTGGGCGGTCGCATTGGCACCGACCAGCCGTTCGAGGTCGGGCGTCATCTCCAGCAACTCGACGATCGAGAAGCGGCCCCGGTAGCCGGTCTGGGTACACTGTCCGCACCCCACGGCCTTGAACAGCTCCGCGCCCTCCGGCACGTGCGCGAGCATCCGCACCGGGAGCTCGGCGACCGCCTGCGGCGCGCGGCAGACCGGGCAGAGCTGCCGCATCAGGCGCTGGGCAATCACACCGCGCAGCGCCGCGCCGATCTTGAATGCCTCGAGCCCCATGTCGACCAGCCGCGTCACGGTGTTCGGCGCGTCGTTGGTGTGCAGCGTCGACAGCACCAGGTGGCCCGTCAACGAGGCCTGCACGGCGATCTGCGCCGTCTCGAGGTCGCGGATCTCGCCGACCAGCACCACGTCGGGGTCCTGGCGCAGGATCGAGCGCAACGCGGCGGAGAAGGTCAGTCCCTGCTTGTCGTTGGTCTGGACCTGCACGATGTTGCGGCCGAGCCGGTATTCGACCGGATCCTCGACGGTGATGATGTTGATCCCTTCGCGCTGGATCTCGCGGATGCAGGCATAGAGCGTGGTCGTCTTGCCCGAGCCGGTGGGGCCAGTGCAGAGTACCACGCCTTCCTTGTGCGCGAGCATCCGGCGCACCCCGTCCTGTTCGTCCGGATAGAGCCCGAGCGAGGGGAGCGCGAGTGCCGTGCTCTGGGTGTTGAGGATGCGGATGACGACCTTTTCGCCGTGGGTCGCCGGCAACGTCGAGATCCGCAGGTCGACTGGCGCCCCGCTGGCCTGGGACACACGCGCGCGCCCGTCCTGGGGCCGCAGCCGATCGGCGATGTCCATGCCGGCCATGATTTTCACGCGCGAGATCAGCGGAATGCCGGCCTTCCGGGGAATCGTCATCGCTTGGCGCAGTACGCCGTCGATCCGGTACCGGACCACGACGGACTGCTCGCCCGATTCGATGTGGATGTCGCTGGCGCGCGAGATGATGCCGTCGGCGAGCAGGACGTTGACCAGCTTGATGATCGGTCGCGAACTCGCTTCCGCCGTGAGCAGGTCGGTCTCGTCGTCCGCGATCTCCTCGACCAGTTCCGCGCCCTCGAGGCCATCGAGCCCCGAGAGCATGTCGGCGACGGTGCCGTCGTTGACGTGCGTCCCGTAGAGTTCGTCGAGTTTCTCGCGAATGCGCGGAGGCGAGGCGAGCGCCATCCGCACTTCACGCCCGGTCGCGAAGGCGAGCGCCTGCTCCGCGCCGACGTCGAAGGGGTTGGCCGTCGCGACCACCAGCAACGCATCCGTGACGCTGACCGGCACGACGCGGTAGCGGCGCGCGAGCGCCTCCGGGAGCGCATCGCGGCCCTGCGCGTCGACGGTGCCGAGGTCCGCGATCGGCAGGCGGCAGCGAGCCGAGAGCGCCGCGAGCACGTCGGCCTCGGGGAGCAGGCGCGCATCGAGCACGCGCTCCCAAAGCGAGTCGTTGCTCCCGCCTCCATGCTGCTGGGCGCGCTCCAGCGCGCCCGCCGGCAGGAGGGGGCCGAGAATCGTCGCCAACCACTCGTCGTTGAAACTCGCCACGTGCGTGCTGTCCCGGGGGTCGAGGAATGGCGGACCACTCCGCCTCCCCGAATCTAGGCACCCCCCGCCACACTAGAGAATTGGCCACCAATCGGGATGGGCGTCCACGCCAAGGCCGATCCGCCCGGTCCGGAGCGAGATTCCGCCCTCCACCCGCAGCAGCGGCCCCCAGAGGTCGACGCGAACCCCTGCTGCCGACTCCACCTTCCCCCCCGCCCGCCACATCCAACGGGGGTCATCGCCCCCGGCGGCCCCGATCGCGAGGAACGGCGTGATGGTGCTCGGCAGCTGCAGTCCGCGGGCGTTCGGGATCGGTGGCGTGGGGATGGCCACGGGGTGCGTCCAGCCGACCTCGGCGCGCACCATCCTCCGTCCGCCCATCGCACGATAGGCCACCCCCGGCAGGGTGTGGCGCCCGCCGAGGACGAAACCACGGTATCCGGGCACGCCCTCGCTCGCCGCCCCGGCCTCGACGACGGCGCCAAAGCGACCGCCCCCAAGCGGGGTGCCGTCGCCCCACGACCCCGCCACGCGGCGCCATGCGGCCGCCCCGCCACCGCCCTCGACCGACAGCTGCCAACCGTCGCCCGCCGCGTCGCGGTGCGTGTATCCCGCGCGCGCCACCGTGGCGCCGCCGACGCCAAGCGGAGGATTCACCCGCCCCGACCCGGTGAGCGGTGCAAAGGCTGCCGCCACGGACCACGACCATTCGCGAACTAGGGAAAGCTCCATCGCGCCCCCGCTGAACGACGTGCGCAAGCCGAGGGCGGCGCGTTCGAGCAGTGTCCAGTCGCCCAGATCGGCACCGCCGAGGATCGTCGCGACCGAGCTCGCGACACCACTGCCACTCGGCGCATCGCCGACATCGGCGAGTCGACGCTCCAGTGCGAAGCGCCACTGGGCACCGGCAATCGAGCGCGCGAGCGAGAGCCCGCCGAGCACACGCCCGTCGCTGACGCCGACGCCGAGCTGGGCGCGAAGTGTCAGTGTGGCGGAGAGGCGCTGGCGTGCGCCGATCATCGGCGTGACGCCACCGACGCGCGTCACGCGAAGAAGCTCCGATACTCCGACCGCCGCCAATCGCGTGTGCGGCAACCCGTCGAGGAGGCGGCCCCCGAGCGCGAGCATGGCGGCCTGCTGCGCCTCGGCGATCGCCGCGTCGGCGTTTGGCAGCGGTGCGAGTCGCTCGGCGAGCGACTCGCGCCAGGTCGAATCGCCCCCGGGCCGGCGCAGCCCGTCGACCAGGAACCCGGCGAAGCGCATCGGCGGATGCACGATGCCCAGCTCGTAGTCGCTCAGCGTCCAATCAGCGCGCAGGATCGTCCGCAATGGGAGGTCGAGCAGCGGTTCGCCGCGCCGGATCACAATGGACTGGTGCCACGGCAACCAGCGCGTCCCTTCCTGCAGCGCGTTCTCGAGGGTGACGGTGATGTCTTCCACGGAGGGATCGCGATAGGACGCGGGCGTGAAGGTGAAGCGGAAGCGGACCAGTGCCGCCCGATCGACGTCGATGTAGAGCGTCCCGACGGCCCCGGGCGCGGTCGGGTCGATCGGGCGGACCTCGACCGCCGCGACCCGCACGGTGCCGCCCGGCCCGGCGATGCGCAGCGTGTCGCGTTCGGCGAACTGGTAGCGGGCGAGCCCGGCCGGCGAGAGCGGGTGAAGGACGTCGCGCACCTCCTCACCCTCGCCGAGGCGGAGCGTCGCTCCGAAGTCGTTGGCCACGATGCCGAGGTGGTCGCGATGGTAGCGAATCCGATTGGGCAGGAACGAGGAGTCGCGCCAGGCCACGATGATCTGCTTGTGCCGGTTCGGGGCCTCCCCGTACACTTCGACCTCGAGTTCATCGGCCCGAATCACCCGTTCCACGGACGTGCCCCCGTGTTCGACCACCGACGCCATCCGCACCACGCCATGGGCACGGGCCTGCCAGGCGGCCAGGAGGGTGTCGGCATCGCGGATGAGCCGATGGGTCGCGGCGCGCTGGAGGAGGGGGATCGAGTCGCCGCGGTGCCACTGCTGTGCCTCGGCGGGACGCCCCTGCGTGGAGAGGAGCGCCCCGACCAACAGGATGAGACGGCGGCAGGGCGCGGGCATGGCTGGAAGCTAGCGTTGCTCCTCCTGTTGGCCGCGTGCGGCGGCCCGCGCCGAGTCGCACCCGCGGGCGCGCCAGCACCGACCGTGGGCAGCGGCGGCCCGCAGGGCGTGGAGACCATCTGGTTGCTCGAGCGCCTCGGCCCGTCGCCGATGGACACCACGGTGCGCTTCGCCGCGGCGGTCGGGCGAACGGTCGTGCTCCGCCATCCCCGGCCCGACTTGTCGATCTTCGCGACCGTGACCTTCCCGCCGGGCGCAATGCGCGCCCGCCAGGGCGACAGTGTAACGGTGCACCTGCAGCCGACGCCGAGTCGGTATGGCATCACCGTGACCAGCGCCGACTCATTTGCGACCGCGGCGGTGGGCACCTTCTCGTATGCCGTCCACTTCGCCGCCCCCGAGGGATCGCAGGCGAAGTATCCGACGCCGACCCGCTTTGAAGCGGCGATGGGCGCGGCCCACCAGATCGACAGCAGCATGGTGCGTTTCCTCCCGAGCGAACGGCCCGCGGGGGACATGCTGCGCTTCGCCATCATCACCGCCGGCACCTACCTGCTCGCGGCGCCGCGATGACCGATGCCCTGACGCGTTGCCGGGACGCCGCGCGCGCTGGCTTCAGCCGCGTGCCCCTGACGCGCGCGGTCGTGCTCGACGGCGACACGCCCGTCTCCGCGTTCGAGAAGCTGCACCGCGGCGAATACGGCTTCCTGCTGGAATCACTCGAGGGCGGCGAGCGATGGGCTCGCTACTGTTTTCTCGCAACCGAACCCGAGGCCGTCTACCGCTATCGCGGCCAGGCGGCGGAGCGCCGCGTGGCCGCTGATCGGTGGGAGCCGCTCGAGGCACCCTGCGATCCGCTGCATCACCTGAGCGCCCTGCTGCGACACGACGAGGCGATGCCGGTGGAGGGGCTGCCCCGCTTCACCGGCGGCGCGGTCGGCTTCTGGGGCTACGACGTGGTGCGCGGCATCGAACACCTCCCCGATGCCCCGGTCGATGACCGCGACCTCCCCGACGCGATCGCGATGGTCGTCGACACCTTGCTGGTGCTCGACAACCTCTTTCATCGGGCGCACGTGATCGCGAACGTCGCCGTTGCCCCCGGGCTCGACGACGCCGAGCTGACCCGCCGCATCGTCGAGGCCGAGGCGAAGATGACCGCGTGGATCGCGCGACTCTCGGCCCCCGGCGCGCTTGCGCCGCTGATGCCACACGACCCGCCGCCCGTCGCCGTCGTCGCCCCGTATGCCGACGACACCTACCGGCGCGACGTGGGCCGCTGCAAGGAATACATCGCGGCGGGCGACGCCTTCCAGATCGTCCTCTCGCGACGGATGGATGTCCACCCCGCTCCGGATCCGTTTCTCACCTATCGCTGGCTGCGCGCGCTGAATCCCGCGCCGTACTGCTATTTCCTCGCCCTCGGCCCGGTGCAGATCGCGGGGGCATCGCCCGAAGTGCTGGTGCGGGTGGACCAGGGGGAAGTCACCGTGCGTCCGATCGCGGGCACGCGCCCGCGCGGCCGCGACGCCGGCGAGGATGCCGCGATGGAGGCGGAGTTGCGCGCCGACGCCAAGGAATGCGCGGAGCACCTGATGTTGGTCGACCTCGGGCGGAACGACGTCGGTCGCGTCGCCGAGTACGGCACCGTCCGCGTGGTCCAGCAGATGGTGGTGGAACGGTACTCGCGCGTGATGCACCTCGTGAGCGAGGTGCGCGGCACGCTGCGCGAGGGCCTCGATGCGCTCGACGCGCTCGCGGCCACCTTCCCGGCCGGCACCGTCAGCGGGGCACCCAAGGTGCGGGCGATGCAGATCATCGACGAATTCGAACCGACGCGGCGCGGGCCGTACGCCGGCGCGGTCGGCTACGTCGGCTACGGTGCGCGCACCCTCGACACCGCGATCGCCATCCGCACGGTGGTGTTCAGCGGCGGCACCGCCTACGTGCAGGCAGGCGCCGGCATCGTGGCGGATTCGGTGCCGCAGGCGGAGTTTGCCGAAACGGAGGCGAAGGCGGGGGCGGTGCTGACGGCGCTGGCGCTGGCAAGTCGTTAGTCGTTAGTCGTTAGTCGTTGGTCATCCCGAGCAACGCGAGGGATCTGCGTATCGCCATCACGCAGGTCCCTCACTTCGTTCGGGATGACCGATGACCTCTAACGACTAACGCCTAACGACTAACGCCTCACTTTCCGAATGCGTACCGATACCCCGCCCGCTCCAGGCACTCAATCACCAACCGCACCGGCAGCCCCATCACGCTGAAGAAGTCCCCTTCGATTCGCTCCACCAGCGCGGCGCCATAGCCCTGAATGCCATAGCTCCCGGCCTTGTCCATCGGCTCGCCGGTGGCGACGTAGGCGCGCAGGTGCGCCTCGTCGGCGGGACGGAAGACCACGACGGTCTCGTCGCTCGCCTCGAACTCCTGCCCGTGGCTGATCAGGCAGATCGCGGTGATCACCGTGTGTCGGCGACCCTGCAACCGCGAGAGCATCGCAACGGCGTGTTCGGTGTCGCTCGGCTTCTCGAGGATCTCGCCATCGAGCACCACGATGGTGTCGGCGCCGAGCACCAGTTCGCCAGGCACCGCGCGCGCCTTGTCGCGGGCGAGGCGCCGCGAGTAGGCAGCCGGCGTTTCGCGCGGGAGCGGGATCTCCTGCACGTCGGCAGGGGTGACGAGAATCGGGAGGTGGAGCATCTCGAGCAGCTGGCGACGCCGCGGCGACGCAGAGGCGAGGACCAAGGTCGGCATCATCCGGGGGAACGCTCCAGCAACAGGGTGACGGGACCATCGTTGACCAGCGCGACCTGCATCTCCGCGCCGAATTCGCCGCAGGCGACAGTCAGCCCGGTGGCAGCGAGCGCGGCGAGGAAGGCTTCATACAGCGGAATCGCCTCTTCGGGCCGGGCCGCGCCGATGAACGAGGGTCGCCGGCCCTTGCTGGCATCGCCGTAGAGCGTGAACTGCGACACGACCAGCACGGCGCCGCCGACAGCCGCGAGATCGAGGTTCATCTTCCCCTCGGCGTCGCTGAAGAGCCGGAGGCCGACCACCTTCTCTGCGAGCCACGCCACCTCCGCGAGGGTATCGCCGGGGGCCACTCCGAGGAGCAGGAGGTAGCCCCGGCCGATCTCGCCGGTGACGCGACCATCGATGGTGACCGAGGCGCGGGCAACCCGCTGCAGCACGATGCGCATGGCGAAAAGATAGCCGCGGCGGTGCCAGGTGACGTGGCCCCGTTGACGGGGCGTTGAGGCGGTCGGTGCAAGCTCCGTCACCTCTCACCTCGGAGTCGCCATGCCCCGCCTCGTTGCCTGCGTCACGCTGTTGTTGGCGCTGCCTCTCGGTCCACTCCATGCCCAGCGCTCGTTCACGCTGCTCGGGCTCACGGGAAACGCCAGCGGCCACGCCCGCGCCGACGACGACCCGGAGCGTCCCACGATCGCGCCCGATCACCCCGCGATCTGGCAGCTCGGCCTGACCGAGGACCACGACGCGTGGCGAGTCGCCGCAGTGCTCCGCCATGCCCGCGCCGACCTCGCCATTCGCGGCACGACGAGCGCCGTCCTGACCCGGGGTGCCGTCCGTTCCTGGAGCGCCGGGCTTGAGGGGGGGCGCCGGTTCGCCGGTGCTACCGGCGCGCCGACGCTGCACGCCCTGCTCGGGGTGGCGGTGGAGCGGACCACCTTTCCGGTGACCGGGGGCGATTCCCGGGCGCGGTTGGTGACGCTCGTGGCGTTGGAGGGGGCGGTCCCGCTCAGTGGACGTTGGCACGCCGTGGTACGGGGCGAGGCGGGCCGGAGTGCGGCGCTCTTTGGCGCCAACGAACTGCCGCCCGGCTACGCGGTGCGTGCCGGGCGGCGGTGGAATCTCGGGATCGGCCTCGGGTGGCGGCCGTGAGGCGGGTTCAGCGCCCGCCGCCGACCAGCCGCTTCTGGGCGGCGAGGTCGCGTTCGAGGCGGCCACACATCAAGTCGCAGAGCTGGAAGACCTCGCGATCGGAGAGGCGATACCAGGTGAAGAGCCCCTCCTTCCGCCGCGCGACGTAGCCGTGCGCATGGAGATGCTGCAGGTGCTTCGACACGTTGGCCTGCCCGAGCCCCGTCGCCTCCACCAGGTCGGTGACCGTGGCCTCGCCGGCGCGCAGCGCCTGCAGCAGGCGCAAACGGGTCGGATCGCCGAGCACCTTGAAGCGCTCGGCAACCCATTCGAGAATGGCGGGGGTCATCGCGATCTTGCCCATCGCTGCTCCGGCTCGGGATAACTACACAACTAAGGGGTAATATAGTTGTGAGTCGCCGGGGGCGCCACCCCCGGCCCGCGCCTCACTCCACCGTCACCGACTTGGCCAGGTTCCGCGGCTGGTCGACGTTGCACCCGCGGGCGATGGCGACGTAATACGAGAAGAGCTGCAGCGGGATCACGGTCAGCACCGGCGTGAGCAGGTCCAGGGTCTCCGGAACGATGAAGGTCGCCTCGGCCAGCTGGGCGATCTCCTCGTCCCCGGCATTGACGATCGCGATCACCCGTCCGCCCCGGGCGCGCACTTCCTGGATGTTCGAGACGATCTTGCCGTGCACCGCGTCGCGCGGGGCGACCACCACGACCGGCATGTTCTCGTCGATCAGCGCGATCGGCCCGTGCTTCATCTCCGCCGCCGGGTACCCCTCGGCATGGATGTAGGAGATCTCCTTCATCTTGAGCGCGCCCTCGAGCGCGGCCGGGAAGTTCACCCCACGGCCGAGGTAGAGGGCGTTCGTCGACTGCGCAAACTTCTCGGCGAGCGGCTTGAGTTCGTCGGCACGGTCCAGGATCTCGCGGACCTGTCCGGGCAGCTTCGACAGCGCCTCGATGTACCGACGGCCCTCGAGCAGCGACATGTTTTTGAGCCGCGCAAAGCGCAGCGTCACCATCGCCAGGGCGACGACCTGCGAGGTGAACGCCTTGGTGCTCGCCACGCCGATCTCGGGTCCGCAGCGGAGGTAGAGCCCGCCGTCCACCTCGCGGGCGATGGTCGATCCGACCACGTTCACCAGGCCGATCGTCCGTGCGCCGCGCTGCTTCGCCTCAAGGAGGGCGGCCAGCGTATCGGCGGTCTCGCCCGACTGGGAAATCGCGATCACCAGCGTGTCCGGATCGACGATCGGATTGCGATAGCGGAACTCCGAGGCGTACTCGACCTCGGTGGGGATCCGCGCCAGCTCCTCGATCATGTACTTGCCGATCAACGCCGAGTGCCACGAGGTGCCGCAGGCGGTGATGATGATCCGCTTGATCTGCTTGGCCTCGTCGTCGGACAGTTTGAGACCATACACGCGCACATTGCCGCTCTCCTCGAGCAGGTGGCCGCGCATCGTGTTCTCGAGTGATTCCGGCTGCTCGAAGATCTCCTTGAGCATGAAGTGCTCGAAGCCGCCCCGCTCGATCGTCGCGAGGTCCCATTCGATCTCGTTGATCGGCTTGTCGACGTGCCGCGAGGTCAGCGTCCGCACCCGGTAGCCGTCGGGCGTGAGCACGGCCAGCTCGCCGTTGTCGAGATAGATGACCTGGCGGGTGTGTTCAAGGAGCGCCGACTGGTCCGAGGCGACGAGGTTCTCGCCGTCGCCGATGCCGAGGATGATCGGCGAGCCGTTGCGGGCCACGATCAGCACGCCGGGTTCGTCGCTGGAGATCACGCAGATGCCATAGGCGCCGTTCACGTCGCGCAGGGCAGAGGCAACGGCCTCTTCGAGGTTCCCCTCGTAGAAGGCGCCGACCAGGTGCGCCAGCACCTCGGTGTCGGTTTCCGAGGTGAAGACGTGGCCGCGCGCGAGCAGCGCCTTCTTGATGGAGGCGGCGTTCTCGATGATGCCATTGTGGATCAGTGCGATCCTGCCGCTCTGATCGGTGTGCGGGTGCGCGTTCGGCGTGGTCGGGCCGCCGTGGGTCGCCCAGCGCGTGTGGCCGATGCCGGTGGTGCCCGTCGGCTCGTCCCCCGCGATCTCGGCTGCGAGGATCCCCAGCTTGCCAGCCGCCTTCCGGATGTCGAGCGCCCCGTGGTCGAGGACGGCGATCCCGGCGGAGTCATAGCCGCGGTATTCCATCCGACGGAGGCCATCCATGAGGATCTTGGAGGCTTGACGGGGTCCGACATAACCGACGATACCGCACATGGCTCAACTCCTTGGGGGCCTCAGCGCGCCGCGCGGGCCTTGGCAATCAGGGCTTCCGCCTCGGCCGCCGTCGGCGCCTCGGCAATCAAACGCACAATCGGCTCGGTCCCCGACGGGCGGACGTGGAGCCAGCGATCCGACCACGCGAGCCGCAAACCGTCGCGGTCATCCGTCTCGGCGTCGGGCCAGAGCGCCCGCAGCGCGGCGTACTGGGCCACGAGATCGCCCCCCCGGGGTGCCTTCGCCTTGACGATGACGTACCTGGGGGCGGAACGCACCACCGCCCCGAGGCGTTCCCCGGTCGCGGCCAGGTATTGCAAGATGAGGGCCGCCCCCAGGGGGGCATCCCGCCCCACATGGAGGGCCGGCAGGATCACCCCACCGTTCCCCTCCCCGCCGATCACCGCCCGTTCGGCGACGATGGCCCGGGCCACGTTGGCCTCCCCGACCGGCGCCCGGACGAATCGCGCCCCGCCTGCCCGGGCCGCATCCTCCACGACCAGCGAAGTGGAGAGGTTGACCACCACGGCGTGGGGTCCGCTCCCCGCTGGCTGGCGAGCGAGGACTGCCCTGGTCGCCACGGCAAGCGTGTAATCCTCGCCGATCGGGGTGCCGGATTCGTCGACCAGCGCCAGCCGGTCCACATCGGGGTCAACCGCCATGCCGAGGTCGGCCCCGGAGGATCGAACCAGCTCCCCAAGCTCGCCCAGGTGTTCGGGAATCGGTTCGGGTTCGCGCGGGAATCGGCCGTCGGTCTCGAGGTTGATCCCGGTCACCCGGACGCCGAGGCGATCGAACAGCGCCAGCATCGACGGGGCGCCCGCGCCGCGGACGCAGTCGAGCGCCACATGGAACTTCGCGGCGCGGATGGCGGCCACGTCGATTTCCGGGAGCGCGAGGATCGCGTCGAGATGGCGCGTCACCGCGTCCGGGTCTTCGCTCCGCGTGCCGATGGTGTCCCAGCCGCTGCGCGGTGGCCCCTCGTCGGCCAATCGGCGCACCATCGCACCAGACTCCGCGTCGAGGAAGATGCCATCGGGACCGACGAACTTGAGTGCGTTCCACTCGATCGGATTGTGGCTCGCCGTGAGGATCAGGCCGGCGCCGGCGTGGTGATGCTCCACCGCCATCTGCACTGTTGGCGTGGGCACCATCCCGACATCGATCACGTCGACTCCGACGGACTGGAATCCGGCCGTGGCGGCGAGAGTGAACATCGGCCCCGACGTCCGTGCGTCCCGGCCGATGACGACGCTGCGCCCACCGCGGCTGCGCACCCACGCGCCGAGGGCTGCGGCGTGTCGGGCCACCAGTTCGGGGGTCAGGTCGGAACCGACATGACCACGCATGCCGGAGACGGAGATCATCAGGGTGTCGGACATCGGGAGACCAACCTCGGGCCTGAGAAGTCGTGCGCAGCACCACGCGCCGCAAGCTACCGGGTCCGGTCCGTGTTCCACAATCGCGCCTTGCCCCAAGTCGATGCGGGACATAAGCTTCGGCCTTCTCTCGCCCGGTCGCCTGATGACCCGTTTGCCCGAGCAGCACACCACGCAGCAACTCGCCACGCTCGCCGTTCACGCTGGCCAGCTCGCCGACCCCGTCGCCGGCGCGGTCATGCCACCGATCTTCCAGACCTCCACGTACATCCAGGACGCGCTCGGGCAGCCCCACAACGGCTATGAGTACGCCCGGACCGCCAACCCGACCCGCGAGGCGCTGGAACGCAACCTGGCCGCGCTCGAAGGCGGGACGCATGGCTTCGCCTTCGGCTCCGGGTTGGCCGCGCTCGACACGGTGCTGAAGCTGCTCAAGACGGGCGATCATGTGGTGGTTGGCAGCAACGTCTACGGCGGGAGTCACCGCCTGATGCAGCGCGTGTACGAGAACTTCGGCGTCGCGTTCACCTTCGTCGACATGCGCCAGGTGGCGAACATCGAAGCGGCACTCCGCCCGACCACGCGGATGCTGTACTGCGAGACGCCGACCAACCCGATGATGTTCCTCACCGACCTGCGCGCGGTCGGTGATCTCTCCCAGGCCCACGGCCTGCTCCTCGTCGTCGACAACACCTTCGCCACGCCGATCCTGCAGCAGCCGCTCGCGCTCGGCGCCGACATCGTGCTCCATTCGACCACCAAGTACCTCAACGGTCACTCGGACATGGTCGGCGGGGCGCTGGTGACAGGGCGCGACGACCTTGGGGAACGGATCGGCTTCCTGCAGAACGCTGCTGGCGGGATTCCGGGGCCGTTCGATTGCTGGCTCGCGCTGCGGGGCATCAAGACGCTCCCGCTCAGGATGCGGGCGCACTGCGAAAGCGCGGGGAAGCTGGCCAGCTGGCTCGCGGCGCGCTCCGACGTCCAGCACGTCTATTACCCGGGGCTGCCCGACCACCCGCAACACGAACTCGCCAAGACGCAGATGAGCGGGTTCGGCGGCATGATCTCGATCGAGCTCGGTTCGTTGGAGCGCGCGCGCCGGGTGGTCGAATCGACCCACCTCTTCGCCCTCGCCGAGTCGCTCGGCGGCGTCGAGTCGCTGATCGGCCACCCGGCGACCATGACGCACGCGTCGGTGCCGAAGGCGCTCCGCGACGAGATGGGGCTCACCGACTCGCTGGTTCGGCTCTCGGTGGGGATCGAAGACCTCGGCGACCTCCAGGCGGACCTGGATCGGGCGCTGTCGGCCTGACGATGCACGATGAAACAGGGCCGTCTCCCCGTGCGTAGGGGGGCGGAACCTCAACGCACGAGTCTCCGATGACCTCGCTTCCGGCTGCCCGCCCCCGTATTGCCCTCCCCGAGATTGCCGCGGTGGCGTGGGAGCATCCGGCCGATCGCGCCGCCCTGCAGACCCTCCGCGCCGTTCCCGGTGTCGACGAGGTGATTCGCAAGATCCTCGGCATCCTCGGCGGCGAGCGCGGCATCCGCCTCCTCTTTCAGGGCAACGCCGTCCGGGTCGGCCCGACCCAGTTCCCGCTCCTCTGGGCATTGCACGTCGAGAACTGTTCCACCTTCGGGTGGGAGACGATTCCCGAGCTCTACGTCACCCAGACGCCGATCTTCAACGCCGGTGCCTACGGCATCGACGACCCGTTCATCGTGATCCACTCGTCGGCGCTCGAGCTCCTCGACACCGATGAGCAGCGGGTGCTGCTCGCGCACGAACTCGGGCACGTGATCAGCGGCCACTCACTCTACCGCACCATCGCCGCGATCATGGTGATGGTCAGCCTGGGCGCGCTGCCGATGCTCGCCTCGCTCATCCTGCTGCCCGTCAAGTTCGCCTTCCTCGAGTGGTCACGGAAGTCCGAGCTCTCGGCTGACCGCGCCTCGCTGCTCGGCTCGCAGGACCTGCAGGCCACCATGCGCCTCTTCATGAAGATGGCGGGTGGCGGCAACACCACGAACATCCGGCCGGGCGACCTGAACCTCGAGCCGTTCATGGTGCAGGCCAACGAGTATGCGTCGTCGAACGACGGCCTCGATGTCGTCTACAAGATCATCAGCACGCTCGCGCTGACGCACCCGATGAACGTGGTGCGCGCGGCCGAGGTGCAGAAGTGGGTGCAGAGCGGCGACTACGAGCGGATCCTCCGCGGCGAATATGTCCGGCGCGGGACCGAGCAGGCGGAGCGGCCGCTGCGCGACGACATGCACGATGCCAAGGAGCACTACAAGCAGGAGATCAAGGATGTGGGCGAGCACCTGAAGAACGCCGCGAAGCGCGCCACCGAACGCGCCAAGGAAGCGTTCCAGGAAGCGCGCGCGAAGGGTTCCGCGTGAGGCTGCTGGTCGTCGGCGGGGGCGGGAGAGAACATGCGCTCGCCCTCGCGCTCGTCCAGGACGACCCGTCCAACCAGGTCTACGTCGCGCCGGGCAATCCCGGCACCGCCCGCATCGCCACCAACCTCCCGATCGCCGCCGATGACATCGACCGACTGGCCGATGCCACCGACGCGCACGCCATCGACCTCGTCGTGGTCGGACCGGAAGTTCCGCTCGCACTCGGGCTGGCCGATCGGCTGCGCGCCGAGGGCCGGGTCGTCTTCGGGCCGGTGGCCGCCGCGGCGCAGATCGAGTCGTCGAAGGCGTTTGCCAAGGACGTGATGCTCGCCGCGGGCGTGCCGACCGCCGCGAGTGCGACCTTCGATGACCTCGCCACGGCGTTGGCATATGTGGAGGCGCATACGGAGCCGCTGGTCGTGAAGGCATCGGGGCTGGCCGCCGGGAAGGGAGCGGTGGTCTGCGCCACGCGCGGCGAGGCGCGCGATGCGTTGCATGCCATGATGGGCACGCACCAGCTCGGCCACGCCGGCGACGTCGTGGTGATCGAGGCATTCCTCGAGGGGGAGGAGCTCTCGGTGCTCGCGGTCACGAACGGCCGCGAGGTGCGCATCCTCCCGCCCGCCCAGGATCACAAGCGGATCGGTGAGGGCGATACCGGCCCCAACACCGGCGGGATGGGCGCCTACACGCCGGTGGCGATCGCGACCCCGGCGGCGATGGCGCGGATCGAGGCGGAGGTGCTGCTGCCGACACTGCGCGAACTCGAACGCCGGGGCGCAGCATTTCGCGGCGTGCTCTACGCCGGCATCATGTTGCATCCCGACGGCACCCCCAACGTGGTGGAGTTCAACTGCCGCCTCGGCGACCCGGAGACCGAAGTCGTGCTGCCACTCGTCCGCTCGGGGCTGACGGCACTCCTCGATGCGGCCGCGAAGGGTGAGCCGCTCCCGGCACTCGACCTCAGCAGCGACGCCGCCGTCACCACCGTGCTGGCGAGCGCCGGGTATCCGGACTCGAGCCGGAAGGGCGATGCGATCACCATTCCGACCAGCCTCCCCGAGGGCGTGACCGTCTACCATGCGGGGACCGCGCTCCACAGCGATGGCACCCTCGTCACCAACGGTGGCCGGGTGCTCGCCGTGACGGCCGTTGCGCCGACCTTCGCCGACGCCCAGGCAAAGAGCCGCACCGCCGCCGAGGCGATCCAGTTCGCCGGGAAGCAGTACCGGCGCGACATCGGGTGGCGCGAAGCGAATCGATCATCGATGATCGATGATCGATGATCGATACCAATGCCTGAGTTGCCGGAAGTCGAGACCCTCGTTCGTCAGCTGCGCGCCCGGCTCGTCGGCCGTCGCATCGACGCGGCCGCGCTCCGTCACGACAACGTCCTCGACGGCGTGACGAAGGGCGTCCTCGTGCGCGGGCTCGTGGGGCGCACCATCACCGATGTCACCCGACGCGCCAAGCACGCCCTGCTCCACACCGACACCAAGTTGCTCGCGGTGCAACCGGGGATGACCGGTTCGCTCCTGGTGTACGACCAGCCGATGTCCGAGGACGAGGATCGCTACGCGGTGCTGGTGTGCACACTCGACGACGGTGCGCTCCTGGTCTACCGCGATGTGCGACGCATCGGGACGCTGCGCTGGTGTGACGCCGACGCCTGGGCCGCCTACGAAGCGCGGCTCGGTCCCGAGCCGCTCGACCCGGCGTTCACCGCCGAGTGGTTCGCCGATCGCCTGGCGAAGTCCCGTGCCGCGATCAAGAAGGTGTTGATGGACCAGCGTGTGGTGGTCGGCGTGGGGAACATCTACGCCACCGAAGCGCTCTTTGCGGCGGGCGTCGACCCGTCCAAGCAGGCGAACAAGGTGCCGCGGGACAAGCTCCTCGACCTCCACGGCCATGTCGTGCGCATCCTCGATGCCGCGATCGCCAGCGAGGGGACCACCTTTCGCGATTATGTCTCCTCCGCCGGCGCGCCGGGCAATTTCCAGCTCGAGCTCCATGTCTACGGCCGCGACGGCGAACCCTGCCATCGCTGCGGCACGCGCCTGGTGATGACCCACGACATCGATGCGCGGGGGACGGTGTTGTGTTGGAGGTGTCAGTCGTAATCGATGATCGATGATCGATCATCGATCATCGTGTTTCCCAACCCCGCCCCCAGTTCGGTATCTTCGTTCATGCGCTCCCTCGCGCTCCCGCTTCCCGCCACCGACCTCGAAGCCCTGCGCTTCCGAGTCAAGCGCCTCGCCGACGACCGTCCGGGCACCTACCGGATGCTCGCCAATGATGGGCGGGTGCTCTATGTCGGCAAGGCGAAGGCGTTGCGCACGCGGCTGCTCTCCTACTTCCGGGCGTCGTACCCCGAGGACAAGGGGGCCCGCATCCTCCATGCGGCCAGCGATATCCGGATCGACCCCACGCCGAGCGAGTTCGCCGCTGCGCTGGCGGAACTTGAGCTGATCCGGAAGTTCCGGCCGCCGTTCAACGTGGCCATGAACCGGAACAAGGCGGCCGGTTTCCTGGTGGTGACCGATGAGCGCGCGCCTCGCCTGGTCTCCACCGCTGCCCCCGAACGGTATCGCGGCAGGATCTATGGCCCGTTCCCGTCACGCGCCCGCACCCTCGACGCCTCGCGCGTGCTCATGGACCTCCTCGGCATCCGGGACTGCCGTGCCGACATGCCGGTCCACTATGCCGACCAACAGGACCTGTTCGCGGAGCCGGTCCGCGCGGCCTGTCCGCGCTACGACTTCGGCACCTGTCTGGGGCCGTGCGCCGGTCTGGTGGCCGAGCCCGCGTATCGGCAACGTGCCGACCTCGTCGCCGCCTTCTGCGAGGGGCGCAGCATCGCCCCGATCGACCGAGTCGTTGCCTCGATGACCGAACGCGCCGAGGATGGCGACTTCGAGCGCGCCGCGTACTGGCGGGGGAAGTTCGAGTCGCTCGAGTGGTTGCTGGCGGCCGTCGCACGGAGCCGGGCGTCGCTGGAGGCGCTGAGCTTCGTCTACCGCGACCCGGGGGCGCGAGGCGACGCCCGAGCCTTTGTGATCGTCCGGGGCGAGGTCCGGGTCTGCTACCCGGACCCGGTCTCCCCGATCGAACGGGAGGCGTTCGCGGGGGTGGTCGCGACCGAACTCGCCAGGCCTCCCGAGGCCATCGGACGAGTCTCCCCCGAGCGGCTTCACCAACGGCTGCTGGTGATGTCGTGGTTCCGGAACCGGCCCCAGGCCTGGCGATGGACGACACCGCTCCGCGAGTGGAACGGTGATGTTTCAGGCGCGGCTCCCGCTCCGTGATCGCCTCAACCGCGGCCGTCAGGCGGCGGTGAACGGTGAACGGGGTTCGCCTCGCCTCTCGCTTCTCGCTTCACGCTAATCGGTTCCAGAGTGAAACCAGAACAGATCCCACCTCGTCCGGGCTGAACCTTCAACCGGACTGACTCGCATGCGCTTCCTCGCCCCCGCCCTGTTGCTCCTCGCCGCCGCGCCACTCTCTGCCCAGACGCCGGCCCCGGCCGCTGCCCCGGTCGCCGCCCCTGTCCCGAAGCTGACCGCCGAGCAGGAGACCAAGCTCACCGCGCTCGGCAAGACCTACACGCGCTGGTTCTTCGCCGGTCTCGCCGACTCGCTGGCCGGTGTCTTTGATGCCGGGATGCTCGCCAAGGCGGAGGGCGTGGCCGGCATCACCGCGATGATGCAGCAGATCTCCGAGCGGGCCGGTTTCCCGACCAAGGTGCTGGTCGAGAAGCTCACCTACCGGAACGGCCTGCCGCAGTACTGGTACGAGGCGGAATTCAGCGAGTTCGCCGCCGAGCCGGTGGTCGTGCGCTGGGTCATGAACGCCGACGGCAAGGTCATCGGGAGCGGGATGAATCCGAAGAGCGCCGCGCCGAAGCCGGATGGGATCTGAGGCGGAAGTCGTTAGTCGTTAGTCGTTAGTCGTTAGGCTCGGAAGTCGTAGGTCATAGGTCGTAAGTCGTAAGAGGTGAAACGTGGCCCGCGTGGGCACCCGTTTCACCTCTCACGATTTACGTACGACTAACGACTAACGACTAACGACTAAACGACTAACGACCCTGCTTCCGCCGCCGCGAGGCCGCGATACCAGCCAACCCAGTGGCCAGCAGCGTCATCGTCGCCGGCTCCGGGACGACGTCCTGGTCGCCACCGACCAGCTGGAAGTCGAACGAGCGGTTGAGCCCCGTGGAGAAGGCGAACTGCACCCCGTCGACGGCGCCGAGGAAGCTGTCGTTCCAGCCGCTGCCGATTCCGAAATTGAAGCCGTACACGAAGGTGCTCGCGCTGAGTGACTTGCTGGTGGCGTTGTCACAGCTCACGCTCGCGCCGCCGGCATAGCCCTGGATCGTGGGGAGGCTGCCGATGTCGTTGTTGTAGCAGCTCGCTCCCTGGAGCCGCAGCCAGAGCGAGCCCGAGGTGGCTGAGAAGGCCGACGTCGTCCAGATGTCCTCTGGCGCGGCGTTCGGACCATTGATGTAGGGCTCATAGATCAGGAAGCCGGCGGCCGCGAGGACCGGATCGTAGATCATCAGGCGCATCGATGGTGCGGGGGCGACATCAGGCCCGGAGGCGGACGATTTGAGCCAGGAGTATTGGCCGGTCGAGAAGGTCGACAGCAACTGGTAGTTGTTGGCGGCGAACAGGTAGGTAAGATCGGCCTTGCTGGTGCCGTTCGTCCCGGAGAGGTACACCGCGCCGGGGGCACCGTAGGTGAAGGTACCATCGATTCCGATGGACGAGCCAGCGCGCACGTCGGTGCGGTGCCAAGTCTCGATGGCGGCCGGATCGCTGATGCTGCCTGGGCCGGGATTGACCAGGACGCCGGGGGCGGTCACGGCGGTCTGCGCAACAAGGGGAACGACGGAAATCACGAGGGCGAGCGCGAGCGTCCATGACTTCATCGGCAGGATCCTGGAAGGAGGGAACGGCATGATACGTGGTGGGTGTGACAACGATGCCGTTCACGTCCTCCGCGCGAATCGTACCATACACGCTCGCTGCATCATGCAATCGTCAAGAGCAGACTGCGTCGCGAGTTGACGGATAGTCCGCAGGCGATGCATTTGCAGCGGCGCGTCGAGGCCCCGCAACAGCTGCAGACATGCCCCCACAGCTCCATGGAATGAGTGGTCGATCGCACGAGCGAGAATGTCACTCGCTCATTCGATGGTCACGACGTTGTGCTCACTCCTCATCCGCCCCCGTCAACGGCACCAATCGGCCACGCGGTGGAATCCCCGCCTCCAGTTCCAGGATCCCCACCGACGCCGGAATGTCGAAGCGGCGCGGCCCCGCCCCACCCGGATTCATCACCGTCACCACCACATCCACGAGTTCGAGTTTCGGGATGTGCGTGTGGCCGTGAATCAGGATGTCTGCCGTCGGATACGCCGCGTGGAACGCCTCGCTCGGCACCCCGCGCCCGAACTGGTCGCCATGGGTGACGACGATGTCGAAGCCATCAAGCTCGATCCGGGCGACCCGAGGCAAGCGGGCGCGCACGTCGAAGCCGTCCGTGTTGCCGAAGACGGCCGTGACCGGAGCGATCGCCTCGAGCTCGGTGAGGATGTCGAGCGGGCCGAGATCGCCGGCGTGGAGAATGTGATCGACACCGGCAAAGACCTCGAACACCTCGGGCCGGAGCAGGCCGTGGGTGTCGGCGATGACGCCGAGGCGCACGTCAGCCGCCCCAGCGCGGCGCGAGCGGAATGTCGAGCCCCAGATGGTCGAGCATCCGTTGCACCATGAAGTCGACCAGCTCGCCGATCGCGGTGGGCTGATGATAGAACCCTGGTGCCGCAGGCATCACGGTTGCCCCGGCTTCGGTCACGGCGGTGAGATTGCGCAGGTGAATCAGCGAGAGCGGCGTCTCGCGCGGGACCAGCAGCAGCGGCCGCCGCTCCTTGAGCATCACGTCGGCCGCGCGCTCCACCAGCGATCGGGATGTTCCACCGGCAATCGCGGCGACCGTGCCCATCGAGCAGGGGCAGATCACCATCCCGCGCGTCCGGTACGACCCCGACGCCGGCTTGGCGCCGCGATCGGCATCATCGTACACGGTGATGCTCGACCAATCACCACCAGTGGCTGCTTGCAACCCCGCCAGATCGGCGACGCCCGACTCCGTCTGCAGCAGTCGCCACCCATGCGAGGAGACGATCAGGTCCACGGCGACCCGCTCGCGCGCGAGCACGTCGAGCAAGCGCACGGCGTACGGGGCGCCGGAGGCGCCGGTGATGGCGAGAACGACTGGCAGCATGAGCGGAGAACTCCTTGGCACGAGAAGCGAGAAGCGAGAAGCGAGAAGCGTGAAGGCTGAAGGGGGAGTTCGACCTGCCGCGGGGCCCCTCGCTTCTCCCTTCTCGCTTCTCGCTTCTCCTACTTCACCAGCACGTCGATCAACGCAAACGCAAACACCGTCACACTCATCACCCCATTCATCGTGAAGAACGCCGCATCGAGGCGCGACAGGTCGCCCGGCTTCACGAGCTGGTGTTCGTAAGTCAGGATCGCGGCGGCCGCGGCGACGCCGACGTAGTACCAGACGCCGAAGCCGGCGCCGCAGCCGAAGACGGCAAGGGCCGGAATGGTGATGCCGTGCAGCAACTTGCCGAAGAAGATCGCACGAGTCTGCCCCAGCCGCACCACAGCGCTCCGGAGTCCCTGATCGCGATCGAAGCCCTCGTCGGGCAGCGCGTAGAAGACGTCGAAGCCCGCGACCCAGGTCATCACGCCGAGGGTGATCACCAGCAGCAACCACCAGGGCGTGCTCCACGCCCCTGTGACCGCGAGCCAGCCGCCGACCGGCGCGATCGCCAGCGACATCCCGAGCCAGAGGTGCGGCCACGAGGTGAAGCGCTTGGCGTAGGAATAGCCCAGCACCCAGGCGAGCGCGACCGGCGAGAGATAGAGGCAGAGCGGATTCAGCTGCCAGCTCGCGACGACGAAGAGCACTGCAGCGATCACCACCGCCAGCTTCGCGGTCCCGACCGCGATCACACCACTCGGCAGCTCGCGCGCCTTGGTGCGCGGGTTCTCGGCATCAAAGGCCCTGTCGACGATCCGATTGAAGCCCATCGCCGCAAAGCGTGCCGAGGAGAAGGCCAGCGCGACCCACCCCACGGTGCCCCACGTCACCGGCGTCACGCGGCTCGCCGCCAGCACGCCGAGCAGTGCGAACGGCAGCGCGAAGAGGGTGTGCGGCAGCTTCACGAACGAGGCCCAGCGGGCGAGGGCGGAACCGCCAGTGAAGGTCTGGCCCTCGCGAGGTGACCCGTGACCCGTGACCGGTGACCCGGATGCCCCGGACTCAGCGTATGGCCCGACCCCCTGGTGACTGGTCACTGGTCACTGGTCACTTTTGGATCCCCAGACTTCCCCACAACGAATCGACTTTCCGCTTCGTCGCGTCGTCCATCACGATCTTGTCGGGCCACTCGCGGGTGAAGCCCTCCTCGGGCCACTTCCGCGTCGCGTCGATCCCCATCTTGCTGCCGAAGGAGAAGTGTTGCGAGGCGTGGTCGAGCACGTCGACCGGCCCGCGCGCGAACTCGACGTCGCGCTTCGGGTCGATGTTGTTGAGCGCGACCCACCAGGTCTCCTCCTGGTCCTGCACATTCACGTCCTTGTCGACGATCACCAGCACCTTCGAGAGCGACATGAGCCCGGTGCCCCACATCGCGTGCATCACCTTGTAGGCCTGCCCGGGATACTGCTTGTCGATGCTCGCGAAGACGAGGTTGTGGAAGATCCCCGCGGCCGGCATGTGGTAGTCGACGATCTCGGGCACGGTGATCCGCAGCAACGGGAGGAAGATCCGCTCCGTCGCGTGGCCGAGCCAGTAATCCTCCATCGGCGGCCGTCCCACGAGCGTCGCGATGTAGGTCGGTTGCTTCTTCATCGTGACCGCGGTGACGTGAAGCCGGGGATAGCGATCGGCGAGCGAGTAGAAGCCGGTGTGGTCGCCAAACGGCCCCTCCATCACCAGCTCTTCACTCGGGTCGACGAAGCCCTCGATCACGATGTCGGCCTCGGCCGGCACCTCGAGGTCGCAGGTGAGCGCCTTGGCGAGCTCGACCGGCTCGCGCCGCAGGAAGCCGGCGAAGAGGAACTCGTCGATCGCCGGCGGCAACGGCGCCGAGCCGGAGTAGACCGAGGCGGGGTCGCCGCCGATCGCGATCACCACCGGCATCGTCTCGCCGCGCGCCGCCATGTCGCGCCAGTGCGCGGCCCCGCTCTTGTGGCGTTGCCAGTGCATCGCGAGCTCGCGCTTCCCCTGCACCTGCACCCGATACATCCCGACGTTCCGCCCGCCCGTCTTCGGGTCGCGGGTGATCACCATCGGCAGCGTCAGGTAGCGGCCGCCATCCTGGGGCCAGGTCTGCAGGATCGGCAACGCGTCGAGGTCGATGTCGTCGCCGCGATACACCACCTCCTGACAGGCCGGCTTCCCGGAGCGCGTCTTCGGCGGGTACTTCGCCATCTCGGCGAGCTTGGGGAGCATCGACAGCTTCCCCATCAGCCCTTCGGGAACCTTGAGCTGCACCATTTCGGAAATCCGGTCGCCGATCTCGTCGAGCCGCTCGACGCCAAGCGCGAGGCACATCCGCTTCCGCGAGCCGTACAGGTTGATCGCGACCGGAATGCTCGACTCCCGGCCATCGGGGAGAACCGGCCGCTCGAAGAGGAGCGCCGGGCCGCCGCCAGGCAACTTCATCGTCCGATCGGCAATTTCCGCGATCTCGAGGTGGGTACGGACCGGCTGCTTGATCCGGACCAGTTCGCCCATCCGCTCGATCGCGGCGATGTAGTCGGCAATGGTGTCGAGTGTCATGATGTCTCCCGTACCCCCACGTGCACCGCCACGATCCCCCCCCAGTGCGTTTCCCATCGCACCTGGGCAAACCCTGCCGCCGTCATCCGGGCGGCCAGGGCCGCCGGCTCGGGGAAGGCGAGGACCGACGCTGGTAGCCAGTCGTAGGCGTTCGTATGTTTCGAGACGAGCCGTCCCACCCGTGGCAGGATGTGACGGAAGTAGGTGAGGTACAGGCCGCGGAGCGGTTGCCACCGCGGCGTCGAGAATTCCAGGACCACGAAGCGCGCGCCAGGCTTCAGCACCCGTGCCGCCTCCCGGAGTCCCGCATCGAGATCCATCAGGTTGCGCACCCCGAAGCCGACCGTCGCCCCGTCGAAGGCTGCATCCTCGAACGGCAGGTGGAGCGCGTCCGCCGCCGCCGGGCACACGCGCGCCGACTTCCCCTTGCCGCGCACCAGCATCGCCGGGACAAAGTCCGCGGCGATCACCCGGCCACGGAAGCCGGCGCGGTTGCCGAGCTCGGCGGCCAGATCCTGCGTGCCGGCGCAGAGGTCGAGGTACGTCCCGTCGGGCGCCTGCTCCCAGCCGAGGCAGTCGACAGCGGTCCGACGCCAGCGGATGTCGGCATTCAGGGAGAGGACGTGGTTCAGCAGGTCGTAGCGCGGCGCGATCTCGGTAAAGACGCCGCGCACGTACTCGCGCTTGGCATCCCCACCCGTGACCGGTAGCACTTCGTTGGCGATTGGCATTGCCGGGAAAGCTACCGGGGCCCCCGATTGGGCGCATCTCCGGCTGGGCGGCCTGCCTGCACGGACCATGACGTGAGCCCACAGGGGACGGTCGACTGGAAGAGCCTCACCGATCAGGAGGTGGTGCGCCACGCCGTGGCGGGCCGCGAGGCCGCCTACCGGGAGCTGATCCGGCGCTACCAGCGCCCGGTCTTCTCGCTGCTCTATCGGATGGTCCGCGACCGCGAGCTCGCCGAGGATCTGGCGCAGGAAACGTTCGTGAAGGTCCTCAATGCCGTGGAGAGCTACCGGCCCGAGTTCAAGTTCTCGAGCTGGATCTTCAAGATCGCCAACAACACCGCCATCGATCACCTGCGTCGTCGCAACCTCGACACCCTCTCGCTCGACGGCTCGCCGCATGCCGAGAGTGCCGACGCCGTCGAGGCGACCACGCTGCAGATCAGTGATGGCGCCGAATCCGCGCTCGAGGAAGTCACCGCGCGCGAACTCGGCAAACAGATCGAAGTGGCCATCGCCCAGCTCCGTCCCGAGTACCGTGCCTGCATCCTGCTGCGGCACGTCGAGGGACGCCCGTACGAGGAAATCGCCGAGATGCTGGACCTCCCCCTCGGCACCGTGAAGACCTACATCCATCGCGCCCGCAATGAGCTCCGGATCCTGCTCTCCGACACGCGTGACGCCTGAAACTCCCCCTCTGACCCGGACGTAGAAGAGCCAGATGACACAGCCCGCGATGCAGCACCTGACCGCCGATGAACTCGATGCCCTGGTAGAGGGGCTGAGCTCTCCGCGCGCGCTGTCCCACGTTGCAACATGCCCCCTCTGCGATGAAATGGTCGCCCTCGATCGACGGGTCGTCGCCCTCCTCGGCGGCCTCCCTGCGATCGATCCGTCCCTCGGCTTTTCCGATCGGGTGATGGCGCGGGTCACCATCGCCGATGGTGCGGTCAAGGTGGTCACCGCCCCGATGCGGACCCCACGCGAGGTCGCGGCGAAACGGCGAATCCTCGGCCTCTCACTGGTCGGTGGCAGCGCCATCGCGGCGGGCTTTGCCTGGGCCGCGACGCACCCCGCCTCGGCGACCGGGTGGAGCGGTGCCGCAATGGGTGGTGTGGGCGAATCCCTCTGGCTCTCGGTCCAGGCGCTGGCGGCCAACACCGCCGAACAGCCGTGGTTCGGGTCGGTCCGCGACGCGCTCACCACGCCGCTCCAGGCGCTCCCGTTCGTGGTCGGTGGGGCCGGGCTCTACGCCATTGGCCTGACCGGGCTCAGCCGACTCCTCGCCGAGCCCGCGACCGATGCGGGCTGGTAACCGGCTCCCGACCCTCCTCGTCGCCGCGCTGCTCTTTCAGGCCGGTCCGCTGCACGCGGTCTCGGCCCCCAGCGCCCTCGAAGAGCTCTCATACCGCGCCCGCAGCGTGCTGCCGGCACTGTTCTTCCTGAGCCCCACCGTGACGCCCCAGGCCATCCCCGCGGCTGCCGCGCAGGGGCCGCTGGTGAACCCCGCGCACCTCGACAACGCCACCTCGCTCGAGCGCGATCTCCGCGCAGCCCTCCGCTCACCGTTGTCCGACACCCGCCTCACCGTCACCGGTGGCACGGCGCGGCTCGGCGATTATTCGGTCGGTTCGGCCGAGCGGATCACAGGACACGTGGTGGTGCTCAAGGGTGACGCCGAGATTCACGGCCGGATCGAGGGGAACCTCGTCGCCCTCGATGGCGACGTGGTACTGCACCCGGGCGCGGTGATCACCGGTGACGTCCTCTCGATCGGCGGCCACATCCGGCAACTGGGTGGCCAGATCAGCGGCAGCCAGATGGAAGCCGAGGCGGCACCGACCGAAACAGCCGTCTCAATCCCTGCCCAGGTGGCACGGCGTGGTGCCGGGCTGCTCGGCGTCGGTCTCACGCTGATCATCCTCGGACTCGGCGTCGTCACCTTCGGCCGCCCGAATCTCGAGATCGTCTCCGACACCGTGGTCCATTCCTTCGGCCGGGCCTTCCTGGTCGGGTTGCTCGGCCAGGTGCTGATCCTGCCGACTTTCGGGATGCTGATCGTCGGGCTGGTACTCACGATCGCCGGCACCGTCCTCGTGCCATTCGCCGCCGTGGTGTATGTGCTGATAGCGATCATCGCGCTGGTCGGCGGACTGCTGGCCGTGGCGCACGCGATGGGCGAGACGATCACCCGGCGCCGCATGGCGCAGGGGATCATGATGTCGCCCAACGCCTACCGCTATGTGATCACCGGCCTCGCCTCGCTCGCGACGATCTGGCTGGCCTGGGTCGGCTTCGGCTGGGTCCCGGTGGCAGGAGCCTTCGTCTTCGCCGGCGCGGTGCTGTTGACGTGGAGCGTGGCCACCGTCGGCTTCGGCGCAGCGCTGCTCTCGCGCGGTGGCGTGCGCGAACATTTCGCGGGCCGGATCCTCCCGCCCGAGCTGATGACCGACGAGTACCTCTGGGCCACGCCGCAGTTCGGCGTTCCCGCGGTCAAGCGGCCACCGAAGGAACTCAAGTGAAGACCTCGCGCTCCCTCCTCGCCCTCTGCGGTGCAGCCGCGACTGCTTCGCCGCTCGGCGCGCAATCGATGCGGACCGTGGCGACGTCGCGCCCCGTGGCCGGCGAGCGCGTGGTCCGCGCAATGGTCGAGTTCGGCGCCGGTGTCGTGCACCTCGGCGCGGCGAAGGGGGGCGACCTCTATCGCATGCAGTTGCGGTACGACGCCGAGCGGAACGCCCCGGTGCATCGCTATGATCCCCGCACCGGCATCCTCCGCCTCGGCCTCGAAGGGAATGGCAGCGCCGGCCTGCGCGTGACCTCGCGCGCCCAGATGGCGCAGCGCGCCGACTTCGACTTCTCTGCCACCGTGCCGCTAGTCCTCGAGGCCAACCTCGGCGCGAGCGACGCGACGCTCGACCTGGGCGGGATGACCATCCTCTCGCTCACGCTGCGCGGGGGCGCGAGTCGCAGCACGGTGACCTTCGCCACGCCGAACCGTGGCGAGTGCACCCGCGCCGATTTTGCCTTGGGCGCGGCGGAACTGGACGTGACCGGACTCGCGAACGCCGGCTGCGCCGAGATCCACGTCGATGGTGGCGTCGGCACGGCGGAACTGTCGTTCGACGGCACCTGGCGGCGCGACCTCACCGCCGACGTTTCGCTGGCGATGGGCGGCCTGACGCTGCGCATCCCGCGCGGCACCGGCGTGCGACTGGTGACGTCGCGCTTCCTCGCGTCGCTCAAGGCGGACGGGTTCACGCGGACGGGTGACACCTGGACGACGCCCGGCTTCGATCAGGCCAAGTACAAGCTGACGGTGACAGTGAACGCCTCGGCGGCGGGCGTCACGGTGGCTTGGCTCCCCAACTAGCCGCGGCCTGACGGCCGCAGCGGGACCAGCCACGATCGGTGTGTTAGTCGAGCGTCGGTAGCGAGACGCCGACTTCGCCCGCCCGGTCGTGGATCCGGTCGGCGATTTCGCGGAGCATCACCGCGGCCGCTGAGGTCGGCGCCTCGACCATGATCGGGCGACCGGCGTCGGCGGCCTCGACCAAGCCGGGTTGCAGCGGCACTTCGCCGAGCAGCGGCGACATGATCTCGTCGGCGAGGCGCGCACCGCCGCCCTTGCCGAAGAGGTCGTGGCGCATCCCGGTCACTGGATCGAGGAAGCCGCTCATGTTCTCGACCACGCCCAGGATCGGCACGTTCACCTTCTCGAACATCTTGGCGCCACGCAGCGCGTCACCGACAGCCACTTCCTGTGGCGTCGTGACAATCACGGCGCCGCTCACGAGCACCTGCTGCACCAGCGAGAGCTGCGCGTCGCCCGTGCCCGGCGGCATGTCGACGATCAGGTAGTCGAGCTCGCCCCACGACACGTCGTGCAGGAACTGGTGGATGATCTTGGTGATGATTGGCCCGCGCCAGATGGCGGGGGCGTCACGATCGACAAGGAAGCCGATCGACATCAGCTTGACGCCGTAGGCATCGAGCGGGATGATGCGGCTGTTCTCGACCATCGGCCGCTCGTACACGCCGATCATCCGCGGCAGGTTCGGGCCGTAGAAATCGGCGTCCATGATGCCGACCTTGAAGCCGCGCTCCGCGAGGGCAATCGCCACGTTCACCGCGACGGTCGACTTGCCGACGCCACCCTTCCCCGACGACACCGCGATCACCTTGGCGATCCCCGGCACTTCCATCGGCGTCGGCGCCGGCACACCGGCGGCCGCGCTCTGCGGCGGCTGGTGCGTAGTGGGCGCGGGGCCGGCCGGATCGGTCACCTTGATCTTCGGCTGCGGATAGCCGGCGTTGCCGAGCGCCTGGCGCGCGTGGCGCACCAGGGTGGCCGGATCGTCGCGGCGCAGCAGGAAGGTGAACGACGCCTCCTTGGTGGCGGCGTCGACGGTGAGGTCGTGAATCATCCCGGACGCGACGAGTCCCTTCCCGGTGCGCGGGTTCTGCACCTGGTCGAGGATCGTGCGGACTTCGTCTGCCTGCGTGGTGCTCATGGGTGCGTCCTGTATGTGCTCAGACTGCCTCGACCGTGCGGACCTCGGGGACCGACTGCTTGAGGCGCGTCTCGATGCCATGCTTGAGGGTGATGGTGGCGGACCGTCCGCCACCAGAGGCAGAAGTCTAATCACCGGCGCACCAGCCGGGACCAGGGCGCGCCGGGAACGGAAAACCGGGCCCATGAAGGCCCGGTTTGGGGGAAGCCACAGCTCGAAACGCTGACTCGCTACTTGCCCAGCCTGTAGCGAACAATGCTTGGCAGGTCGTCCTGGTCGAGCTCGATGGTCCAGATCTGCTTGACGTCGGCCACGGCCAGCTTCGCCCTCCCGGGCAGGTTCACGACACCAAGCGCCGACCCGTCAGGCCGGAGCACCGTCCAAGGACGGACGTTCTTCCCCCATCCCTCAAGCCAGAGGCTGCCGTCGCGGCCAACGAGCAGGCTACGGACCGGCGGGAACTTCGAAGGTGCCTTGAGATCCCGCCATGCGCTTCGCGCCGCCGGGGGAGTAGCAGGCCTCACCCGCGTCGCGATGATGCTGTCCCACGCCACGCTGGTCATCGTCATCGGGGGGATGATCGCGCGCCGCTTCCAGATCACGCCACCATCGCGGCGCATCATCGCGACCTCGACGGTCGAGTCATTGAGCTGATCGACGGCGGCGAGGTGCATCCCGTCCGGAGACTCTCGCAGGAGTGTCTCGCGGCAAAATGGCCTGAAGAGGAATCCCCCTTCAAAGTGTACGGTGCAGATCTCGCTATCGCTGCCGAGGACAACCTGCTTCGCCTGCCCTTTTGCGTCGACAAACCAATACGCCTCGCGACGCCCAATGTCCCGATTCGCGTCCGTCCGCCCTGGCGCCGAGAGTTTGAATAGCGCGCTGCCGTCGGGATACAACGCACTCGGCGCCGTGCCGAGGGCCATCCCTACGATTTCCTTCGGAAGCGCCGCGGAGGGGACCGAGGGCGTAGGCCTCGGCTCCCCAAGCGTGTTGTCCGGGCGCACGAAGGAGAGTCGCGCCAAGGACCCGTCATGAACCCAGAGTGAATCACCAGTCCAACCGCTCAGCCCTATCGATTCGAATTCCCGCGGGCCGGCCCCGGACCGACCTAAAACCTTTAAGAGGCGACCAACCCCGTCGTAGACGCGGAGATTGCCGTCCATCCGCTGCGCGGCGATGATCGTCCCGCTCCTGCTGACAGCTAGCCAGTGAATTGTTGTGAAATTCGCTGCTTCGCCGCCGATTCGGAGCTCCTGCCGGATCGGCAGCTGAGCAGACTGGGCGAAGCCAGTCCGAACACTGCCGAGGATGAGGGAAGATGCGGCTGCGATCGTCAGGATCCACAGCCGGGGTCGCCCTCCGGAGCCAGCTCGGAAAGTACCAGTAGACTTCACTGTGCCTCTTGCCATTCACACGTCAGCAGGTGACCGTCGCAGCTCAGCCCACCGAGGGCCGCGCAACCGACGGTAGCCAGAGTTCGTCCGCATCGACCTTCACTCGCGTTGCAGGTCCCGGTTACCGTCGCTTCAGAAGGGCACAGCAAGCCGACGTGAATGCAAATGTACGTCGGGTTCCAGGCACACCCTCCCTGCTCCTCCTGCGCGGACGTCGCCATCAGGCGGGATGCGGCGGCCACGGTAAGTAGCGTCGAGAGAAAGATCGTTGCAAGCTGGCGCTTCATGAGGACCTCCCAGGTGATTTGAATGGAATCGCGGGAATGGGTGCTGCGAACGACTTCACAACGACTACTCGACGACTAGGTTCAGCGCTTTACTTGCCTTTGGCGAGAATCGAATCGACGACCCGGCCGAGTTCAGCTTGGCTGGGCACACCCGGGAATCGCAAACCGTTGACGATTACCATCGGCGTCCCCTTGCCCTTTAATTCCACGGCGACGCGAGCGTCTGCTTCCGCGATGGCGTTGGGGCCCGGGAGGGAATTGCACCTAGTGAACGCCACGGTGTCAACGATCTTGGCTTCTGCGGCGAACCGGTTCCAAGTGATGAGGCCAAGCGAGTCCTGCCACTGATAGACCGCATCATGAAATGGCTCAAATCGCCCTTGGTCGGCTGCACACTCCGCCGCTCGGGCGGCTGGCGCCGCGAACCGGTGATATTCCAGAGGCCAGTGGCGGAAGACCCATCGAATCTCGCTGGGGTGCTTCTTTCGAAGCGGGCCGAGGACTTCCAAATTGAATTGACGACAGGCAGGGCACTCGAAGTCAGCAAACTCAATTATGGTGATCGGCGCGTCGGCCGGGCCAAACTGGTGCCGGCCAACGGCGTATTTCTCCCACCCAGGAACCACAACCGCCTGCTGTGTTTCGCCGCCACCCCCTACACGAGGTGGAAAAAACACCCGCCAAGTGACGGTGGCAGCAAGCGCCACGGACATAACGGCCATGACGTTGAGGAATTTGGAATTCGAAGTAGAGTCAGGCATCGAGGGGATCCGAGCCGTGCAGGGTGGTGACGTTTGCAACAGCTCTCGAGCGAGGCCAGCGGAAAGTCTACCCCCCCCTTTTCTCGATTGTCAACCCCGGGTAAGCGCGTCCTTGAAAGTGGCGCAGCGGCTCAGACTGCCTCGACCGTGCGGACCTCGGGGACCGACTGCTTGAGGCGCGTCTCGATGCCATGCTTGAGGGTGATGGTGGCGGCGGCGCAGCCCTGACAGGTGCCACCCATGCGCAGCAGCAGATGCCCCTCCACCGGATCGAAGTCGATCACTTCGACCGACCCCTTGTGGGAGGCGATGTACGGCCGGATGCCCTCGAGGGCCTCCTCGATCCGCTCCACGATGTCCACGGCTGCTCCACTGCTAATTCCGACTGCGTTACTCGGCTTTACGAAAGCTACCACGGCCTTCCGGCCCTACAACCCTGCCACCGCGGCCGGCGTGCCGAGAAGATAGGCACGGGACGCCGCGAGGATCGTTTCCTGGACGTCGCCGAGGGTACCGGCGATGGCGACCCCTGCCGCCTTGGTGTGGCCGCCTCCGCCGAACTGTCGGGCGAGCGCGGCCACGTCGACCTTCCCCACGCTCCGGAGCGAGACCTTCACGCGCCCCCCCGACATCTCGCGGAAGAGCAGCGCGAGCCGCACGCCCTTCACCGAGCGGGCGTGCTCGACGATGCCGTCGAGGTCGTCGGGGTCGACGTCGTGCCGCTCCAGCGCCCCCGGTGGCACCGTCACCCACGCGAGGCCGCACTCCTCCTCGACCACCAGCGTCTGCAACACTTCCGCCAGCAGCCGCGGCCGACCCACCGGTGCCGAGGCGTAGATGTCGACGTAGGTCTGCTCGGTGTCGACGCCGCACTCGAGCAACGCGGCAGCGGCACGGAGCGTCGCCGGCTTGGTGTTCGAGAAGCGGAACCCGCCGGTGTCGGTCACCAGCGCGACATACATCGCGCGCGCGGCCTCGGGGGTGATGGTCCAGCCGAGCTCGGTGGCGAGGCGATGGATCAGCTCGCCCGTGGCGGCCGCCGTCGGATCGACGTAGCGTGGCCCGGCGGGGAGGTCGCCCTTGCTGACATGATGATCGATGCAGCCCACCGGCACGCCACGTTCCCGCACCGTCTCGGCGAGGATGCCGAGCCGCGAGAGATCGGCGATGTCGAGGACGAGGATCGCATCGGCGCGTCGCAGCTCCTTGACCGCCTTGTCGCTCCGATCGACGCCAGGGAGATCGGCGAACAGGAAGCCAAAGCGATCCGGAGTCGGCGTCGGATTGGTGATGGTGGCCTCGACGCCGATGGCCCGGAGCAGATGGACCATCGCCACCTCGCTGCCGAGGCCGTCACCGTCGGGATTCACGTGAGTCGTCAGGCAGACGCGCATGCCTGGACGCCACAGCGCCGCCACCTCGAGGGCAGCGGCGCTGGGGGGGATGGGGGTCGCGGAAGTCATGCGACCAAAATAGTCGGTCCGCGGGCGCTCAGCTTCCCCGCAGGCGGGAGTGCCTGATGCCGTAGCCGAAGTAGATCAACAGGCCGAGTGCCATCCACACGGCGAGCCGGATCCAAGTGTCCACCGGCAGGCCGTACATCATGTAGCCGCAGATGGCGATGCCCAGGATCGGGACCAGCGGAACCAGCGGCGTGTGGAACGGCCGGTCGAGCTCGGGCCGCTTGACGCGGAGCACCCAGATGCCGCCGCAGACGATCACGAAGGCGAGCAGCGTGCCGATCGAGACCAGCTCGCCCAGCAGGGCAATCGGGAAGATGCCGGCGACCAGCGCCGCGACGATGCCGGTGATGATCGTGGCGATCCACGGCGTGCCGTACTTCGGGTGCACCTTGCCGAACATCTTGGGCAGCAGGCCATCGCGCGACATCGCATAGAAGATGCGCGGCTGGCCCATCAGCATCACCAGCACGACGGAGGCGAGCCCGGCGATCGCACCGATGTTCACCAGGAAGCCAAGCCAGGCGAGCGCCGGGCCGGCCTTCTCGATCGCGACGTAGACCGGGTGCGCGACGTTGAGCTCGCTGTAGTGCGCCATGCCAGTCATCACCAGCGCCATCGCGATGTAGAGCACGGTGCAGACCGCCAGCGAGCCGAGGATGCCGATCGGCAGGTCGCGCTGCGGGTTCTTCGCTTCCTGTGCCGCCGTCGAGACGGCGTCGAAGCCGATGTAGGCGAAGAAGATCACGCCGGCGCCACGCAGGATGCCGCTCCAGCCGAAGTGGCCCGATTCCCCGGTGTTGGGCGGGATGAACGGGTGCCAGTTGGCGGTGTTGATGTACTTGATGCCGAACGCGATCACCAGCAGCACGATCGCGACCTTCACGTACACGATGACGTTGTTGAACTTCGCCGACTCCTTGATCCCCAGGACCAGCAGCGCCGTCAGCGCCAGCACCATCAGCATCGCGGGGAGGTTGAGGACGCCCTGCCCGAGCGTGAAGCCCGAGGTGACGCAGTTCTCGATCGCGATGGCCGTGCGGGTGACTGCATCGACGGCCACGCCGCCCGTCGCTGGATCGACGCAAAGCTGCGCGCGGACCAGCGTGTGGGTTCCCTCGACCGTAAACGGCGCGCCCGCGAAGGCCGCCGGCACGTGGATGCCGACCGACGAGAGAAACGCGGTGAAGTACCCCGACCACCCCACCGCGACGGTCGAGGCCGCGAAGAGGTACTCGAGGATCAGGTCCCAGCCGATGATCCACGCGACCAGTTCGCCGAGCGTCGCATAGCCATAGGTGTAGGCCGAACCCGCCACCGGAATCATCGACGCGAACTCGGCGTAGCAGAGCCCCGCGAAGAGGCAGCCGAGTCCGGCGATGATGAATGAGAAGACGATCGCCGGGCCGGCGAAGTTCGCCGCGGCCGTCCCCGTCAGGACGAAGATGCCGGCGCCGATGATCGCGCCGATGCCGAGCAACGTGAGGTTCATGGCGGTGAGGGACCGCTTGAGGCTCGGTCCCCCCTCGTCATCCGGAATCACGTCGGTCATCGACTTGGTGCGGAACAAGCTCATGGGATCGAGCCCGGCGGTGGCAGCTTCTCGTTTTCCGGCGTCGCCATCAGCTTCCGGAACGACCACAGCATCAGGCCGAGCACGAAGGTCCAGGCCAACGCCACGAAGATGAAGGCGTTGGTCCCGAGGGTGTTGGGAGGCAGGGTCCCTGCCGCCGTCGCGAGCGTATCCATCAGGCGGTCCCTCCCTTGAGGGCCTTCTTCGCCCAGGCCTTCTTGATCAGCCAGAGCTCAAAGACCAGGATCAACAGCATCAGCCCGCGCGACGCCCACTTGATCGGGACGTTCTCGGCCGGCACGCCCGTCATCATCAGTGTCGGGATCGCGTCCTGGACGGTCCACCAGATCATCATGATCAGCAGGAAGAGCGGCGTCACGTAGGTGATGATCGGCTTGTAGAACTTCGGGATCTGCCACGCCGCCCCCTCGTGGAGCTCCTTCCAGGCGTTGTCGGGACCGAAGATCCACACGAAGATGATCGTCTCGACCAGCGCGAGGACGACGAGGCCGAAGGTGCCGGCCCAGTAATCCCACTCGTCGAGGAAGCCGCGGGTGTTGTAGACGATGTGCAGGCAGCCGAGGGCAATCGCCACGGCGGCCAGCGTCCAGGCAGTCCGCTTCCGCGTCCAGCCGAAGTTCTCCTCGATGAACGCGAGGGCCGGCGTGGCCATCGAGACCGACGAGGTGATGCCGGCGAAGAAGAGCAGGCCGAACCACATCACGCCGGCCGCGCCCGCGACGATCGGTCCGCCGGGGAGGTTGTTGAACACCAGCGGCATCGAGATGAAGCCGAGGTCGAACGAGCCACCCTTGGCCACCGCCACCGCGCCGGCGACGCCGAAGAACGTCACCACGGCCGGAATCGCCAGCGAGCCGCCGAGCACGACTTCCGCCGTCTCGTTGGTGGCCGCGGTCGCGATGCCGGAGAGCGTGAGGTCATCCTTCTTGGTCAGGTACGAGGCGTACGCTTGCAGCGAGCCCATGCCGACCGAGAGCGTGAAGAAGATCTGTCCGGTCGCGGCCAGCCAGACCTTCGGCGACCCGAGCGCCGACCAGTCTGGTGTGTACATGAAGCGGAGACCGTCCATCGGCCCCTGCGTCGTGGTGATGCCGTCGTGGGTGATGGTGACCGGATCGAGCGTCAACACGCGCACCACGAGGATCGCCGCGAAGATAAAGAGGATCGGCATACCGATCTTCGCGAGCTTCTCGATGCCGGCCGTGAGTCCCTTGCTGACGACCCAGAAGTTCACCGCCACGGTGGCGAAGAAGAAACCAAACGGCACCCAGAAGCCGTGCACCGTCCCGTTCTGCAGGTCGACGTACGACTTGAAGAACGCCGACATCCCGGCCTGGTCGAGGCCCTGTGTCTGGCCGGTGGCGGAGAAGAAGGTCCACGCCAGGGTCCAGGACTCGATGTAGCAATAGTAGATCAGCACGATGATCGGCATGAAGAGGCCGAGCACGCCGAGGTACTTCGCCACTGGATTCTTCCAGAGCGCGTCGAACATCCCCGGGGTGCTCCCCTGTCCGCGCACGCCGCCGTACCGACCAACGCCCCACTCGATCCACATCAGCGGAATGCCGACGAGGAGGAAGGCGATGAAGTACGGGATCATGAACGTCCCGCCGCCATTGTCGACCGCCTGGCGCGGGAAGCGGAGGAAGTTGCCGAGCCCGACGGCATTGCCAGCCATGGCGAGGATCAGGCCGATGCGCGAGCCCCATTGCTCGCGTTGCACGGTTTCAGCCACAGGGGCCTCTGGGGGTTGGAGGGGCGTTATGGTGAAGGAAACAGGGATTGTACGCGGTGCTGGTGAAGTGCGTTGGCAACGATCGATCATCGATCGTCGATCATCGATGATCGATGATCGAGTCGTTATTTCTGGTAGTTGGGTGCTTCCCGGGTGATCGTGACGTCGTGCGGATGGGACTCGCGCAGGCCGGCCGAGGTGATCTGGACGAACTCGGTCTCGCTACAGAGTGTCGCGATATCGCCGACGCCGCAATACCCCATCCCGCTCCGGAGTCCGCCCACCATCTGAAAGAGTACTTCGGCGACCGGCCCCTTGTAGGGCACCCGCCCCTCGATCCCCTCGGGGACCATCTTCGACGCCGAGACCTCGCCTTCCTGGAAGTAGCGGTCGGCCGAGCCGTCCTGCATGGCCGAGAGGGAGCCCATGCCGCGGATCAATTTGAAACGGCGACCCTCGGCGAGGATGCTCTCGCCCGGGCTCTCTTCGGTGCCGGCGAGCATCGACCCCATCATCACGGAGGCCGCGCCGGCCGCGAGCGCCTTCACCACGTCGCCGGAGTACTTGATGCCGCCATCGGCGATCACCGGCACGTCGCCGGCGCCACGGACCGCGTCGATGATCGCGGTGATCTGCGGCACGCCGACGCCGGTGACGATGCGCGTGGTGCAGATCGAGCCAGGACCGATGCCGACCTTGATGCCATCGACGCCGCGCTCGACGAGCGCGCGGGCACCCGCCTCGGTCGCCACGTTGCCACCCACGAGCTGCGCGTCGGGGAAGGCCTCGCGCAGCGCGGCAATCGTCTCGAGGACGCCCTCGGAGTGGCCATGCGCCGAGTCGACGACGATGACGTCGGCGCCGGCATCGAGCAACGCGCGCGCGCGCACCATCGCCTCGGCGCCGGACCCGACCGCGGCGGCCACGCGCAGGCGACCATGGCTGTCCTTGTTGGCGTCCGGGTGATCACGCCGCTTGAAGATGTCCTTCACCGTGATCAGTCCCTTCAGCACGCCGGTGCCGTCGACCACCGGCAACTTCTCGATCCGGTGACGCGCGAGGATCGCCTCGGCCTCGTCGAGCGTGGTGCCGATCGGCGCCGTCACCAGCCCCTCCCGCGTCATCGCCTCGGCGATCGGCCGGTCGAGCTCCCGCTCGAACTGGAGGTCGCGATTGGTGATGATGCCGATCAGGCGACCATCGCCATCGACGATCGGCACGCCCGAAATCTTGAAGCGGCGCATCAGGGCATGCGCCTCGCGAATCGGACGATCGGGACCGAGCGTGATCGGGTTGAGGATCATCCCGCTCTCGCTGCGCTTGACCCGGTCCACTTCGGCGGCCTGCCGATCGATCGACATGTTCTTGTGGACCACGCCGATGCCGCCCGCTCGGGCCATGGCCATCGCCATTTCGGATTCCGTGACAGTATCCATGGCGGCGGAGAGCAGCGGAATGTGGAGGGGAATGGCGCGGGTGAAGCGGGTGGCGGTCGAGACCTGGCGAGGGTGCACCAGCGAGTGGCGCGGGACCAGCAGGACGTCGTCAAACGTCAGCCCGGGCGTCGGGCGGATGCGACTCACGGGCAACCCGCCGGGGTCCGCAGCATGCAGGAGGGAATCATCCCGAAACCTAGCGCCCCGCGCCGGGTCCGATCAACCCGGCCCGTTGGTCTCCGGCGGAACGGCGGGCGGCTCGGCCTTCGGGGTCGCCGGCGCCGTCAGGGTCTGGGCGGTCTTCGAGGCCTCTTCGACGACCGCTGAGGCGGCGGCGGAGAGCCCCTTCACGACCTTCGAGGCCGAATCGAGGAAGCCGACCGTCCCGGAGATGGCGTCGAGCGGGAGCTTGCCGGCGCGCATGGTGTCCTGCACGGTGTCGCTGAAGCGGGCAAAGAGGTTCGAAGGTGCCGAGCGCTCGGCGTACTTGCTCTCGAGGAACTCGACGTAGTCGAGCAGCTGCAGACCACGCTCATCGGGAAGGGCATCGAGGCGACGGAGGATCCGGTCGCGGAGTTGTTCGTTCACGGGCCCCTCCGGGGCTCAGTCGAGCCGGCGCACGAAGGTGAGCACCGGGGTCGGAAGGAAGCGGCTGCGCCCGGCGCGAATCGTGGCCCGGATGCGAAGCTTGGCGAGCGGTTCCATCGCGCGGAACAGCTCGGCGTCCTTGGCACTGACGACCAGATAGACGAATCCGGTTTCAGGAATCGGGCCCCGGGCCAGGACGTAGGGCTGACCGGGCGGAAGCTCCGGACGGAGCTCGTCGGCCTTCTGAATCGAGAGGACCTGAATGGTCCACTCGACCGTCTGGCCGAGGTAGCGATCGGGGTTGGCGCGAATGTCGGCGGCCGAGGGCCCGCCATCAGGGTTCGCCCCTCCGAGGCTGCCCTCACGCACCCATCCTTCCACCTGGACCTTGGCCCAGCCACCCTTCCGCTCGAGCACCGTTGCCGGCACGGCGATCTCGAAGGTGGCCACCGGCGCACCACCGGAGGTGGCGGCGAGCGTGGCACCCCCGCTCAGGGTGGATCCTTTCGGCGTGCTGTCCGCGGAGGGGGCGGACAACGGCTTGGCGCCAACGGTCGCCGGCGCCTGGGGAGGCGTGCCCGCGTCGGCCTTGAAGGCGCTCTTGAGAATCCAGGCGCTGCGCTGCACCCGGACCCACTCGCCTTTCGTCTCCAGCCGCTTGAAGAGCGCGCCGGCCCGGAGCGACGCGATCGTGCTGCCACCGCCGGCGCTGCTCCGTAGCGTGCTGCCTGCCGCCAGCGCCACGGCAACGTCGTAGCCGTCGCGCCGGTCGTCGCGAAGCGCCTTGGCCGCGAGCCAGCCATCGAAGCGCACTTCGGCCCAGTTGCCCTTCAGGCTGGTCGTCGTCACAGCAGCCCCGGCCACCAGACGACCAAGTGCGGTGCCGTTCGGCTCCTTCTGGAACTCCGTCTCGGCACCAATGCGAGCGGGCCCGACCTGCTGTGCCGGAAGCGGCACGGACGGCCACGCGAATGCGGCCCACAGCAGCATGATGCAGGCTGGTCGGCGGATTCTGGCAGGGGTAGATTGCGGCGCGCGGATCACGGATTGAGAGTGTAGACGTCGCGGAGGAGCATGTCAAACGCCCGCAGGCAGTCCGCGCCGGTCGTTCTGGTCGTCCTCGACGGCTGGGGGTGGCGCGAGGAGACCGATGGCAACGCGATCGCCATGGCGAATACCCCGACCTGGGATCGCCTGGTGGCCCGCGCGCCGCGCACCCTGCTTGACGCGAGCGGACTCGCCGTCGGCCTCCCCGAGGGGCAGATGGGGAACAGCGAGGTCGGCCACCTGAACCTCGGCGCCGGCCGGGTGGTTCCGCAGGATCTCGTCCGCATCAACCAGACCATCGCCCGCGACGAGTTCATTGCCCTCCCGGCGTTCGCCGCCGTGTGCGCGGAGGTCGTGCGCGCCGGCAGCACGCTCCATCTGGCTGGGCTGCTCGGCTGGGGCGGCGTCCATGCCATCGACGGCCACCTTCGCGCCGCGATCGACGCCGCCATCCGACTCGGCGTTCCGCGCATCGCGATCCACGGCTTCCTCGATGGCCGCGACTCCCCACCGACCTCGGGCATCGAGGTGGTGGCGGGACTGCAGCAGGACATGGCGAAGTTCGGTGGCGGGCGGACCGTGCTGGCGTCGCTCGTGGGCCGTTACTTCGCGATGGACCGTGATCGCCGCTGGGAACGACTGAAGCTGGCGTACGATGCGATGGTGCATGGGGTCGGGCTCGCGGTGGCCAACCCGCTCGCCGCCATTCGTGACGCGTACGACCGCGGCGAGACCGACGAGTTCATCAAGCCGCTGGTGATCACCGCCAATGGCGCGCCGGTGGCCACGCTGCAGGACGGCGACGGCATCTTCTTCGTCAACTATCGCTCGGACCGAATGCGCCAGATCGTCGGGGCGCTCTGCATCCCGACCTTCGACGGCTTCGATGTGCGCGACCGCCCGACGCTCACGGCGGCCACGATGACGCAATACGACCAGACCTTCCCGATCCCCTCCGCCTTCCCGCCGTTCTCGATGGCGAAGATCCTCGCCGAGACGCTGAGCGAGATCGGGCGCACCCAGTTCCGGACGGCGGAAACGGAGAAGTATCCGCACGTGACCTACTTCTTCAACGGCGGCAACGAAGTGCCGTGGGCGGGCGAAGAGCGGGAGCTGGTGGCCTCGCAGAAGGTGGCGACGTATGACCTCGCCCCCGAGATGAGCGCCGCCGGCATTGCCGACGTGCTCTGCCGTGCGTTGGGGCGTCGAGACCATGACTTCTTTCTCGCCAACTTCGCCAACGCCGACATGGTTGGTCACACCGGGGTGATCCCCGCCGTGATCAAGGCAGTTGAAACGGTCGACCGGGCGCTCACTCAGGTGCTCGCCGCCGCTGAGGCGGTTGGGGCGCGGGTGTTGGTCACCGCCGACCACGGCAATGCCGAGATGATGATCGACCCGGTGACGGGTGGTCCCCACACGGCGCATACCACCAACCTGGTTCCGTTCCTGACCGTCGGTCACGATGCACCGCTCCGCGCCACTGGTGGCGCGCTCTGCGACGTGGCCCCCACCATCCTCGGACTGCTGGACATCCACCAGCCTCCCGACATGACCGGCCGATCCCTTCTCCTCGCATGAGGTGTAGCTTGCTGTTGATGCTCTCGTTCCGTGGCCGCCCCGCCCTCGTCGCTCTCGCGGCGCTCTGCCTCCCCGTCGTCGCCGCGGTGGCACAAGTCGGGTACCTGCCGGAGAAGTCGCCGTTCCGTGAAATCCGCTTCGGCCAGACCCTCGAACTGCAGGGCGGCCAACTCTTCGGCAACGGCGGCCCGATCAAGGTCGGACCGCAGGATGGCAGCATCCTCGGCGCCCGGATGAACTTTCGCGGGCAGCACTCGCTGCAGCTCTCGCTCGGCGGCTGGACCGCAGGGGCAACGCGCTACATCGTCGACGCCGACAAGGCGCCAGCGACGCGCGTCTCGGGGCCGATCAAGCATCGGCTCATCGGCGGCGAGTTCACGCTCCAGCTGAACCTCACCGGCGGGAAGAGCTGGCACAGCCTCGCGCCCTACGCCGGGCTCGGCCTCGGCCTCGTGCACGGCGCCAAGACACCCGCGGCCGACACCTCGGGATACAGCTTCGGCACCAAGCTCTACTTCGCACCGAACGTCGGCACCCGCCTGATGCTCGGGCAGCGCTTCTTCGTGAAGGCGGAAGCACGGGCCTACTTCTGGAACCTGAAGTACCCCAATTCGTACGCCGACGAACCGGCGCAGGCGCCTGGCACGAGCGACGCCCCGAACGCGGTGAATCCGAGCGGCAAGGGCGGGGAGTACACCCCGGTCCCGGCGCTCCTGTTCGGATTCGGCATCAAGTTCTGACGACGACGCGATGCACTGTTCGTTGACGCGAGTGGTGACCTTCCACGCGATGCATCGCTACCACAAACCGGCGTGGAGCGAGGCGGAAAATCAAAGGCGCTTCGGCTGGACCGCGACGGCGCCGGGACACGGACACCTCTATCGCGTGGAAGTCACCGTCGCCGGGCGGCTCGATCCCGAGACCCAGATGGTGATCGACCTGCCGCTGCTTGACACGATCCTTACCGAAACAGTCGCGGCCCCGTTGGCGGGCCGCCATCTTGCGGACGCGGTGCCGGCATTCGCCCCCGGCGGCGAGCTGCCGACCTGCGAGGCGATCGCGGCGTGGTGCTTCAGCCGCGTGTCGCAGCGTCTCCCAGCAGGCGTCGCATTGCAGCGGGTCCTGGTGGCCGAGGACGCCACGCTCTGGGCCGAGTGCCGCGGACCCGCCTGACCCCTCGCGTTCGTTTTCGCTGAATCCTGTCGTTCCCCCGGAGGCTCCGATGCGTCGTTTCCCCTCGAGGCGACTCGCCATGCTCGGTGCGCTGCTCGCGCTGCTGGCGTTCCCCTCGACCCGTGTCGTGGCGCAGGCCACCGGCGACCAGAGCCGCCTCGTGATCGGTGTGGCGATGGGATGGGTCGGCGGCACCGCGCTGTGGGCGGTTCCGGCACAGACCATCCTCACCACGACTGAAGCCGTCGACGTGTTTGGATTGAAGCGGCGACTCCGCTCGAACGTGACCTTCGCCGGGACCGGCACCTGGTATCCCCGCGGCAACCTCGGCGTCACCGGCGAAGTCAGCTACCTGGGCCTGGGCACGGTGGATGACTGTACGCTGGTCTCCGCCAGTGGCGACCCACTCAATCGGCTCGTATGCAACACACTGCGGAACTATGAACGCCCGGCGTCCGCGGTCTCGCTCGCCAGCGGGTTGGTGTTCCGCCCGTCGAGCCGCACCTTTATCCAGCCATACGTCCGCGGCATCGTGGGCGTCACGCTCGCAGTCCGTGGCACGGTGCGCACGGTGGCGACGATCGGCGAATTCGGCGACACCGCCTTCACGATCTATCCCCAATCGGGTGGCGGCCAGTTGCGCCCCACCGGCTCGCTGATGTTCGGCATCGCCACCTCGTCGACACCGGGATACCAATTCCGCGCCGAAGTGCGCTACACCGCGCTGCGCCTCCCGGTGGTCACCGGCGCCTCGATCTATCAGGGCGAGGCGCCTCCGACAAGCTCGGTCTGGCGGACACTGCCCTCGATCCTCGTCGGCTTCGACGTCGTGCTGGAGAAGCGGCGCGGACGCCGCTATTGAGCGCCGCATGCCCGCCGCACGCCTGAGCGTTGATGACGCGGTCGCCGCGATTCTCGCGGAGGCCGCGCCCCTGCCGGGCGTGCACGTGCCACTCGCCGATGCTCTGGGCGGCGTGCTCGCCGAGGACATCGTCGCGCCGTTCGCGTTGCCGCAATGGACCAACGCCGCGATGGACGGCTACGCCGTGCATGGCGACGATGTGCGCGACGCGACGATCGACCACCCCATCACGTTGCCCGTGATCGCCCACATCGCGGCCGGTGCGGCCGCCCCCGGGCCACTCGCGCGCGGCGAGACGATGCGGATCTTCACCGGCGGCCCCGTCCCGGACGGCGCGGACACGATCATCCGTCAGGAAGACAGCGATTGCGGTGCGGAGACGGTGCGGATCCACGACGCCCGTGACGTCGGGCGCCACGTCCGCCGTGCGGGAAGCGACGTCGCGGCCGGCCGCGTCGTACTGCCGCGCGGCCATGACGTGGGTCCAGGGGAAATCTCGCTGCTGGCCGCGTTGGCGATCACGGCGCCGCTGCTCCATCGGCAGCCCTTCGTCGCGATCGTCAGCAGCGGCGATGAGCTCGCGTCGCTCGATGACCCTGCCCCGGTCCGCGCCGGCACGCGGCTCGCCGACAGCAACACGCCAACACTGTCGGCACTGACGCATCTCGCCGGCGGGACGCCGCTGCCGTTGGGACCGGTCCCGGACGACCCCGACGCGCTCGTCGCCGCCATCGGCCATGCCGCGAGCGCCGACCTCCTCGTCACGGTGGGTGGCGTGAGCGTTGGCGATCATGACCACGTGCCGGCTGTCCTCGAGCGGCTCGGCGCCCGACTCCTCTTTCGTCGAGTCCTGCTCCGGCCGGGTGGGCCCACTACGGCGGCGCGCCTCGCCGATGGACGGCTCTGGATCGCCCTCCCCGGCAACCCGGTCTCCGCGATGGTCACCTTCACGCTCTTCGTGCGGCCGGCGATTCGCAGACTCCTCGGCGACAGTGCCCCGCTCCGGCCGGTGGTGCCAGTCCGGCTGGTCGACCCGATCGAGCGGGACCTGGTCCTCGACCTCTACCTCCGGGCCAGCCGCGGCGGCGCCAGCGACAGCGGGATGCCCCTGCTCCGGGCGACCGGCCCCGTGGGGTCCGCCCTGCTGACCACGATGCGGGGTGCCGAGTTCCTGGTGCGGGTCCCCGCAGGACGCGGCGCGGTCGCGGCGGAAACCCCGCTGGAGGCAATCTCATTCCCTTGATGGAGTTGATCGGCGGGGGCCCCGGCCTTAGCCTTCAGCCTCAAGAAGGGGAGTAGCCCAGCCGCCAGCATCCAGGCGGTCGGACGCATCGTCAAGACTGCACGCCTCCGGTGTGCACGGTGCCCCGGGAAAGCCTTTACGGCTGTTCAGGCGAGACCTTCGTCACCACCCGTTCGAACGGGGGCGGCGAAGTCTCGCCTTCGTTCATTTGCAGGAGGAAGCACCATGGTCAACAGTGCCAAGACGTTCATTCTGCTTGCCGGTCTCATTTCGATCCTGATGGTCGGCGGGCAGCTGGTGGGTGGGGCCACGGGCCTGATGTTCGGCGGTTCGATCGGCCTCGTCATGGCGTTCGTCTCGTTCTGGTTCTCCGACCAGATGGTGATGCGCGGGTACGGGGCACGGATCGTGACCGCCGAGGAAGCGCCCGACCTGGTCGCGATGGTCGACGAGCTGCGTCAGCGGGCGGGGCTTCTGATGCCGCGCGTGGCGCTGATTCCGTCGGCGCAGCCGAACGCCTTCGCGACCGGCCGTTCCGAGGCCAAGGCGATCGTCGCCGTCACCGAGGGGATGTTGAGGACCCTCCCGCGCGATGAACTCGCCGGCGTGATCGCGCACGAGCTGGCGCACATCAAGAACAAGGACATGCTGATCCAGACCATCGCGGCCGGGATCGGCTCGATGATCGGCGTGCTGCCGTGGCTGGTAGGCAGCGTGATGCGGCGCAACGACGACGATGGGGGCGGGATCGGCGACATCGCCTTCATGATCCTCGCGCCGTTCGTCGCGATGATGCTGCAATTCGCGATCTCGCGGCAACGCGAGTTCGCCGCCGATCGCACCGGTGCGGAGATCGTCGGCAAGGCACGCCCTTTGGCGCAGGCGCTCACCCGGATGGACGCACTGGCAAAGCAGCTGCCGATGCCGGTCTCGCCGTCGCTGGCCGCGCTGGCCATCGTGAACCCGCTCAAGGCGGGCGGCCTCGCGAAGCTCTTCAGCACGCACCCACCGACCGAGGAGCGCGTGGCAGCGTTGCTCGCCTTTGATGCCGAGCGGGCGGCCGCATGAACGAGCTGAGCGTCCATCCACCGGCGGTCTGGATCGGCTTCTCGCTGGTCATCCTGGTGCTGCTGGTGCTGGACCTCGGGGTCCTCAACCGCCACTCGCACGTCCTCACGACACGCGAGGCGACCCGCTGGTCGGGGTCGCTGGTCGCCCTCGCGATGGCGTTCTGCGCCTTCCTCTGGATCCGCGAGGGGTCGGCGCACGGGCTCGAATTTCTCACCGGCTACCTGATCGAGCTGTCGCTCTCGGTCGACAACCTCTTCGTCTTCATCCTGGTCTTCCAGTACTTCGCGGTGCCGTCGGAGCTGCAGCCGAAGGTGCTGAAGTGGGGCATCGTCGGCGCGATCATCATGCGCGCGATCATGATCGGCCTCGGCGCGCTCCTGCTGCAACGCTTCACCTGGATCATCTACCTCTTCGGCGGCATCCTGATCATCACCGGGATCCGGATGTTCCGGAGCGACGGCGAGGACCGGATCGAACCCGAGAAGAATCCGATCGTGAAGCTGGCGCGGAAGCTTTTCCCCTTCACCGCCGCCTACGACGGGGAGCGCTTCTTCACGCGCAGTCATGCCCGGTGGTATGCGACCCCGCTGCTCCTGGTGCTGCTGGTGGTCGAATCCACCGACCTCGTCTTCGCGATAGACTCGATCCCGGCCGTCTTCGCGGTGACCAAGGATCCGTTCATCGTCTATTCGTCGAACATCTTCGCGATCCTCGGCCTCCGGGCCCTCTTCTTCCTGCTGGCCGGGATGCTCGACCGCTTCCACTACCTCAAGGCGGGCGTCGCGCTGATCCTGGTCTTCGTCGGCATCAAGATGACGATCTCCGGCTACGTCCACCTGCCGATCGTTGCCTCGCTCGGCGTGATCGTGGCGACGCTGGCGATATCGATCTGGCTGTCGCTGCGGAAGACGGCGGCGGAGGCGGCCTAGCCCCTCGGCCGCGGGGAGATAGATTTTCTCGCATGACCAAGCTCCCCGTGGCCATCCTCGGTGCCACCGGCACCGTCGGCCAGAAGTTCATCGCGCTCCTCGCGGAGCACCCCTGGTTCGAGATCGTCCAGCTGGCTGCCTCGGCGGCGCGCGACGGCAAGCGCTTCGGCGACGAAGTGCGCTGGCGCGAGCTGACGCCGTTGCCCGACCACGTCGCCAACATGCAGATGACCACGATGGCGCCGATGACCGGCGTGCGGATCGCCTTCTCGGCGCTCGACGCGCCGGTGGCGCGCGAGGTCGAGCCGGCCTTCGCCGCGGCTGGCGTCTTCGTGGTAAGCAACGCCTCGGCGTTCCGGATGGCCGACGACGTTCCGCTGCTGATCCCCGAGGTCAATGCGGACCATCTGGCGCTGCTCGCGCGGCAACGTCGCGAGCGCGGCTGGTCCGGCGGCATTGTCGCGAACCCGAACTGCTCCACCGCCGCCCTCGTGACGGCGATCGCGCCGCTGCACCGTGCCTACGGCCTCCGCAAGGCGGTCGTCGCCACGCTGCAGGCCGCGTCGGGCGCGGGATATCCGGGAGTTCCGTCGCTCGACCTGCTCGGCAACGTGATTCCGCTGATCGGTGGCGAGGAGGAGAAGATCGAGGCCGAGCTGCGGAAGATTCTCGGCCGGGTCGACGGCGAGCGGATCGTCGAGGCGGAGATCGTGACCAGCGCGATGGTGCACCGCGTGCCGGTGGTCGATGGCCACATGGTGAGCGCGTCGCTGGAGTTCGACCGCGCCCCGTCGCCGGCCGAGGCGATTGCCACGTTGCGCGCCTTCCGAGGCACCGACCCGGTGCCGACGCTCCCGAGCTCCCCCGTGCTGCCGGTGGAGGTGGAGGATCGCCCCGACCGGCCGCAGTCGCGGCTCGATCTCGATCGCGGCCGCGGCATGACGGTTACGGTCGGACGCGTGCGTCACTGCCCGCTGCATCATCTGCGGCTGGTGGCGTTGGGACACAATCTGGTGCGGGGAGCGGCGGGCGCCGCGGTGCAGAATGCCGAGCTGCTGGTGGCGTCAGGCCTGCTCGAAGAGTGACAGCATGCCGGCGGTGCCGGGACCGACGACCCGGTTCCGCCCCGCCGCCTTGGCCTCGTAGAGTCGCGCGTCGGCAATCTCCAGCAGGCCGTCCATCGTCCGCGCATCGACACCCCACGCCGCCATTCCGATCGACACCTGGATCCGTGCGGTGCCACCCTTCGGCAACGTGAAGTCGGTGAGCCCCACCGCGATGCGCACCTGATCGAGCGCGTCGAGGGCACTCTCGACGTCGGCGCCGGGCAGCACGATCAGGATCTCCTCGCCCCCATACCGCGCCACCATGTCGCTGCGCCGCAGGCGGTCCTTCAGGACCGTTGCCAGGGTGCGCAAGGCGGCGTCCCCAGCCGCGTGGCCGTGGGTGTCGTTGAACTCCTTGAAGCGATCGACGTCGAGCAGCGCCACCACGAGGGCGTTCCGCGTGCGCGCGGTGCGCAGCACCTCGTTGACCAGATACTCCTCGGCATAGAGTCGATTGAAGAGGCCGGTGAGCCGGTCATTGGTGCTCATCCGCCGCAGCCGCTGGGTGCGCCCGACGATCGAGAGGGCCACGACGGTCATCGCGCCGATGATCACCAGTCGCGAGACCTGGGCGGCCCAGGAAAAGGCGCCATACTCCTCGCTGCCGACGAGCAGGCCATCGCCGCGGTGTGTGGCCCAGGTGAGCACGGTGAGGCCGAGGTGCTGGGCCGCCGCCATGATCCCGGCCACCAGCGTGACGCGCTGGTCGTAGCGTAGCGCCGAAGCGGCAATCGCGATGAGGTAGGCTTCCCAAACGACGCGGGAGTTGGTGGTGATGATCGGGCGCTGCACCAGCCAGAAGGCAAAGAGCGACATCGAGACCAGCGAGACGTCCACGGTCGACGTGACGAAGGCGAAGCTCTGGCGGTAGGTGCTTCGCTGGATGGTCCGTTCGAGGAGGACGGCGACCAACACTGCCATCAGCGTGACCGCGAGCCCGACGTAATGCTGCGGGTCGCCAGGCTGGATGAACATCGAGATGATCGGGGCGAGCAACAGGAAGAAGGTCAGCCACGTGCGCACCCGTGCGACCAGCAACTCGCCGTCCCGCGCCGCGTCGGCGAAGGCTTCGTCGGGCGGGGAGGTGATCCACGCACCGAGTCGGGCGAGCGTGCTGCGCGGTGCGGGTGGCGCCGTCACATCAGCCGGTACTTGGGGCCGCTGCCCCCTTCACGTGGCGTCCACCGCGGGCCGAGCACGTCCGTGGCCTTGCAGTCGACGCAATTCGGGGCGTTGACGCGGAGCGTGTCGCCCTCGCGTTCGTAGACGCCCGCCGGACAGAGGGCTGCGTAGAAATCGGCGACCTCACCCGAGATGTCACGGCCGACGATCAGGTGCGACGGGATCGAGTCGCGCGTGGCGTTCCCCGACTTGAAGACCGCATCGACCTTGCTGAAGGTGAGCACGTTGTCGGGGACGAACGGCACCTTCGGACCGCTGGCGCGCGGCGCCTCCGCGTCGGCCGGCATCGCGATCCGCCCGCCCGGGAACGCCCCGCCGCTGAGCGTCATCAGCCCCGCCTTGATCGCCCCGGGCAGGAAGCCGTCCTTGAAGGCGAGCCGCATGTTGCGGGTCTTGTGCATGTCCTTGACGATCCGCGACTGCCGCACCGCGGCGTCGTACGCCGCCAGCCGTTCCGCCGGCACGCGTCCCTCGGTGGCGAGTGCCTGGCCGATCGTGGTCGCCGCCAGCATCCCCGATTCCATCGCGTAGTGGATCCCCTTGAGCGACGGCACATCGACGAATCCGGCCGTGTCGCCGATCATCACCACCCCGTCGCCGAAGAGCCGCTCCGGAAGCGAATGGAAGCCACCCTCGGGGATGGTCTTGGCGCCCCACTCGACCAGGGTGCCGCCGGTGAGGATCTCCTTGAAGAGCGGGTGCAGCTTCATCCGCTGCAGCGACTCATGCACGTCGAGCGACGCGTCGTGGTAGTCCAGACCGACGACGAGGCCGATCGACACCTGGTTCGGTCCCATCGGATAGCACCACGAGCCGCCAAAGGCGTTGCTCGGCAGCGGCCAGCCGAGGGTGTGGATCACCCGATCGAGCGGCTTGGTGACTTCCCACACTTCCTTGACGCCGAGCGCGAAGATCTGCGGGTTCGGTGATCCGACGCCCTGCCACTCGCGCCAGGCCTGCGCCAGGGGGCCGCGCGATCCCTCGGCGAGGACCACGACGCGCGCCGTCAGGTCGGTCGTTTCCTGATAGACGTCGGTCGGCTGCCCGTCGCGATCGAGTCCACCCGGCGTGGTGCGCACGCCGATGACTTGCTTCCCGTCGACCAGCAACGACTCCGCCGGGAAGCCCGGGAAGATGTTGATCCCCATCGCCTCGGCCTTCTCACCGAGCCAGCGCACCACTTCGGACAGCGAGCAGACGAAGTTGCCGTGGTTCTTCATGGTCGGCGGCGTCGGCAGCTTGGTCGCGCCACCTTCGGTCAGGTAATAGACGGCCTCACCCGCCACCGGCTGGCGAAATGGAAAGTCTTCATCCTTGAGGTCGGGGAAGAGCGCGCGGAAGGCCGAGGGGTTGATGACCGCCCCCGAGAGCGAATGCTCGCCCAGGGCTCCGGCCTTCTCGAGCACGCCGATCGCCAGCTCCGGGTTGGCCTGCGCCAGCGTGATGGCGCACGCCAGCCCGGCCGGACCGGCCCCAACCACGAGGACGTCGAGCTCGATCGCCTCGGGATGGGGGGGCTCCGCCCGGATCATGGTGGCGGGCAGCGACGGCTGATGGCGAACGGGGAGGACAACGCCCACGGACGAGACTCCGAAAAACGGGGAAGCCGGAATATAAGGGGAGGTTGAAGGGTGACCGGGGGACCGTGACCAGTGACCAGTGACCAGTGACCCGGGTGGGGACACCTCCCTGGTCACTGGTTACCGGTTACTGGTCACGGTTCACCGAATCTCCAAGCCGAGGTCGGCAGCCGCCACCGAATGCGTCAACGCCCCGGTCGAGACGTAGTCCGCTCCGGCCTGGGCGTAGCCACGGATGGTGGCGAGGGTGATTCCGCCGGTGGCCTCGATCTCGATGGCCGCGCGAGCCGCCCGGGCCCGGGTGGTCCAGTCACGAACCGTGGCCGGCGTCTGGTTGTCGATCAGCAGCCGTGTCGCCCCGGCGGCGACTGCCTCGTCGAGCTGGGTGACCGATTCCACCTCGACCTGGAGCCCGGTGACGCCGCCCGCCGAGGCCTCGGCCAAGGCCGCCGCCAGGGTACGGCCCGAGGCCCGAAGCGCCTGCCAGTGATTGTCCTTCACCATCAGCGTCGTCGCGAGGTCGGTGCGGTGCCGTGCCCCGCCCCCGGCGAGGACGGCATGCACCTCGAAGGTGCGGAGCCCGGGGGTGGTCTTTCGGGTGTGAAGTACCCGGCAGCCGGTCCCGGCGACGGCGTCGACGTACTGACGGGTCATCGTCGCGATGCCGGAGGCACGCTGGAGCAGGTTCAGCAACGGACGCTCGGCGCGGAGGATCGCGCGGAGCGGCCCGTGCAGGGTGCCGAGCACCCTCGGATTGGCGAGCAGGTCGCCGTCGACGACATCCCAGCGGATCGGTTCGAGTCCACAGGCCGCGACGACGGCGTCGGCATAGGCACGCCCGGCCACAACCAGCGGAGCGCGGCCCTCGATGACGGCGACGCCATGCTGTGTGCTGGCCACGGTGACGCGCGAGGTGACGTCGTCGCCGCCATCCTCGGCGAGCGCGAGCGCCGCGACGCGGGCTGCGTCTGCCGCCACATCGGCGACACCCTGCGGATCAGGCACCGAGCGCCACCATGCGATCGATCGCCCCCTTGGCGCGGGCGCGAATGTCGGCGGGGACATCGATCTCGTGTTGGTGAAGCCGCAGCGCGTCGCGAACGGCCGCGAGCGTGATCGTCTTCATATAGGCACATTCGGCGGCGCGGTCGGCCGCGACGAAGCGCTTCTCCGGCGCCAGCTGCTCCATGCGATGGATGATGCCGGTCTCGGTCGCAATGATGAAGGTGTCAGCCGCCAGCGACTTCGTCAGCTGGATCATCCCCTCGGTCGAGGCGATGTGGATCCCTTCGGGACGGAGGTCGCCGTCGGCCATGCGATAGAGGAGGCGCGAGGCACAACCACACTCGGGATGGACCAGCACCTCGGCACCGGGGTGCGCCGCGCGCGCCGCCTCGAGATTGGCGATGTCGATCCCCGCGTGCACGTGGCACTCGCCCATCCACACCTCGACACGGCGATGCGGTCGCATCCGCCGGACGTGCGCCCCGAGGAACATGTCCGGAAGGAAGAGGATGCCGCGCTCCTCGGGGATCGCGTCGACTACGTCGAGGACATTGCCGCTGGTGCAGCAGTAGTCGAGCTCGGCCTTCACCGCCGCCGTGGTGTTGACGTAGCCGACCGCGACGTAGTCCGGAAAGTCCTGACGCCAGCCGCGCACCTCCTCGGGCGTGATCGTGTCGGCCAGCGAACAGCCCGCGGCCAGATCGGGGAGCAGCACCGCCTTGTCGGGCGCGAGCACCTTGGCCGTCTCGGCCATGAAGTGCACGCCGCAGAAGACGATCACGTCCTCAGTGACGCCCGCGGCACGGCGCGAGAGCCCCAGCGAATCGCCGACGAAGTCGGCGACGTCCTGCACTTCGGGCCGCTGGTAGTTGTGCGCCAGGATGATGGCGCGCTTGGCCACGGCGAGCGCGCGAATCTCCGCCTGCAGCACGGCGATTTCCTCCGGCGACTCGGTGCTCGGCTCGATGACGGGCAGGCCCTTCGTCACGGGGTGCTCCGGGGGTTCGGGAAATCGGTGCGACGGTGGCCACCGCGGCTCTCCCGACGGCGGCGCGCGCCGCGGGCGATCAGCGTGGCGATCCGCACCTGGTCGGCGATGTGCCAGGCCCCAGGGGGGACGGCGTCGCGCAGGTCGGCCAGCGCGAGCTCGGCTTCCGCGAGGCCATGCTCGGTACGGAGGAGGCCCACATCGCGGGTCATGCAGCGGCGCATGGCCGCCAGTACCGTCGCACCACCCTGCTCCGGACCGTTGTCGCCGTCGTCCGGGGCGGGGGCGAACGAGGGCGGACGCCAGTCACGTTCGCCCAGCTCCTTGCTCACGGCGCGGCCCGCACGATCGGCAAAGACGAGTCCCTCGAGCAGGGAGTTGGACGCGAGTCGGTTGGCACCATGCACACCGGTCTGGGCACACTCGCCAACCGCCCAGAGTCCCGGAACCGTGGAGGCACCACCGAGGTCGGTGCGAATGCCGCCCATGGCGTAGTGCATGGCGGGGGCGATCGGCAGCAGGTCGCGCGCGAGGGAGAGGCCGTGCTGGGTGACGAGCGCGGCCACGCCGGGGAACTGCATCTCGACATCAACGACATGACGCGCATCGAGGAACGCCTCGCCGCGGAGCGCGGGCCCCGCGACGGCGCGCGCGACGATGTCGCGAGGGGCGAGCTCGCCGCGCGGGTCGGCGTCGAAGGCGAAGCGGCGGCCGGCGCCATCGACCAGCCACGCCCCCGCGCCACGCAGCGCCTCCGTCAGCAGCGGAGCCGGGTTCACCCCTGGCAGGTGCAACGCCGTTGGATGGAACTGCATGAACTCGATGTGCTTGAGCTCGGCACCGACCGCCGAGGCGAGCGCCCAGCCATCCGCCGTGGCCACCGGGGGATTGGTGGTGACCTCGAAGAGTTGCCCGACGCCGCCGGTCGCGAGGATCACCGCCTGCGCCGCGACGGCGGTGGCCTCGCCGTCGGTGTCGAGCAGGATCGCCCCGACGACGCGACCGTCGTGCATCACCAGCCGGCGGACGCGGGTCGACTCGCGCAGCTCGATGCGCCGATCGGCCCGCACCACACGACTCAGTGCCGCGACCAACGCGGCACCGGTGCGGTCGCCCTCGGCGTGGATGATGCGGGCGTGCGAATGGGCCGCCTCGAGTCCGAAGCGGAGCGAGCCGTCAGGTGCGCGATCGAATTCGGCGCCGAGCCCGAGCAGCTCGCGAATGCGGTCAGGGCCCTCGTTCACCAGGACGTCGACCGCATCCGGATCGGTCAGTCCGCCCGAGGCGGCGATCGTGTCGGCCGCATGCGACGCGGGAGAATCGCCGGCGCCCATCGCGACGGCAATTCCCCCTTGAGCCCACGCGGTATTCGAGTCGGCGAGCGTCCCCTTGGTGACGAGGAGGACCGCATGGCCCTCCGAAGCGAGTCGCCAGGCCGCCCAGAGTCCGGCGATGCCGGTGCCGACGACCAGGGGGCGCGACAACCGCTACTGCCCCTTCGCTGCCTTCACCGCCGCAGTGAGCGCCGGCACGACTTCGAAGAGGTCTCCGACGATGCCGTAGTCGGCCACCTTGAAGATCGGCGCATCCTTGTCGCGATTGATCGCGACGATGGTCCGCGCCGTCCGCATCCCGGCGAGGTGCTGAATCGCGCCGGAGACGCCGACAGCGATGTACAGCTCCGGCGCGACCGTCTTGCCCGTCTGGCCGACCTGCGCCCCATGCTCGATCCAGCCCACGTCGACCACCGCGCGGGAGGCGCCGACCGCGGCGTCGCCGCCGAACGCCGCCGCAAGCTCCTCGAGCAAGCCGAAGTGCTTCGGCTCACCGAGGCCACGGCCACCGGCGATCACGACGCGCGCCTCGGCGACGTCGAGCGTGGCCTTCTCCGGCGCGGCGATGCCGGTCACCACCAGGCGCGGCGTGAATACCGGCACCGCGATCGATTCGACCGCACCCGCCTTGGCGGACGCCGCAGCCGGATAGGCGCCGGGCCGCACCGCGACGACCACGGTCCCGCTGAACTCCAACGTCTGGATCGCCTTGCCAGCATACACGGGGCGCACCACACGCACGGCGCCGTTCACGGCGCTGACCGCGGTCACGTCCATGCCACACGGCGCGCCGATCGCCGCGGCGAGTCGCGGTGCCAGGTCCTTCCCCGTCGCCGTGGCGGCCACGAGCACGGCGGCGTACTGCCCGGCCACTCCTTGCACGGTGGCGACGATCGCGTCGGGGGCGTACTGCGCGAAGGCATCATGCGAGGCGGTGAGCACGCGATCTGCGCCCGCCCCACCAAGGCGCTCGAGGCCGCTCACGCTGCCCGCGCCGCAGACGAGCGCGTCGACGCGGCCACCGAGCTGGTCGGCGAGCTGGCGCGCCGCGGTGAGCAATTCGTTGGCGCCCTTCCGGACCGCGCCGCCACGCTGTTCGATCACACAGAGAATATCGGCCATGGTCAGAGCACCTTCGCTTCGGTCGTGAGTGCCGCCATCAGGGCCGGCACGGCGGCCGCCCCTTCGCCGACGATCCGCCCCGCTTGACGCTCCGGCGGCAGCGCGAGCGACACCACGGTGACGCGGGACGCGCCCGCGGTGGTCGGTACGATCTCGAGCGGCTTCTTCTTGGCGGCCATGATCCCCTTGAGGCCGGGAAGGCGCGGCGTGTTCAACCCCTTGTCGCAGGTGAAGACCGCCGGCAGCGCGCAGTGCGCCGACTCGATGCCACCCTCGACCTCGCGCGTCACCTTGGCCGTGCCCCCCTCGAGCACCAGCGAGGTGATCGCCGTCGCGCACGGCCACCCGAGCAGCTCGGCGACCATCGCGCCGGTCTGCTGCCCATAGTCGTCCACGGCGACCTTGCCGAAGAGGATCAAGTCGTAGCCACCACCCTGGAGGTGGTCGGCCAGCACCCGCGCATTGGCGAGCCCGTCGGCCGATGGCGTCCCCTGCAGGTGCACGGCCCGATCGACACCCATCGCGAGCGCCGTCCGGATTGTCTCCTGCACCGCGTCGCCGCCGAACGCCACGACCACGGTCTCGCCCGCACCGGCCGCCTCGCGCAGCGCGATCGCGGCCTCGAGCGCGTATTCGTCGTACGGATTCGGGACGAACTTCACTCCGGCTTCATCTATGGTGGTCCCGCCAGCGCCGATGACGATCTTGCTCGTCGTATCGGGAACGCGGCGGAGGCAGATGGCGATTTTCACGTGGGTGGAGCTCCTGCTGAAAGAAAGTCGTTGGTCATTAGGCGTTGGTCGTTAGGGGTGTCATTCTGAGCGAAACCCGCGAAATGAGATGATCACTCTCATGACTAACGACTAACGACTAACGACTCGTACTGAACCATCAGTATGCCGCGAATCCGGTAATCTCCTGGCCCAGAATCAGCGAATGCATGTCGTGCGTCCCCTCGTATGTGTACACGCTCTCGAGGTTCGCCATGTGGCGCATCGAGTGGTACTCGACGAGGATGCCGTTGCCACCGAGGAGGCGGCGCGCCTCGCGCGCGCACTCGCAGGCCATGTTCACGTTGTTGCGCTTGGCGAGCGAGACGCGTGACGGCGTCGCCTTCCCTTCGTCCTTGAGCCGGCCGAGCTGGAGCACCAGCAGCTGTGCCTTGGTGATCTCGGTCAGCATCTCGGCGAGGCGTTCCTGCTGCAGCTGCGTCGCCGCGATCGGCTTGCCGAACATCACCCGGTTCGCGGCGTAGCGGCGCGCCTCGTCGTAGCACGCCATCGCCGCACCGACGCCGCCCCAGGCGATGCCGTAGCGCGCCTGCGTGAGGCACATGAGCGGGCTCTTGAGGCCGCCCGAGTTCGGCAGCAGCGCATCCTTCGGGACGTGGACGTCCTGCAGGTGCAGCTCGCTGGTGTCGGAGGCGCGGAGGGAGAGCTTCCCCTTCTGGTCCTTTGCCGTGAAGCCGGGCGTGTTGGTCGGGACGATGAAGCCGCGGATGCTCTTCTGGTCGTCGATGTCGCCGGTCTTGGCCCAGATGATCGACACCGTGGCCTGCGAGCCGTTGGTGATCCACATCTTGGTGCCGTTCAGGACCCAGCCGTCGGCAGTCTCACGCGCGGTGGTGATGAGCCCCCCCGGGTTCGAGCCATAGTCGGGCTCGGTCAGGCCGAAGCAGCCGATCTCGGTGCCCGCGGCGAGCTTCGGCAGCCAGTGCTTCTTGTGCTCCTCGCTCCCGAAGGCATAGATCGGATACATGACGAGGGCACCCTGGACGGAGGCGAACGAGCGAATGCCGCTGTCGCCGCGCTCGAGCTCCTGCATGATCAGGCCGTAGGCGACGTTGTTGAGTCCCGCGCAACCGTATTCCTCCGGCAGGTTGGCGCCGAGCATGCCCAATTCCGCGATTCCGGGGATCAGTTCCTTCGGGAACCGCCCTTCGAGATAGCACTCCCCGATGACCGGCATCAGCTGGTCGTCGACCCAGGAGCGCACGGTGTCGCGCACGGCTCGCTCCTCCTCCGACAGCAGGGCGTCCATGTCGTAGAAGTCGACCCCGGTGAATTCCGACGAACCTGCCATGAAATGCTGCCTCCGAGAGGGTGCGGGGGCCAATATAAACGGCCGGTCAGCCGTCAGCGTCAGGCGATCGTGCCGTACAGGTCGAGGTGCGAGGCGTACCCCGCCGGGGCCGTGGCGTTCGGCCGGATGCCGACTTCCTTGGCCTTGCGCCGGAAGGAGATGCCATGGTCGAGCGCGTGGCCGTTCTCGCACTGCCACTGGTGCACCATCTCGTGCAGCAGGGTCTCGGTCGCCGCCGGCCAGCCGTCTCGGCGCACATGGCGCCGCGAGAGGGTGATCTCGACCGGTCGACTGTCGTGGTCGGCGCGGAATTCCCCGAGGCGGGTGGACATCCGGTCGGAGAGGCGGATCGGAATTGTGCCGAGGGTACCCTGAAAGTGCCGAGCATTGAGGATCTCGTGCAGGCGCATGAGGCGGCCGATGATCACTTCGTGCTCGGGTGCCACGGGGCGCGGCCCGCGATTCGGCGTGGCGCGCGAGGGGGCGTGGCGATCGACCGGGAAGGCCAGGAAGCGCCGGCGGGCCACGAGTCGCTCTGCCTTCGGCACCCGTGGGCGCAGGAAGGTGAGGATGGCCGAGAGCACGTCATCGGGCGCCCAGGCGTAGCCGGCATGGAGTCGCAGGCCGTAGCGGGGATGGTGGCTCACCAGCACGGTGCGATTGCGCGTCAGGTTCACCATCGTGCCCGGTGCGAGGCCGAGGCGGAAGAGGCGACCGGGCAACGCGCGTTCGGGGTCAACGTCGAGACCAAGGGAGAGCTGCGGCTCGGCGACGGCGCCACCGAGGCGCTCGGCGGCCTCAGCCACGGGCGGCAGCGGGGTCGGCGACTCGAGGGCGCGCGAAGGCATGTTCAGGGCCGGACTGGAAGAGGCCGATGGCTGCTTCCCAGATGTAGTGGCGCACGGTGATCGACTCGTCGTCGGCGGTGATGACGTTGCAGGCCGACGGGCGATGACCGCGGGTGCGTGACGTGTGGGTGCTGGAGGTGGCGACGACCGCGCCGTTGGGCAGCGTGCCCGCCGCCTCCTCGTGATCGTGGCCGCAGAGGACCAGGTCGGTGCCGGCCGCCATCACCTGGCGCCACGCCGCGCGCCAGCGGGCCAAGCCCATGCGCCGGGAGATGTTGCCGCGGAGCAGATTCTGGTGCATCACCATCACGCGGAGCAGGTCGGGCGATTCCTCCGCGAAGCGGGTGCCGGCGCGTTCGGTCTCGCGCGCCGGCAGGTGCCCCTTCACGGCCATGTCGTTCAGGTTGTAGGTCATCGACCCGGCGGCGACGCCGTAGGACGTGAGCACGCCACAGAGCACCGCGCCGTCGATGACGAGGGTCGGCGTCAGGTCGGCGCCGAAGTAGCGGGTGTATTTCTCGTACTTGGCGGCGGCGCCGATCACGTCGAATGGCGTGGTCCACCACTCGACGTCATGGTTGCCGGGCACCACCAGCGTCGGCGAGATGCGGCGCATCGCCTGCACGAAGTCGAGCGCACGCTGGAATTCGCCGTGCCGGGCCCGCTGTGTCAGATCGCCAGCGATGACGACGGCCGACGGCTCGAGCGTGGTGGCCAGGGCTTCGAGCCCGGCCACCTGGGCCAAGTCGGCGTCCCGACCGAAGTGCAGGTCGGAGCACTGCAGCAGCGTGATGGGGGTCACCACACCACGCGCACGCGGTAGGTCAGCGTCGCCTTCCCCTTGGCCGGCACTGTCACCGGGAAGACCGCGCGCGTCGCCGAGCGCTTCTGCACCGGCACCGAGCTCTCGACGATCGACCATTCGCCACCGCGATCCTCACGCACCTCGACCACGACCGCCGAGTCCTTGGCGTTCTGGAGGTCGACGCGATACGACGCCATCGCGATGGTGCGATTGGTGTTGGGTGCCGTGCCACGCGTGGTGGTGAACGCGGTCTGCGTCCGCTTGGCGGTCACGTCGAACGCGCTGCCGGTGGAGACGTTGAGCTCCTCACCCGGCGCGGTATGGCCGATGCTCCCCATCCCGATCAGCTGCAGCCGCCCCGCCTTGTCGGTGTCGAACACCTGCATGCCGCCGGCCGGCAGCGGCAAGTCACCGAAGGTGGTGCCAAGCTTCCGCTCGAGACGGTAGGTCACCGCGACCGGCACTTCGCGTTCGTCTTCTTCCTGACCGAAGCCGCCCCAGAACGGGATGCCGCCCGACACCGTGAAGCGCCGCTCGGCGCGCGCCGGCGTCGGATCGAAGAGCGGCGTGACCAGCTGCGTCCCCGGCGTGAAGGTGAGCCGCCCCGGCAGCGTGTAGAGACGCGCCTCGCCGACGGCTTCCTGCGAAGGGACGCCGTCCACATAGGTGTTCGCCTCGGCAAGCTTCCCGGCCATCGCATACGCACGGGGCGAGGGCGCCTGCACCTGCACGCCAATGTCGCCGGCGAGCAGCTGCACCTCGGCATTCGCCAGGTCGAGCGTGCCACTCATGATCGAGGCAGCCCCTTCAATGCGCCCTGCGGTCCCGAGGATCAGCGAGTAGGAGACCCCCCACGACGCGCCGCTCGTGGCGTACATCAGCTTGACGCCGCTACGCGCCCGGTCGCTCGTCAGCGTGAGATCGGTGACTGGCGTGGCCGGGACGCGCGCCAGGTCCCAGCGGATCTGCCCGGGACGCCCAAAGACCACGACGTCGCCGATCTGCCAGCGCTCGGGCTGCAAGGCGAGCAGCTTGGCATTGATGATCGCCTGAGTCGTGCCGCCCACCCGTTGGTCGATCATGAAGGTCTCACCAATGTGCCGCCGCAGCAGCGCCTCTTCGGTGGACGCACCGTCGAAGCTCACCCGGCCCAGCTTCACGCCCGGCTCGAGGAGCATCAACGATGCCGGCTCGAAGATCCCGAGCGGCAGCGACACCATGCTGGTACCGGCCGCGATAGCGGCAGGGAGCGTCCGACGAATCAACACGCGACCGGAGTTGAAGAGCGTGACCGACGGCGCGTCGGCAGGCTGTTGCGCCACCAGCGTGGCAGGGACGACCGGCGCGGCCAGCGCGAGCAGGGCGAGTCGAATGGTTCGGGTCATCGCAGTATCTCCCCGGCCACGCGGCCGGCAATCTTGTAGACCAGGACGGCGACCACCGGAACGGCGGCCACGGCATACCACTGGCCCTCGGGAGACGTCGCGGGGTGCATCATGCTCCACGCCGCCGTCACGGCGCCGCCCACCAGCGCCGCCCGCCTGGCCACCCTCGACACCCGGCGCTGCCGCACCTTCTGGCACTCCGGGCACCGTTCGTTGAAATCGATGTCGGGCACCCGACGTCCGCAGACGCCGCAGGGGACCTCAGGCCACCCGAGCGGCGACGGCACGGCCGAACTCCTGGGTGGATGCGCTGCCGCCGAGGTCGCGCGTGCGGACGCCGTCGGCGACGATGGTCGCTACCAGGCCCCGGCGCACGCGGTCGGCGGCCGCCTGTTCGCCCAGATGGTCGAGCATCATCGCCGCGGCGAGGATCAACGCCGACGGGTTGGCGATCCCCTGCCCTGCGATGTCGGGCGCCGAGCCGTGCACGGCCTCGAAGATCGCGGCCTGCTCGCCGATGTTGCCGCCCGGCGCGAGGCCGAGGCCACCGACCAGCCCGCTGATTTCGTCGGAGAGGATGTCGCCGAAGAGGTTCGTCGTGACGATCACGTCGAACTGCTCCGGCTTGAGCACCAATTGCATCGCGGCGTTGTCGACGATCAGGTCGTTGAAGGCGACGCGCCCCTCGTACTCCGTGGCGATCTCGCGGCCGATATCCAGGAAGAGCCCGGTCGTGAACTTGAGGATGTTCGCCTTGTGGATCAGCGAGACCTTCTTGCGGCCGTGGCGCACCGCATACTCGAAGGCGTAGCGGATCACCCGCTCCGAGTTGGCGCGCGTCACCACCGCGACCGACTCCGCCTGGCCGTGCGGGTCGCCGTTGACCTCGACGTAGCGCTCCTGCCCGATATAGAGCCCCTCGAGATTCTCGCGCACCAGCACGATGTCGATCCCGGCAAAGCGGCCGCCAGGGACGATCGTCTTCGCGGGACGGACGTTCGCGTAGAGCGCGAACTCCTTCCGCAGCGCGACGTTCACCGAGCGGAACCCGCCGCCGACCGGGGTGGTCAGCGGCCCCTTGAGCGCGAGGTTGGTGCGGCGGATCGAGTCGAGCGTCTGCTCGGGCATCGGGTCGCCGGTGGCGTCGACCGCCGCCATGCCGCCGAGCTGGCGGTCCCACGCGAACGAAAGGCCGGTGGCCGCGAGCACCTGCAACGTGGCATCGGTGATCTCGGGCCCGATGCCGTCGCCAGGAATGAGCGTGATGGTATGCGTCATGAACTCAGTTGAAATCGGGGAGGATCCTGGCGACGGCGGCCGCGAGCGCAGCCGATGGCGTCGCCGCAATCGCGAACGGCGTGCTGCGCCAGAGCAGCGAGCCGCTCCGCGCATCGGCGAGCACCAGCACCACCTCGGCGCGAACGCCGCCGGGCACGGTCTGGAAGCGGACCGCCGCCGGCACCATCACCTGGCGGCCGTTGGTGAGTGCGGCGAGCATCCGCAGCTGCGAGAAGAGCGGGTCGGGAATGCGCTTGAGGCCATCGGCCCGAAGCATCGCCTGACCCATCTTGTCGGGATCGTTGATGGTGCCGGGGGCGCGACGTGCCACCCGGCGCAGTTCGTCGCCGAGCAACCACGACACCTCGGGACCGCGCATCTGCAACACCTCGCCGATCAGCGAGTCGGCCCAGCGCAGCCGGGTATGCAGGTCGGTCGGCAGCCCGGCCCCCGACGCCGAATCTGCCACCAGATACGTCACCGGCAACACCGGAATCGACTGCCCCGCGAGCGGTGAGAGGAGCAGCGCCGGCGCGGGCGGGGTCTTCGGTTCCTTCCCCTCCTTCGTGGCCTGCGCGCAGGCGGGCACCGCCACGAACAACAGCGTGGCAGCGAGATGCAGCGTGCGATGGTGGAAGGCGGGGAATTTCACCGCCGAAAGCTATTCCAGCGAGAGCCCGCCGTCTACGGCGATGACCTGACCGGTCACGTGGCGTGCCGCATCGGAACAGAGGAAGGCGATGACCGCCGCGACGTCTTCGGGCTCGGCCAGGCGGCCCAACACCGCGCGCTTCTGCGCCCGCTCGATCACGTCCGACGGCAATTCGTCGAGGCGCTCGGTATGGACGAAGCCGGGGGCGACGGCATTGACGTTCACGTTCGAGGGGCCGAGCTCGACCGCCGCCGCCCGCGTGAACCCCTCGAGGGCAGCCTTGCTCGCGGCGTAGTTGGCGACGCCGAAGCCGGGGCGCGCCGCCTGATGGGCCGAGATGTTGACGACCTTGCCCCAGTGCTGGCGGCGGAAGTGCGGGGCGCAGGCCGCGACGCAGTGGAACGCACCCGCCACGTTGGTCTCGAAGACGGTGGCCCACGCCTCGGACGACATCCGCCAGAGGGCGCCATCGCGGGCGATGCCGGCGTTGTTGATCAGGCAGTCGACCGTCCCGAAGCGGCGGACCACTTCGGCGATGAACGCCTCGACCTGCGCCCGATCGCGCACGTCGCAGCGCGCCGCATAGACATCGGTGCCCATCGTGGTGAGGGTCGTCTCGGTCATCAGCGCGGTGGCCTCGACGTCGCGCCCCCCCATCTCGAACCAGCAGAAGGCGACCCGGTACCCCAGCCGGCCGAACTCCAGCGCGATCGTCCGGCCGAGGCCGGTGGCGCCGCCGGTGACTACGGCGACGCGCCCCGGTGCCACGGTGTCAGTGGCCACAGGGCGGGGTTCGGTCTCGGTGGTCGGCTCGGCGACCGACGCAGCAAGGGCAGCCGACCAGGGATCGGGGGCGGCGCCAGGGTACGGGGACATATCCAGCGAAGCTACGGGCCGAGGCGGCAAGGGGCAACGGCGGGCGACGCCGAAGGGGGCCGGGAAATGCGTCGGTGGTCAGGCGATCCCGCCGAACCGCGCCTCGAAGGCCTCGCGGTAGGACCGGGTCAGGACCAGCCGGGTCCCGCCCTCCAGCAGCAGTTCCTGGTCGCCGTCGCCCAACGGGCGCAGCTCGCGGACCCGCCCGAGCGCCACGATGGCCGAGCGGTGCACCCGGGCAAAGCGCCGTGGATCGAGGAGCATCTCAAGCTCGCGCATCGTCCGACGGGAGAGGTGCACCCCATCGGCCGCGTGCAGCCGGACATAGTTGTCGGCCGCCTCGATCCAGCGGATCTCGGCGACGTCCAGAACCGTGGTCCGACCCACCCCGCGTGCGGCGATCCGCTCCAGGTATTCGACCGAGGCCGACGATCGCTGGGCGGCGAGCGCGGCGATACTCCGGGCCAACGCTTCGCCCTGGTCGCGGCCGAGTCGGGCGCGGACCCGATCCACCGCCTTGGCGAGGCGGGCCGGGTCGAATGGCTTGAGGAGGTAGTCGACCGCCTCGGCCTCGAAGGCCTGCACGGCGTATTGGTCGAACGAGGTCACGAAGACGACCGCGGGAGCGTGCGCGGGGTCGAGCTCGGCCACGACCCCCAAGCCGTCGAGACCGGGCATGCGGATATCGAGGAAGAGCGCGTCGGGCCGGGTGCGATCGACGAGGTCCAGCACCTCGAGGCCGTTCTTCGCCTCGCCGACCACCGTGACGTCGGGAAGCGACGCGAGGAGGCGGACGAGGTCGGCGAGCAGGAGCGGCTCATCGTCGGCGGCTACCACCCGCATCGTGCTCACGCGGGGAGCTCGATCACCGTCTCGACACCACCCGCCTCTGCCGCGCGGAGCGTCAACGAGGCCGCGACACCGTAGCGTGCGGCGAGTCGCTCCCGCGTGGTCGCGAGACCCACTCCCTCACGCAGCGTCGCAGGGAGCGGCGCGCCGTCGTTCCAGACGATGAGGCGCAGGCACTGCGGGTCGCGGGCGGCGGTGATCCGCAGCCGGCCACCCTCGGGTAGGACCGCGAGGCCGTGGCGCAGCGCATTCTCGACGATCGGTTGCAGCAGGAAGCGCGGCACCATCACGACCTCGGTGTCGGAGGCCACCGCCCATTCGAGCTGCAACCGGTCGGCAAAGCGAGTCTCCTCGATCGCGAGGTAGCGCCCCAGAAGCCGAAGCTCCTCGTGCAACGACACCTCGCCCGACTCCGGTGACGCGAGGGCATCGCGCAACAAGTCGCCGATCTGGGCCAGCATGGTGCGGGCGCGCGCCGGGTCGCTGTCGATCAGCGCGCTCACCGATTGCAACGCGTTGAAGAGGAAGTGCGGTTCGAGTCGCGCGGCGAGCGCATCGAGACGGGCCTGCGTCGCCTGGGCCTCGAGCCGAGTCGCCTGCAGCTCGCGGAGCCGCAGCGCCTCGCGCGTCAGCAGCACGTGGTCGAGCGCCAGGATGGTGACGTACGTGAAGATCGCCAACGAGAGTCGCGACGAGGTGAGCAACGTGCGCGTCACCATCTCGCGCGTCAGCGCTTCCGTCGGTGAGAGGAGCTGCAGGGAGATCCAGATCAGCGCGAACACCGAGACCACGTAGCAGACGGTCATGGCCACCGTATGGACCACCGTCGCTCGCAGCCACGTGGAACGGCTGAACGGGACCCGTCGTCCGAGCGCGATGATCAGCGGGGCGAGGCAGAGCCAACCGACCCAGGCCGCCGCCCCGACGGCGAGGACATCGCCGAGCTTCGCCGCCTCGCCCGAGGCCTTGCGCGAGAGATAGCCCTGAGCTGCCGTGAGCAGCGTGAGCGCGCCGAAAACGGCGAGCAACAGCCAGGTGGCAGCGCGCGGGATGCGACGCACGGCGGTCGGTGGTTGGACCGAGGAAGTCATGACAAGAAGCTAGCGCCGGATTCGGCGGGTCGGGCCGCGGTTCACCCCGCGGAGACGCGACTCGCCACCTGCCGACTGGGGACGGCGTGCCGGGCGGTGCAGTATGGCGGGGTGACTGGTCACTGGTCACTGGTCACCGGTCACCCGCTCCCCTGAGGTCCCATGCGCCGCACTGCCCTGCTCCTCAAGCTGTTGTTCCTCGCCGCACCGTTCACGCTGCCCGCCCAGGCGCCTGCGAACGCGGCGGCGCTCCTCGATCGCAGCATCGCCCGGATGGGAGGTGACTCGACACTTCGCGGCATTCGCACGCTCCGACTCGACATGATGACGCAGTGGGCACGCACCACCTTTGCGACGAGGCCCTTCGCGGACGTGCCGTCGTATGAGCGAAACGTGGAGCTGCGCGATTACACCACCGGCGCCTGGCGCAACACGCGCCAGTTCCTCGGCGGTGGACCCACGGTGGCGATCGTCGACGTGGTGCGCGACACCATTGCGGCGCGACTGCTGCCGGCGGCGCCGAACGCCGCCCCGGCATGGGGCCCGCTCAACCTCGCGTACGTCGACGAGCGGCGCGAACTCTTTGCGTTTGCCCCCGAGCGGCTGGTATTGCAGCTCCGGCACGACCCGTCGCTCCGGATGATGGCCGACACCACGCTCGACGGCGAGCCGCACGCCCGGTTGCGTGCGACCGTCGAGGGCTGGCCGGCCACGCTCTTCGTGCGCCGCGCCGATGCCCTACCGGCGATGGTGCGCTTCGAGGCCGACGAAATCGCCGACTTCGGCCTCGCTCCGTGGGGGCGCCATGAAGTGGAGTTCTGGTACTCGGGATGGCAGCGCGTGGCATCCGGTGCATTGCTCCCGCGCCAGCGTGACGTGCGTCGGCTCGGCGTGCCCTACAAGCGGATGACGGTGCTCGCGATGACGGTGAACGCACCGGCCCCGGCCGACTCCTTCGCCATCAGCGATTCACTCGCGCGCGTCTACCTCGCCACCGAGCACCGGCCGATGTGGCGCGTCGATCTCGCCTCGATGGGCAAGCTGGTGCGCGAGCACTTCGCCACGGTTCCGCCGATGCTCGGCACCCCGGGGGCCGTGCAGATCGGTGGGCAATGGGTGCTGATGGAGACGGCACAACACGAAGGCGCCGTCGCGCTGTTGACCGCGTGGCTCGCACAGGTCGCGCCGGGGGTGCCGGTCGGTGCCGGCATCGCGACGATCCCGTCACCATCGAACGGCGGAGCGCGCTGGTTCATGGGCAAGCCGCTGCCGCTCTACGTGGCACCGGGCGCGGCGCCGATCCTGCGCCGTGTCACCGGTCGTGCGTCGGTGGGCACCGTGGTGACCACGGCGCGCTGGGTCCGGGTCGGCAGCGATTCCCTCTGGCTCGAACCGTTCACTGCGCCCGATATGCTCGGCGCGATGGCGGTCTACTCGCCGACGCTCAAGTGGCTCTACCTGCCGGCGGCGGGCGCGCCGACGCACCAGGCCGAGCAGGCCGCGCTGATCGCACGGCTCGCCGCCCGGGGGTTGTCGGTGGAATGGATCGGGTCGGCGAGGAGCCTCGCCACGGCGGTGCCGCCAGCGAAGTGACCCGGCCTGCTCGGGGTCGGGGAAACCCGGCCCCTGCCACCGCCGTATCCTTCGAGCATGACTCCTCTCCTCCTCATGGCGCTCACGGCGCTCGCCCCGCAGGACACGGTCGAGCGCACCCTGCAGGCTCGCCTCGACAGCTATCGCTCCCAGACCGGTGTCCCCGGTGCGGTGCTCGGCGTCGCGTTCCCGGACGGCCGAGTGATCGCGGTGGCGAGCGGGATGGCGGACACCGCCCTGAAACAACCGATGCGCCCCGAGGCGCGACTGCTGATGGGCAGCGTCGGCAAGAGCTACGTCGCGGCGGTCGCGATGCAACTGGTCCGCGAGGGGAAGCTCTCGCTCGACGCACCGGTGAGCCGGTATGTGGGAGGACAAGGGTGGTGGGACTCGGTGGCCAACGCATCGACCATCACCATGCGCCAGCTGATGACGCACACCTCGGGCATCGTGCGCTATGAGTTCCGACCAGAGTTCACCGCGACGCTGACCTCCGACCCGGGTCGCGTCTGGGATCCGCGCGATCAGGTGCGTTACCTGCACGGCGCCACGCCGCCGTTCGCCCCGGGCGCCGGGTGGGATTACTCCGACACCAACTATCTGGTCCTCGCGCTGGTGCTGGAGCGGATCACGGGGAAGCCGATCGACGAGGAAATCCGCCGCCGCTTCCTGGTCCCGATGAAGTTGACCAACACGCTCCCCTCCGATACACGAACGCTCCCCGGCGTGGTGCAGGGCTATGCCGGTGCGCAGAACCCCTTCGGCGGCCGGGACGCGATGCTCGACGGCGGGGTGATGATCGTCAATCCGCAGTTCGAGGGAGCCGGTGGCGGTTACGCGGCGAGTGCAGCCGACGCCGCGCGCTGGGGCGCCGCGTATTTCAGTGGCGCAATCCATGGCGACTCGCTGCTCGCACAGGCGACGCACGGCACGCCAGCGCGGATGCTCGGCGTCGGCACGAACTACGGCCTCGGGATGATCCTCCGCGATAGCACCGCGGCAGGCCCGGTGCGCGGGCACAGCGGCTTCTTCCCGGGGTACCTCACCGAGCTCCGCTATTACCCGGCGTCGAAGATCACCGTCGTCCTGATGGTGAACGCGTCGGCGGTGCGGATGCGGCCGCCGATGGCGCGCTGGGTCGATGAGACGGTGGCGGCGCTGGCGGCGCGCTAGCCGGCCGAGCCTCGCGCCACTCCCGGGCTCGCGCTACCTTCACCGCCATGCCCAACATTCTCTGGATCGTCGCCGCCCTCGCCAGCGCGGCCGGGTGGGGTGCGATCGCCCTGCATCGCGGCGAGACCATCTCCGCCGCGTGGCTCCTGCTGGCGGCGATCGGCTCCTACCTGATTGCCTGGCGCTTCTACTCGCGCTTCCTCGCCAGCCGCGTGCTGGCGCTCGACGACGCGCGGATCACGCCGGCGCACCGCCACGCCAACGGCCGCGACTTCGTGGTGACCACCAAGTGGGTGCTGTTTGGCCACCACTTCGCCGCGATCGCCGGCGCCGGTCCGCTGGTCGGTCCCGTGCTCGCCGCGCAGTTCGGCTATCTCCCCGGCACGCTCTGGATCATCGTCGGCGTGATCCTCGGCGGCGCGGTGCAGGACCTCGTGATCCTGGTCGGCTCGATGCGGCGGGATGGCAAGTCGCTCGGGCAGATGGCGAAGGAGGAGCTCGGCGCCACCACCGGCATCCTCGCGATGATCGCCATCCTCGCCATCATGGTGATCCTGCTCGCGGTGCTGGCGCTGGTGGTGGTGCGTGCGCTCGAGCATTCGCCGTGGGGCGTCTTCACCATCCTCTGTACCATCCCGATCGCGCTGATCATGGGCTTCTGGATGAAGGTCTGGCGGCCGGGCAAGACCGTCGAGGCCTCGATCTTCGGCATCATCATGCTCATGGCAGCGCTGGTGGGCGGGCGCTATGTCGCCGCATCGCCCACGTTAGCGCCGATGTTCACCGCCGACGGCCTCACCATCGGCTGGGCGATCATCGCCTACGGCTTCATCGCCTCGGTGATTCCGGTCTGGATGCTGCTCTGCCCGCGCGACTATCTCTCGACCTTCCTCAAGGTCGGCACCATCATCGCGCTGGCGCTCGGCATCTTCCTCACGCTCCCCGAGATCCGCCTCCCCGCACTGACCCGCTTCACCGACGGCAGCGGACCGATCTTCGCGGGCTCGCTCTTCCCGTTCTGCTTCATCACCATTGCCTGCGGCGCGATCTCGGGCTTCCACGCGCTGGTGGCGAGCGGCACCACGCCGAAGATGGTCGACCGCGAGAGCGATGCACGGCTGATCGGCTACGGCGCGATGCTCACCGAGTCGTTCGTCGCGATCATGGCGTTGATCGCCGCAGCCTCGCTCGACCCGGCCGTCTACTTCGCGATGAACGCCCCGCTGCCGATCCTCGGCGGCAACATCGACACGGCGATCACCACCATCCGCGGCTGGGGCTTCACGTTGCAGCCGGGGCAACTCGAGGCGCTCGCCGCGCAGATGGGCGAAAGCTCGCTGCTGGCGCGCACCGGTGGGGCACCGTCGCTCGCCGTCGGCATGGCGCAGGTCTTCGCCGGTGCTTTCGGGCCCTCGCTCACCGCGCTCTGGTACCACTTCGCGATCATGTTCGAGGCGCTGTTCATCCTCACCACCGTCGATACCGGCACACGGGTCGGCCGCTTCATGGTGCAGGAGCTCGCGGGGTACGTCTGGAAGCCGCTGGGCCGCACCTCGTGGTATCCGGCCAGCGTACTTGCCTCGGCCGTGATCGTCGCCGGCTGGGGGTGGTTCCTGCTCCAGGGCGTGCAGGACCCGCTGGGTGGCATCAACGCGCTCTGGCCGCTCTTCGGGATCAGCAACCAACTGCTGGCGGCGGTGGCGCTCACGGTCGCCACCACGCTGATCATCCGCAGCGGCCGCGCCCGCTACGCCTGGACCACGCTGCTCCCGCTCGGCTGGGTGTTGCTGGTGACCACCACGGCGTCGTGGCAGAAGCTCTTCCACACCGACCCGCGCATCGGCTTCCTGGCGCACGCGTCCAAGCTCGCCACCGACGCCGCCAACGGCACGCTGGTGCAGGCCACCGCGTCGCGACTGATCCTCAACGACCGAATCAATGCGGCGCTCTGCGGGGCGTTCGTGTTGGTGACGTGGGCGGTGGTGGTGAGCGGGGTGCGGGTGTGGACGTCGGGATCGACGAGAAGCGAGAAGCGAGAAGCGAGAAGCGAGAAGCGGAGAGCGGGAAGCGGTGGAGCTGGCGGTATGAGCCGAGATCGTCTTGCCAGGCTCCTTGCAGGCGTCCGACGGATCCTCGGGATGCCCGACTACGCGGCGTACTGTGCGCACGTGCGGCAGGCGCATCCGGGGATGCCCCTGCCGAGTGAGCGGGAGTATTTCGAGGTGTATCTCAAGGCGAGATACGACGGTGGGCCGAACCGCTGCTGCTGAGCGGCGCGCCCGCTAGGGGCGGCGCCGGTAACGGAAGTCGTAGCCCACCTGCCAGGTCTTGCCGCTGTCGCTGCTCGTCTCACCGAACTGGCGCACGGTCATGCTGTCCAGCGGGGTAAAGCTCAGGCGCTGCCACGGCGTCCCGCCGACAGTGCGCAAGACCAGCGTCGGGCCATCCCACCGGCTCTCGCGAAATTCCACCACGCCACCCCCTTGCCCCACCCAGTACTGCTGCCACTGGCCGGTGGCCTTGTTGAAGGCGTTGAGGCTTTTCCCCACGGAGCCGTTGCTGGCCGTCCAGTTCTCCAACAGGGCGCAGCCACCACTGACGCGCTGCACCGAGCTCCGCCCCGCCACCACCGCCGGCGCACTGCTCGGCGACACGTCCCACTCTCCGACCCAGAAGTCGAAGCGGCGCGCGTCGGGATCGACCTCGCAAGGCGCGAACGCCGCCTGCACGCGCCTCATCAGCGCGGCGAAGCGCGGGTCCGCCCGCACAGCGGCCAGGTCGGGATCGGAGGTGTACTGGCTCGGTTGCACCAGGCCGGCAGCGACCGCCTTCTCGAGCCAGGCCATCGCGGCGTCGACGTGGCCCAACCGACTGTGCATCGCCCCCGCGTTGTAGACCGCCGCGATCAGGCGTCCGCCCACCGCCGCCCGTTCGAACGCCTCGGCCGCCTCGGCGTTCCGCTGTTGTGCCGCTGCAGCGTTGCCCACCCCGTACCAGGCACGGAGCAAGGTGCTGTCGGCCTGCGCGAGTTGCCGATAGAGCCGCTCCGCCTCGATCGGATTCCCGGCCCGAAGCAGTGAATCGGCGCGGAGTTCGACAGCGCCCTTGGGGCGCGGGGTCGCCGGGACTTGGGCCACGAGCGGTGGGCAGGCCAGACAGGCGGCAACGAACACCAGGGCAAGGCGGTACGGCACAGGATCGACTCCGGGCATGGGAAGCGGAACGGGAGGTCAGCACCACCATACGTGGGCCACGGCGCGGGCAATGTCAGAACCGCGTCATGCCTGGGGCCGGCTTGGTCTGGTCGGAGCCGGACGGCCACGCCACACGCCAGCTTCCGCTCCCCGGTGGCGGCCGGTATTGTCAACATGGTAGCACCCCTCGGCTTCGCCACTCACCGGAGGTCCCATGTCCCCTCGCCTGTCCGCCCTGGCCATCCTGCTGGCCCTCGCCACCGCCCTGCCGTTGTCGGCCCAGCAGACCCCGGCCCGTCCGCCGCTAGATCGGAGCCAGAAGCTCGCGTTTGACCCGCTGGTGACCGTCGGCACCCTCGACAACGGCCTCCGCTACTACATCATGGCGAACCGGCTCCCCGAGAAGCGGGCCGAGCTCCGGCTGGCGGTGAGCGTCGGCTCGGTGTTCGAGGACGACGATCAGCGCGGCCTGGCCCACTTCGCCGAACACATGGCATTCAACGGCACGAAGCACTTCCCCAAGAACGACCTGGTGAAGTACCTGCAGTCGATCGGGATGCGCTTCGGCGCCGACCTCAACGCCTACACCTCGTTCGACGAGACCGTCTACATGCTGCAGGTCCCGACCGACAGCGGGAAGTTCCTCGCGACGGGGATCGAGATCCTCGGGGACTGGGCTGGTGGCGTGACCTTCGACTCCGCCGAGGTCGAGGCCGAGCGGGGCGTGGTCGGCGAGGAGTGGCGCTTGCGCCGCGGCGCCGGCGCGCGGATGCAGGACCAGCAGTTCCCGACCCTGCTGAAGGGATCGAAATACGCGGACCGCATGGTGATCGGGACGATCGACCACCTGAAGACCTTCAAGCACGCCTCGCTCCGCCGCTTCTACCAGCAGTGGTACCGCCCGGACATGATGGCCGTAGTGGCCGTGGGCGACTTCGACAAGGCCGAGGTGGAGCGGCTCATCCGCGCGCGCTTCTCGCAGCTGCCGGCCCGCAGTGCGATGGCACGCCCCGCCTTCCCCGTCCCGCCGCACGACTCGACCTACATCACCATCGCGACCGACCGCGAGGCGACCAACTCCTCTTTCTCGATCTACAACGTCCTGCCCCGGCGGGACATGTCGACACTTGGCGCCTTCCGTGACCGGTATGTCGAGCGGCTCGGGCTCGACATGCTCAACGCCCGGATGTCGGAGATCACGCAGAAGCCCAACCCGCCGTTCGCCGCGGCCGGCGCCTCGCGCGGCTACTTCATCCGCGCGGCCGACACCTACAGCGTCTTCGGCGGCGTCAAGGAGGGCGGCCTCCTGTCCGGCTTCGAGGCGGTGCTGACCGAGATCGAGCGCGCCGCCCGCTTCGGGTTCGCCGAGAGCGAACTGCAGCGCGTCAAGGCATCCCGGCTGCGCAATCAGGAAATGCTGATGGCGAACAAGGACAAGCACTATTCGGCCGAGCGCGCGAGCGAGTTGCTCCGCAACTTCCTCCAGCAGGAGGATGTCCTCGGCACCGAAGCCGAATACAAGATGTATGTGCAGATCGTGCCGACCGTGACGCTCGCCGAGGTCAATCAGGTGACCCGCGCCATGCTCGCCGGACAGAACCGCGTGATCACCGTCAACGCCCCGGAGAAGGCCGGCGCCAACGTGCCGACCGAGGCGCAATTCCTCGCGGTGATGCAGGGCGTCAAGGCGAAGCAGCTCGAGCCGTACAAGGACAACGTCGTCACCGGCCCGCTGATCGCGAAGCTGCCGACGCCGGGGGCCATCCTGTCGACCCAGGTGCTCGCCGACCTGAACGTGACGGAATGGAAGCTCGCCAACGGCGTCCGCGTGGTCCTCAAGCCGACGGACTACATGGCCGACGAGATCATCCTGACCGGCACCTCCCCGGGCGGGACCTCGCTGGTGCCGGATTCCCTGTTCGTCTCCGCGTCGCTCGCCTCGACCATTGCCTCGGCGGGCGGCGTCGGCAACTACAGCGCCGTCGACCTGCGCAAGCTGCTCACGGGGAAGGCGGCCAGCGCCTACGCCTCGATCGGTGCCCGCACCGAGGCCGTCGGCGGGAACGCGACCCGCAAGGACCTGGAGACGATGTTCCAGCTGGTCTACCTCCGCTTCACGGCGGTGCGACCGGACAGCAACGCCTTCACCGCGTTCAAGCAGAGCATGCAGGCGTCGATGGCGAACGCGGATGCGTCGCCGGTGAAGGCCTTCTCCGACACCGTGCAGGTCACGATGACCCAGCACAACCCGCGCGGCAAGCCGATGTCGGCGTCGACGCTGGATGAAGTCAACTTCACCCGCGCCCTGGCCATCTACCGCGACCGCTTCGCGGACGCCAGCGACTTCACCTTCACCATCGTGGGCAACTTCGACGTCGACTCGATCAAGCCGCTGGTGGAGCGCTATCTCGGCGGCCTCCCCTCGCTCAACCGGAAGGAAGCGCCGCGGGACCTGGGGATCCGCCCGCCGACGGGGGTCATCGACAAGGTGGTCCGGCGGGGCGTCGAGCCGCAGAGCCAGACCTTCATGGCCTTCAGCGGCCCGTACCAGTACAGCGCGGAGAACGACTACCTGCTCGCCTCGCTGAGCGAGGTGCTCACCAACCGGCTGATCGAGAAGATCCGCGAGAAGCTCGGAGGCACCTACGGCGTGAGCGCCCGGATCACCGGCAGCCGAGAGGACAGCAAGGCCTTCACCGCGACGATCTCGTTCGGCAGCGCGCCGGAGCGGAGTGCCGAGCTCGAACAGGCCGTGCTGGCGGAGATCAAGTCGTTGCGGGAGTCAGGCCCGACCGCCGAGGAACTGACCAAGGTCAAGGAGGCCCAGATCCGCACCCGCGAGATCAACCTGAAGTCGAACTTCTTCTGGGTGTCGCAGCTCAGCACCGCGTACCAGTACGGTGAGGACCCGCGCAGCATCCTCGGCTATCGCAAGCTGGTCGACGGGCTCACCACCGAGAGCCTCCGCGCCGCCGCCCAGCGGTTCCTGAAGGGGGACAACTACGTACATGTGACGTTGCTGCCGAATGTCGTGACGCCGTAGGGCGAGAAGCGAGAGGCGAGAAGCGAGAAGCGTGGCCCGGCGGAGCGATCTTCCCGCTGGACCACGCTTCTCGCTTCTCGCTTCTCGCTTCTCGCTTCTCGACCTACTTGAGGAACAGCAGCTCCCGATACGTCGGCATCGGCCACAGGCTCGCATCGACGTGCGTCTCCAGCGTGTCCACCGCGGTGCGCAGGACGGCCATCGCGGGGCGGACCTTCACCTTGATCTGCTGCGCGTGCTTGATCGGATCGGGATCTTCGTGCGCGACGGCTGCATCGAGCGCGGCGAGCGAGGTGCGCAGCTCGGTGACCAGCCCGGTGAACTGCTCCAGCGACTGCACCGTGTCCTCACAGTCGACGCCGGCGGCTTCGGTGGCCGTGGCCGCTTCGGCAATAAGCGTCTGGTGCTTGAGCGCCGCCGGGAGGATCTGCGTCCGGGCGATCGACACCATCATCTCGGCCTCGATCGTCAACTGCTTGACCCACTTCTCGACCGAGATGTGGTAGCGCGAATCGACCTCGGCCTTGTTCAGCACGCCGTACTTCTTGAAGAGGTCGACGGTCTTCTTCGCCTTGAGGACCGGGAACGCCTCGACCGAGTCGCGCAGGTGCGGCAGGCCGCGCTTCTCGGCCTCCTTGTGCCAATCCTGCGAATAGCCATCGCCATCGAAGACGATCCGCTTGTGGTCCTTGAGGACCTTCTTCAGGACCGAGAGCACCGCGGTCTGCAGCTTGGCCGGGGTCGGGTTGTTGCCGGCAGCCTTCTCGAGCTCCGTCGCGAGGAAGTCGAGCGACTCGGCCGCGATCGCGTTGAAGACCATCGTCGGCCACGCCACCGAGGCGGTGGATCCGACGGCGCGGAACTCGAACTTGTTGCCGGTGAAGGCGAACGGCGAGGTGCGATTGCGATCGCCCGAGTGCCGCGGGATCTGCGGCAGCGACTTGGCGCCGAGGTCGATGGTGCCGCCCTTGATGGTGCGCTTCGGCAGCCCCTGTTCGACCTGGGCCAGGATGTCGGAGAGCATCTCGCCGAGGAAGATCGAGATGATCGCCGGCGGGGCCTCGTTGGCGCCGAGGCGATGGTCGTTGCCGGCCGCGGCGATCGAGGCGCGCAGCAGGTCGGCGTGGATGTCGACGCCGCGGATCACCGCGCAGAGGAAGACCAGGAACTGCATGTTGGTGTGGGTGTCATCCTGCGGATCGAGCAGGTTGACGCCGGTGTCCGTGGCAATGGACCAGTTGTTGTGCTTGCCGCTGCCGTTGACGCCGGCGAACGGCTTCTCGTGCAGGATCGCCTTGAGGCCGTGGCGCTCGGCGACCCGGCGCAGGATCTCCATCGTCACCATCTGGTGGTCCGAGGCGATGTGCGACACCTCGAAGAGCGGCGCGAGCTCGTACTGGCCCGGCGCGACTTCGTTGTGGCGCGTCTTCACCGGCACGCCCACGCGGAAGAGTTCCTCCTCGACCTCGGCCATGAACGCCAGCACGCGGGCCGGGATCGCGCCGAAGTAGTGATCCTCGAGCTGCTGCCCCTTCGGCGGCCGCGCCCCGAAGAGGGTGCGCTCGCAGGTCACCAGGTCGGGACGGCGGTAGAAGAGTTCCTTGTCGACCAGGAAGTACTCCTGCTCGGGGCCGAGGGTCGTCAAGACGCGCGAGACACCGGTGTCGGAGCCGAAGAGGCGGAGGATCCGCATCGCCTGCTTCGAGAGCGCTTCCATCGAGCGAAGCAGCGGGATCTTGGTGTCGAGTGCCTCGCCGGTCCACGAGACGAAACCCGTCGGGATGCAGAGGGTGACCGCCTTGCCATTCCGGTTCAGGAAGGCTGGCGAGGTCGGGTCCCAGGCGGTGTAGCCGCGCGCCTCGAAGGTGCCGCGCAGGCCGCCCGACGGGAACGACGACGCGTCCGGCTCGGACTGTGTCAGGTCGGCGCCGGAGAAGTTGTAGATCACGCCGCCCATGCCGTCGGGCGAGACCAGCGAGTCGTGCTTCTCGGCGGTGAGGCCCGTCAGCGGCTGGAACCAGTGGGTGAAGTGCGTCGCCCCGCGCTCGACCGCCCAGTCCTTCATCGAGGCGGCGACGATGTCGGCGACCTGCGGATCGAGCGGATCGCCCTGATCGATGGTCCGGAGCAACGACTTGTAGACCGCCTTGGGCAGTCGCTTCTGCATCACCGACTTGGAGAAGGTGTCCACCCCAAACAGGGCGTCCACGCGGTCGTTGGGGGAGATGTCGGTCACGGGCAGGTCCTGGCGCGGGTGGGCGAGACGGGAAGATGCGTTGGCCACTTCGGATGGGGCCAAGCTAACCGATGCCCGCGCAGGTGCAACTAAAGTTAGCCGTCTTACGAAAGCCATAAAAAGCAGCATTGCGGCGGCATTGCGCGATGCTGGTACGTGGAGCGGGTATTTTGTTGTACGGCTTATTTCTTTCCGGGGTGGGTGACGAGCCACCAGCCGACGGTCGCGCCCGCCCCAGCCACCGCGGAGAGAAAGAGCGCCGCGGCGGTCCCGCTCCGATCGACTACCATCCCGAAGCAGATCGCCGCAACCAGCGAGGTGACCCCCGTCACGGCCTGCGCCTGGCCGAAGGCGCTCCCCGCGCCACGCGGCGCCAACCGTGCCACCGTGCTCTTCTCGGCCGGCTCACCGATCCCCGTCACCAGCCCGAATGCGAGGAAGATGCCGACCATCGCCAGCGGTGCGGTGACTTCGCCCAGTGCCCAGGCCCCCCCTGCGGCGAGCGTCCCCGAGAGCATCACCACGCCGCGCTCGCCAACGCGGTCCACCAGCCATCCGGCGGGGTAGGCCGCGGCACTGCGCACCACGTGCAGGCCGGCCCACGCGAGCGGGATCAGCGCCAGCGCCACGCCATGCTGCTGCAGGTGCAACAGGAGGAGCGTCTCGGGGAGGCGACTCACCACCAGCAACGTGAGTGAGAGGATCGGGGGCCAGAACGCCGCGGTGGCGGCGCGCTCGGCGGCAGCGGTGCGAGGTACGGCGGGCGCCGACTCGACCGGCCAGGTGTCCCGTCCGCGGAGTGTCCACCAGAGCATCAGGATGGCGAGTGCACCCGGCACGACGCTCCAGCCGATCACGGCGCGCGGCGTGAGCCCAGCGTATTGCAACAGCGCCCACCCCATCAGCGATCCCACCACCGCGCCGCCATGATCGAACGCTCGGTGGAAACCGAATGCACGCCCGCGTTGCGCCGTGGGCACCGCTTCGGCAAGCATCGCATCTCGGCCCGGCGACCGGAGCCCCTTGCCGACGCGATCGGTCATCCGGAGGCCGATCACCATCCCGACCGAACTCGCGATGGCGATCAACGCGCGCGCCACCGCGGCGATGCCGTATCCGCCGAGCACCAGGAGTGGGCGACGGTCGCGCCGGTCCGCGAGCTTCCCCGCCGGGAGGCGGAGCAGCGCGGCGGTCAGGTCCGCGAGGCCGTCGAGTGCGGCAAGGGATGTGGCAGAACCGCCCAGCGTGGTGACAATCAGGGCGGGGAGCAGCGGGTAGACCATCGCGCTCGAGGCATCGTTCAGCCCCGAGACCAGCGACAGCCCGCGCACGCGGCGCGGGAGGGGCGCGTCAGTCGTGGCCAAGCGCCCAGCGAGCCAGTCGCACCGGGAGGCCGCCGCCTTCGAGCGCACGCCGGATGAACGCGACCGGATCGCCTCCCTGTTCGGCATACCACGACTGCCATGCCTCGTGCGAGAGTGCGGCCGCCAGCGCCTCGAGCGGTTGCGACGCCACTTCCTGCACGATGAAGCGCGCCTCGACGTCCGACAGCCCAGTCACCTCGGACACGAAGGCCGTCGCCGCATCGCGATCCATCCGCCGAGCCTGCAGGTGCAGGTCGACCTCGGCCGCGGCGCTCTCGATCAACGCGCGATGGCACATCATCAGCTGCTGTTCCTCACTGCCGCCGACGATCGTGGTGCGCACCAGCGCCGAGACGGTGCGGCCCCAGCCCATGCCGAGGCCGGGCGCGACCAGCACGCGGCGGATGACGCTGCGCTGCGCCGCGCGTGCGGCCTCCTGCATCAGCTCGGCATGGGCACGGATCGCCTCACCGCCGAGGGCGTGGCGGTCAAAGGCGTCGACCGGGTCTTCCGTGCACGGGGCATCCGACGCGGGGAGCCCGAGGGTGACCAGTTCGCCGCGCACCCGTTCCCAGGTCTCGGTCCACTCGGTCGGGAGCTCCTCGAAATCGATCTCGCCGTTGTCCTGGAGTTCGGTGACGAGTGCAAGCGGATGTTCCGATCCGAGCACCAGTGCGACCGCATGCAGCGACCGTTCAACCCCGGCACGGCGCAGCTCGAGAATCCGCAGCGTGCCGCGGATGCCGACTGGCTCGTGGGTGAGCATCGCGAGACGGCGCTCCAACGCCTCCTCGCCGAGGCCAGGCTCGCCGCCGCGCGGCGCCTCCGACTCGAGCCAGCGACGGTGCTCGGCGAGTGCGACCAGCGCGGGCTGCACGCTGACGTCGTCGAGATACTCGGAGGCCTCGTCGAGCAGATCGCCCAGCTGGCCAACGAGCAACAGCGCATCGTTGGCAGTCTGATCGGGGACTGGGCGCGGATCGGCCTGCACGCCGCCGAGGAACTCCGGCAGCGCCGCGATCCGGCCACGCAGGGCCGTTTCCGCTTCGGCGTTGAAGCCTTCGTCCATCAGTACGGCGAGCGCGTCCACGGCATGGCGCAGCGGCAGCGTCGGGTCGGCGGCGTCGGCGTCCGTCACGGCCTCGAGGGCGAGGATGTCATCACGGATGGTGTCGAGCAGCGCGGTGCGGTCGACTTCGTCGGCGAGTGCCTCGACATCTTCGAGGTCTTCGATGGCGTGGGCGATGCTGCGGAGCGCGGCGGCCTGGGCCACCAGCCACGGCGCATCGAAGCGGCCGAGGCGTTGGTCGGTCTCGGCCGGTGCGCCGTCGGGATGGCGCAGCGGGTCGAGGTGGCGCGCGAGGTCGAGGTAGGACGCCAGCAGCGCGGTCAGGTCAGCGGTCATGCGCCGTGCACCTCGGTATGCGCCCCGAAGCTGCCGGAGCCGGTGAAGCCGCTCACCTTGACCTTCTCGCCGAGCATGACCTGATCGAGCGTGCTCCGCTCGACGGTGCAGCCAGGGCCGATGATCGCATTGGCGATCGTGGCGTCGCGCACCGTGGTGCCGGCCTCGATCGTCACGTTCGGTCCGATGGTGCAGTGCTGCAGCGTGCAGCCGGCCTCGATCAGCACCGGCTCGACGATCTTCACGTCGGCACCAACCCTGCCGTGCTTCGCGGCGCCCGCCGCGAGCAGGATGCCGTTGGTCTCGATCGTGGTCTCGAGCTGGCCGCAGTCGTACCAGCCGCCGACCTCGGCGGTGCGGATCTTCTTGCCGTGCTCGATCATGTACTGGAACGCATCGGTCAGGTAGAACTCGCCCTTGTTGGCCGGCGCGGCGAGGACGTGGTCGATCCCCGCCCAGAGTGCCTCGACATCGCGAATGAAGTAGAGGCCGATGTTGGCCAGCTTGGAGATCGGCTCGCTCGGCTTCTCGACGATCTTGGTCATGTAGCCGTCGGCGTCGGTCACCACCACGCCGAAGCGCTGGTAGTCCTCGACTTCCTTGGCCCAGATGATTCCGTCGGCGTCCACGGTTTGGGCCAGCGAGAGATCGGCCTCGAAGACGGTGTCGACGAAGATGATCATCACCGGCCCGTGGATGAACGGCCGCGCGAGGTTGATCGCCCCGGCGGTGCCGTCCTGGACCTTCTGCTCGATGAAGCGCGACGGGATGGCGTAGCTGCTCCGGGCGTGCGCCTCGACCTGCTCCTTGAGGTGCCCGGTGATGAAGATCAGCTCCTCGACGTCGAGCCCGGCGAGCTTGTCCATCACCCAGTCCATCACGGGGCGGCCGGCCACCTTCAGCATCGGTTTCGGAATGAGGTGGGTGTGCGGCCGGAGCCGAGTGCCCTTCCCTGCCGTCGGAATGATCACCTGCATCGGGTCAGCCTCGTCCGTAACGGTCGTTGATGCGCACCAGGTCGTCGAGCTCCGGCGTGGAGGCCTCGAGCACGTCGCTGTCGACGACGGCTTCGATCTGGTGGATGGTCAGGGCCGGAATGTGCACCGAGTCGCCGGCGCGGAAGGGCCGCTCGACCGGCTCTGCCCCCTCGTGTGGCCAGGTCCGGAGAATCAGCTCGCCCGAAAAGACGTGCATCGTCTCGTCCTTCTGGTGGTGATACTGGCAGGAGAGAATGTGCCCGGCCTTCACGTGGAGCACTTTCCCCACATAACGATCGGTATGAGCCCAGATCAACTCGTGGCCCCACGGCTTCTCGACCCGACGCGGCACTTCGGCCATCACGACCTCGGCATGTGGAAGGTGAACGACGATGGTACCGTGATGCAGTCGCGAACGCAGACGCCACAGGCGACGCACCCCTCGACCTTGAGCACTGGCCGCCCGTCCTCGTCGAGCGACAGCGCCCGTTCCCCGACAGGACAACTGCGGACACAGACCCCGCACTCCTTCCCTTCAAACGTAATGCAGCGATCGGGATGAAACTCGATCCAGCCGAGCCGCTGGCCGAGCCAGCCGTTGGCCGGCACCGTCAGCGCATCGGTCGGGCAGACGGTGGCGCAGGGCATGTCGGCGCAGGCGATGCAGGGGATCCGTGCGGGCTCGAGGTACGGCGTCGCCGCCGCCAAACCGCCGCTTGATGGCACATGCAGAATCGCCCCGGCAGGGCAGGCCGCGGCACAGAGACCGCAGCGCGTGCACGCCGTCAGGAAGCCGACCTCGGCGAGCGCTCCCGGCGGGCGGACATAGCGCTTCTGGACGATCCGCTCTTCGGTCGCCTTGGCCACCTGCTCCATCGCGTTGCCGAGGGCGCGGCGGAAGAAGGTGCGCCGATCGCCGCCGAAATCGGTCATCGGATCACCGGGGCGATGCCGATCAGCCACCGCGTTGCCGAGACCCGGTCCATCGGCTCGGAGGCGGCCCATGGCGAGTCGTTGACGTAGAAGGGCAACTCGAGGCGACTCTCGAACTTCATTCCGAAGAGCCGATGGGAAAAGCGCAGCCCCGCGCCAACATCGACCAGCATTCGCCGCACCGGCACGCGGAGCGCCAGCGACTCGGGGCCGCCGACGCCGCGTTCGCCGCCGAGCCGTGCCGCATCGCCGAAGCCGACGAGCGCAATGCGCGAGAGGAGCTGCGTCTTCGGTTGCAGGATGGTCGCGACAAGCTCGACGTTCACCGAGGTGAGGTGGTTGGTCGAAAGTGACGGGTCGAAACCGCGCAGGTTACCGCCGCCCGCCTCGTGCCAGTGCCCCGCCATCTCGCCGCGCACCAAAGGCGCGCCGTCGGCGCGGAGGAACGGATTCGCAAGCTGCTGGTACGGATCGGCGCCGGCGACATAGAGCCGCCGCTGCGGGAGCAGCGGATCGGCGCTGAACAGTGAGGCATGCGCGGCGCGGATCGCCAACGTCAGCTTATCGGAGAGCGCGCGATGCGCCGTCGCCTCGAACGCCAGCTTGCCCCACGGTTGCATGTCGTAGCGCGTGCGGGTGGCGATGCCGTCGCCCGGACGGCGATACTCCACGCCACCGGTGACGGTGCCACGTGCGCGCGTCTGCCATGCGCCGATGGTGCCGTGCCGTTCGAGCCACATCGGGAGCTCGACAGTGCCGCCGACTTCCCAAGTTGGGTTGGCAACGAAGCGATCGTCGTGCACCGCGACCCAGCGCAGCGCCGCGCCGAAGCGCTCCTGTTGGCCGATGCTCACCGACGCGCCGCTCCGGCCATCGAGGCGGAACAGCTCGATCCGCTGCTCGACGTCGTGCCCGCGCAGGTGGAACGGATTCTCCAGCGTGAGCGACGCTTGCAGCGTCTTGATGGTCTGGCTCCGCGGCGAGAGCAGGCCGGTCGACCAGCCGAGGCGGAGCGTGTGCTGGTCGCCACGTTCGGTGCGCGGCGTCCGCAGCCGAGCGCCGACGGTGAGGCCGCCGGCGTCGTTGTACCAGGCATCGGGAAATGCCCGTTGCGCCCCGAGGGTGGCGGGCACGGCGAGGGCCGCAATCAGCAGGAAACGCGTGGGCAGCATGGTCATGGAATGGCCCGAAGGATACCCGGAAACGAGCGACGCCGCACCAGTCCTCGGTGCGGCGTCGCGGCCCTGCCCAACCGCAGAATTCAGCGAGTGAGCAGCTTGTTGCGCAGCTGTGCCAGGCGCTTCCGCACCGAGCCGTCGTAGACCCGATCGCCGATCTTCACGACCACACCGCCGAGCAGCGACGGATCGACCGCGAAGCCCGCGATCACGTCCTTCCCGATGGCCGTCTTCAGCCGCTCCACCAGCACCTGCCGGGTGAGGGCATCGGCGTCGCGCGCCAGGGTGACCCCGGCCCGCACGCGATTGAGCTGCACGTCCACCAGCGCGCCGTACTCGTCGGCGATCTGGGGGAGCAGCATCTGCCGGCCGCGCTTGACCACCGCGGCGAGGAAGAGGATGAACGGCGACGGCGCACCCTGGAGGGCGTGCCGGATGATCTCGATCTTCCGTTCCTTGGTGACGCGGGGCGACATCATCACCGCCTCGATCGACGGGGTCCCCAGTGCCGCGGTCGCCTCGTCCATCAGGGTGCCCCACGCCTCCGGGGCCCCCGCCTGCTTCGCCAGCGACAACAGCGTCTCGGCGTAGTTGCGGGCGATGGTGATCTCCCTCACGACGTCTTCCCGACCGTCGCGAGGTATTCCTCGACCAGCTTGCGGTCGGCGGCACTGTCGAGCGACTGCCCGACGACCTTCCCGGCCGCCGCGATCGCCAGATCCACCGCTTCACGCCGGAGCTCGGCGACGGCACGGCCCTTTTCCGCCTCGATCTCGCGGCGGGCGCGGGCCAGCATCTCGTCCTGCTCGGCGCGGGTCTTCTCCACGGCGAGCGTGCGCTCCCGCTCGGCGGCCTGACGCGCTTCGGCCAACATCGCCGTCGCCTCGCCCCGCGAACCGGCGAGCAGCTTGCGCTGCTCCTCGAGCGCCGCCTGGGCATCCGCATGCATCTGCTTCGCTTCGGCGAGCTGCAGGCGGATGGTCTCCTCGCGATCGGCCGTCGCGCGGACGATCACCGGAAAGAGCTGCTTCGCGAGGATGAAGAGCACCACCGCGAAGACCACCACCGTCCACACCGCAAGCGCCGGGGTCGGGTTGAAGGGGCCGGGCAAGCCCCCTTCTGCCGCTTCGGTGCTGAGGAGCAGCAGCGGGATGATCACTTAATGATCTTGAAGAGCAGGGCGAAGACGAGCGCGATGATCGTCGCGCCTTCGAGCAGCACGGCGATCAGCAGGCCCGCGCCACGGATCTCGCCCGCCGCTTCCGGCTGCCGCGCGATCCCTTCGGCGACCTGGCCACCGATCCGGCCGAGGCCGATACCCGCGCCGAGGATCGCCAGGCCGACGGCGATGCCAGCGCCGAGCTGACCGTAGCCCGCACCGATCGCCTTCGCGGCCGCTTCCGACATCTCTGCACCCTGCATCAGCATGTTCATCATCATTGTCGTAGTCCACAAAGCCAGGGAAGATGAGTCAAGGATCTGCATCGCGCGCCGGCCATCTCGTCTCTTCCGGAACGAGCGGCCATACGATGGAGGTCAACGGGCCAGAAGCCCAACCTCCTGGGCGGTGACGATCACCGCCTCGGGACCGGCGCCACAGGATGCGTGGGGCGACGGGGTGGAACAGGTCGTAAGTCGTAAGTCATAGGTCGTAGGTCCTTCCGCGTGCAGGTCTTACGACCTACGACTTACGACCTACGACGCCCTTCTAGTGTTCGTGCTGCATCATCCCGATAAACACCGCACTCAACAGCGCAAAGACATACGCCTGCAGCAGCGCGACGATCAGCTCGAGGAACATGATGCCGACGACGACCGCACCCGTCAGGAGCGCGATGCCGCCGCTGCCCACGAGGCCGAGGCCGCTGAACATGAAGACGATGCCGAAGAGCGAGAGCAGGACGAAGTGGCCGGCGACCATGTTGCCGAAGAGTCGGACGGCGAGCGCAAACGGCTTGACCAGCTTCGAGAGGACTTCGATCGGCGCCATGCCGATCGACATCGCGACGGCGCCAAAGCCGTGGAGTCCCTCGACGTGCGGGAAGATCGTCCCCATGTAGCCCTTGAAGCCCAGCTTGAACATCCCGCCGATCTCGATCGCCAGCAGCACGATGAACGCCAGCGCGCCGGTCATCGCGAGGTTGCCGGTCGGCGAGGAGCCGAACGGAATCAGGCCGAGGAAGTTCGAGACGAGAATCAGGAAGAAGAGCGTCATGATGAAGGGGGCCCAGCGCGCGCCCTCTTCCTCGCCGATGTTGGCGATGGCGATCTCGTTCCGCACGTAGAGGACGATCATCTCCATCATGCCGGCGAAGCCCTTGGGCGGGACCCCGGCCTTGCGCGCCTTCTCGACGCCACGCGCGGTGATCGCCATGATCGTCACGGTGATGATCGCGGCCAGCAGCAGGAAGACGACGTGGCGCGTCGGCGAGAGATCGATGGCCATGCTGCCGATCTGCACCGGCTCCCAGCGGGGGAGATGAATGATGTACCCGCCGAAGTCCAGTTCATGGGCGTCGGCCGTGTGGTGAAACATCATCTCGGCAATGCTGAACCCTTCGCTCTCGCCACTCATGATCGCAGCCGTGTCTCCAGATACAGAAGCGGGAGGATCACTCCCAGATATCCCAGGGCGGTGGGGATCGGCGGAAAGTGTTCCGCGTCCTTCACCACCAGCACCGCAATGATCAGCACACCGAGCATCCGCAGCACCACGCCGATGCCGTACACCATCAACTGGTCCACCGTCGGCTCGCGCCCGGTCCGTCCGACCAGCCGGACCGCCAGCAATGAGACGGCGATCGCCACCACTCCGGCCGTTGCGGCACCGGTCGCCGCTGCCGCGCCACTCGCGAGCCAAGCCACCGCGGCGACCACCGCCGTCGCGACCACCCCGACCAGGAGCCGACTACGCAGCGGGTGGCTCCTTGGGGCCCTTGCCGCCACGCAACTTGGCGAAGAGCCAAAACCCGACCCATGCCGTCCCGCCGATCGTCCCCACGAGGGTCGCAAGCGGCATCGTGCCGAGGCGCCGATCGAGCCAGACGCCGCCCAGCGCGGAGAGGGTCACGACCACCGCGAAGGTGATCCCGTGGGACACGTAGACCCACCCCTCTCCCATGGCTCGATTGCCCGAATCACGGGGTTTCACGGGCGGGAAGCTATGGGCTTGTGAAATATTTCGCAAGCGAAAAACCCCCTCCGAAACTCGGCCGGAGAGGCTGGCGTACCAAGGGCCACGAGGGATGATCGATGATCGTTCATCGATGATCGATCATCGGGCTTCTGGCCCCCCTATCTTCCCCCCTCACCAATCCACCCACCGGACTCCCGATGACCGCTCCTGCTGCCCCAGATGACCTGACCCAGCTCCGGCGGCTCGCCGAGGGCGTGACTGCCCTCCGGACCCAGGTCGCCGAGCGGGTGGTGGGGCAGACCGAGGCGGTGGACGGGGTCCTGACGGCGATTCTGGGTGGCGGGCATGCCCTGCTGGTCGGCGTCCCGGGGCTGGCCAAGACGCTACTCGTGTCGACCGTGGCCGAGGCGCTGAACCTCTCCTTCAACCGGGTGCAGTTCACGCCGGACCTGATGCCGGGCGACATCACCGGGACCGAGCTGGTCGAGGAGGACCCTGCCACCGGCAAGCGGCACTTCCGTTTCGTGCCGGGGCCGATCTTCGCGCAGGTGGTCCTGGCCGACGAGATCAACCGGACCCCGCCGAAAACCCAGGCTGCGCTGCTGCAGGCGATGCAGGAGCGGACGGTGACGGTCGCGGGGCAGACCTACCCGCTGCCGGCCCCGTTTTTTGTATTGGCGACCCAGAACCCGATCGAGCAGGAGGGGACCTACCCCCTTCCTGAGGCGCAGCTCGACCGCTTCATGCTCGAGCTCCGGCTCGGCTATCCGTCACGCAGCGAGGAAGAGACCATCGTTGCGCAGACCACCGGCTCGCGGATGCCGACGGTCAAGCCGGTCTTCGACGGCGCCGAGCTTTCGGCGATGCAGTCGCTGGTGCGGCGGATCCCGGTGAGTCAGTCGTTGATTTCGGCGGCGGTGTTGCTGGCGCGGATGACGCGGCCGAACGAGGCCGAGGCGCCGCCACTGGTGCGCGAATATGTGGAATGGGGTGCCGGACCGCGTGCGTCGCAGTACCTGGTGCTCGGTGCCAAGGCGCGCGCCGCGATGGATGGCCGGCCGCAGGCGGACCTCGACGACGTGAAGAGCGTGGCGTTGGCGGTGCTCAGGCACCGGGTGATGACCAACTTCGCGGCCGAGGCAGCGGATCGGACGAGTGAGGATGTGGTGGCGGAGTTGGTGGGTGGGGGGAGTTGGTTGCCGAAGTAGGGGGAGCGAGGCTCGAGTCGATTCGCCCACCACCGACCAACTCCCGGTCACCAGTTTCTGGGCATCGGGAATGCGCTGGTGGCCCACTATTTTTCTCCGATGACCGCCACCCTCGCTCACGCACCATCGCCCGACCAGCTCGCCGAACACCGCTTCTTCGAGCTGTCGCTCGACATGCTCTGCTTCGCCCGCTTCGACGGCTACTTCCAGCATCTCAATCCCGCCTGGGAACGGACCCTCGGCTACTCGATCGCGGAGCTCCAGTCGCGCCCGATGATCGAGTTCGTCCACCCCGACGACCGCGAGCGCACATTGGCGCAGAATCGCGACGTGCGCGCTGGCGGACACGCGGTGCTGTTCGAGAACCGCTACCGCTGCGCCGACGGCTCGTACAAGTGGTTCCTCTGGAACGCGATCGCCGACGTCGAGCGGCAGACCATTTACTCCGTGGCGCGCGACATCACCGGGCGGAAGGCCGCCGAGGCCGAACGCGACCGCCTCGTCGTCGAGCTTCAGGACGCACTCGCCGAGGTGCGGACGCTGCGGGCCATCCTGCCGATCTGCTCGTACTGCAAGAAGGTGCGTGACGACGAGAATTACTGGCACAGTGTCGAGGGATACATCCAGACCCATACCGACACGCAGTTCAGCCACGGGATCTGCCCGTCGTGTTACGTGACCGAGGTGGAGCCGGCGTTCACGCGCGAACGGGGGGCGTAGCCCTCAGCGCACCGCCACGCTCCGGCTCCGCTCGACCGTCACTCCACCCACCGCATCGCGCACGCGCAGCACCAGGCGATATTCGCCCGGCTTCAGCTGTTTGAACGAGACCAGCTGTTCCCCGCGGTGAGTCACCGCCGTCGCAACGAGCGAGAACGCGACGCGCGCCTCGGGCGCCTTCCCCTTCGCTCCCCCCTCCCAGATTTCGACCTCGATCGCGTAGCTCCGCCCGACGACCAGACCATCGATCTCATAGTAGAGTGGGGCCTCGTCCTCGCGCGTCCAGGCGTTGGTCGGGTTCAACGACACCGGACCGCCCGCACGCTGCCAGGTGACGCCGCTCCCAGTCCGACCGAGGATCGGATCGGAGAGCCCGAGGACACGGCCGTCCTGGGGAATGACGGACACCGGCGCGATGCGCCCACCCGCACCGACCTGGTGCGCGGAGTCGCCGGCCACCATCGTCACCGTGTACTCGCCCGGCGGCGCGGGCACTACGGCGTACGCGGTGAGGAATCGTCCCTTCACCGTCGACGGATCTACCCGCCACCGCCGTACCGTGTCGAGCGTCGCGACGATCCGCCCCGTGGCGGCGTCACCGATGACCGCGCGCCACTCCGCCAGCAGCTCCGCCCCGCTTCCCTTCCCGCCGCGCAGCGCATCGGCCGGCAACGCCATCACGATCAGGACCCCACCACCCGCAATGCCATACGCCTGGAAGATCCCGGCCATCCCCTTCTTGTAGAGTTCCGGATTCCCTTCGGTCCGCTCAGCCACCTCCCGCGCCGCCGCAAACTGCTGCCGAATCGCCTCGGCGCGATAGCGTTGCCCGGCGGGGGCGAGGCCCGCCAGGGTGCAGAGCTGGGCCTGCCGCTGGCAGAGGGTCATCAAGTCGCCGACGGGATAGTTGCGGGCGAGCATGCCGAGCCGCGCGATCGTCATCCCCACCACCGGCACGGCCGGACGCGAAAACGACACCATCACCTGCCCGTCGCCGCGCGACCAGACGAGCGTCTCCTGTGCCACGCTGGTGATCCCCGGCGTGCGAATGCGTTGGGTCGGCAGGCCGTGGCGCATCACCAGGCGACCGCGATCATCAAGCACGCGATCGACGGGCGCATAGCGATTGTCATACATCACCTGCGCGGTCGACTCGTCCTTGGGAAAGGGTGCGTCGTCGAGGCCAAGTTCGATCGCCGCGGCCCGCGGCACGGGCAACCCCTCGGCGACACTGCCATCGAGATCCCAGCGGAATTCGCGCAACGCGTAGCGCCACCGCTCGAATTGCGCGGCAAGCCGCGACCCCGGAAGGCGGCCGTCCTCGAGATCCTGGCGATCCCAGAAATTCGCCAACCATGTCGCATGACTCCCCGGCTGCAGTGGCAACGCCTGCCACTGCGCGCGTTCCGCGCTGCTGGCGAACCAGTGGAGATCGCTGAAGAACCACGCCGCGTCACCCGCCGAGGCGATCGCCTGCGCACCGGTGCGATACGCCTCGCGTGCACGCGCCGAGTCACCCTCGGCGTACTCGAGTCGTGTGCGGAGATGGTGACGCACCGCGCTCGACATCGAGTCGGCGGGAATCCGGTCGAGCGCGCGCGCCGCACCGTCGGTGGTACCCACCTCCAACTCCAACCCGAACCACGCCAGACTCAGACGGATGGGAAGCACCGGCAGACGCTGGGCCGCCGTACGGAGGTACGCCAACTCCTTCTCGGGGGGCAGCCAGATGTAGGGATACGGCGCGATCCGCATCAGGCGCTCAAGACTCTCGACGTCGCCACTATCCGATGCCACCAGCCAGCGGAGGGCACGCACCGCCGGGCCACGCCAGTCGACCTCGTTCTCGCGCGGAGGCTGGTCAAGCGGCGTGAGCGGGTGGGCCATCGCCAGCAGCACCGTCACCATCTCGCGCACCGGCGCGACGCGGCGCGGCCTCTCGTTCCAGTCGACGAGCATCCGCCGCGCAATCGGCATCAGCTCCTTGCGCGCGCTGGCCTCACCGGCCGTGACGCGCGAGGCCAACGCGTCGAGCTCTGGGGCCGGCCCCTGCCCCGGCGCGGAGGCTGGGCCAAGAGCGAGCAGGGCGAGCACGAGACCGGCAAGGTGGTTGATTCGGAGAGGCACGGAGGGCTCCGGAGCAGGTCTCGGACAGTACCCCGATTGTACGGGAACGGAAAGCTCGTGGCGCCACGCTCGACCAATCCGGTATCGTCCGGAAACATGGCAACCCGCTGGCAGTACGGACCGACTCGTCCTGACACCCTCGAGACCCCAATGACTATCCGTGCTGCCCTGCTCGTGCTCATGACCGTTTCCACGGCCCTCCCCGCCCAGCAGCCCGCCCCCGAAGCCCTGGTGAAGGCGCTGGTCAGCGCCGACCGGGGCTTCTCCGACATCGGCAAAGTCCGCGGCTGTGGCGCCGTGCTGACCGAGATGTTCACGACCGACGTGACCATTCCGGCCGGCCCGCGCGGCGTGGTGCAGGGTCGCGACAGCGTCCTCGGCCTCTATGCCGCGTCGCCCGGCTTCGCCACGGCGAAGTGCAGCTGGACGCCGATGCGCGGCGGCATCTCCGCCGACGGCACCCAGGGCTTCACCTACGGCGCGATGACGCAGGCCAACGGCGACGGCAGCTCCGTGCCGTTCCGCTATCTGGCGTATTGGGTCAAGGGGAAGAGCGGCTGGCAGGTGGCGGTCTACAAGCGGCTCCGCTCGCCGGTGCCGGTTGTACCCACCACGATGCGCATGGCCGCGATTCCGCCCAGCTACATCGCGCCGCGCAACGACGCCGCCGCGCAGCGCACCATCGAGGAGTCACTCGCCGAGGCAGAGCGGACCTTCTCGCGCGAGGCGCAGACGATGGGCCTCGGACCCGCCTTCGCCAAGCATGGCAGCGCCGATGCGATGAACCTCGGCTCGCAGGAGGACAGCTCGTTCACCTTCAGTGCGGAGGCGATCGGTCGGAAGATCGGAGACGGCGACACGACGAAGACGTCGCCAGTGACGTGGGGGCCGGATCGAGTGATCGCCGCATCGAGCGGCGACCTTGGCGTGACGATCGGGATGATCTACCCCAAGGAACCCGCCGCCGATGGCAGCAAGTCGAAGGGCTTCCCGTTCTTCACCGTGTGGCGGCGCGCCGGGCCAGGGCTGCCGTGGCGGTACGTCGCGGAATAAGTACAGCACAGTCACCGAGCCGGCCGCCGCTGCGACCGGTCCGGTGGACTGGCGTCACTGCATTACTACTCGGCCGGAAAGGCGGTGACGTTGAGCGTCTTGGTCTGCCCGCCCTCGAGCGCCACGTTGGTGAAGTAGAGGTATCCCGCGCCGACCTCGGACGGCGTCAGCCGGACGTCGACGCACCCCGGCGCGAAGGTATGGTTGATCGTCCCCCCCTTGTAGAGGATGCCGCTGCCGAGGATGTCGCTGCCCCAGGCGGTGGCGCCACAGGTACGCGTGCGGATGAACATCACCGAGTTGTTCGAGCCGTTGTGGATCGAGAGGACGGCGTCGTTCGCGCTCGGGCCGGCGACGCTGTCATCGCCGCAGGCCGCGGCCAGCAGGGAACCGAGCAGGACGGTGGGCAACAGGACGTGACGGCGGAAGGTCGGGGTCATGGCAAGCTCCGGAAAAGCTGGTATCGTGCTCGAGGGGGTCGCCCTCGGGGTCGCCGGATGGTCCGGTCAGACGAGGGCCAAGCTAGGAGCCGGCGCCACCAGCCAATCACCCCGGAATCACCTGATCGGAACTCGTTGCCCCGCCACGACTTGCGCACGCTCCCCCGGGCCGGTACCCTCTAGGATGCCGCTCCCCCACCCCACCTCGCCATGCTGATCATCCGTACCCTCGGCGGCCTCTCGGTGGCCCGCGACGGCACCGTGATGACCGGAGCCGCCGCCCAGCGGCGCCGCCTCGCGATCCTCGCCCTGCTGGCCCGAGGGGGTGAGCGCGGGGTCGCGCGCGAGAAGGTGATCGCCCTGCTCTGGCCCGACCACGACGAAGAACGCGCCCGCCGCACCCTGAACCAGGCGCTCTACGCCCTGCGCCGCGACCTCGGCGACGACGACGTGATCACCGGGCAGCAGACGCTGATGCTCGACCCCGAACGGATCACCGCCGACACCATCCTGCTGGAGCAGGCGCTGCAGGAAAACCGCTCCGAAGACGCCGCATCGCTCTACACCGGACCGTTCCTCGATGGCGTGGTGCTCGACGACGCCGACGAGTTCAATCGCTGGGTCGATGCCGAACGAAGCGTGCTGCACCACCGCCATGCCGCGATGCTCGAGCGGCTGGCCACCGCGGCCGACGCTCGCGATGACCACGCCGTGGCCGTGGCGTGGTGGCGCAGGCTCGCCGCCGCCGAGCCGCTCTCCGCGCGCGTGACGATCGGCCTGATGAAGTCGCTGGCCGCCGGTGGTGACCGGCAGGGCGCCGTGCAGCACGCCCGCGTCCACGCGATGCTGCTGGAACAGGAACTCGACGCGCCGCCCGATCCCTCGGTGGCAGAGTTCGCCGAGCGGTTGCGGACCGATCGCACGCCGACGGTTGCCGCGCCGGAACTCGCGCCGCCGACTGCCGTCGCGCTGCCACCGCATATCGAGACCGCGGTCGAGGTGCATCAGGCCACCCCGGCGACGACCGCGCTGCCGTTGCCGCGCAAGCGCCGCTGGCCCGCCGTGCTCGCCAGCGTTGCCGTGCTCGGCACCGCCGCGTGGTTGCTGCGCGACCGGCTCTTCGGGTCGGGGCCGCACGTCGTCACCGGCCGCACGACGCACCTCACCGCCGATGCCTCGCTCGAGCTCGACCCTGACCTCTCCCCCGATGGCGCGATGATCGCCTACGCGGCGGGACAGGCCGGCAACACCCGGATCTACGTGCGGCAGGTGGCGGGTGGCAGGCCTATCGAAGTCGCCACCGACCTGCCAGGCCCGCTGCGCACGCCGCGCTGGTCGCCCGATGGCCAGACACTCGCGATCGGTGGCCGCGACGCGATCTACGGCGTGCCCGCGCTCGGCGGACCGACGCGGGTGCTGATCGCCTTCGATTCGGTGCGCGGCGCGCCGCACTCGCCGGCGTGGGCGCCGAACAAACGGTCGCTCGCCTACATCCGCCAGGACCGGCTGATGATCCGCACCGTGCCGATCGGCCGCGAGCGGTTGGTGGCGATGCTCGACGATCCGCACGCGATCGCGTTCTCCCCCGACTCGCGCTGGATCGCGGTGGCGAGCGGCAACGCCGCCTTCACCCTGGGCTCGCGCGCGCCTGCGACACTCGGCGCCAACCTCGGCAATCGTGCGCCGAGCACCATTTACGTGCTGCCGGTGCGCGTCAACAGCGGCGCGCCGGTCGCGATCACTGCGCGCGATCATCTCGCGGTGTCGCCGGTCTGGGCGCCCGATGCGCGGCACCTGCTCTTCCTCTCCGACGCGGACGGCAGTCGCGATGTCTGGATGGCGGAGATCGACCCCAAGGGGCAGCTGGTGGCGCCGGCCAAGCGGCTCACCACGGGCCTCGGCGCGCACAGCATCGCCCTGAGCAAGGATGGTGGCACACTCGCCTACAGTCTCTTCCGGCAGAGCGGCAACATCTGGATGGCCACGCTCGACGGCGCGGCTGCGGTCTCGATGCGCGCGGCCACGCCGATCACGACGGGTACGCAACTGATCGAGGGGATCGCGCTGTCACCCGATGGGCAGCGACTGGCGTTCGACTCCGATCGTGATGGCACGCAGGACATCTGGCAGGTCGCCGCGGCGGGCGGTGAAGTGAGCAAGCTCGGCGGCACCACCTTCGACGACTTCCTGCCGACCTGGTCGCCCGATGGCAAGGAGGTGGCGTACCACGTCTTCCGGCGCGGCGTGCGGCAGATTTCGTTGATGCCCGCGATCGGTGGCGTGAGTCATCCGGTCACGCTCGACAGCACCGACACCCGCGACCCCGATTGGTCGCCGGACGGCGCGGCGCTGCTGGTGTCGCGCTGGGTGGGTGGCCGCTATGAGCTCTTCCGGACTACGCGCGGCACCGACCGGCAGTGGGGTGCGCTCACGCAGCTGACGACGGCGGGTGGGCAATCGGGGCGCTGGTCTCCGGATGGTCGGGAGATCGCCTACTTGGCGCCGCAGGACAGCAATGCCTTGCTGGTGGTGCCGGCGGGAGGCGGCGCGGCGCGGACGTTGGTGCGCGGGAGTGGTGCGGCGGAGCGGCCCTTTCCGGCGACGATCGAATGGAACCGTGATGGCCGGAGCCTGATTTACCGCGCGGTCGACAGCCTCGGCGTGGCGTCGTTTCGGGAGGTGCGTCGAGACGGCACCGCGGACCGGTTGTTGTTGCGGCTCGACGATCCGGAGCGGGTCTCGAACCGGGTGGAGTTCGCGACTGATGGTCGGCGGCTCTACTTCACGATCGAGCGGGCCGAGAGCGACTTGTGGACGATGGCGCTGTCGGCAAAGTGGGACGCGCCCCCGCCGCCACCGGCGCCGACACCGCGGCCGGCAGCGAAGCCGGCGGCGCGGCCCGGGGCGAGAACGGCGAGTCGGTGAGGGGCTGTCTGGGGCCCTCAGGCCGCGACTTCGACCATGACCGCGAAGGAGTGGGGTGCGGGGGTATCGGTCCGTTGAGTCGCGACCTGTGGAATCGCTCGATTTGACGATTGGTTGATCTGGTGGGACTATCATCGGAGCGTCCCCTCTCGCGGAGTGTCCAGCCGGATGGCCCCCTTCCGACTCAGCTGCCTTGGACCCCCGGTCCTCTATGGCCCGGACGGCGACCCGATCCGGTTCCGGACGCGGAAGCACTTCGCGCTGCTCCTCTATCTGGCCGTCGAGCCGGGGATTCCGCATCGTCGGGATCGCCTGGCCACCTTGCTCTGGTCGGCCGCCGACGTCGACGAGGCCCGGCACTCCCTGGCCACCGCCCTCTCGATGATCCGCGGGCGTCTCGGTACGGACCTGCTCGACACCGACCGCGACACCGTCCGCTTGATGCCAGGGCGGATCGTGACCGATCTGCAGACGCTCGACCATCTCGATCCGGACGACCTCGACGAAGGACCTCTCGGTCCCTTCCTCGAGGAATTCGACATTCCCGATGCCGTCGACTTCCAGCAGTGGAAGGATGGCCAGCACGCGCGGCTGCTTCCCGCCGTCCACACCGCGATGGCATCGCGCATCGAGCAGAGCCGCCGCCGCGGCGACTCGCGTCGGATGGAAGCGCTTGGCCACCGTCTGCAGCGGATCGATGATCTCTCCGAGGAGGCGGCGCGTGCCGTGCTCGAGGCGCGCGCGATGGCGGGCGACCGCATCGGCGCACTCCGCTCGTTCGACCGCTGGCGCGCGCGGCTCGCCGACGAGCTCGGCGCGCACCCCTCGGCGCAACTCGAGCGGATGGCCGAGCGGCTTCGGCGGGGCGGTTGGCAGCGTCCCACCATCGCGCTGCTGGCGCCGGTCCCGACCGAACAGTGGAAGGAGCGCTCCTTCGTCGGTCGCGGCACCGAATTCCGTGCCTGCTATGATCGCTGGGAGCGAGTGCAGCAGGGGGAGCCGCAGCACCTTCTGGTGCGTGGGGAGAGCGGCATCGGCAAGACGACGCTGGTCGAGCGCCTCACGACTTCGATGGCGCTTGAGGGCGCGAGCGTCGCGCGGATTCAGTGTTATGAACTCGAACGCGAGTTGCCATTCGGCGTCACCGGCTCCCTCGTGAATCATCTGCTCGATCTCCCGGGCGCGAGCGGCACCCCGCCCGAGCAACTCGCCGAGCTTGGCAGGCTCACGGCCAAGGTGCGGCAACGCTATCCCTCGTTGCCGGCGCCGCTCGAGTCCACGGGCGAGAGCGCGCGGATTCTGTACACCGAGGCGGTGATGGCACTGGTCGAGGCCGTGGCCGAAGAGCATCCGGTGGTGCTGGTGATCGACGACATCCATCTCGCCGATGCGACGTCGCTCACCGTGCTCCACCTCATGCTGCGGCGGCTGGAGGCATTGCCGCTGATGATGATGCTGACGGCGTCAAGCGCGGCCGAGGCGGAGACGCCGAGCTCGCGGCGCTTCCTCGACAACGCGGCGTCGCTCACGCTCACGCCGATGGTGCTGGGGCCACTGAGCGATGGGGAGTCGGCGGAACTGCTGGAGTTGCTGCTCACCGAGGCGGGTGATCCGGGGCCGGCGGTTCGCCGTGCGGTCTTGGCGGGCGCCCGTGGCAATCCGATGGTGCTGGAGTTGCTGGTGGGCGACTGGCGTCGTCGGGGTGACGGCTGCCTCGCGTTGTCGGTGAGTGCGATGACGCCGCGGGCGGAGCGGCCGCCGAAGGAGACCTTTCAGCGGCTGGTCGAGGGAACGCTGGCCGCGTTGAATGGCGAGGAGCGTTCGGTCGTGGAGCTCGCGGCCATTCTGGGCCAGCGGCTCAACGATCTCGCGATGTACACGATGGTCGACTTGCCGGTGGCGCGCACGATGCGGGCGATGACGTCGCTGACCTCGCACCGGATCCTCCGCGATGCCGGCAGTCACCTTGAATTCGCGAACGAGTTCATCCGAGGGCAGTGCTACGTCGGCACCGGGGCCCCGCTGCGGCGGATGCTGCACGGGCTGGTGGCCGAGCGGCTGTTGTTGGCCGACGGCGGCGACGAGGCGATCCCGGGGCTGGAGATCGCCTGGCACCTGGTACGCGCCGATCGGCTGCACGAGGCAATCCCTTTCCTGCTTGCCGGCGGCAAGGAGTCGATCCGTCGCGGCGCGCCGCACGAGGCCGACCTCGCGCTTTCGACCGGACTCCCGGCCCTCACCGGGCAGCCGCGCCGCACCGCGATCCTGTTGCTCGCCGAGGCGCAGCAGGAGCTCGGGCGGTGGTCGGACTCGCTGCGGCTGCTCGACGAGGCGCGGGAGGCGTTTTCGGAGTCGGAGGAGAGTTGCCGGGAGGTGTTGCGGATTGGAAACGATCGCTGGCTTGGCAATCTCACGGATTCGCGACTGGAGGACGCCACAGACGCTCTGTTGCGGATCGCGGAGAGCGACATCGATATCGAAGTGCGTGCGAAGGCGCTGTCGAGCTCGACGTTGCTGATCAGTTGTTCTAGACGCAGCATTGACATCGAGCGACTCGGGAGTGTCGCTGCAATGCTCCAAGCATGCGAATGCGACGACTACATTCGCATTCACCTCCTCCACGCCCTCGCGTGGTTTCAGGCCCACACAGGTAGCCCGCAAACCGCCCTGCCAACCCTATGGCAGGGGGTCGCACTAATTCGCCAGACCGGCACGGCCAGTTCGATCGCGACTCGTACGCTACTAGGCACTGGCGTCACACTATGCCAGGGCGGGATGTATCAGGAGGCGGCGCCGCTGTTACGCGAGGCGTATGAATTCGCGAAACGACTAGACAATCCCGGCCTAACTGCGAACGCGGCTTCTGGCATGGCATTGGTCCAAGGGAGACTCGGCGACGCGCGCGCGCAAGCCGACTGGGGCAGGCACGCGATACGAATCTCCACCGCCAACGAGTGGGGAATCTGCTTGCTGAGCGCGGCCTACGACCGCGGGGTCGGCCTCTGTCTCGATGAGCGCTTCGAGGAGGCCGAAGCTTCGCTCGATGAAATTGATGCCCGGTTCGGGAAGGGACGCCCAGAGTGGCTTCGTCAGGCTTGGCAACTTTGCAAGGCAGATGTCTTGTCCCTCGCAGGGCGGGAACGTCGAGCCCTTGCCAGCGCCCGGAAGGCGACATCACATGGAGAGTCTGAGCTCTTGCACCCATGCTTCGCAGGGCAATACGCCAGGTGGGTGGCTCGGAGCGGGCTGGTGGACGGTAAGATACCAATCGCGCTCGCTCGCATCACGGAGCTGATTGCCAACCTGCCCGTTTACGACCTAAAGGATCAAGCGGAAATATTGGCCGCCAGTGCTGTCTTGGAACAAGCCGACACTGGACTGCCAAGCCAGCGATGGATGGAGGTCGCACACCGATTGGAAACGCTGCCCAGTTCGATCGGACTGCTGATGCGGCGATTCGGAATGACGGGAGAGATGAAGGGAGCCTAAGTCCGACGTGCACGCACGAAGTGCGAACTGTGGATGGCGAGTGATTTGATGGGAGGTGGTTGAGCAGAAGTGCGGCATGGTAAGGGCACCACTGGAGCGGCTCACCTTAGATGCCGAAGGCTACATCTCACACGCGCGGACTATCGGACGTCACCTACCGCCCGTAGTGCCCTCTGGGAGCACGGTCCTACGAAGAGGGGCTCCCGCTCGATTCCGAATTTTTGGCGAAGGCAGGTACTCTGGCACGGAGGAAGGATCGCTGATCAAGCGCCGGACGGTAACGGAATTCACAGTAAGATTGACGAGGTCCGCGTCGAACTGGCCACCTCGACACTTATTGAGTTCGGAAACAACCGCTTCGAGAGAAAGTGCACCGCGGTATGGACGGTTAGTCGTCATCGCATCAATCGTGTCGGCGATCGTGATGATCCGCGCTCCAAGCGGAATGTCTAGTCCCGCGACCCCATCGGGGTAGCCACGGCCGTCCCAGCGCTCGTGGTGATGCCGGACGCAAGAAACCACGTAGCCCTGGAACCGAGAGAAGAGCGAAACCAGTTCCGCGCTTCGCGCGGAGTGGGTTTTCATCACTTCCCACTCTTCATCCGTGAGCTTGCCTTCCTTCTGGAGAAGGGGGGCAAACTCGGCGTGAATCTTACCGACGTCATGCAGCAGCGCCGCGTTCTCGATCAATTCGACGTGTTCGGCATCCAAGCCAAGGTCGACCGCGATCGCGCGCGACAGCCCGCATACACGACGAGAATGCCCGGACGTGTATGGGTCTCGAGCTTCAATTGCCTTTACCATCATTGCAAGCTGTTCGCGAACGTTCAATTCAAGCTGTTCGTACGCCGAGTCCAGCTCACTATAAAGGTCCTGGACGGTGTTCAACTTCTTATAGACATGGCGAATCAAGAGGAACGGGAGGACAATTCCCAGGAAGACAAACTTCTGGAGCCCGTTTCCGTGGATTGACCGCACGAACAACCATGCAACACCGAGAGCCAAAGAACTCGCGGCGATATCATACCCCAGCACCCAAACGGTATTGGCGCGCCAAGTCGAAAAGACGGATCGCCCGCTCGCGAGTGCTACGGCGGTGTTGACGGCAGCCGAGTTCGTGACGAAATAGACGACGGCCGAGACCAAGAAAATGGCGACCTGAAGCAAGACGTGCTCGAACGGCACGGATGCGCCAGTCCCAGCCTCGATAAACGAAGGGGGATGTTCACCGCCGAGCACTCGATAGACAATGAATGTCAGTCCCACGGAGACAATGCGCTCCGCGACATTGAACACTGCCTTCACCCCGGCAGTTCGATCGTAGAGCTCTGCAATCGTCTTCACGACACCTGCAGTTGCGGCTCCCCACAGACCGCCTACAACCAAACCACCGGCGAGGTGGAACACGAATACAAGCGAACCCGACATCCCACCGGACTTATTGTGAGTCCGGGAGACTTCGAGAATGCAGCCCACAAAGAACAAGCTGAACAAGGTCCACGCGTCAATGTCCACAGACGGAAGTCGACTGGCGAGCGCCAGTACAACCACCGCTGCAATCGCCATCGCGGCGACATATGCGCGCACAGCCCTGTTAAGCGACATAAGACGAGGAAGAAGTTCCACCGGTTCTGGCTTACGTCCAGCTAACGGTTTCCGCGAGGAAAATACTCGCGATGAAGTCGACGGCCGCAGCCAACCACTCCAGCATATGCGTCACCTCCTCTCCGGTCAATCAGTTACTTCTGGAGGTGGCAGACCCCGCTATGGTCCACCAGACGCTTCGCTTTGTTAGCCGCTCGGCTTCGCTCTTAGCCAGACGGTGGAACTCCCTCGCACTCCTTCTGGTGCGTCCTGGTGCACCGGTTACTGGTTACAGGTCACTGGTCACTGGTCACAGCTCGACCAGCCCCGCCCTACTCCTACCGAATTTTCCGATTCGCGAACCACCGGTTCGTCGCGTCGAGCACCGCATACACCGCCGCGTGCTCCGCACTCTCGATCACTTCGGCGGTCCCCACGAGCAGCTTCGCCTCGCGTCCGCCCACCGTGTGCACGCCCACCATCACATAGGTCCGGCCGAAGGCGTCCTGGATCGTCGCGCCCTCGAGCGCCAGCGAATACTTGTCGGCCAGCCGCTCCAGCACCGCCACCGCGGCACGCGCCGCCGTCTCCACCTTGTTCCGCGCGGTGTCCGGCCCTTCCTCGGTCGCCGACTCGAGCCGGCCATCGCAGGAGAGCGTCACCGTCGCCGTCACCTTCCGCTTCCCCGACGCCGAAGCCATCACCAGGTCGTCGAAGAGCACCATCCGCTTGATGTAGCCATCGTGCGCCGGCATCGCCGCCGCCGACGGTTGCGACGCGTCGATCGGCCGGACATCGGCGGTCTGCGCCACCGAGATCTTGCGATGGTCGACCCGAAGCCCCAGGTGCGCCAGCAACGCCGACTCGACGTTGCGGACCACCTGCTTCGGCGCCTGCCCCGCCTGCGCCAGAATGTGGATCTCGCTGACCTCGCCCAGCGGCGTCGTCACGACGCGCGCCGAGAGGACGCCCTCGAGCGACGTCAGGAGATTCTCGGCCCGACGCACACCCCACGGGTCGGTCGCCGGATCGATCGGCGAACCACCCGGCCGGGAAGCCGATGCATCGAAGAACTGCGAGGGTGAAGCGGTCACGGGCATGCCTCGTGGGTAACGGTCGTGCCAGTCCTAGGCGACGGTATTCCGGCCGGCCGACTTGGCCAGGTACAGCGCGCGATCTGCCTGCTCCAACAGCGGCCCTTCATTCGGTTGCGACGGATCGTATTCGGCGACCCCCACGCTGGCGGTGATCTGCCCGCCGAGGAAGCCCAACCGCCGACCCGACTGCTCGATCCGGTCCCGCAACGCATCGGCGACTCGCAGCGCACCCGCCCGATCGGTCCGCGTCAGCAACACCACGAACTCGTCGCCGCCATACCGCGCCGCCAGGTCGGTCGCCCGGATCGTCTTCCGGATCTCGTCAGCCACACTACGCAGCACCGTGTTGCCACGTTCATGGCCGTACCGATCGTTCAGTTCCTTGAGTCGATCGAGATCGATGAAGAGCACCGCGAAGGAATCGCCACTCCGCTTGCTCCGCTCCATCTCGTGCGACAGCCGCTGCTGCAACGAGCGATAGCTCGCCAATCCGGTCAGGGCGTCCGTGCTCGCATCGCGCGAGGCATCCTCGGCCCGCTTCGACAACCACGGCACGCACTGCCGCAGCGAGGCGCGGCCCAATGCCGCCGCCTGGGCGAAGCGATGACAGGAGGGATAGCCGCAGGCCCGACAATCCCAGGCCTTCCCGTTCGGTCCCGTCCCGATCGCCTCGAGAATCGTCAGCACCGCCGCCGGCTCGGCCTGCTCGCGCCGATGCCCGAAGGCGAACGCCGCCCCCACCTGCACATCCGGATGATCCGGCACCACCGGCTGCCGACTCCGCGGCAACTCGTACTGCTGCACCAGCATCCGGCGCCGGAAGAGCTCGTCCTTCGGCCCCGCCGCCGGGTGGCCCAGCGCCCCCGCATGCGAGAGGAAGTCGACGAAGCCGAGGTCGATCCGGTCGTGACCCACCGCGCGGGACAGCGCCGGGACGTTCTCGAGCCCCCGCACCGCCAACAGCCGCCGCCCACGCGACGACCCGCTCACCACCATCTCCAGCGGGAGGCCCCCCGCCACCGACATGTGTCGGCGCGTCTCGGGCGGCACCCGGGAATGGGTCCGGGGGAGCGTCTCCGGCCGAACTTCCCGCAAGGCAAAGAGCTGCTCGAGGTCCGCAAAGGAGAGCAGGGCGTCGAGCTCGGGGACCGTGCCCCCCGGGGCACTCACCCCGGCATACACGACCGGGAGGGTATCCCCATGCAAACGACGCAGGAATCGCGCCTCGGCCACGCACGGATAAGTCACCGGGGCCAGATAGGGGACGAGCTCGGGATAGTGGGCCGTGATCGCCGCCACGGCCACCGGATCGGTGCTCCGGATGAGGGTCCCCCAGTCGGGATCCTCCCACAACTTGAGGTATTGCTGCGCCACCAGTTCGTCGCCGATCACGCCCCGGGAAACGAGCCGGAAACCGGCCTCGTAACAGGCGTTGACCAACTGTTCGGGTGACGCTGGATGAAAATGGACCACCGCCTCGGGCGCCAGGATCAGCGCGCCATTCCCCCCTTCGGCGATCGCCAGGGCCCGATCGACCGCTCCTGAGGCGGAGATCGCCTGATGGGGGCAGGAGGGGATGCACTCACCACAACGGATGCAGTTTTCCTCGACGATTTCGACCACGCGCGCCTCGGGCGGGAGGGCAATCGCATCGGTCGGGCAGGCGCGAACGCAGGCCAGACAAGCGACGCAACGCGAGGGGTCAATGGCGAGGTGCAAGGGCGCTCTGGGGAGGAGGTGGGTCCGGCGCTCCCTGCAAATTGGCAACTTGCTTGAGAAGTGTCAAGAGGTGAGGTGACCCAAAGGTTTGAAATGTCACGACTTAGACGATATCGAACTCCTTGAGTTTGCGGTACAGGGTGCGCTCGCCGATCCCGAGGACCTGGGCCGCCTTCCGGCGATTGCCCCGGAATTCCTCCAAAACGGCCAGAATCGTCGCCTTTTCGACCTCCGCCATCGTCATCCCGGGCCGGTAGAGCACCTGATTCTCGGGCTCGGGCTCCTCCACCTCAGGATCGATGGGTCCGACCGCTCCAATGGCCTCGATCGCCCCACCCACCGACCCGCTGATGACTGGAATTGCGACACCGTGTGGTTCCGACACCTCGATGGCCTGCACGGGAGTGTGGCGATCCTCCAAACGACGGCGCAGCTCCTCGACCTGCATGCGGAGTTCCATCAAGCTGCGCAGGATGAACTCGAATTCTGCACCACCGACGGCGAGCCCGCCGGTCTCGCGCGTGCCGACCACCGGCATCCGCATCGGGAGGATGCTCACCGCGCCGTCATTGATGTCGGCGGGGATGTCGCTCGCGCGAATTTCATTGCCCGGCGCGAGCACCACCATCGACTCGACCAGGTTGCGCAATTGGCGCACGTTGCCGGGCCACGGCGCGTTGACGAGCCGCTGCATCGCGTCGCCGCTGATCCCCGGAAAGGGGCGATCATGCTGCGCGGTGAATTCCTTCACGAAACGCTTCACCAGCAAAGGAATGTCGCTGCGCCGCTCGCGCAGTGGCGGCAGATAGATCGACAGCACGTTCAGGCGGTAGTAGAGGTCGTCGCGGAAGGCGCCGTTGGCGACCTGGTCCTTGAGCGCCCGGTTCGTGGCCGCGACGACGCGCACGTCGACCTTGATCGGCGACACGCCACCGAGCCGGAAGAACGACCGCGTCTCCAGTACGCGCAGCAGCTTGACCTGCACGCTCGGCGGAATCTCGCCGATTTCATCGAGGAAGATCGTCCCGGTGTCAGCGAGCTCGAAGCGGCCGAGGCGCCGTTCCGCCGCGCCAGTGAAGGCGCCCTTCTCATGACCGAAGAGTTCGCTCTCGAGCAGCGTCTCGGGGAGCGCGGCGCAGTTGATGGCGATGAACGGCCGGCCACGGCGCGGCGAGAGGTCGTGGATCGCCTTCGCCACCAGCTCCTTGCCGGTGCCCGATTCGCCCTGGATCAGCACCGTGCTCGACACCGGCGCCATCTGCTCGATCTTGACCAGCACCTCGTGCACCGGCGGCGAGTCGCCGAAGATGCCAGTGCGACGCTGCAGGCCGTGGCGCTCGACCATCCGGCGCACCGTCGCCACCAGGTCGTCGCTCGCGAGTGGCTTGGTCACGATCTCGGTGGCGCCGAGGCGCTCGCCGCGCTCGCGATCGCCGGGCTCGAGCAGCACCAGCACCGCGGTCTCGTGGTCGCGCGCATAACTCGCGAGCGCCGCGATGCTTGCCTCGTGGATGGCGCCGGTGATCACCAGCAGATCGGGATGCTCGCGACGGATCGCGGCGCGCGCTTCGTCGGCGGTGACCGCGACGGCGCTCGCGACGCCGGCATTCTCGAGCGCGCGATCGAGCGGAACGGCGATCTCGAGATCGGCGAGCGTGATGACGACCTGGGCAGCCATGATCAGTGCGCGGTGTCGCCGTGCAACTGGCGCACGGCATGGTGAAGGATCGGCAGCAGCGCCGCGAGGCCGTCGCGCACGCCGCCTGGTGATCCGGGAAGATTGACGATCAACGTCGCGCCGCGCGCACCGGCCACGCCGCGCGAGAGGATCGCGGTCGGCACTGCCGGCTGCCCCGCCCGCCGCAACGCCTCGGCGATCCCGGGCGCTTCACGATCGATCACCGCGCGCGTCGCCTCGGGCGTGACATCGCGCGGCGCGAGGCCGGTGCCGCCGGTGGTGAGGATCACGTCGACCGCACCGCCGTCAGCCCAGGTCAGGAGCTGCATCGAGATCTGGTCGGCCTCGTCGGGGACCAGTGCCTGGGCGGCCAGCGAGGCCTGATGTTCGCCGATCCACTCGACGATCGCCGCCCCCGAGCGGTCCTCCCGCTCGCCGCGCGACGCGGCATCGGAAATCGTCAACACGGCCACGCGCATGCTCACGCGCTGGCAGCCAGCGGCGGCGTGCTGCGCGAGACAAACGGACGGCGCACCACATCGGCCGTCCAGCTCTTGCCATTCGCCTCGATCACCAGCGGCGTTCCCGCCACCTCGGTCGACGTCGGCAGGGCGGTCATCCCGATGATGCCGACGCGCGGCGACCGCACCACCGAGCGCACCCGATCGACCACGTGCCCACCGACGCGCACCGTGGCGCCGAGCGGCGGCATCTCGTCGCCGGCCACGCTGAATCCTGCGATCCGCTTGATCGCGCCGGTGCGACGGCGCGCGGCGAGTGCGGTCTCGCCGGGGAATGGTGCACCCTTCCCTTCGGCGACCTGCGATTCCAACCCCGCCTCGACCGGCGTGTCCTCGGCATCGATTTCCTGGCCGACACGCGCCGTGCCCCACTCGGCGCGGAAGAGCTGCCACGCCTCCTCGCCCACCGGCTCGACTGCGGCGCCCTTCAGGGCGGACTCGAGCGAAGCGCGATCGCGCAGCCGGCAGAAGAAGTCGAAGCCCTCCGGGCCGTCGAGCGTGGCGCGTGCCGCGAAGAGATCGACGCCGGCGAGCCGCGCACCGACCACGTCACCACCCTCGGTCGGCATCGGCTCGAGCAGGCGCGAGAGGCGCACCGCAGAGGCGGGGCCGCGCACGGTGATCACGCAGACGTCGTCGGAGATGTCGCGCATGCGGACGGTGCCGCGCTTGCGGGCGACGAGAAACTCCCACGCCGCTTCCCTTTGCGCGGCATCGACCAGCAGCATGAGTTGATCAGGGAAGCGATAGATCGTGACGCGGCCGAGAATTGTGGCATCGTCGCGCAGCAGCAGCGCGTGCACGAAGCGTCCCGGTGGTAGCAGCGTGATGTCGGCGGTAGTGAGTCGGTTGACAAGGGCGTGGGCGTCGGAGCCGGTCAGTTCGAACTGACCGAGGCCCGGTGCGGTCCACGAGGCAGCGCCCCCAGTGAGGGCGCGGTACTGCGTGAGGAGATCAGTCATGTAAAGAGCATCGCGAGTAAGGCCTTCTGGGCGTGGAGTCGATTCTCTGCCTGATCCCAGACGCGCGACTGTGGTCCTTCAAGCACACCTTCGCTGATCTCCTCGCCGCGATGCGCGGGGAGACAGTGGAGGACGATTGCCGACGGATCGGCTCGGGTAAGCAGCGCCTCATCGACGATGTAGCCCTTGAACGCCTGCTTGCGCACCGCCATCTCCGCTTCCTGACCCATCGAGACCCAGACATCGGTGTTGATCACGTGCGCGCCCGCGACCGCCTCGTCGGGGTCCTCGGTGATCATGATCCTGGTGCGGGTCCGGTTGGCATCGTAGATCGCCTTGTCGGGCTCGTAGCCCTCGGGGCAGGCGATCCGCAGCTCGAAGCCGAGGAGGCCGGCGGCCTCGATCCAGGAGTTGGCCATGTTGCAGCCGTCGCCCACCCAGGCCACGACCTTGCCGTCGAGGGAGCCGATCGCCTCGTCGATGGTCAGGAGGTCGGCGAGGAGCTGGCAGGGGTGGAGCAGGTCGGTCAGGCCGTTGATGACGGGGACGGTTGACCAGGCGGCCAGCTCCTCGACGTCGGCATGGGCGAAGGTCCGGATCATCATCCCGTCGACGAAGCGGGAGAGGACGCGGGCCATGTCCTTGAGCGGTTCGCCCCGGCCGAGCTGGATGTCGCGGGCCGAGAGGAAGATCGCATGCCCGCCAAGCTGGCGGGTCCCGACCTCGAAGGAGACGCGGGTACGGGTCGAGCTCTTGGCGAAGATCAGGCCGATATGCTTGTCGGCGAGCGGCTTGTCGCGGTATTCCCCGCGCTTCATCGCCCGCGCGGTGTCGAGCAGGGTCCGGAGCTCGGCGCGGGTGATGTCGGCAAAGGAGAGGAAGTGACGAGGCGACATGGTCCACTCGATCTGGAGAAATCGGCCAGAATGGCAGAGTGGAGTCTACCCCCGGGGGTGGGGGTGGGGGAAGCGGGTGGCGCTTCTACTCGGCCCCTCCCCTCACGACCCGCACCGTAGCATCCCGTTCCCCCACGCCGCGGGAGCCGCATCGCCCACGCCCATCACACAGAAGAGCGTGGACTTCTTGTCGAAGACCGAGATCGCCCAGCCGTTCCCGGTGGCACGGAGCGTCCGGTATACCATGTCCGAGGGGACCTCGAGCTCGAGCGAGTCCTGGGAATACACGTACCGGTTGTACCGGACGTAGGACGCCTCGCTCGCGGTGGCCGCATTCCGCACCAGCGTCTTCATCTCGGCGAGTCGGAGGGAGCTCGGCACCGGGAACGAATCGACGGCATCCATGCAGGGCGCCCTGACGGCTGCAGGCGTCGTCACCGGCCACACCTGGATCTGCTCGATATCATCACCCAGGCGACCGACCCCGGCGACGAAGGTCGCGGTGATCTGCATCGGCTCGAAACCGGCCGGCAGCATGACGCGGCCGACACCGCGACCGGCCGGGGAATAGACGGTGAACTGGCGCGCCCCGAAGTCGCGCACCCAGCTCCGCCCCGCCTGATCGGAGTAAAGCTCGCGAAGCATCGGCTCGTCCCCTTTGGAGATCGCCGCGAGCACGGGGCGCACGCATCCCGAAATCGGCGCGCCGCCGGACCAGATCGAGGTGCGCGAAGCGAGCGCGCTGGTGGTCAGCATCGGCGACAGGTTGCGCTCGAACACCGTCTCGCCGAGCAGGGTGCCGTCGAGGCGGTAGATGACGTTGCGCAGCCGACCGCTGACGAAGGCGACGACTGAGTCGCCGCCCGCCGGCAGGAGGCGCACGTCACCGCGAAGCTCCCCGGGGCCGTTCCCCGAGCGCCCGATGCGCCGAACGAACTTCCCCTTGGCATCGAAGACGCGCAGTTCGAGCGGCTTGGTGTTGGCGACGACGACCATCCCGTTCGCCATGCGGCGCACCCCAGTCACGCCGGCAAACTCGTACTCCGGTTCGCCCTCCTCGACGCCGATCGCCACCGATGGCTTGGCGCCGACCGGCCAGAGCGCCGGGGCCTGCGAAGCGGCCGGGAGCGGAGCAGACACGAGGAGGGCGGCTAGGACGGCGCGAGAGGTCGACATGCGGCACCCTGGGTCAGGGGGGTGTTGCGGCGCTCGGGATGACCGGCCTACAGAATGTACTTCCTCAAATCATCATCCTGCACCACGCTCGACAGCCGCTCACGCACCGCCGCCCCATCGAGCCGCAGCTTGGTCGTCTTCCCGCCGTCGGGCAGGTCAAAGAGGATGTCTTCGAGCAGCGTCGACATCACCGTATGCAGCCGCCGCGCGCCAATGTTCTCCATCCGGTCGTTCGCCAGCCAGGCGATCCGCGCCAGCTCACCCACCGCGTCGTCGGTGAATTCCAGCACGCACCCCTCGGCCGCCACCAGCGCAGCGTACTGCCGCGTGAGCGAATTCTCCGGCTCGGTCAAGATCCGGACGAAGTCCTTCTCGGTGAGCGGCTCCAGCTCCACGCGGATCGGGAAGCGCCCCTGCAACTCGGGGATCAGGTCGCTCGGCTTGGTCACGTGGAACGCGCCCGCCGCCACGAAGAGAATGTGGTCGGTCCGCACGTGGCCATAGCGGGTCTGCACCGTGCTCCCCTCGACGATCGGGAGGAGGTCGCGCTGGACGCCCTGCCGCGACACATCCGGCCCGCTGGTTCCCTTCTCGCCAGCGATCTTGTCGATCTCGTCGATGAAGACGATGCCGTGATTCTCGACGCGGTCGAGCGCCTCGGAGACGGTGTCGTCCATGTCGACCATCGCACGCAGCTCCTCGTCCTCGAGGATGCGCCGCGCATCGGGCACCTTCACCAGCCGCCGCTTCGGCTTCTTCGGCAGCATGTCCATCAGCCAGTCCGCAAACGACGACTCCGGCGCATCCATCCCGTCCGGCGCACGCATCGCGTCGGGGTTGGGATAGTTCGCCGGCATCACCTCGACCTCGACCTCGCGATCATCGAGCTTGCCGTCGAGCAGCATCGCCTTGAGCTTCTCGCGCGACGCCGCCTGCCGCTTCGCGAGCGCCGCATCGTCGGCGTCGCCATCGCTCGCGGGCAACAACAGATCGAGCACGCGCTCGATCGCGCGCTGCTCCGCCTGCGGGAAGACTTCGTCCTCGCGCTCGGCGCGCACCAGCGAGATCGCCGCGTCGACGAGGTCGCGGATCATCGCCTCGACGTCGCGGCCGACATAGCCCACCTCGGTGAACTTCGTCGCCTCGACCTTCACGAACGGCGCCCCCGCCAGCCGCGCCAGCCGCCGCGCGATCTCGGTCTTCCCGACGCCCGTGGGGCCGATCAGGATGATGTTGCTCGGCGTGATCTCGTCGCGGATCCCCTCGGGCGCCTGCCCCCGGCGCCAGCGGTTCCGGATCGCGATCGCAATCGCCTTCTTCGCCGCCCCCTGCCCGACGATGTAGCGGTCCAGTTCGGCCACGATCTGGCGCGGTGGCAGCTCCTCCAGCCAGGGCAGCGGCGGGGGGAGGTCGGTGGGGGTGGTCGGGGGAGTCGTCATGCGGGGAATCTACCGCAGGGGGACGAGAAGCGAGATGCGAGAAGCGAGAAGCGTGGGCCCCTCGCTTCTCGCTTCTCCCTTCTCGCTTCTCGTTATTGCGGCAGCTCGAGAATGGTGAGATTCGTATTCGTAAACACGCAGATCTCCGCCGCAATCCCCAGGCTCCGCTCGACGATCTGCCGCGCCGAGAGGCGTTCGTCGGGGAGGAGGGCGCGGGCAGCGGCGAGGGCGTAGGTGCCGCCGGAGCCGACGGCGAGGATACCGTCATCGGGCTCGATCAGTTCGCCGGTGCCGCTGAGCAGGAAGACGTGGTCGAGGTCGGCGACGACTAGCAGCGCCTCGAGCCGGCGGAGGTAGCGGTCGCTGCGCCAATCCTTGGCGAGCTCGGTCGCCGCGCGGGTCAGGTTGCCGGGGTAGCGATCGAACTTCTCCTCGAAGCGTTCGAAGAGCGTGAGCGCATCGGCCACCGAGCCGGCGAAGCCTGCGAGAATCCGGCCGCCCTTGAGCGCGCGCACCTTGACGGCGTGCCCCTTCATGATCGTGTCGCCGATCGAGACCTGGCCGTCGCCGCCGAGGGCCAAGCGGCCATCCTTCCGGACGGCTAGGATTGTGGTACCGTGAAAAGTCGTCTGCATCGTCTGTCGCCCGTCCTCGTGGTGGTGCTGATTGTCGGCGCCATCGCGCTTCGCGCGGCGACCCTGCTCCGCTACGACCTCTGGTATGACGAACTTTACTCGGTATTCACGGCTTTGGGCGACCTCCCCCAGCTCTGGGCGTCAGCCGTGGCCGACCGGGTCCACCCCCCATTCTTCTATCTGACCCTCTGGGGCTGGCTCAAGCTGGTCGAGCCGACCCCCACCGCCCTCCGGCTCCTCCCGCTCGGCATCTACCTGCTGGCCATCCTCGCCAGCTGGTGGGCCGCCGCCTCGGCGGCGCTCTCGCCGCGGGCCCGCGCCGTGACCGCGCTGGCGGTGGCCGTGAACCCGATCGTCTTCGAGGCCGGCGCCGAGCTGCGCGGCAACATCCTGCTGGTGACGCTGCTCGCGCTTGTGGTCGGGGCGATGCGCCGGCTGACCACGCCGGGACCCCGCCGTCAGGCAGACCTCGCCGTCCTGCTGCTCGCGGCGGTCGCCGCCACCTGGACGCACTACTTCGCCTGGCCCAGCATCCTCGCGGTGGTGCTCATCCTGGCCAGCAAGGGGCGCTGGCGCGACGGCCTGCTCGTCGGTGGCGCCACCGCACTCGCCGCGATCCCCTGGGCCGTCGCCCTCGCCGCCAAGTCCCGCAGCAGCGTCGGCATCCAGTTGGCGTGGAGCCATCCGCCCACGCTCCACGAGGCGCTGCTGCTCCCCGGTACGATGCTCGCCGACCGAACGCCGGTCATCGCGATGGCCGTCGCCGCGCTGCTCGGCTGGCTGCTGCTGGGCCGTGCGCTCCGCACTCCGGCCCAGCGCGACCTCGCGCTGCTGATCGCCGCACCACCGCTGGCAATGGTCGCCGGCGGGGTGGTCCTCGGCGTCGGGCTCTGGGACCCGCGCTATCTGATTGGCGCCATCGTCCCACTCGCCCTGCTGATCGGCGAATGGAGTGATACACCGCATCGCGGTGCCGCGCTCTCCACCGCGGCAGTCCTCGCCCTCTCCGCGTGGGGCGCGCTCACCCCGGCCACCTGGCGGATTCCCTGGCGCACGGTGACGTCAACGATCATCGGCCGCGCGCCGCGGCAACCAGTCTACGTCTTCGACGGTTTCACCGCGCTGCCGCTCCGCTACTACGCGCGCATGGCTGGCGAAGCGCTCGCCGTCCCCGAGATCAAGCAGTGGCCCGATCCGACGACGCCGGCCGGCTGGCTGCTGCTGCGTCCGAGCAGCTTTGCCAATGGGTCGAGCGCACCGGCGCGGCTGCGTGCGGCAGGACGGATCGTGACGGATTCGGTGGCGAGTGGGACGGGGGTGAATCGAGTGGAGGCCTGGCGGTTTCGGTGAGGGGTGAGGGGTGAGGGGTGAGGGGTGAGGGGTGAGGGG